>OWJJ01000480.1_pt1 | contig 28351 bp, 23 predicted proteins | sample 1732811 | NCBI WGS metagenome assembly OWJJ01 (sample SAMN05065756, study PRJEB22554) | human gut metagenome | biome: ENVO:2100002; feature: ENVO:00000062; material: ENVO:00002003 | host: Homo sapiens | place: USA
CGAGATTACTACGCGTCTCGTGGGCTCGGAGATGTGTATAAGAGACAGGTTCCGCAGGACGCCCGGCTCAAGCAGCTGGTGCTCACCGAAGAGGGCATCCGCTTCCACGAGAACACGATTCGTTCCTTCCATCAGACCGACGATTATGTGGCAGGGTTGCTGACGGAGGAAGAGAACACCGAGCTGCTGCGGCTGCTGAACAAGCTGCGGGATGCACTGCAGTGATGCAAAAGGGCGGTGTGCCGGAAAGATGCATATATCCCGTGCAATCTGCCGAAAAAGTGTTCGTTAAATTAGTAATTATGAACATTTTTTGAAACGTCTTGACAATTAAAATGTTTTGTATAAAATTGTTCTGTACCAAACAAATAAAAAGTAACAGGAGGTAACTCAGATGATCAAAAAGTTAGTGTCGCATCTGGGCGAATATAAACGCGCCGCAGTCCTGACACCGCTCTTTGCCGCTCTGGAAGCCGTGATGGATGTGCTTTTGCCCACCATCATGGCCTTCATCATCGATCAGGGCATTGAAAAGGGCGATATGAACGCCATCCTCAAGTACGGCCTGCTCACCTTTCTGGTGGCTGTGGTCGCGCTGGCGCTGGGCGTTCTGGCCGGCAAATACGCCGCCGAGGCATCCACCGGCTTTGCCGGCAACCTGCGCGATGCCATGTATGAGAACATCCAGCATTATTCTTTTTCCAACATTGATAAATTCTCCACTGCGGGCCTTGTCACCCGCATGACCACCGATGTGACCAACGTGCAGAACGCCTTCCAGATGATCGAGCGCATGTGCGTGCGCGCCCCGGTGCATCTGGTGTTCGCCCTGTTCATGGCCGTGATGATCGGCGGCCCGCTGTCGCTGATCTTCGTGGTGGCTGTGGTCTTTCTGGTGGCGGTGCTGGCAGGCATCATGGTGCCCACCTTCCACATCTTTGACCGGGTGTTCAAAAACTACGACGCCCTGAATGCGTCCGTGCAGGAGAACGTCTCCGCCATCCGCGTGGTGAAGAGCTTCGTGCGCGAGGGCTTTGAGAACGAAAAGTACACCAAGGCCTGCCAGAGCCTGTATGACCAGTTCGTCAACGCCGAAAGCCGCCTGAGCTTCAACAACCCCGCCATGCTGGTCGCTGTCTACGGCTGCAACCTTGCGCTGAGCTGGCTGGGCGCAAAATATGTGCTGCACGGTGCCATTACCACCGGCCAGCTGAACGCTCTGTTCGGCTACATCATGAACATCCTCATGGCTCTGATGATGCTCAGCATGGCCTTTGTCATGATCTCCATGTCTGCCGCTTCCGCCAAGCGTATCGTGGAAGTGCTGGACGAGACCTCCGACCTGACCCCCGCAAAGCAGCCGGTGCAGCAGGTGGCCGACGGCAGCATCCAGTTCGACCATGTCACCTTCAAGTATAAGCACGGCAGTGGTCAGCCGGTGCTGAACGACATCAGCTTTACCATCCGGCCCGGCGAGACGCTGGGCATCATCGGCGGCACCGGCAGTGCAAAATCCAGTCTGGTGCAGCTGATCCCCCGCCTGTATGATGCCGAGAGCGGCACCGTGCGCGTGGGCGGCGTGGATGTGCGGGACTACAATCTCGATGTGCTGCGCCGCGAGGTGTCCATGGTGCTGCAGAAGAACGTGCTGTTCAGCGGCACCATTCTGGACAACCTGCGCTGGGGCGACGAGAACGCCAGCGAGGAAGAGTGCATCCGTGTGGCAAAGCTTGCCTGCGCGGATGAGTTCATCGAGCGCTTCCCGGACAAATACAATACATGGATCGAGCAGGGCGGCTCCAATGTGTCCGGCGGTCAGAAGCAGCGCCTGACCATCGCCCGCGCCCTGCTGCGCAAGCCCAAGGTGCTGATTCTGGACGACTCCACCAGCGCCGTGGATACCGCTACCGATGCCAAAATCCGCAAGGCGTTCCGCGAAGAAATTCCCGGCACCACCAAGATCATCATTGCGCAGCGCATTTCCTCGGTGCAGGACGCTGACCGCATCCTTGTGCTGGACAACGGCCGCATCGATGGTCTGGGCACCCATGAGGAGCTTTTGAAGACCAACGCCATCTATCAGGAAGTCTACAGCAGTCAGACACAGGGCAGCGGCGACTTTGACAAACAGGGAGGTGAACAGTAATGGCTCAGGCAAAAGAAGTTCGCGGCCCCGGCCCCCGCATGGGCGGCCCGCGCCCCAAGGTGGAAAACCCGGGCAAGCTGCTGAAGCGCATCATGGATGAGGTATTCCGGCACTATCTGCCCCACTGCATCCTTGTGCTTGTCTGCATCGTGGTCAGCGCGCTGGCAAACGTACAGGCCAGTCTGTTCTTAAAGACCCTGATGGACGATTACATCGTGCCCATGACCCAGCAGCAGGATCCGGATTTTGCCCCGCTGGCTGCAGCTCTGCTGCGGGTGGGCATCATCTACGTCATTGGCATTCTGGCAGCGTGGGGCAACGCCCGCATCATGGTCAATGTGACGCAGGGCACCCTGCGCAACCTGCGCACCCAGCTGTTCACCCACATGGAGAGCCTGCCCATCAAGTATTTTGACCAGCATCCCCATGGCGATATCATGTCCGTGTACACCAACGATGTGGATACCCTGCGCCAGATGCTCAGTCAGAGCATCCCGCAGCTGGTGTCCAGCGCCATTACCATTGTTTCGGTGTTCTTCAGCATGTGCATGCTCAGCTGGCAGCTGACGATCGTCACCATGCTGATGGTGGCGCTGATGATGTTCTGCTCCAAAAAGATCACCCAGCAGTCCGGCAAATACTTCATCCAGCAGCAGCGGGATCTGGGCAAATTGAACGGCTACATCGAAGAAATGATGGAAGGCCAGAAGGTCGTCAAGGTGTTCACCCACGAGCAGAAGGCGCTGGACGGTTTCCGCCAGCTGAACGACCAGCTGAAAGACAGCGCCAACAAAGCAAACAGCTTTGCCAACATCATGATGCCGGTCAACGCCCAGCTGGGCAATATCAGCTATGCCGTCTGCGCGCTGGCAGGCGCAGCCATGGCCGTGAGCGGCATGGGCGGCACGACCCTTGGCACGGTGGTGGCTTTCCTGAGCCTGAACAAGGGCTTCAACATGCCCATCAGTCAGGTGTCCATGCAGGCCAACAGCGTCATCATGGCACTGGCCGGTGCTGAGCGCATCTTCAAGATGATGGATGAACCCAGCGAGACGGACGAAGGCTATGTGACCCTTGTCAACGCAAAGTACGACCGCAACGACCAGCTGGTGGAGACGGACGAGCGCACCGGCCTGTGGGCATGGAAGCACCCCCACCACGATGGCACCACTACCTACCACAAGCTGGCGGGTGACATCACCTTTACGGACGTGGACTTCGGCTATGTGCCGGAGAAGACCGTCCTGCACGGCATCAACCTCTATGGCCGCCCCGGCCAGAAGATCGCCTTTGTCGGCTCCACCGGTGCGGGCAAGACCACCATCACCAACCTCATCAACCGGTTCTACGACATTCAGGATGGCAAGATCCGCTACGACGGCATCAACATCCACAAGATCAAAAAGGCCGACCTGCGCCGTTCGCTGGGCATCGTGCTGCAGGACACCCACCTGTTCACCGGCACGGTGATGGAGAACATCCGCTATGGTCGGCTGGAGGCTACTGATGAAGAGTGCATCGCCGCCGCCCGCCTTGCCAACGCCGACAGCTTCATCAAGCGCCTGCCGGAGGGCTACAACACCATGCTTACCGGCGATGGTGCCAACCTTTCGCAGGGACAGCGCCAGCTGCTGGCCATCGCCCGCGCGGCCGTGGCAGATCCCCCGGTGCTGATCCTGGACGAGGCCACTTCCTCCATCGATACCCGCACCGAAGCGCTGGTACAGCGCGGCATGGACGGCCTGATGTACGGCCGCACCAGCTTCGTCATTGCACACCGCCTGTCCACCGTCCGCAATGCAGACTGCATCGTGGTGCTGGAGCAGGGCCGCATCATCGAGCGCGGCAGCCACGACGAGCTGATCGCCAAAAAGGGCAAGTATTACCAGCTCTACACCGGCAATCTGGCCGAGAACTAAGTTTTTTCTGCCTCCTCAAAGGAGCCGCCGCACCGGCACACCGCCGTGCGGCGGCTCCTTTTCTCTTCTCCACTCTGGACAATCACCCCCTGTTCGCGGTATACTGAACCTTGAATGAATTGCAGGAAAACGAGGTCAGAACATGGCATATCCGGAGAACATCCTTACATTGGACATCCTGCCCCTTTCGGCAGACACGGCCCGGCTGGTGCGGGTGTACGGCACTGCACCCTGCGTGGTGCTGCCTGCCGTCCTGCCTGCGCCGGAGGGCGGCAGTTTTGCCGTCACCGAGCTGGGCGGCTACTGCTTCTCGGAAAAGCCCCGCAACCTGCCTGCGGCAGACAAGACCTGCCGCTACACGGTGGAGCCGGACGGCACGGTGCGGCTGACCCGGGCATTCGGGCAGGCGGTGGGCGGCACCTGCCGTCGGTATGACTTCGACTTTGACGCCCCGGCAGCGGACGAAGAAGCACTGCACCCGGTGTGCGGCAATTTTCTGGAAGAGATTGCCCTGCCGGACAGTTTGCAGGTGATCGGCAGCTGCGCCTTTTACAACTGCCGCAGCCTGCGCCTGCTCACGGTGGGCAGCGGCAGCCTGACCGTAGGCAGCGATGTGTTTTTGAACTGCTTCGCGCTGGAGACCATCCGGGTGCAGGCCGCGCCCGGGGACTCCACCGGTCTGTTTGCCCTTGTGAACAATATCACTGAAGCCGTGCGGGCGGAGTTCCGGCCTGCCGGTACCGCCGCGCCGCTGGCGGCGCTGTGGTATCCTGCCTACTGGGAGGACATCGAGGAGACCCCCGCCCACATCCTGCTGCATACCTTTTCCGGGCAGGGATACCATTACCGACAGTGTTTTCTCAACAATATATTCCTGTCTGCAGAATATGACAGCATTTTCCCGCAGGGCCACGATGCCGACGATGCCAATGTGATGGCAATGCTCTGCTTTGACCGGCTGCGGTATCCGTGGCAGCTGACCAAAGCCGCCGCCGGGCATTACCGGGCGTTTCTGGCGGCAAACACCGACCGGGTGCTGGCCCGCCTTTTAAAGGCGCAGGACCTTGACGGCATCCGCGCCTTGCTGGCGCTGGATGTGCTGGACAAAGCCGGTTTTGCGTCCGCCGCCGCCCTTGCCGCCAAGGCAGAGAACGCCGCTGCCGCCGCCCTGCTGGCAGATGCAGAGCACAAAAAATATGCCCCCCAGCCCAAAAAACAGCGGTACGATTTTGATTTTTAAGGAATAGAAAACTCCTTCCGTCGCACTTCGTGCGCCAGCTCCCTCTAAAAGAGGGCTGGCATCGCGCAGCGATGACTGGGGGGAGTTTGCAGCGAGGCTGAGAGGGTTCTAAGTGAGGTGACACCTTTGCCCCAAACCATCCAAAAAGAAAAATTTTTCGACCCCCGCAAGCCCTTCCAGTCCCAGCGGCCCGAGACCCATGAGGAATGGCAGGCGCGCATGGGCGGCGAGGTTCTGGCGGTGGTGCGCAGCGGGCTGTATCTGGACTTCCGCTTTCTGGATATGGCACTCAGCGCCCTGTCCCCCGCCCCGGACGAGCGCTGCCGGGTGCTGGCTACGGACGGTCAAGCCCTGTTTTATCAGCCCAGCCACCTGCTGCGGCTCTATCAGGACAACCCCAAATATCTCAACCGGTTGTATCTGCACACCATATTCCACTGCGTATTCCGTCATCTCTGGCTGAAAGGCCGCCGGGAGCCGCAGCTGTGGAGCCTTGCCTGTGATATCGCGGTGGAGAATGTCATCGACAGCCTGAACCGCACCAGCGTCAAGCGGCCGCTGACCTATGTGCGGCAGAACGCCTACCAGCTGATCACCGCAGAGGAAACCGTGGTGGCAGCCGCGCCGGTGTACCGATGGCTCACCCGGCAGACCCCCGGCGTGCTGCGGCAGCTGGAGCGGGAGTTCGTGACCGACGACCACCGCCTGTGGCCCAAGGACGCCCCCGACCAGCCCCAGCAGATGCCCACTCCCCTGCCCCAGAAAACGTGGCAGAAGATCGGGGAGCGGATGCAGACCGAGCTGGACCTGCGGGACAAGGAAGCGGGCGACGGGGCCGATGCTCTGAAGCAGCAGGTGAAGGCCGCCAACCGCAGCCGCCGCAGCTACAGAGACTTCCTGCGCCGGTTCTGCGTGCTGCGGGAGGAGGTCAAGCTGGACCCGGACGAGTTCGACCTGAATTTTTACACCTATGGTCTTTCGGTGTACGGCAATCTGCCGCTTATTGAACCACTGGAAAGCCGGGAGAGCAAAAAGATCGAGGAGCTGGCCCTTGTCATCGACACCAGCTACTCCACCTCCGGCGAGCTGGTGCGGGCGTTCCTTGCCGAGACCTACACCCTGCTGAAAGGGCGGGAGAACTTTTTCCACCGCATGAACCTGCACCTTATTCAGGCGGATAACGCCATCCGGCAGGATATCCTCATCCACAACGAGGACGAACTGATCCACGCCATGAACCATTTTGAGCTGCGGGGCGGCGGCGGAACGGACTTCCGCCCGGCATTCGAGTACGTAAACCAGCTCTGCGCCGAAAAGAAGTTTGCAAACCTGCGGGGGCTCTTATACTTCACCGACGGCATGGGCACCTACCCCGCCAGGCGCCCGGCCTACGACACCGCTTTCCTGTTTTTGGGGGAGCGGTTCGATGACGCCAATGTGCCGCCGTGGGCCATGAAGGTGGTTCTGGACGAAGAAGAATTTACCGGTGCAGCAGCCCGCCCGGCCAGCGCCCTTGCAGACGCGCTGGCCGAAGAGGACGACCTGTACCGTGACCTGAACAACTCCTGATAAAGAGGGGAACATCTGTTATGAACATCAAACGTGCCAAAGAAGAGATCGAACACACCGTAAAAGCCTACCTTGCCAAGGATGCCTTGGGCGAGTACGCCATCCCGGCCATCCGGCAGCGCCCCATCCTGCTGATGGGGCCTCCGGGCATTGGCAAGACGCAGGTGATGGAGCAGGTGGCCCGGGAATGCGGGGTGGCGCTGGTGGCCTACACCATCACCCACCACACCCGCCAGAGCGCTGTGGGCCTGCCCTTCATCCGCCAGCGCAACTACGGCGGTAAGGACGTCTCGGTGACCGAATACACCATGAGTGAGATCATCGCCAGCATCTACGCCAAAATGGAGGCCACCGGCCTTGCGGAAGGCATCCTGTTTATCGACGAGATCAACTGCGTGTCCGAAACGCTGGCCCCCACCATGCTGCAGTTTTTGCAGTGCAAGACCTTCGGCAATCAGGCTGTGCCTGCAGGCTGGGTCATCGTAGCGGCAGGCAATCCGCCGGAGTACAACAAGTCGGTGCGGGATTTTGATATCGTGACGCTGGACCGTGTGCGCCGCATGGACATTGAGCCGGACCTGCCGGTGTGGAAGGACTACGCCCGCGCGGCCCACATCCACAGCGCCATCCTGAGCTATCTGGAGCTGCACCCCCAGAACTTCTACCAGATCAACGCAGACGTGGACGGCACCCAGTTCGTCACCGCCCGCGGCTGGGAAGACCTGTCCAATCTGCTGGACACCTACGAAGCGCTGGGCCTGCAGGCAGACGAGGAGCTGATCCGGGAATACATCCAGCACCCGAAGATCGCCGAGGATTTCTCGGCGTACCTCGACCTCTACTATAAGTACCGCGACGACTACGGCGTGGAGGAGATCCTTGCCGGGCAGACGAAGCCCGCCGTGTTCGCACGGCTGCTGCAGGCCCCCTTTGACGAGCGGCTCAGCCTTGTCAGCCTGCTGCTGGCCGGGCTTGGCACCCGGTTCACCGCATCCCGGCAGGCGGACGCTGTGGCCGACAGCTGCTACGCCCTTCTGCGGGAGACCAAAAAAGCCCTTGCCACCCTGCCGGAGGATATCCCGGACGGCTCCGCGGAGCTGTTCCACCAGCAGCTCGTGGATTACGATGCCGAGACCCAGCAAAAGCGCGCGGCGGGGCTGCTCTCCAAAGACAGCCTGACCACCCGTCTGCAGGTCCTGGCCGTACTGCGCCAGTGGGAGGGCGAACTGCGCCGCGCCAGCGCCGCCGGAACGCAGGAAGCCTTCGACCTGCTGCGCGGGCAGTTCCAGTCTCTGGCCGATGCGCGCGAAAAGGCCCAGCAGGCCGCCAGCGCCGCGCTGGAAGCCGCCTTCGACTTTATGGAGCAGGCCTTTGCCGAAAGTCAGGAGATGGTGGTGTTCGTCACCGAGCTTACCGTGGACCCTGCGTCCCACGCTTTCCTCACCGAGAACGGCTGTGAGCGCTACTTCCAGTACAACAAGGATCTGCTGCTGGACCACCGCAAAGCTGCCCTGCAGCAGGAGCTGGCGGCAGAGCAGCGCCGCCACGGCGGGGTATGAGCCATGCTGGAAAATCTTCTGTTCAGTCTGAACAGCACCCTGCCGCTGTTCTTTATCATGCTGCTGGGCTATGTGCTGCACCGCACCGGCTTTCTGAGCGACGCATTCGTGGCAGGGGCCAACAAATTCGTTTTTTATGTTGCATTGCCGGTGCAGCTCTTCCGCGACCTTGGCAAAAACGACGTCCGCACCACCTTTGACGGCCGGTATGTCCTGTTCTGCTTTGTGGTCACACTGGTGAGCATCCTTGTCATCTGGGCGCTGGCAAAGGTATTTTTAAAGGGCACCGGCCTTGTGGGCGAGTTCGTGCAGGCATGCTACCGCTCCTCTGCCGCCATTCTGGGTTCGGCCTTTCTGCAGAGCATCTACGGCGACGCCAGCATGTCCAGCCTGATGATCTTAGGCAGCGTGCCGCTTTACAACATTATGGCCGTGGTTATCCTGACGCTGGAAAGCCCGGCCGCCGCCCAGACCGGCAGCATGTCCGCAAAGCTGAAAAAAAGCGCCAAAGGCGTCCTGACCAACCCCATCCTGCTGGGCATTGCGGCAGGCTTTGTATGGAGCATGCTGCACATTTCCATGCCTGCCATGCTGGATAAGACCCTCTCCAATGTGGCCGGGCTGACCAGCCCTCTGGCCCTGCTTGCCATCGGTGCGGGCTTCAAGGGCCGCAAGGCGCTGGGCTATCTCAAGCCCACCACCATCGCCACTGTGGTCAAATTGATGATCCTGCCCGCACTGTTCCTGCCGCTGGCGGTGCACCTTGGTTTTACAGACGAAAAGCTGGTGGCACTTCTGGTGATGCTGGGCAGCATCACCACCCCGGCGTGCTACGTCATGGCAAAACAGATGGGGCACGAAGGCGTCCTTACCGGCAGCGTGTGCGTCACCACCACCCTGTTCAGTGCCTTCAGCTTGACCTTCTGGCTGTTCGTGCTGCGGAGCCTCGGGTATATTTTATAACCTCTTTTGCATAGCAAAACAGCGGACAGCCTGCAGGCTGTCCGCTGTTTGCTTTTCAGAAGCTATTGGGGAATCAGGGTGCACCGAACGGATGCAGCTTCTGCCTTTTATTCGGTCATTTCCAGTTCAGCGATCCATTCCCGCACACGGTCGGGACGGTTGGTCACGATGGCATCCGGCTGCAGCGGCCAGAGGTCTTTTACCGTCTTTTCCTCGTCCACCGTCCAGTATGCCGTCTTGATGCCCAGATCATGCAGCTTCTGCACCATGCCGGGCTGCTGATAGGCGGTGTGGTACTCGCAGCTCACCCAGTCCGGCTTGAAATCCAGCGTCTGGACATACTTCACCGGGTCCCGCTGATCCAGCAGGTGCTGGATCACTTCTATCAGGCTCTCGTTCGGAAACTCCACCTGCAGCATACTGACCTGACTGCCTATCTGGCGCAGCATCCAGCTGCAGTTTTCATCGTTCACATTTTCCACCGAGAACATGGGCAGCTGTGGAAAATCGTCCTCTTCCAGACTGTTCTGCAAACCAAGGATCTCCCACATGGCGGTGGGCAGAGCCATGGTCTCCATGGCACCGTAGACCAGCACGCCCACCTTCAGCTCCGGCATCAGCTGCTTTGCCTGCCGCAGCAGGTCGTGGTTGAACGAGATCACCACCAGCCGATCGGTGATATCCGCCGCACGGATCTCTTCAATCACCCGGGGCACAAAGTCCGAGTCGTTATCGATGGTGGCCTTCAATTCCAGCTGGACAACAGTGCCTTCCATTTCCCTGCACAGTGCCAACGCCTCCTGCAGGGTGGCGATCCGCTCATCCTTGTAGCTCACATCCTTCCAGCTGCCAAAGTCCAGCGCCTTCAACTCCTCCATGGTCATGTCGTAGATCTGGCCCCGCATATCGGTGTGCCAGTCAATGAGAAAATCGTGGTGGATGACCAGCTTTTTGTCTCCGGTCTGCTGTACGTCCATCTCCACGCCGTCCGCGCCGATCTCCATCGCCTTGCGGAATGCTGTAAGGGTATTTTCCGGTGCAAGGTAGGACGCACCACGGTGTGCAATGATCTCAGGCATCATTCTTTTCTGATTCCTCTCTCGTTTGTTTTTGTATTTTATGCAAGGTCAGAGCCGTTTGAAGCAATGACCTTTTTGTACCAGTAAAAGCTGTCCTTGCGGCTGCGGGCCAGAGTGCCCCTGCCGTCGTTGTCCTTATCCACATAGATAAAGCCGTAGCGCTTTTTCATTTCGCCGGTAGAGGCGCTCACCAGATCGATGGGTCCCCATGTGGTGTAGCCCATCAGCGGCAGGCCATCCTCGTTGATGGCCTTTTCCATCTGTTCAATGTGGGCCCGCAGATAATCGATCCGGTAGCTGTCGTGGATGGAGCCATCCGGCTCCACCGTGTCCACCGCGCCAAGGCCGTTTTCCACAATGAACATGGGCTTCTCATACCGGTCATAGATGGTGTTCAACGTCACGCGCAGGCCCACCGGGTCGATGGCCCAGCCCCACTCGCTGGCCTTGAGGTAGGGGTTCTTTACAGCTTCCAGCACCGCATTGCCGTCGGCCTTTTCTTCTGACAGGATCTCCTTGTCCGTGGTGATGCAGCGGCTGGAATAGTAGCTGAACGAGACAAAGTCCACCGTGCCTTCCCGCAGGGTCTTTTCGTCCTCCGGCTCGGTCTGCAGCACGATGCCTGCCCGCTCCATCCGTTTTTCGGCCCACACCGGGTAGGCCCCACGGGCCTGCACATCGGTAAAGAAGTAGTTGTCGCGGTCCGCTTCCTGTGCGGCGCGGATATCCTCCGGTGCACAGGTGCGCGGGTAATACTGGCCCGCTGCCAGCATACAGCCCACCATGGCACCGGGCATCTTTTCGTGGGCCAGCTTCACGGCCTTTGCGCTGGCCACCAGCTCATGATGTGCCGCCTGATACTGCACCTGCTTTACGTTTTCGCCCGGATGGAACACCAGCCCTGCGCCGGTGAAGGGCAGATGCAGCAGCATGTTGATCTCGTTGAAGGTCAGCCAGTATTTCACCTTGCCCCTGTACCGGTCGAACAGCACCCCACAGTAGTGCACATAGGCATCCACCATGCGGCGGTCCTTCCAGCCGCCGTATTTTTTGATGAGGGCAATGGGCGTATCAAAGTGGCAGATGGTAACAAGCGGCTCGATCCCATATTTATGGCATTCATCGAACACGGCATCGTAGAAGGCAAGGCCCTCTTCGCTCGGCTGGGCATCATCGCCGTTTGGCAGGATGCGGGTCCATGCGATGGACAGCCGGAAACACCGGAAGCCCATCTCGGCAAAGAGGGCGATATCCTCTTTGTAGTGGTGATACAGGTCAATGGCCTCGTGGCTGGGGTAATAGTGCATGTCGTCGCATTCCAGCATTTCCAGCCGGCCCAGCGCCACCGGAAAGCGGTCAGCGCCAAACGGGGTCACATCCACGGTGGCAAGGCCCTTGCCGCCCGCCTGCCATGCGCCTTCGCACTGGTTAGCAGCGGTGGCACCGCCCCACAGAAAATCTTTCGGGAAACTGCCCATACGTAAAACCTCCCTGTTTTCTATCTTTCCGGCACCGGACAGGCCGGAGCCTTACTTTATCTAGTATAAAATACCGCACAATCCGCTCTGTGTCTATGCCCGCATTTTACAAAAAAACCGCTTCATTGTTGTGAAAGTACGACTTTTATCGTCAAATCGCCGAATTTCACTTTTATTTTTCGTACATTTTTCACGAGAAAAATGCAAAAACAGCCCGATTTTCCTTTCATTCTGTTTCTTTCAAACTGTCCGCAGACATGGTACAATAATCAGGTAAGATACACCGCCGCTTTTTCGGCATTGGAAAATGGAGTGTTTGATTATGACTGAGTTCAAGCCCATTAAAGAAGGCAAGGTCCGTGAGATCTATGATAACGGTGACAGCCTCATCATGGTTGCTACCGACCGCATTTCCGCGTTTGATGTCATCCTGAAAAACAAGGTCACCAAAAAGGGCACCGTTCTGACCCAGATGAGCAAGTTCTGGTTCGATTACACCCGCGATCTGCTGCCCAACCACATGCTGAGCGTGGACGTGAAGGATATGCCGGAGTTCTTCCAGCAGCCCCAGTTCGACGGCAACAGCATGATGTGCCGTAAGCTGACCATGCTGCCCATCGAGTGCATCGTGCGCGGCTACATCACCGGCAGCGGCTGGGCCAGCTACCAGAAGACCGGCAAGGTGTGCGGCATCCAGCTGCCCGAGGGCCTGAAGGAATCCGACAAGCTGCCCGAGCCCATCTACACTCCCTCCACCAAGGCCGAGATCGGCGACCACGACGAGAACATCTCCTACGAAAAGAGCATCGAGGTGCTGGAAAAGCAGTTCCCCGGCCACGGCGAGGAGTATGCCACCAAGCTGCGCGACTACACCATTGCCCTGTACAAGAAGTGCGCTGAGTATGCGCTCTCCCGCGGCATCATCATTGCCGACACCAAGTTTGAGTTTGGTCTGGATGAGAACGGCAACGTGGTGCTGGGCGACGAGATGCTCACCCCGGATTCCTCCCGCTTCTGGCCGCTGGAAGGCTACGAGCCGGGCCACAGCCAGCCTTCCTTCGACAAGCAGTTCGTTCGCGACTGGCTCAAGGCCAACCCCGACAGCAACTACGACCTGCCGCAGGATGTCATTGACAAGACCATTGCCAAGTATCTGGAGGCCTACGAGCTGCTCACCGGCAAAAAGCTGTAAATTTTACGATAAAACGAATCCCGGCAGATGCTTGACAGCTCTGCCGGGATTCGCTATAATGTCTATAGAAAGGGCACTGCGACAAGCGGTTGGCCCCAGTTCAAGGTTTACAGTTTTTGAGAACCGTCACCGTGCCGGGTGGCGGTTCTTACTTTTTCACGCGAATGGTGAATGTCAATCCAAACAAGTGGAATGTCAAAGTAATTGGCATGTACTCACCTCCTTTCGGAAGTGAGAGCCGAACCGCCTGCCGTTGTTTGCAGTGCCCCGCCGCCTTTCAGCAGCAGAGATAGCATAACATAGTTTTCGGCTGATTTCAACAAAAAAATGCTTCCGTGCGCCGCACGGAAGCATTTTTTGTTTCACTCACTCAGCTCTGCGCTTTCCTCAGAAGAAGTTTCGGACTCTGCCGTTTCTTCGTTTTCTTCGTCCAGCAGGTACTGTATCTCCGTCTGCTTTGCCATCTGCTCCGCTGTCCAGTCCAGCTGTGCAATGCCGTCCAGCTCCAGCGTGTACTGCTCCACCCGCTGCAGCGTACCAGCGGTAAGGCTCTGGCCCGGGTCGTTGTCCGGCGCCCATGCGATCCGCAGCTCGTCCGGCAGTGCACTGCACTGCTGCACGGCATCGGTCACTCTGCGGCAGTCCTGTGCAAATGCCTGCACGCTGTCATAATCGCCGAACAGCACCACGGTCAGGCTCAGATGACCGCCTCCTGCGTCCAGATCCCGGAGCGTTTCCGTCTTGCTGCTGTACAGATAGGCGTTTCCGCGGATGTCCTTCACTCGGACCTCCGGCGCGGCCGTTTTGATCCGGTCATAGGCTTCCGCTGTATATTCCTGCCCCAGCCTGAGCTCGGTCTGACGGCGCTGGGGGCTGATCTCCTCCCACACCACCGGCAGCAGAGACAGGCAGAAGCACCCGCCCATGAGCACAAGGCAGATCAGCACCGACCAGAAATCGTATTTCCAGCGGCCCGGCCGAGCGGCAAAAAAGAGCACCTCGCCGCCCAGCATCACAAGGCCTGCTGCCGGGACGATCTTCAGCGCCAGCTGCCAGTCAAAGCCCGGCACGAAGTGATAGCACAGGAAGAACGCCCCCGCCGCGATCAGGCACGCCCCCAGCGTAAAGCTGCCCACCCGGCGCAGCGGCGGCTGTTTTCCGGGCATTTCCGGGGCAGCAGAGCCGGTCTCATTCTTCTCGTCCATCCTCGTCCTCCGTCTCGTCCTCCGTCTCGTCCTCCGTCTCGTCCTCCGGGGTCACAGGCTTGCCCAGCAGGGCCGAGAGCTTGGGCATTGCAAAGCCCTTTTTCTCCGGCCCGGCCGGTGTTTCCTGTGCAGCATACTCGGTAAAATCGGCGTCCGCGGCCTTCTGCTTCGGCTTTCTGCCCTTGGGGCCACGCACCAGCCACGCACCGCAGATGATCAGGGCCACGCACACAACGATCTCCGGCAGCTGATCCATCATCAGATAAAGTGCGCGGAAGAAGGGGCTGTTCTTGCCCCAGCGCCACACGATGTCCCCCAGCGTGTTCATAAGGATGTTCTGGTAGGCCACCAGTGCGCCCAGCACGATCAGACCCCAGCCCAGCAGTTTGTGGCTGTCCATCATGAACTCCTGCATCCGCTGGTTCTTCCAGTTGATATGCACCAGATAATCGTCCTCCGGGGCGGTGCCTGCGCCGATCTGCGCCCGGAGATTGAAGGTGTCAAAAAAGCTGTACATCCACACGATGGCGCAGCCGATGGTCAGCACTTGCAGCGTAGATACGCCAATTACAACGAACAGGCAGAACATCGTGATCAGCGAAAGGCCGCGCTTCATATAGCCCTGATACATCTGGCCTGCGCCCGGGCAGAAGGCAAAGATAAAGGTCAAAATCCCGTTTTTCATCATGATCGATTCCCTCATTTCGTTTGATCGGTAAGCGGCAGATCTCTTTTGTCCTCTGCCGCCGGGCTGTGGGCCCCGAACAGCAGATCATTGACCGCCTTTGAAAAAGACGCCTGCGGCTTCGGCTCTTCGTCCTCCACCGGTCGGCCCAGTGTTTTCGGCTCGGCAGGCCGACGGCCATCCTCCACCGGTCGGCCCAGCTGTGCAGGTTCTTCGGTCTGGCTCTGGCTGGCTTCCTGTGTCCAGCTGCGCAGCTCCTGCCGGAAGTCCAGCAGCTGCTCCACGGTACCGGAGCGCCACATGGTGAACGCCAGCACTGCTGCCACACCGGCCACTGCAGCGCGGCCCCATGTGTTCTGCATCAGCCGCACCCAGACGGCGGCCATCACAGCCTTGTGCGCGGAGTGCGGCGGCGTTTCCAGCGCATCTGCCGTCAGCAGGGCCATGTAACGATCCATGCATTTATCACAGTAGGCAAGGTGCTCGGCTGTTTCCAGCCGCCCCAGCTCATCCAGCCCGCCTGCCTGCAGGGCCTGCAGGCCTTCGTCAGTCAGGCAGCCGTTTTTGTCAAACAGTTCCATGTACACACTCCCCTCCGCAGCGCTCACGCTGTAGTATCTGCTGTGCCAGCATCTTTTTGGCCCGGTAGATCTGTGCCTCCACCGTCTTGGGCGGGCGGTCGCACAGCTGTGCCGCCTCGGCCATGGTGTGCTGTTCCAGCAGCACCAGACGGCAGGGCGTTCTGTAGGGCTCCCGCAGGTCCATGATCATGGCGGTGAGCTCTTCTTCGCCCAGAGCATCCAGCACCTGCTGTTCCGGCTGGGTGCCGGGCGGCGCGCCTTCCAGCGCCAGCACCTCATCGCCGGGGGTGTTCACCCTGCGCACCCATGCGCTGCGCAGATAGTCTTTTGCCTTGTTGGAAGCAATGCGCGCCAGCCACTGTTTTTCAAACCCGGGCGGGCAGCGGTCAATGGCCCGCCATGCCGCCAGAAAGGTCTCCTGCGTCAGGTCCTGCGCATCGCCGGCATCCGGCACCAGCTGGTGGCAGACCGTATACACGAGCGACTGGTATTTTTGCACCATCGCGCTGAATTCCAAGGTCGTCAACGATCCACCCACCTCCTTTCGGTTTCGTCCCGGTCCGACGAAGTGCAGCCCCTGCACTGCCCTTCTGCATATTCATACGAAACGGTCGCTCAAAATCCTGCAAAAAATTTTATTTTTATGATACAATAGAAATAGTATAGCACAAAAGGAGGCATTCGGCCATGGCTGTCAGTACCCGTCAGGCACTTTTGCAGGCCCTTTCCTCTGCCGGGGGCAGCTACGTTTCCGGCCAGCAGCTGGCCGAGACCCTCGGCGTGAGCCGCGCTGCCGTGCACAAGGCCGCTGCGGCCCTCACGGCCCAAGGGTACGCGCTGGAAGCTGCGCCCCGCCGGGGCTACCGGCTGGCGGGCGGTGACCCGTTCTGCACCGAAGCCATCGGGGACTACCCTGCACCCATCTACTTATATGACACGCTGGAAAGCTCCAACCGCACGGCAAAGCTGCTGGCGCTGGATGGTGCACCCCATGGCACACTGGTGCTCACCGCCCACCAGAGCGCCGGACGCGGCAGGCTGGGCCGGAGATTTGAAAGCCCGGCAGGCAAGGGCGTTTACTGCTCGGTGCTGCTGCGCCCGGAAATGCCCGCCGCCAATGCCCAGACCGCTACCATCAGCGCAGCGGTGGCGGTCTGCCGTGCCGTGAAAAAGCTCTGCGGGCTGGAGCTTGCCATCAAGTGGGTCAACGACCTGTACTATCAGGGCAGAAAGGTCTGCGGCATCCTGACCGAGGCGGGGACCGACCTTGAGAGCGGACAGCTGGAATGGCTGGTGGTGGGCATCGGGCTGAACCTTACCTCCACCGCCGCCGACTGGCCGGAGGAGCTGGCCCGCAGGGCCGGGAGCCTGTACCCCGGCGGGCCTGCCCCGGTGAGCCGGGCCGCGCTGGCCGGGGCCATTGCCCGGGAGCTGCTGGCCCTCTGCCCCGGCTTTGACTGTCTGGATGAGTACCGCGCCCGGTGCTTTGTGCCCGGCCACTGGGTGACGGTGTGTGCCGAGACCGAGACCTACGCCGCAAAGGCCCTTGCCATCGACGAGGAAGGGCGGCTGGTCATCCAGCGGGAGAACGGCCGACAGGAGGCTCTGCGCTGTGGCGAGGTGACTACACGGCCCGCACGGACCGAATAAGACGCAAAAAAGCACCCTTTCCTGCCCGGAAAGAGTGCTTTTTATGTTCTGCACTTATGTATCCAGATCCACGGCTTCCAGCACCGTGATGTCCTCTTTTTCAAAGGCGGTGCGGATCATCCCGGCAAGGCCGGGCATTTCGGCCTTGTTCTCGATGCACAGGGTGATGATGCCGTTCAGGCTGGAGGCTTCCACGCCCATGGAGCCGCCATCCGGCGGGACCCAGACGTTGAAGTCTTTGGTGTACTTCTGAAGCTCCGGCGTGGCCGGCAGCAGCGGATTGCCCAGATAGCTGAGCCAGAAATCCGCCGAGACACCGCTGATGTACTCGCCCATCTGGAACACCCTCTGCTTGATGCGCAGGGGCGCTTTCTGCTGGTCTACCTTGTACACCCAGCTCATCTGCTGGGCCATCTGGCGCAGCTTTGCCTCCGGCTGCAGGGTGCGGAGCACCTCGGCATCCATTTCCGGCACGATGTCCGCAAGGCGGGTGTCATCGTCCAGCTTCACGCTGCTCTGGAAGGAGCACACGCAGTTGTAAAGGGCATCCGGCACGCCCGCTTCCCTGCGGGTATCTGCCGAGTAGGAATACTGGATCTCATCTTTGCCCAGATAGCTGCGCAGTGCAAGGCTCAGCAGACCTGCCAGTGCCGTAAAGGGCTTGACGCCGTTCTCCACTGCCCGGTCCACAAGGCTCTGCTTGGTCAGCCGCACCCGGGTGCGGCGCATCCTGCCCTCGTGGGTCTGCACCACATCCCTCTGCATCGTGCTCTCGGTGGCTGCGGGGGATGGGTATTTTTCCATCATGGCCTCGATGTCATAGGCCGGGCTGCACAGGATGGGCGTGTTTGCAAACGCCGTGCCATAGCGCAGGTTGCAGTACTGTTCCAGAATGCGGGTGAGGAAGGGCGACACCCCGTGGCCGTCCATGAGGAAATGATACCAGTCAAAATAGACGGTGTCCCCTTCACAGCTCACGCTGAAAAGATAGCCGTTCGTTTCCTCCGGGATATCGCGCTGTGCACTGCCCTGATACACAAGGCAGGGGTTCGGGTTCGGCTCCAGAAAAAAACTCCGCTTTTCCTGCACCAGCTGTACCTGATAGTACGGTGCGGCCGAAAGCGCCGTATCCAGTGCGCGCTGCAAAAGAGCGGGTTCCACCGCATCCTGCAGCGCAAACTGGTACCGGCACAGGATCTTCTCCCGACGGAAGAAATACATCGTTCCCTGAAAGATGTACTCCGTCGAGCGCCGTGACTCATTCATGAACTGTTACCCCGCGTTTGCCGCCAGATAATCCACCAGATCCCCTATGGTCACAAAGTTGCGCAGCTCCTTTTCGGGGATGCGCAGGCCGAAGGTCTCCTCCAGGTCTGCCACAATGGTCAGGATCTCCATTGAGGACAGATCCAGATCGTCCATCAGGACGCTGTTCTCATTCACATCTTCGGGAGAAACCTCGGCAACATCCTCCAGGATGGCCAGGATCTGGGAAATGATCTCTGCTCGTTCCATAGAAATTTTCTTCCTTTCCGTGACGGATAATAGGCACAATCTCCTGTGCCTTTCCATAATAATACCCTGATTCTCTCCTGTGCGCAAGAGTTCCGGCAACAAAGCCTTGTTTTTTGTCGGAACTCCTGTCATCAGTCTTCCGGTCTGCCGGCCCATTTATGCATGTGGGCATTCTACCGCATCCGTATCACTGGCGCAGCAGTTTTCCCATGGCATTGCGGGGCAGCGGCTGTGCGCTGAGCTCCGGCACCATGCGCTTGTACAGCGGCAGGCCGCGGTTGACCCCGGTGACGAACTCCTTCACAGTCTCCTGCTTTGCAGGGTCACAGTAGATGAGGGCACAGATCTTCTTGTCCTTTTCCTTCACGATGCACTCCCGAATGTCCGCACAGGGCACCAGCAGCTTTTCCAGCTCCTCGGGGCTCACATTCTCGCCGCTGTCCAGAATGATCACGTTCTTCTTGCGGCCGGTCAGGTACATGTAGCCGTCCTCTTCCACCCGGGCAATGTCGCCGGTGTGGAACCAGCCCTCGGCATCGATGACTTCTGCAGTGCCTTCCGGGTCCTTGTAGTAGCCCAGCATGATGGGGTCGCCCCGCATGCACAGCTCGCCGTCGTCCAGCTTGTATTCACAGCTGAGGTCCACATGGCCCACGCTGGTCAGGTACTTTGCCTCCTGCGAGGAGTTCCATGCACCGTCGCCGCAGGTCTCGGTCAGGCCGTACATCTGGGCCACAAAGAAGCCCTTCTCCATCATATCACTCAGAATCTTGGGGTCGAACATGGCAGCGCCGCAGGTCAGCACGCACAGGCCGTTCAGGCGGTCGCGGCGGTCCCTCATCACATCGCTGTAGATGCTCTTCAGCAGCACCGGCACCACCGCCATCACCTCGCTGTGCATGGCACCCAGATCACGGTAGAAATACTTCAGGTTGTTGCACAGGTTGATGGAGTGCCCGGTGATGCTCCACGAAACAAGGCTGGTCATGGCGGAGATGTGGAACATGGGCAGGGCGGACAGGGACGAGAACTCGTCGGTGTTCCAGCCCGTGTACTTCTTCACATCGTCAAAGGGATCCAGAAAGGCCGGCATGGCGCTGAACAGGTTCTTCTGGCTCAGCATGACGCCCTTGCTGCGGCCGGTGGTGCCGGAGGTGAACATGATAAAGGCCAGAGCAGAGAGGTCCTCCACCTCGGTCACGTCCTCGGCAGGCTCATAGGCAGAAAAAGCGTCCATGGGCTTCAGGATGCTGCCATAGGTCTCGGTGAGGGCAGGCTCCCGCTCCGCGAACTCGCCATCCTGCAGGATGCACACCGGCTCGGTGAGGCCCAGCTCGTAGGAGATGGCATCCCAGTCCTTGCCAAGGTTCAGCGGCACAGCCACGCCGCCTGCAATCACGGTGCCGTACATGCAGATGACATACTGGTAGCTGTTGCGGGCCAGGATTGCCACGCGCTTGCCGCGCACGTCGCCATACTCTGCACGCAGGAACGCCACGAACCGGCGCAGATCCTGGGCATACTGTGCGTAGTGCACCTCGGCAACGCCCTGCTTTTCTTCATCATACCAGCGCAGAGCCACACGGTCTGCAATGTTGGTTTCCATATTGCAAAGGGACTGATACAGCGATGTAATCATTTTTTTCCTCCATTTTTATCGTCCGATCCGGCGCACCGGTGTAAGCCCACACAGATCCTGCCAGACATTTCCAACTGTGCCCAGTATACAATAAGACCCGTGTCAATGCAAGAGTTTTGCAACATTTAATTTCCAATATTGACAACAAAGCCTTGCACATCGTGCCGTTTCCAGATGTAAATTCTGCCTTTCGTTGCGAAGCCGCCCGGCCTGTGCTATGCTTTTATTGCAGGCGGCATGTGTCCCCCGCCCGCCGGACTGCAATTCAAAATTGACAGTCTGTGCAAAAAGCATTATACTGGGTTCATATCCATACAAAATTTTATCTTTTTCATTCAAAATCTACGCATTGTGCGGCGTCCGGCTCTGAGGGAATGTCCCGCGCAAGGAAGGAACCTCCATGGAAGGAACCAAACCCCGCACCGCCAGCTCCATCGGCATGTTCGACATGCTCAAGGGTGCCGGTATGCTGATCATCGTTTTTGCGCATACCGCCGAGCTTTATCCCATGCAGGCGGTCAGCGGCCTGTCCCTGACCGCGTTTTTCCCCTTCATCTACCGCGAAGCGCTGATGGCCGCTTTCTTTATTGCCAGCGGCTACGGCTTCCGCAAGCGCTCCATCGGCAAATGCATCCACCAGCAGCTGAAAAGTCTGCTCAAGCCCTACCTCTATACTGCACTGTTCACCTGCGTGCTGCACTTTATCATCCACTATAAAACGTTCCAGTACCTGCCCGGCACCATCGGTGAGTCGGTCAAGGTCACCGGCGGTTTTCTGCTGGGCCTGCCCCACACGGCAGAGTATTTCGGGCAGGAATTTTTCTCCTGCGGGCCCATGTGGTATCTGCTGGCCCTCATGGTGGGCTGGATCCTGCTGGATGTGATCCTGAACATCTTCCCGGAGCAGTACGTTCCCTGGGCTGTGGCCGGGTGTGCGCTGCTGGGCTGGGGCGTCAGCCTTGTGTGGGAGCCGCCCTTCTGCCTGATCCAGGGCGCGGTGATCGTCCCCTATCTCTATATCGGCTTCCTTGCCAAAAAGAAGCATCTGCTGGACGAGCCCCTGCCGCCCAAAGTCTTTGCCGGGCTGCTGGGGGCCTCAGCACTCATTGCCGTAGGCGCTCTTGCCACCCGCACCACCGACTGCATCTCGCTGGCCGAGTGGTCGCTGGGCCCCCTGAGCATCTTTCTGGACGGTGCTGCCGGTCTTTTATTCATCCGGCTGTTCATGCGGCTCAGCCATTTCCACGGCCGCATCGTGCGCTTTCTGGAGACGGTGGGCCGACGCTCGCTCCACATCTTCTGTATACATACCGTGGAGATCATCGCCATCCCCTGGTATCTGATGGTAGCCAGATTTTCGGACCGGCCGGTGCTGGGCATGTGGCTGCAATACGCCATCGCTCTGGGCTCCATCTGGCTGGTGTGTGAGCTGCTGCGTGCACGCCGTGCACTCATCATCCGGTTTTTCCCTGCACGGCGCAAGAGCCCTGCCGTGCACTATACCGCCCGACATTAAGGTGTTTTTCCGGCTGCTGCGGTGCAGCCTATCATAAATGTAAGAGGAGAATCCCGTTATGAACAACGATGCCCCCGAGACCCTTGCTGCGGCCCGCAGCCGCGCTGCCGACCTTGAGCAGCAGCTCAAGCTCTCTGACGAAGGCGTATCCCGGCTGGCACAGCGGTGTCTGGAGCTGGAACAGCAGGTGCTGAACTATCAGGCCGCGCTGGCAAGGCACGGCAGCGACAACGAGCCTGCCGCCCTCACCCTGCCGCAGCTGTTCTACGATTCCGGCTCCGGCTATTCCCCGCGGGAATGCCTGACCGTTGCCGAGGACGCCTACGACGAGCTGACCCACGAGGTCTCTGCGGTGTTCACCCTGCCCACGGATGCCCGTGCGCTGCGGCTGGACCCCGGTGAGCTGGCCTGCTGCGTGACTGACCTGAGCATCTCGGACGAGCGGCTGGAATGCCGCGCCATGAACGGCATCCAGCTGCAGGAAGACTGCCTGCTGTTTTTGGATGTGGACCCCAACCTGACCGTGCAGAGCACAGTGCCCTTTGCGGCCGGGATGAAGTTTGCCGTGACCTATCATTACTATCCGCTGGGCCGCTTCCAGCACGAACAGCCCGGCAAGGCCCTGCTGCAGGCCCTGAGCGCCATCAAGCTGCGGGCCGAAGCGGAGCAGAACGATCTCCGCGGGCAGCTGCAGGCCGCCCTTGCCGAGAATACCCGGCTGAACAACCAGCTGACCGAGCTGCAGAACAGCCGCGCCGCCTACGAAAACTCGCTGGAAAACCTGTACGAAAGCAGCAGCTGGCGGCTCACCGCCCCGCTGCGTGCGCTGCACCGGCTGTTCCGTCATTGATACGATTTGCAGAGGAGTGTCATTATGTACACAAGTTACAGCACCCTGCAGCGTAAACAGCTGACGAAGCAGGTGTATACCGATACCCAGAGCACCTATCTGCTGGTGTATGCGCCCGGCCGCCATCAGGCGCTGGAGCACGCACTGGAAAACCAGCTGCACCGCAAGTTCCGGCTGGTGACGGAGCTGGCCCCCGCCCTGACCGACTCGGTGGAGGGCGTACTGCTGGTCAGCGAAGATCTGGAGTGCACCTCCACTGCCCTGACCTATTTTGCCGGTGCCCTGCGCACCGGTGCAGACCTTGTGGTGTGTGATGCCGCCTTTGGCTTTGACGGTTCCACCGCCCTGTACCTGAGCACCCAGCACATCCCCTGCAGCCGCTGTGCCATGGTATCGCGGAAGCTTCTGGACCGCATCCGCGCCGCTGCCCGCGGCAGGGACAGCGTGACCGAGCTGCTGCGTCTTGCCACCGCCATGGCAGAAAACTGCCGCCGCATCCCGGAGTCCCTGCTGCATTTCCGGCGGGAGCTGTGTGCCGATGATGTGTTCTCTGCCTCCGGAAAGCGTGCTCTGATCCTGAGCCATGAGCTCACCATGACCGGTGCCCCCATCGTGCTGGTGAGCGCCGTGCCGGTGCTGCGCAGCATGGGCTTTGAGGTCGTGGTTTTGGGCCCTGCGGACGATGGCTCTCTGCCGCTGTTTCTGGATGCCGGTGCTGCCGTTGTCACCCGCAGCGACTGCGTGATGAGCTCCTCCCTGTGGGGGCTTGCCACCAGTGCGGATTTTGTGCTGGCCAATACTGTGGTGGAGGCCGCCGCCGTGAGCACCCTGAACGGCTCCTTTGTGCCGGTGCTGTGGTGGCTGCACGATGCCTTTGCAGGCTATCCGTTCATTGCGCACAGGATCCCCAAAACGCTGGACTCCAATGTGCATGTGTGCGCCGTAGGCTCCCACGCCACTGCCGCCATGCATTCGGTGCGGCCGGATTTTAACATCGAACAGCTGATCTACGGCCTGCCGGACTACGCGCAGGAGAGCTTCCCGGTCTATGATATCAGCTACGCGGGCGGACGCCCCCTGTTCGTGACCGTGGGTTCCTTTGAGCCCCGCAAGGGTCAGGATATCTTCTGCAATGCCATCCGTCTGCTCAAGCCCGAAGTGCGCCAGAAAGCCGCTTTCCTGTTCGTGGGCAAGGCCGCAGACAAGAGCCTGAAGAGTGCCGTGGACGCACTGGTGGAGGATTACCCGGACACCGTGTTCTACCGCAAGCGGCTGGAACGCCCGGAGATCAAGTCTCTGATGGATCAGTGCACCTGTGTGGTGTGCGCCTCCCGCGACGACCCCATGCCCACCTTCGTCACCGAGGGCCTGATCTTCGGCAAGCCCTCCATCGTGTCGGAGCACACCGGCACTGCCGGGCTGATCACCGAGGGCGTGGACGGCTTTGTGTACCGGGACGACGACCCCGACCAGCTGGCAAAGGTGCTGGAACATGCCATCCTGCACCCCGATCAGCTGGCCGCCATGAAGGCCGACTGCCGGAAAATGTACGAGAAATATTACTCCAACGAAGCTTACGTTGCCACCCTGACGCGGCTGGTGAACGAACTGACCACCTGAGTGTCCGCTGTTTTGGTGCAGCATGAAAAAAAGAGGAAGATCCGGCGGGATCTTCCTCTTTTTTCGCAGAAGGAGCAGGGCAGAAGCAGATTCAGTCCATCCTGCCCACCGTGTGCAGACAGGCATACAGCGCGCCCACCTGATTGGCTTCACTGCTGAAATGGCAGGGCACGATCTCGGTGCGCGGCAGACCGATCATGTAGGGCGAATCTCCCCGGGAAGCGAACAGCCCGGCATATACCCGGCGCAGGCTGTCCAGCAGCAGCGGCTGTTTGCTGATGCCGCCGCCAATGGCCACCTTTTCCACATCCAGCAGGACGGTCAGATTGTAGATCTGCACCGCCACCGCTTTGCAGAACCGTTCCAGCACTTCCAGCGCTTCCGGCTCTCCGGCGTTGGCGGCATCAAAAAACTGTCTGCCATTCATGGGCGCATCGGCGGGCAGGCCTCTGCGGGCGCGGTACCACTGCAGCAGATTGGTGGTGCTGCACTGACAGGCCATGGTTTTTCCGGTGTTCTCCCACTCGTCGGCGTTGGTGTTCACAAAGCTGTATTCCCCGGCGGTAAAATGGATGCCCCGCACCAGCTGGCCGTTGGCGATGATGCCGCCGCCCACACCGGTGCCGATGATAAACACCGCCGCGTTGCAGCAGCCCTGCAGCGCACCGGCCTGCAGCTCTGCAAGGGCAGCGGCCTTGCCGTCATTTTCCAGCGTGACCGGACAGCCGCATCTTTCGCGCACCAGCTGCCCCACCTGCGTACCGGTGTTATACAGAAGTGCCCCGCCGTTGGAGACAAAGCCGGTGTGAGTGTCCACAAAGCCGGGCAGGGCCATGGCGATGCCGCTTACTTCATTCCGGTGCGGCGCATACAGAGCATATAATGTGTCAAGAAAATGCTCCTGCGTATCCTGCGGCGTAGGCACAGACCCGGCATCGGTGCGGTTCAATCCTTCGTCCATCACCGAATACTTGATCTCAGTGCCGCCCACATCAAAAACCATGACCTTCATTGTGCCTGCCTCCGCTCATGTTATTTCTGGTTTTATTATGGCAAATTGCGTTTGGAATGTAAAGAGAAAAGCGGCAAAAAACAGCACGGCTTTATAAGCTGCTTTTTTCGCGAAAAAACAGCCCGGAAAGATCCGCAAATCTTTCCGGGCTGTAAATTTAAAATACTAATTCCGCTAAAGATGCCCAGAGTGAAACAGAGGGCATTTTAGAACGTGTTACAGTTTGCTCAGCTGCGGGCCCTGTGCGGTGTCCTTGACCGCCCAGCCCAGCTCGGTCAGCTGTGCGCGGATGGCGTCGGCGGTGGCCCAGTCCTTGGCCTTCTTGGCGGCGGCACGCTTCTCAACCAGCTCAGTCACCTCGGCGGGCACCTCGTCCTTTTTGCGGTTGTACAGCAGGCCCAGCACGCCGGTGATCTCGTCAAAGGCGGCGGCAGCGGTCTGCAGGGCGTCCTTGGAGGAAACAGCCGACAGCGTATTGATCTCCTTGACCAGATCGAACACGGCAGCCAGTGCATCCGGGGTGTTCAGGTCATCGTCCATGGCGGTGCAGAACTTGGTGCGGGCCTCGGCAGCCTTTTCCTTCAGGGTCTCGTCGGTGCCAAAGGTGTCCTTGGTCAGGGCAAAATCCAGATTCTCGCGGCAGGTGTACAGGCGCTCCAGGCTGTTTTTGCAGCTTTCAATGAGGTCCACGGTGTAGTTCAGGGGCATCCGGTAGCCTGCGGTCAGCATGAAATAGCGGATGGGCTCATAGCCGTAGACGTCCGCCACGTCCCGCACGGTGAAGAAGTTGTGCAGGCTCTTGGACATCTTCTGATTGTCCACGTTGATGAAGCCGTTGTGCATCCAGTAGCGGGCGAACTCGCAGCCGTTGGCGCACTCGCTCTGGGCGATCTCGTTCTCGTGGTGGGGGAAGATGAGGTCCTGACCGCCGCAGTGGAGGTCGATGGTCTTGCCCAGATGGGTGCGGCTCATGGCGCTGCACTCGATGTGCCAGCCCGGACGGCCCATGCCGTAGGGGCTCTCCCATGCGGGCTCGCCGGGCTTTGCGGCCTTCCAGACGGCAAAGTCGGCGGGATCTTCCTTCAGGTCGTCCTCCATCTGGCTGCGCAGCTCGCGGTTGCCGCTCTCGAGGTCGTCCAGCTTGAGGTGGCTCAGCTTGCCGTACTCGGGGTCGCTCTTGACGCGGAAGTAGACGTCGCCGTTCTTGGCGACATAGGCGTGGCCGCTCTCGATGAGGTCTTTCACGATGTCGAGGATCTGCTGGATGTGCTCGGTAGCGCGGGGCTGGACGGTGGGCTTTTTGCAGTTCAGACCGGCGGCATCCTTGAGGTACTCGGCCTCAAAGCGCTGAGCGACCTCCTTCATGGAGGTGCCCTCCTCCTGACCCTTCTTGATGAGCTTATCGTCGATGTCGGTGATGTTGGAAACATAGATCACCTTATTGCCGCGATACTCAAGGTAGCGGCGCAGAGTGTCGAATACGATCAGCGGGCGGGCGTTGCCGATGTGGATATAGTTATAAACGGTAGGGCCGCAGACATAGATGCGGTACTCACCGGGCACCTGCGGCACGAATTCTTCCTTCTGGCGGGTCAGGGTGTTGAAGATCTGCATGGTCAATTCTCCTTTTTGTGGCAGACAGAAGCCGCAAAACAAAACGCCCCCGGAGCGGTGCACAAAGCACAGCTCCGAAGGCGGTTTTTCATCAAAATCGCGGTTCCACTTCTGTTTGTCGCTCAAAGCCGGTAACGGCGGCGCACCGCACGGCGATACTTCCCGTAGGGGTTCCCGCCGCGTGCTGTCCGGGCGCACTTTGCGCGGCGGTCTGCAAACAGGCTTCCAGCCAGTGGCCTGTTCTCTCTGCGCAGACGGTATGCGGCGCTACTCTGCCCGGATAAACGCATTTATCCTTTTACCCCTTTATTATAGCGGTGCCGCACAGGGAAGTCAAGGTGGAACAAAAGCGATTCAGAATGCCCGCCGCTAACGGGTTGCGGCACCCAGCATCCGCATCGTGCCTTGGGCGGCACGCGCGTCTTGCTGGCCGCTGCCCCAACAACTCCTCCCTGTTTCCGCCACTGGCGGCGGTCGTCGTCGTTGCTTTGGGCATAATTTAAGGAAAATCATTTTAGTATTTGTAAATCTGGAAAATCTGCGGATTTTCCAGATTTACTTTTTCACGGGAGGAGCTGTAAAGGCAAACGGCATCGCAAGATTTCACCGCAGCGCCGCGCTTCCGAAGGAAGCGGCGCTGCAAATGCAGCTTACCACTGCGACTCTTCCCGTGAAAAGGGAACCCCGGAGCGTCCGCAGACGCTCCGGGGTTCCGAAATCATAAATCTTCTTTCCGCTGAAATAGCGCAGAGCGAAGCGGAGCACAATTAAAATCGTCTTGCCTTACCCGGGATACCGGCTCACTTCCAGCAGCTCTTCTGCATGCTTCACCTGCTCCGCTGTGGGCGGCACGGCGTCCGGCAGCGGATAAGGGATGCCCAGCTTCTGCCACTTAAACAGACCCAGTGTGTGGTAGGGCAGCACCTCCACCCGCTGCACCGTTTTCAGGCTGCGGATAAAGTCTGCGGTCCTGCGCAGGCCCTCCTCGTCGTCGGTCAGGCCAGGCACCAGCACATGCCGGATCCACAGCGGAACCCCGAGGTCCGAGATGCGGCGCGCCATCGCGAGGATGTTGGCATTGTCTTTGCCGGTGAGCTGTCGGTGGCGTTCCGGGTCGATCTCCTTCAGGTCGAGGATGACCAGACTGGTGGACTTCATCAGCCGGTCGAAACCGGCCAGATAATCCGGGTCATCGGGCCGGAAGGGCTGCCCGGCAGTATCCAGAGCCGTGTGCACGCCTTTGGAGCGGGCCAGCTCGAAGAATGCCGTCAGGAACTCCATCTGGCGCAGCGGCTCGCCGCCGCTGACCGTGATGCCGC
>OWJJ01000541.1_pt1 | contig 26618 bp, 17 predicted proteins | sample 1732811 | NCBI WGS metagenome assembly OWJJ01 (sample SAMN05065756, study PRJEB22554) | human gut metagenome | biome: ENVO:2100002; feature: ENVO:00000062; material: ENVO:00002003 | host: Homo sapiens | place: USA
ACGCATCACTCGCTCCGTCTGTTTCTATACGCTTTGCCGCATATTTTTTGGCAATGGCGGAGATGACAGAACTATCCAACCCGCCCGAAAGAAGCACTCCGTACGGTACGTCACTCATTAACTGGCGGTGTACAGCCTCTTCTAATGCTATTTTCACATCAACGGTTTGTGCATCATTCTCTTTTACGGTTTCATATTCTGTCCAGTCGCGCGAATACCAACGTTTCATTTTTCCCTCTTTACTATAGAAGTAATGTCCGGGGAGAAATATTTCATATTCGTCGCAAAATCCTTCGAGAGCTTTCAACTCGCTGCCGAAGTAGATTTTTCCCTCTTTATCTTTTCCTATATATAAAGGAATAACCCCTATCGGATCGCGGGCAATCAGAAATTCATCCTTTTCCTCATCATAAAGCACGAAAGCGAAGATACCGCTGATATCTTCCAAAAAATGGATGCCTTTATCTTTGTAAAGGGCAAGAATTACCTCACAGTCACTTCCTGTTTGAAAGTTATATTTTCCCGCATATTTAGCGCGAATATCACGGTGATTGTAAATCTCACCGTTGACGGCGAGCACCTGTTTACGATCGGGAGAGTATAACGGTTGTCCGCCACTCTGCGGGTCGACAATAGAAAGACGTTCGTGTGCCAGGATGGCACTTCCGCCTACATAGATTCCGCTCCAGTCCGGTCCGCGATGACGGATCTTCTGGGCCATTTTCAGTACTTTATCTCTTAGTTCTTTCGTTTGAACTTTGATGTTGAGTATACCTGCTATTCCACACATAACTTTAATTTTTAGAGGGGGTAATGTAATCTGTTGATTGTTTATTCGCTATTTCTAAGAAGCTGACTAGCTATTCTTAATTCGTTCCGCCTTGGTTTCCCTTTCGTTCCACCAAGGTTATCTTTCCGTTCTACCTGGGTGTTTCTTTCGTTCGACCATGGTGGAACGAATCGGATAGTACTAATCAAACTTCTGCTTTTTCCTTACTGCAAAGCTATTTCGTCAGATAAGCATCTATTTCCGCAGCAGCCTTTCGTCCTCCTGCCATGGCGCGTACTACTAAGCTGGCACCAGTCTCGGCATCACCGGCAAGAAATACATTCTTTGCAAATTTGGGTTGTTCCGGTTTCAGGAATCCCATCGCCAATAATACCATATCAGCCTCGATGACTTCCTTCTTCCCTGTTGGTTTCATTGTGGGACGTCCGCCATCTGCTGCCGGAATCCATTCTACTTCTTCCACTTCTACACCTGTCACTTTTCCATTCTTTCCGAGGAACTGATTGGAAGCCAGGCACCAGCGGCGTGTACAACCTTCTTCATGGCTGGAAGTCGTTTTGAAGACTGCCGGCCATTGTGGCCAAGGAGTAGCCGGATTGTAGCCGACAGGAGGTTTCGGCATGATTTCGATTTGAGTGACACTCACGGCTCCCTGTCTCACACTGGTTCCGATGCAGTCGGAACCAGTGTCTCCGCCACCTATCACGAGAACCTTTTTGCCTTTGGCATTTACCAACTTGTCTTTCGGGAAAGTCTGTCCTGCCAGAATCCTATTCTGTTGTGCCAGCATTTCGAGTGCGAAATGAATCCCTTTCAGTTCACGTCCCGGAATACTCAAGTCACGTGCAGTGGGGGTTCCGGTACAGATGCAGTAAGCATCGAATCCTTCCGGTAAATGATTAACGTCTATTTCTACTCCCATCTCAAACTGTATTCCTTCTGCAGCCAATATCTTCATCCGTCGGTCAATTACATTTTTATCCAGTTTGAAATTAGGAATACCGAATCGTAATAATCCTCCGGGCGCTTCATCCTTATCGAATAAAGTAACGCTATATCCTTTTAAATTCAGCTGATTAGCCACCACCAATCCAGCAGGACCTGCACCAATCACCGCCACTTTCTTTCCGTTTCTTTCCGGCGTCTTTACTTGTATATATCCTTCACGAAAAGCCGCTTCTACGATAGCTGCTTCATTCTCGCGAATAGTCACCGGCTGATCGCAGGAAAGTTTCAACACACACGATTTCTCGCAAAGAGCAGGACAAATACGTCCTGTAAATTCAGGAAAATCGCAAGTAGACGACAATACTTCGTATGCCTCCTTCCATTTTCCCCTGTATAATGCATCCTGCCATTCCGGTTGTTTATTTCCTATCGGGCATGCCCAATGACAGAAAGGTACACCGCAATCCATACAGCGTGACGCCTGCAATTTACGGCTGTTTGTATTCAAAGTCTGTTCTACCTGACTATAGTCAGCGATTCGCTCGTTTACAGGGCGGTATCCCGCCTCTTGTCGAGGTATATTTAGAAATGCTTTAGGATCTCCCATCTTGTTATTTACTATTTGACGATTTACTATTTACTATTTCTAGACTATCTTATCATTTGCTATTTGACTATTTACAGACTATACTATACATTCAAATAGTAAATTGTAAATAGTCAAATTGTAAATCTAATAGTCTCTTTGCATATCTGCAATTTTTTGTTGTAACTTTCTCATTTGTTCTTCCTGTAGTACTTTTTTGTATTCGATGGGCACTACTTGGATGAATTGATCTACGTAATGATTCCAGTTGTCGAGCATAGTGCGTGCCAGTTTCGAGCCTGTGTAGAGGTAATGCTGGCGGATTAGTTCGTGCAACTCTTTCCGGTAGCTGGCTTCTTCGATGAGTGATAGTTCTACCATTTCCATGTTGCAGAAATAATCGAAGTTGCCGTCCTTGTTCCATACATAAGCCACACCGCCACTCATACCGGCTGCAAAGTTACGTCCGGTTTGTCCGAGGACTACCACACGACCTCCGGTCATGTATTCGCAACAATGGTCACCCACGCCTTCTACGACGGCAACTGCGCCGGAGTTACGAACAGCGAAACGTTCTCCTACACGGCCGTTGATATATACTTCACCGCTTGTTGCGCCATAAAGCAAGGTATTACCGGCGATTGTATTTTTTTCGGCTTCGAAGTTGCTGCGGATAGGAGGCAATACGGAGATACGTCCACCACTCAATCCTTTACCCAAGTAATCATTCGCTTCACCTTCCAGTTTAAAATTAACTCCCGGTACGAGAAAAGCTCCGAAAGATTGACCTGCCGAACCTTTGAATTTTACATTCAGCGTATGTTCCGGCAATCCTTTGGCACCGTATTTCTTGGCGATTACTCCGGAAAGCATAGCACCTATTGCACGGTCTGTATTGGCAATCGTATATTCTAAAGAAATCTCTTTCTCATGTTCGATAGCTTCTTGTGCGGCATCGATGATGGTTACATCCTTTACAGCAGAAATTCCATGATCCTGATCGATGACATGACGGATAGCCGCACTGTTGTCAACACGTGCCAGCAATTTGGTGAAGTCGATTAAAGCATGTTTCGGATTTGGGTCATTGGCATCGGACTTGCGCTCGATTAAGTCTGTACGCCCGATGATGTCATCCATCCGGGTGAATCCCATTTCAGCCAAATGCTCGCGGACTTCCTGTGCCAGGAATGTGAAAAAGTTTACTAAATATTCACTGCGTCCATGAAAGCGTTTACGTAACTCTTCATTCTGTGTGGCAACTCCCACCGGACAAGTATTCTGATGGCATTTGCGCATCATTACACACCCTAATACAATCAATGCCGAGGTGGCGAAGCCATATTCTTCGGCACCCATTAAGGCCATTAAAATGACATCACGTCCGGTTTTCAGTTGTCCGTCGGCTTGCAGGACTATTTGACCACGAAGTCCGTTCAGAACCAGTGTTTGCTGTGTTTCGCTCAATCCTAATTCCGGCGAGATACCCGCATAGCGGATGGAAGAAGCAGGAGAAGCACCCGTTCCCCCTTCGGCGCCAGAGATGACAATCAAATCCGCCTTTGCTTTTGCCACACCGGCGGCAATCGTACCGACACCACTTTCTGCTACCAGTTTTACACTGATTTTGGCCTGTGGATTTACATTTTTCAAATCGAAGATCAGTTGAGCCAAATCCTCAATCGAATAAATATCATGATGGGGCGGGGGAGAAATCAGCGAAATCCCCGGAATGGAATGACGTGTTTTCGCAATCACATCATTTACCTTAAATCCCGGAAGTTGTCCCCCTTCACCCGGTTTGGCTCCCTGTGCTATCTTAATTTGAATTTCGTCCGCATTCACCAGATACTCTGCCGTTACACCGAAACGACCGGAAGCTACCTGCTTGATTGCACTTCGTAAAGAACTGCCATCGGGCAGCGGTTGGAAACGGGCAGCGTCTTCGCCACCTTCACCGGTATTACTGCGTCCGTGAATTTTATTCATGGCAATAGCCATTGCCTCATGAGCCTCTTTGCTGATAGAACCAAAAGACATAGCCCCCGTGACGAAACGATGCAGAATGTTTTCCACCGGTTCTACCTGATCGATTGAAATCGGATTACGACGGAATCCCAGAAAGTCACGAAGGAAAATAGGCTTCTCTTTTTCGTCTACCAGATGGGTGTACTCTTTAAATTTTTTATAACTCCCCAGTCGTGTAGCCAATTGCAGAGTGCTGATTGTTTCCGGATTCCATGCGTGCTTTTCTCCATCTTTACGGAAAGCATACAGACCGTTATTCTTGAGAAGTTGAGAGTTGAAAGTTGAGAGTTGAGAGTTCCCATGCGGAGCCTCACTTTCAACTTTCAACTTTCCACTTTCAACTTCTTGCCCTTCTTTATGGAAAGCAATGGCATCTCTGGCTATTTCTTCCAGACGGATACCTCCGATCGGTGAACCGAGTCCGCCAAAATAAGCCTTGCTCAATTCTTCACTCAAACCGACAGCTTCGAAAATCTTAGCACCACGATAGGAGCGGATCGTAGAGATACCCATCTTACTCATGATTTTAAACAAGCCTTTACAGATGGATTTGATATAGTTCTTTTCAGCAGTGGTATAATCCAACTGAATATCTTTGTCTTTTACCAGTCGGTCGAGGACAGCGAATGCCATGTAAGGATTCAGGGCACTTGCTCCGAAACCCAATAATAACGCGGCGTGCATCACTTCACGTATTTCACCACTTTCTACGATCAATGCCGTTTGCACCCGTTTACCAACTGAAATCAGGTGATGATGAACAGCGCTTACTGCCAGCAATGATGGAATGGCAGCATGGGTAATATCCACCTCACGGTCCGTCAGGACAATGTAGTTTACACCTTCCGTCACGGATTCTTCCGCCATTTTACAAAGATGGGTCAGGGCTTCCTGCAATCCGGCTTTCCCTTTTGCAACCTCAAACAACATGGGTAGTTTGACTGTTTTGAAGCCTTTATACCGGATATTACAAAGAATATCCAGTTGGGTATTGCTTAAAATCGGATGATTCAGGCGTACCATTTTGCAATGACTTTCACTAGGCGTCAGAATATTCATACCGACTGCTCCAATGTATTCCGTCAATGACATCACCAGTTCTTCACGAAGTGGATCGATGGGCGGATTGGTTACCTGTGCAAATTGCTGGCGGAAATAGTTGTAAAGCAACTGTGGCTTATCTGAAAGTACGGCGAGTGGCGTATCGTTACCCATTGAATTGATCGGTTCTGCTCCGGTGCTTGCCATTGGCATAATCAGCCTCTCGATGTCCTCTTTGGAGTAGCCGAAAGTACGAAGCATCCGGTCGTAGTTTTCTACGTGATGAGGAACTTTGCGCCCGCTTTTCAGTTCATCCAGCTCGATCCGGTTGGTAGATAGCCAGGTGCGATAAGGCTTGGCTTCAGCCAACTGTTTTTTCAGTTCGCCGTCATAGTAGATTTCGCCTTTTTCCGTATCCACCAGCAGGATTTTACCGGGCTGTAAGCGACCTTTTTCTTTGATGTCTCCCGGTTCGAAATCCATAACACCGACTTCCGAAGCCACTACCATCATATCGTTTTTAGTAATCAGATAACGGGCAGGGCGCAGGCCATTACGGTCGAGCATACCTCCGGCAAATCGTCCGTCGCTGAATAGTAGTGCGGCCGGTCCGTCCCACGGTTCCATCAGGATGGAGTGGTATTCGTAGAATGATTTCAGATCCTCACTGATCGGGTTCTTCTCGTTGAAAGATTCCGGCACGAGCATAGCCATGGCATGTGGCAGGCTCAATCCTGACATCACCAGGAACTCCAGTACATTGTCCAGAGAAGCACTGTCGCTCATGCCCGGTTGTATAATCGGGCGGATTTCTTTTATATCGCCTAAAGTGGGAGTGGAGAGTACACTTTCACGGGCTTCCATCCATCCTCGGTTACCACGGATAGTATTGATTTCACCGTTGTGTGCCAGCAGGCGGAATGGCTGTGCCAATCCCCATGTGGGGAATGTATTGGTGCTGAAACGAGAGTGCACTAATGCCAGTCCGCTGGTAAAATAGCTATTTGTCAGGTCCGGATAGTAGTTGCGCAGCTGTAATGATGAAAGCATACCTTTATATATAATGCTTTTGGTAGAGAGTGACACGACATAAAAATCGTCTTTTGCCGGAATAGATGACAATCTGACTTTATTTTCGATTCTTTTCCGGATCAGATATAACTTCCGGTCGGCAGTTTCCATTTCCGTAAATCCGGTGATGAACACTTGTTTGATGTCCGGTTCGTTTGCCAGAGCCGATTCTCCCAGGATTTCGGGGCAGGTGGGCACATTGCGCAAATGCATCAATGTGAGTCCTTCTTTTTCAATTTCTTCAATAATAATACTTAGAATAGCTGCCTGGTCTTTTTCGTTTTTCGGTAAAAACAATAATCCTGTGCCGTACCGTCCTTTTTCGGGGACAGGAATACCTTGTAATAAAATAAACTCATGCGGAATTTGAAGCATGATACCTGCACCGTCACCGGTCTTGTTATCCGCACCCTCGGCACCGCGATGGCGCATGTTTTCTAATACCTTTAAAGCCGACTCAACAATGTCGTGTGACTTTTCTCCATGAATGTTAACCAGCATACCGACACCGCAGGCATCGTGCTCGTATGCCGCATCGTACAAGCCCATCTGCTGGGGCTGTCGTTGGTAAAGGAATCCTTCTGTTACGTTGTTAAAAAGTTCTTGTTTCTTCATTCTTACTAGCTTTATTGTATGATAATACCTATTTGATGTATCAAATTGTTTGGCAAAGTTAATGTTTTAATTTCAAAATGATAGTAAAATTTAGCTTTTGTGTGACGCGAAATAAGAATAGGAATCTTTATTCTTTTAATTTGTTATTAAAAACAGGAAATTTACTTTTAATTTGTTAGCTTATTTATCCTTATTTGAAACTGATTGTAATTTGTTTCTTTTTGAGCTAAAAATAATATATTATTTAACTTTTTGATGTGTTTGCAACTTTTTTATGCGTTTCTGTCAAATAAATATGCTTTTTGTTGTCTTTATGTTATTTGTAATGTGTATATTTGCAGGCGAAATAAAAATATCATAATATGTGTGGAATAGTAGGCTATATTGGCAAACGAAAAGCCTACCCTATCCTTATTAAAGGGCTGAAGCGACTGGAGTATCGTGGATATGACAGCGCGGGGGTAGCAATCATTAGTGATGACCAACAGTTAAATGTGTATAAGACGAAAGGAAAAGTCTCTGATCTTGAAAATTTCGTCACACAGAAAGATATTTCCGGTACAATCGGAATTGCCCATACCCGTTGGGCTACTCACGGGGAACCTTGTTCCGCTAACGCCCACCCTCATTACTCTTCTTCCGAAAAGCTCGCTCTCATTCATAACGGTATTATTGAAAACTACGCCGTTCTTAAAGAAAAACTTCAAGCCAAAGGCTATATTTTTAAAAGTAGTACAGATACCGAAGTCCTCGTTCAATTAATAGAATACATGAAAGTCACTAATCAGGTCAGTCTGTTGACGGCTGTTCAGTTGGCGTTAGGGGAGGTAATTGGTGCTTATGCGATTGCGATTCTTGATAAGGAGCATCCCGATGAGATTATTGCTGCCCGTAAGAGCAGTCCATTGGTAGTGGGGATTGGAGAGAATGAGTTCTTTCTTGCTTCAGATGCTACTCCGATTGTAGAATATACTGATAAAGTGGTTTATCTGGAAGACGGGGAAATAGCTGTTTTGAATCTGGGGAAGGAGTTGAAGGTAGTCAACTTGAACAATGTCGAAATGATACCTGAAATAAAGAAGGTGGAACTCAACCTCGGTCAGTTGGAAAAAGGGGGATATCCGCACTTTATGTTGAAAGAGATTTTCGAACAGCCCGATTGTATTCGTGATTGCATGCGCGGACGTATCAATGTGGAAGCTGATAATGTGGTGCTTTCTGCTGTGATAGATCACCGGGAAAAGCTGCTGAATGCCAAACGGTTTATTATTGTTGCTTGCGGAACTTCCTGGCATGCCGGACTGATCGGTAAGCATCTGATTGAGAGTTTCTGCCGCATACCGGTGGAAGTGGAGTATGCTTCCGAATTCCGCTACCGTGATCCGGTGATTGACGGGCAGGATGTGGTGATAGCAATTTCCCAGAGTGGTGAGACGGCAGATACATTGGCTGCTGTGGAATTGGCGAAAAGCCGCGGAGCATTTATATATGGTATTTGCAATGCGATCGGCTCTTCTATTCCCCGTGCCACTCATACCGGTTCATATATTCATGTGGGTCCGGAGATCGGAGTGGCTTCTACCAAAGCATTTACCGGACAGGTCACTGTATTGGCGATGTTGGCATTGACACTTGCCAAAGCGAAAGGAACCATTGATGAACAGCATTATCTTTCAATCGTACAGGAGTTAAATCATATTCCGGAAAAGATGAAAGAGGTGTTGGAATTGAATGATACTTTGGCGGAGTTATCGAAAACTTTCACTTATGCGCATAATTTTATTTACCTGGGACGCGGATATAGTTATCCCGTTGCTCTGGAAGGTGCATTGAAATTGAAAGAAATATCGTATATTCACGCCGAAGGTTATCCGGCTGCGGAGATGAAACACGGACCGATTGCTCTGATTGATGCGGAAATGCCGGTAGTGGTGATTGCTACGCAGAATGGATTGTATGAGAAAGTAGTAAGTAATATTCAGGAGATCAAGGCACGGAAAGGAAAAGTGATTGCGTTTGTGACGAAAGGGGATACCGTTATCAGCAAGATTGCTGACTGTTGTATCGAACTTCCTGAAACAATCGAATGTCTCGATCCGTTAATAACTACGGTACCTCTCCAACTTCTTGCTTACCACATTGCGGTATGCAAAGGGATGGATGTGGATCAGCCGAGAAATCTGGCGAAGTCGGTAACAGTAGAGTAACTTTAAGTAGTAACTAGTATATAGAGAGATGGAACAATTGAAACATGAATGTGGCGTTGCCATGATACGCTTGCTCAAACCGTTAGAGTATTACGAGAAAAAGTACGGGACATGGATGTACGGTCTTAATAAACTCTACCTGTTGATGGAGAAGCAGCATAATCGTGGACAGGAAGGTGCGGGACTGGCGTGTGTGAAACTGGAAGCAAATCCGGGCGAAGAATATATGTTTCGTGAACGTGCTTTAGGTTCCGGAGCCATTACGGAAATCTTTGAAAACGTTCAAAACAATTTTAAGGATCTCACTCCCGAACAGTTGCACGATGCAGCGTATGCCAAACGAACTTTGCCTTTTGCCGGTGAAGTATATATGGGACATCTTCGTTATTCCACGACGGGAAAATCCGGAATCTCTTATGTGCATCCATTTTTAAGAAGAAATAACTGGCGCGCCAAGAATCTGGCTCTCTGCGGAAATTTCAATATGACGAATGTAGATGAGATATTTGCCCGTATCACTGCCATCGGTCAGCATCCGCGTAAATATGCCGATACATATATCATGTTGGAGCAGGTGGGACACCGTCTTGACCGTGAAGTGGAGCGTGTATTCAATCTTGCCGAAGCCGAGGGGCTTACGGGCATGGGAATCACGCATTATATAGAAGAATATATTGATTTGGCAAACGTGTTGCGTACTTCCAGCCGCGAATGGGATGGGGGATACGTGATCTGCGGATTGACCGGAAGCGGCGAGTCCTTCGCCATCCGCGACCCATGGGGAATCCGGCCTGCATTCTGGTATCAGGATGATGAGATAGCTGTTCTTGCTTCCGAGCGTCCGGTGATCCAGACGGCTTTGAATGTTCCGTTTGAGGAAATCAAAGAATTGCAACCGGGGCAAGCATTGTTAATCAGCAAAGAAGGTAAAATCCGTACTTCGCAAATTAACAAGCCGCGCGAAAATCATGCCTGTTCTTTCGAACGTATCTATTTCTCCCGTGGGAGTGATGTCGATATTTATAAGGAAAGGAAACGGTTGGGTGAAAAGTTGGTTCCGAGAATATTGAAAGCTATCAATAATGACATCGATCATACGGTTTTTTCTTTTATTCCCAATACTGCGGAGGTGGCTTTCTACGGAATGTTGCAGGGACTGGACGATTACTTGAATGAGGAGAAAGTGCAGCAAATTGCTGCATTAGGGCATCATCCGGATATGGAGGAACTGGAAGTCATTCTTTCCCGTCGTATCCGTAGCGAAAAGGTGGCGATCAAGGATATCAAGCTCCGTACGTTTATTGCCGAAGGAAACAGTCGTAATGATCTGGCAGCCCATGTGTATGACATTACATACGGAAGTCTGGTGCCCGGTGTCGATAATCTGGTGATTATTGACGACAGCATTGTGCGTGGTACTACGTTGAAACAAAGTATTATCGGTATTCTCGACCGTCTCGGTCCGAAGAAGATTGTGATAGTATCTTCCTCTCCGCAAGTCCGTTATCCTGATTATTACGGTATCGATATGGCAAAGATGAGCGAGTTTATCGCTTTCAGGGCTGCTGTCGAACTTTTAAAGGAGCGGGATATGAAAGATGTGATTGCGGCTGCCTACCGTAAATCGAAAGATCAGGTGGGACTGCCGAAAGAGCAGATGATAAACTATGTGAAGGATATCTATGCTCCGTTCACCGATGAGGAAATCTCTGCCAAGATGGTGGAACTGCTGACTCCCAAGGGAACAAAGGCGAAAGTGGAAATTGTCTATCAACCGTTGGAGGGATTGCACGAGGCTTGTCCGCATCATAAAGGCGACTGGTATTTTAGCGGTAACTACCCTACACCGGGAGGCGTGAAAATGGTGAACCGGGCGTTCATCGACTATATAGAACAAATGTATCAATTCTAACAACCATACAACGATTCAATAATAAGAATGAGAAATGTGACATTAATCCTTGACGACGGGAGCCGGTTTTCCGGTAAGTCGTTTGGCTACGAGAAGCCGGTGGCGGGCGAAGTAGTTTTCAACACCGCCATGACCGGATATCCGGAGAGCCTTACTGACCCTTCCTACGCCGGACAGTTGATGACTCTTACCTATCCTTTGGTGGGTAATTACGGAGTTCCTCCTTTTACCATCGAACCCAACGGACTCGCCACTTTCATGGAAAGTGAAAAGATTCATGCCGAAGCGATCATCGTAAGTGACTACTCTTCTGAGTACAGCCACTGGAACGCAGTGGAAAGCCTTGGCGACTGGCTGAAACGTGAGAAAGTACCGGGCATCACAGGCATCGATACGCGCGAACTGACCAAAATACTTCGTGAACACGGAGTCATGATGGGACGTATCGTCTTCGACGATGAAATTGTCGGGGAAATTGACAATGGACAATTGCCAATGGACAATTACGCTGCCGTTAATTACGTAGACCGTGTTTCCTGCAAAGAAATAATCTCCTATCTTCCCGATGGAACATCCCGTTCTTTTCCATTAACCATGCCTGTCGCGCAGCTTAATTGTCAATTGTCAACTGTCAATTGTCAATTAAAGAAGGTTGTTTTGGTGGATTGTGGTGTAAAAACCAATATTATCCGTTGCTTGTTGAGGCGTGGTGTAGAAGTGATCCGTGTACCTTGGGATTATGATTTTAACGGACTCGAATTTGACGGGCTGTTTATCTCCAACGGCCCGGGTGACCCGGATACCTGCGACGCAGCTGTGCAGAATATCCGCAAGGCAATGGTGAACGAGAAACTTCCCATCTTTGGAATTTGCATGGGCAACCAGTTGCTCTCGAAAGCCGGAGGGGCAAAGATTTACAAACTTAAATATGGACACCGTAGTCACAACCAGCCGGTACGCATGGTGGGTACGGAACGTTGTTTTATTACTTCGCAGAATCATGGTTATGCGGTAGACAATAATACGCTGGGGGCAGATTGGGAACCGCTGTTCATCAATATGAATGATGGTTCTAACGAAGGAATCAAACACAAGAAAAATCCTTGGTTCTCTGCACAGTTCCATCCCGAAGCTGCAAGTGGTCCTACGGATACGGAATTCCTGTTCGATGAATTTGTAAACCTGCTTAAATAACCGACTATCATGAAAGAAAATATAAAGAAAGTATTGCTGCTGGGTTCCGGTGCCTTGAAAATCGGTGAAGCCGGTGAGTTTGACTATTCCGGTTCGCAGGCACTCAAAGCCTTGAAAGAAGAAGGGATTGAAACCATTCTTATCAATCCGAATATTGCTACCGTACAGACATCCGAAGGAGTGGCAGATCAAATTTACTTCCTTCCGGTCACTCCGTATTTTGTAGAGAAAGTAATCCAGAAAGAAAAGCCGGAAGGTATTATGCTGGCATTCGGCGGACAGACCGCGCTGAATTGTGGAGTTGCTTTATATAAAGAAGGAATCCTTGAAAAGTATAATGTAAAAGTACTCGGTACTCCCGTACAAGCCATTATGGATACGGAAGACCGTGAACTCTTTGTACAGAAACTGAACGAAATCAATGTCAAGACCATTAAAAGTGAAGCCGTAGAAAATGCGGAAGATGCCCGTCGTGCAGCGAAGGAACTGGGATATCCGGTCATTGTCCGTGCGGCTTATGCGCTGGGTGGTCTGGGCTCCGGTTTCTGTGACAATGAAGAGCAACTGGATGTACTGGTAGAAAAAGCCTTTTCTTTTTCTCCGCAAGTGTTGGTGGAAAAATCGCTTCGGGGGTGGAAAGAAGTCGAATACGAAGTCGTCCGCGACCGCTTCGACAACTGTATTACAGTTTGTAATATGGAGAACTTTGACCCACTGGGGATTCATACCGGTGAGTCTATCGTTATTGCTCCGTCTCAAACACTGACCAACAGTGAATATCATAAACTTCGTGAACTGGCTATCCGTATTATCCGCCACATCGGTATTGTCGGCGAATGTAATGTACAGTATGCTTTCGACCCCGAATCGGAAGATTATCGCGTCATCGAAGTAAATGCCCGTCTTTCCCGTTCCTCGGCCCTGGCCTCTAAGGCAACCGGATATCCGTTGGCATTCGTGGCTGCCAAACTGGGACTCGGCTACGGACTCTTCGACTTGAAGAACTCGGTGACAAAGACTACTTCTGCTTTCTTCGAACCGGCTTTGGACTATGTGGTATGTAAGATTCCACGTTGGGACTTGGGAAAATTCCATGGTGTAGACAAGGAACTGGGTTCTTCCATGAAGTCGGTAGGTGAAGTGATGGCAATCGGACGTACTTTTGAAGAAGCTATTCAGAAGGGCCTCCGTATGATCGGACAGGGAATGCACGGATTCGTGGAAAACAAAGAACTAGTAATCCCTGATATTGACAAAGCACTGCGCGAACCGACCGATAAACGTATTTTTGTGATCTCAAAAGCCTTCCGTGCAGGATACACCATCGATCAGGTGCATGAACTGACGAAGATTGACAAATGGTTCCTTCAGAAGTTGATGAATATAATGAAGACTTCGGAAGAAATGCACGAATGGGGAAATAATCATAAACAGATTGCCGATCTGCCTGTGGAACTGCTTCGCAAGGCTAAAGTTCAGGGCTTTTCCGATTTCCAGATTGCCCGTGCTATCGGTTATGAAGGTGATATGGAAAATGGAAGCCTGTATGTCCGCAAGTATCGTAAGGCTGCCGGTATCCTTCCGGTGGTAAAACAGATCGATACACTGGCTGCCGAATATCCGGCGCAGACCAATTATCTGTATCTGACCTATAGCGGAGTGGCAAACGATGTACATTATCTGGGTGACCATAAATCCATTGTCGTATTGGGTTCCGGTGCCTACCGTATCGGTTCTTCTGTAGAGTTTGACTGGTGCGGTGTGCAGGCTCTGAATACCATTCGCAAGGAAGGGTGGCGCAGTGTTATGATCAACTATAATCCGGAAACGGTATCTACAGACTATGACATGTGCGACCGTCTCTACTTTGATGAACTGACATTCGAACGGGTAATGGATATTCTTGAACTGGAAAATCCGCATGGTGTCATCGTATCTACCGGTGGTCAGATTCCGAATAACCTTGCTTTGCGTCTGGATGCCCAGAACATTCACATACTGGGAACAAGTGCTCAGAGCATCGACAATGCCGAAGACCGTGAAAAGTTCTCAGCGATGCTCGACCGTATCGGTGTAGACCAACCACGCTGGCGTGAGTTGACATCGCTGGAGGATATCAATGAGTTTGTCGATGAAGTCGGTTTCCCGGTTCTTGTTCGTCCGTCTTATGTGCTTTCGGGTGCTGCGATGAATGTCTGCTCCAATCAGGAAGAGCTTGAACGCTTTCTGAAACTGGCTGCCAATGTATCAAAGAAGCATCCGGTGGTAGTAAGCCAGTTTATCGAACATGCGAAGGAGGTAGAAATGGATGCTGTGGCGCAGAATGGCGAAATCATAGCCTATGCAATCAGCGAACATATTGAGTTTGCCGGTGTACACTCCGGTGATGCCACTATTCAGTTTCCGCCTCAGAAGTTGTATGTGGAAACTGTCCGTCGCATCAAACGCATCAGCCGTGAGATTGCCAAGGCATTGAATATTTCCGGTCCGTTCAACATCCAATACCTGGCAAAAGATAATGATATTAAGGTAATTGAATGTAATCTGCGTGCCAGCCGTTCTTTCCCGTTTGTCAGCAAAGTGCTGAAGATAAACTTCATTGAGCTGGCAACCAAAGTGATGCTGGGTCTTCCTGTGGAGAAACCGGAAAAGAATCTCTTTGAACTGGACTATGTGGGAATTAAGGCTTCGCAGTTCTCTTTTAACCGTTTGCAGAAAGCTGACCCTGTATTGGGAGTGGATATGGCTTCTACAGGTGAGGTCGGCTGTATCGGAAGTGACACTTCCTGTGCCGTACTGAAAGCCATGCTGTCTGTCGGCTACCGTATTCCTAAAAAGAACATCCTGCTTTCTACGGGTACAATGAAGCAGAAGGCTGATATGATGGATGCAGCACGTATGTTGGTAAACAAGGGATACAAACTCTTTGCAACCGGCGGTACTCATAAAACCTTTGCTGAGAACGGCATTGAAAGTACGCTTGTCTACTGGCCGAGTGAAGAAGGACATCCGCAGGCATTGGAAATGCTTCATAATAAGGAAATTGACATGGTAGTCAATATCCCGAAGAACCTGACTGCCGGAGAACTGGATAATGGATATAAAATACGTCGCGCGGCTATCGACCTGAACGTGCCGTTGATAACGAACGCCCGTCTGGCAAGTGCATTTATCAATGCTTTCTGTACGATGACCGTTGATGATATTGCCATCAAGAGCTGGGAAGAGTATAAGTAAGAAATAATAAATTGTTGTATAATAAGTTGGAAAAGTCGTTCCCGTGCATTCGGGGGCGGCTTTTTTTTATGAATTTCTGTTTTTGGGATGGTGTCACTATAAGCATGGGATAGTGTCACTATCCTGTCAGTATGCTTACACTATCCTTCCTGTATAGTGTCACTATCTTTTTTTAATGTCTATAAGTTGCATGATTGGACAAATTGGTGTAAATTGCGCAATTATTTCACAAATATTCTAAAACAGGGGAGTAATATGAGCATGGATAATCATATCGTAATTATGGCTGGTGGCATCGGTAGTCGTTTTTGGCCGATGAGTACACCGGAATGTCCCAAGCAATTTATTGATGTAATGGGATGCGGGCGTACGTTGATTCAACTGACTGCTGATCGTTTTGATGGCGTCTGTCCACGGGAAAATGTGTGGGTAGTGACGTCCGAGAAATATATTGATATCGTCCGGGAGCAATTGCCGGAGATTCCTGAAAGCAATATCCTTGCAGAGCCTTGTGTACGAAACACTGCTCCCTGCATCGCCTATGCTTGCTGGAAAATCAAGAAAAAACATCCGAACGCCAATGTGGTGGTGACTCCGTCGGATGCATTGGTTATCAATACAGGTGAATTCCGCCGGGTAGTAGAGAAAGCACTTCGTTTTACTGACAACAGCAGTGCTATCGTAACGCTGGGTATCAAACCGACTCGCCCGGAAACCGGATATGGATATATTGCTGCCGGAGATCAGATCATGACTGATAAAGAGATTTTTACGGTAGATGCATTCAAGGAAAAACCGGACAGGGAGACTGCCGACAGATATCTGGCCGAGGGTAACTACTTCTGGAATGCAGGAATTTTTGTTTGGAATGTGCGTACTATCACTTCCGTGATGCGTGTATATGCTCCGGGCATAGCGCAAATCTTCGATCGTATTTTCCCCGATTTCTATACGGAGAAGGAAAATGAAACGATTAAAAAGCTGTTCCCTACCTGCGAAGCTATTTCCATAGACTATGCCGTAATGGAAAAAGCACAGGAAATCTATGTACTTCCGGCTTCTTTCGGTTGGTCGGACTTGGGGACCTGGGGAGCGCTCCACGGACTGTTGCCACAAGATAAATCCGGAAATGCTACGGTAGGGGCCGATGTCCGTTTGTACGAAAGCAAGAACTGCATCGTACATACCAGTGAAGAGAAACGGGTCGTTATTCAGGGTCTGGATGGATATATCATTGCTGAGAAAGATAATACACTGTTGATTTGTAAACTGGATGAAGAACAGCGGATAAAGGAGTTTTCAAAGTAATCCTTAATTCTTTTGATATTCCTGAGGCGTCATTCCGGTCATTCGTTTGAAAAACTTGCTGAAGAAAGACGGATTGGGAAAGTTTAATTCATCTGATATCTGATAAACAAGGCGGTTGCTATGTTTTAGCAATACTTTAGCCTCTAGTATAATGGACTGGTTTATCCAGTCCATTACTGTTTGCTGGCTGGTTTGCCGGATTACAGTGTTCAGATAACGGGGAGTGAGACAAAGTTTATTCGCATAGAAACTGACATTCCGCTCTGTCTTGCTATAGGTGTTGACCAAAGAAATGAAGCGCTGAAAAATATCGTTTTGATGGGTTAATGGACTGAGTTCGGCCTGCCCTTTGCTTTTGGCTATATACTCTATATTATATAGTAATCCTACCAGTAAATGCTGAATGACCTCTTTTCTGAATACAGGTTCTTGCAATACACTCCACATGACCGTCACAAAATTCTCTATCTGTATTTGTTCTTCGGTAGACAGTGGAAATAGGAGATTTTTCTTTTGTTGGAGGAAATGGGTGAAGAATTCTTCCTTTCCGGATATCGGCAGAAAGTTCAGGTCTACTGCCATCATGTGAGCATCAAAATCGTGAGATACTTCTATGATTTGTATGATAGAGTTGGGAGCTATCAGGGATATATGGTCGGGCAGGAAAATATATTCGATCAGATTGATTAAAACACGTGCCGAGCCATTAGTGACAATAGCAATACGGCCTTCCTGTAGCCGGTACGGTTGTCCGACACTGAAGATAGTCGTTTCCATTTTAGAGAAACTTGTCACAAATCCGAATTCGGCATTGATGAAGCGAAATTCGTTGTGACGTACTATATTTATATCCTTCAACAGTTGGAGGCCTAATTCCATCGGTTTCTTCTGTTCCATTTTCTCAGTTCTTTTCCGGCAAAGATAAGAAATAGCCCTTGAATCTTCTCTTTTTTTAGGATGAATCGAACTATTGGGACATATTTTCCAACTATCAGAATGTGAAACTATTACTTAAAGGTCTATCTTTGTCTTTTGAAGAATTCATAGAAAAAATGCGTATGAAAAGAATTATTTTTAGTCTTTCGCTTTTACTGTTCATGCCCGGAATGTATGGGCAGACCGGGCATATAACATTAGAAGAATGTCAGCAAAAAACGCAGGATAACTATCCGTTGGTGCGTCAATATGATTTAGTGGAGAAGACGAAAGAATATAATCTGGAAAATGCGGCGAGGGGATACTTGCCTCAGTTTGCTCTTTCGGCAAAGGCGTCTTATCAAAGTGATGTGACGGAGTTACCCATTGCCATTCCCGGTGTGGATATCAAAGGGATGGCCAAAGACCAGTATCAGGTGATGCTGGAGTTACAGCAACAGATATGGGATGGCGGAGGAATCCGGATGCAGAAGAAAAAGGCTACGGCGGAAGCGGAGATTGACAGGGAAAAGTTGAACGTCGATATGTATGCGTTGAATGGCCGTGTGAATGATTTGTATTTTGGAATTCTTATGTTGGATGAGCAGTTGGCTCAGAATGCCTTGCTGCAAGATGAACTGGGACGGAACTTCCGTCAGATTACAGCTTATGTGGACAATGGAATAGCCAATCAGGCCGATCTGGATGCTGTGAAAGTGGAGCAATTGAATACCCGCCAGAAGAGAGTGGAACTGACTTCTTCCCGTATGGCTTATTTGAAGATGCTTTCGTTATTGATGGGAGAGGTGCTTTCGACGGAGACAGTATTGGAGAAGCCTGTTCCTCAAAACGAACTGTCGGCTGTCAGTGAGATTCGCCGACCGGAACTGTCGTGGTTTGACGCACAGGGAGCCGGTTTGCAGGTACAAGAGAAAGCCTTGAATGTGCGCCATCTTCCTCATTTCGGATTGTTTGTGCAGGGAGCTTACGGTAATCCGGGATTAAATATGCTGAAGAATGAATTTTCTCCTTATTATATTGCAGGTGTCCGGCTTTCATGGAATTTCGGAAGTCTGTATACGTTGAAGAATGACCGTCGGGTGATTGAAAACAAACGGCAGCAACTGGATAGCAATCGGGATGTGTTTCTTTTTAATACGAGACTGGAAATGACGCAGCAGGATCAGTCTATCCGTTCGTTGGAGAAGCAGATGCAGGATGATGATGAAATTATCCGGTTGCGTACGAATATTCGTCGGGCTGCGGAAGCCAAAGTAGCGAATGGTACGTTGACAGTGACAGAAATGCTCAGAGAACTCACGAATGAGAGTCTTGCCCGTCAGGCGAAGGCAATGCATGAGATTCAACGGTTGATGGGTATCTATCAATTGAAATATACTACTAATCATTAATAAAAATCTGTCAGATATGAAACGAATGACAAAAATAGGAATATACGGGATGGCAGTATGGATGCTTTCTGCCTGTGGAAACGGAACGCCCGATTATGATGCAACAGGAACCTTTGAAGCTACGGAAGTGATCGTTTCCGCCGAAGCAGCGGGAAAACTGCTGCAACTGGAAGTGGAAGAAGGAACAAGATTGAAAGCCGGCGAAGAAGTCGGGCTGGTAGATACTGTCCAGTTATATCTGAAAAAGTTGCAACTGGAAGCAAACATGAAATCGGTGGAAAGCCAGCGCCCCGATCTGGCCAAACAGATAGCCGCTACCAAACAGCAAATTACTACAGCGCAAAGGGAAAAGAAGCGGGTAGAGAACCTGCTTGCTGCCGGAGCTGCCAATCAGAAACAACTGGATGACTGGGATGCACAGGTAACCTTGCTTCAGCGGCAGTTGATTGCTCAGGAATCCTCATTGATGAAGAGTACGAACAGTCTGACGGAACAGGGGAATTCGGTCAGTATACAAGTGGCACAGGTAGAAGACCAGTTGAACAAGTGCCATATTCAGTCGCCTATTGAAGGTACGGTACTGGCAAAATATGCGGAAGCGGGAGAACTGGCATCCGTTGGCAAACCGTTGTTTAAAGTGGGTGAGGTAGACCGGATGTATTTGCGGGCTTATATTACTTCAGAGCAATTGTCCCAAGTGAAATTGGGGGATGAAGTGACTGTGTATTCCGATTATGGAAATTCGGAACAGAAAGCCTATCCCGGTGTGGTCACTTGGATTTCGGACCGTTCGGAGTTTACCCCCAAAACGATTCTGACTAAAAATGAACGTGCCAATCTGGTATACGCAGTGAAGATTGCCGTGAAAAATGACGGTTCGTTGAAGATTGGTATGTATGGAGGTGTGGTATGGAAAAAGGAGAACCCATAGTCGTTGTAAAGGAAATCAGCAAGAGTTACGGGAAAGTAGAGGCACTGAAAGAGGTTTCTTTTGCGGTAGAGCAGGGAGAAATTTTCGGGCTGATCGGTCCTGACGGGGCGGGGAAGAGTACCTTATTCCGCATCCTGACCACTTTACTGTTGGCTGATAAAGGTACGGCAACTGTCAACGGACTGGATGTGGTGACGGATTACAAACAGATTCGTACGAAAGTAGGATATATGCCCGGACGGTTCTCACTTTATCAGGACCTTTCCGTAGAAGAGAATCTGGAATTTTTTGCTACGGTATTTCATACGTCGATACAGGAAAACTATGATTTGATTAAAGATATTTATCAGCAGATCGAGCCTTTTAAAAAAAGAAGGGCAGGCGCTTTGTCGGGAGGTATGAAGCAGAAGCTGGCATTGAGCTGTTCCCTGATTCATAAACCTGATATTTTATTTCTGGATGAACCGACTACGGGTGTAGATCCTGTGTCTCGGAAAGAATTTTGGCAGATGCTCCGTAATTTGAGAAAACAGGGGATTACGATCATTGTTTCCACTCCTATTATGGATGAGGCTCGTCAATGCGACCGGATTGCTTTTATTAATCACGGGCAGGTGCACGGAATCGATACGCCCGAACGGATTCTTCAGAAGTTTGCTTCCATTCTTTGTCCGCCACCCTTGGGACGGGAGGAGGCGCAACAGATGGCAGCTCCTGTTATCGAGGTGGAGCAGCTGACCAAATCCTTCGGACATTTTACGGCAGTCGATCATATCTCTTTTCAAGTGCAGCGGGGAGAAATTTTCGGTTTTCTTGGAGCCAATGGAGCAGGTAAGACGACTGCGATGCGTATGCTTTGCGGATTGAGCCGTCCGACTTCGGGAGTAGGAAAGGTGGCAGGCTATGACATCTTTCGGGAAGCCGAACAAGTCAAAAGGCATATCGGATATATGAGTCAGAAATTCTCTTTGTATGAGGATCTTAAAGTCTGGGAGAATATCCGTCTCTTTGCCGGAATTTATGGGATGAAGGAGATGGAGATTGAAGAAAAGACAGATGAATTGTTAGAACGCCTGGGATTTGCAGACGAACGAGATACGTTGGTGAAAAAACTTCCTTTGGGTTGGAAACAGAAACTGGCCTTTTCTGTCTCTATCTTCCATGAGCCGAAAATAGTCTTCCTTGATGAACCGACCGGAGGAGTTGATCCTGCTACTCGCAGGCAGTTCTGGGAGCTGATTTATCAGGCTGCCGATCGTGGAATCACTGTATTTGTTACCACACACTATATGGATGAAGCGGAATATTGCAACCGGATATCGATTATGGTGGACGGCCAGATCAAGGCACTGGATACGCCGGCCCGGCTGAAAGAACAGTTTGGTGTGGAGACAATGGATGATGTGTTTCAACAACTTGCCCGCCATGCGGTGCGTAAAGCGGATTGATTATGAAACAATTTATTGCTTTCGTAAAGAAAGAATTTTATCATATTTTCCGTGACCGGCGTACTATGCTGATCCTGTTGGGAATGCCGGTCGTGCAGATTATTCTGTTTGGGTTTGCTATCAGTACGGAAGTGAAGAATGTCCGGCTGGCAGTTCTTGATCCTTCGAATGATGTGGTGACAAGGAAAATTATAGACCGGTTGGATGCGAGTGAATATTTCACGGTTACCACCCGTTTTCATTCTCCACAGGAGATGGAAACTGCTTTCCGGAAAAATAAGATCGATATGGCAATTGTATTTGGAGAGCGTTTTGCCGACGGACTTTATACGGGGGATGCCCGTGTGCAGCTGATAGTCGATGCAACCGATCCCAATATGTCTACCTCGCAGAGTAATTATGCAGCCAGCATTGTTTCTTCGGCAGGACAGGAGATGTTGCCTCCCAATGTGTTCGTTTCGCGTTTGACTCCGGATGTCAAATTGCTGTATAATCCGCAGATGAAGAGTGCCTACAACTTTGTGCCCGGAGTCATGGGGCTGATTTTAATGCTGATTTGTGCGATGATGACCTCTATTTCCATTGTTCGTGAAAAGGAGACGGGCACGATGGAAGTATTGCTGGTATCTCCGGTAAGACCATTGTTTATCGTGCTGGCCAAGGCGGTACCTTACTTTGTTTTATCTTTTGTCAATCTGACAACCATTTTGCTGCTTTCAGTCTTTGTACTGGATGTGCCGGTAGTGGGGAGTTTGTTCTGGTTGGTGATGGTGTCTTTGCTCTTTATTTTCGTGTCGCTGGCTTTGGGTTTGCTGATTTCCTCTGTGACAAGTACACAGGTGGCGGCCATGCTGGCATCCGGAATGATATTGATGACACCCACCATGGTTTTGTCCGGAATGATTTTTCCGGTAGAAAGTATGCCGGTGATTCTCCGGGCCATATCGGATATTATTCCCGCCCGCTGGTATATTCAGGCTGTACGCAAACTGATGATTGAAGGAGTGCCGGTTGTGCTGGTACTTAAAGAGATTGGTATTTTGTTGCTGATGGCAGTAGTGCTTATTACCATCAGTATCAGGAAATTTAAATATCGATTGGAATAAAGGAATTTATTATGATAAAATTTCTGATAGAAAAAGAGTTTAAACAGTTGCTTCGCAATTCGTTCCTGCCGAGATTGATTCTTATCTTTCCCTGCATGATCATGTTGCTGATGCCATGGGCTATGAATCTGGAAATAAAGAATATCCAGCTGAATATTGTAGACAACGATCATTCGGTGATTTCTCAGCGGCTGGTGAATAAGATTGCGGCTTCTACCTATTTCCGTCTGACGGAAGTGCCGGCATCTTATGAGGATGGATTACGGAATATTGAACTGGGAACAGCGGATATTATAATGGAGATCCCCAGGCACCTGGAGCGGGACTGGGTGAACAAAGGAGAAACCCATATACTGATTGCAGCCAATTCGGTAAATGGAACGAAAGGAGGGCTAGGCAGTGCTTATCTGGGCACTATTATCAAGAACTATGCAGCCGAGTTACGTGCAGAATATCCTGATGCCGTATCTTCGTCGGGCAGTGCCCCTTCCATTCGTATCGATACGCAGGGATTATTTAACCCGAATCTGAATTATAAACTTTATATGATTCCTGCTTTGATGGGAATGTTGTTGACTTTGATATGCGGATTTTTGCCTGCCCTGAATGTGGTTAGTGAGAAGGAGGTAGGAACGATCGAACAGATTAATGTGACTCCCGTACCGAAATTTACTTTTATTCTGGCTAAACTTTTACCTTACTGGATCACAGGCTTTATCGTATTGACTTTGTGCTTTTTGTTAGCCTGGCTGCTTTATGGAATAACTCCTGTAGGGCATTTTATCGTGATTTATTTTTTGGCGATTTTGTTTGTATTCGTTATGTCCGGTTTCGGGCTCGTTATATCCAATTATTCGGCAACTATGCGGCAGTCTATGTTTGTAATGTTCTTTTTTATGCTGATTCTGATGTTGATGAGCGGATTATTCACTCCGGTGAGCAGTATGCCTGAATGGGCACAGGTGATTATTTATTTCAATCCTTTGAAGTACTTTATGGAAGGAATGCGTATGGTATACCTCAAAGGAAGCAGCTTGTTGGAACTGCTGCCTGAAATAGGAGTCCTGCTTCTTTTTGCACTGGGTTTCAATACCTGGGCGGTGATCAGTTATCGGAAAAATCAATAATTGAGAATTTGATTATATAAAAAACAGCTCTTATCCTTATTGGTTGGAAAAGAGCTGTTTTTATTATTGTTTTCACCCCTTGGGATGAATCGTGGTTACTGTATTATTTTACTTCGATTTGCTTTTCGGCCTTCTTCACTTCTTCTTCAGAAATCTTAGGAAGTTGGACGCTCAAAACTCCGTTTTCTACTGCGGCAGAAATTTTTTCTTTATCTACATTATCCGGCAGAATCATCGTCTGCTGAAACTTAGAATAAGAGAATTCGCGACGTAGATAGCGACCTTCTTTCTTCTCTTCTTTGTTTTCAGTCTTCTTCTCCATAGAGATAACGAGGTTGTTGTCTTCATCAATGCGAACATTGAAGTCCTCTTTTGTCATTCCCGGAGCAGCCAGTTCAACTTTGTATTCTTTTTCTGTTTCAAAAACATTGATTGCAGGTGCAGTTGCATTTGCTTTTACCATCCAATCGTTATCAAAGAAATCGTTAAAAATACTTGGTAACCAACTTTGAGTTCTTCTAACAGGCATCATAATCTTAGTCTCCTATCTTTTAGTTAAACATTCGGTTTATTCACTCTTGAATTTCGGTTCGCTGCTTTCCGCAGAGGGGACATCCCGACTCTTGCCGTATGCTTTTGAACCGTCGTTCACTGCTATTAGTGCAAACCTTATGCCAAAGGAAAACTGAGACTGAAAATGTCTATTTGTCATTTTAATAATGCCAATTTTGCCTGTTTGGTGACAAAATGTAACCGCAGTGTGTTTATTTTATATAATATAGATATTAATTTGATAATCTATTTTTTTTCAATGAGTTTGAATCTTAACCTTAAAGTTTGCCTTTCTTCATTATAATCATGACTGATGATTTTGAAAGTTCCTACCTCTGAGGTATTGGATACATGTAACCCTATACAGGCACAGGCGTCATAATCTCCTATGCGTATAATGCGAAGAGTCTCACTGGCGTCAGCAGGAAGTTTGCTCAGATCTACGATGCCTTTAGCTTGCTCATGAGTCATAAATTCAACAGTTACGGGCAGATTTTGACTGATAACTTCGTTTACCTTATCTTCTATCGCTTGTATCTCCGCATCTGTAGGACAAGTAGGAAGAATATAGTCGCACTTACTCTTTTTCCTTTCTATATGGGCATTTCTTGAGCGAGGGCAACCGAAAGTTTTTACCATAGTGGCATTTAGTAAATGCTCTGCTGTATGCATAGGAGGATACTCCTGTTTGTTGTGATCATTGAGTTGAGGTTGTTGTTCCATAAATTTTTCAATAACTTTTTGTTTTTGATATTTTCTTATTTGCCGGATGGCAGTTTGTACTTTTCTCCCAGGAAATGCGGTTGCTTATCTATCGCTAAATCGATAAACATCTTGACCCTTGCAAATAATTCTCTGATATTGGTTTTCAATCCTGCATAGACGTCTACATCCCTGGCATTAAAACCGATAGCGGTAATCCCATTCTTTTCGGCAAGATAAATAGCCCGCTCATTGTGAAATCGTTGAGAAATGATGGTCAGACGGGTCTGACCGAATACTTCTTTAGCACGCACAACAGAGTCAAGGGTACGAAAACCGGCATAATCTAAATAGATAGACTTTTCAGGAACACCTTTTTGCATAAGCGCTTTCTTCATTTCTTCCGGTTCGTTGTAATCTTCTTTGCGATTATCTCCACTGATAAGAATATAATTAATTTTGCCTGCCTTGTACAGTTCAACCGCCGCATCAATGCGATAGTCAAAATATAAATTGTTATTTCCGCTTTTCAGCTTAGGAGAGGTGCCGAGAAGCAGACCTACATTGTTTGCAGGAATATCACTGATTTCAGTATAGATGCAGGAGGCTGCATTCTTCTTGATGGTCCAGTCGCAGATAAAGATACTGATAACACAAAGTATGGCAATTATCAGTGTGATATAGAATAGTTTTTTTTTCATTTTCCGAATAATTCACTCATATAATCAAGGGAACGGCTAATGTCGAAATACATTTGATTTCCTTCATAGTACTGGCATTTATCAAACTCTATCAGATCACATTTATTGACTAGCGATTGACCTTTCATGTTTTCCATTTTGAATAACATGTTCAGCAGTTGGTATTCGTCATTTACGCAGATAACCTTAAATGCGGTTTCTTCGCTTGTACCGTCACCTGTAAGCGCAATCATAGTAAGCAAGGCTGCGTATCTTTTTGAATAGTGTTTTATTTCCCGGATATCTTTCTGGAGCAAACCGGCTATTCCGTACATATTATATAGTAATTGGAGAGATACCGGATTCTTTTTTAGTAGTTCTTTGCCGATATTATAAGCATCTTCATACTTTTCTTCTTTAATCAACTTTCGGAAATCCTGAAAATCATCCATACTTCCTTTGTAAGCTGGTGTGAATGAATACCCGTAATATAGCATGGCATGATCTTGCCGGGTGAGTAAAGTATCATTTTCTTCAAAACGTTGCATGAGCTTTTGAAACTCCGTATTGTGATTAGTTACGTACTCTTTGATGGCCGGATAATCCACTTTTAATATTTCTTGTGCGGAACAATAAACCTGAAGGCTAAGTATGCTTATAAATAAAAGAGTAATGTGCTTTTTCATGACAGTGTTTTTTTAGGGTATTAAGATTCACAAAAATACCATTCTTTTTCAGGAAACCAAGCGTATAGGCATAAAAAAAGGAGCAACGCCTTGCTCCAACCTTTGTTAACCTTAAATCTAAT
>OWJJ01000560.1_pt1 | contig 26171 bp, 19 predicted proteins | sample 1732811 | NCBI WGS metagenome assembly OWJJ01 (sample SAMN05065756, study PRJEB22554) | human gut metagenome | biome: ENVO:2100002; feature: ENVO:00000062; material: ENVO:00002003 | host: Homo sapiens | place: USA
GAGCCTTATCGTCGGCAGCGTCAGATGTGTATAAGAGACAGCCTACCTTTATCAGCCTTTAATAAAAAAGGAATAAATAATAAACACACTTGACATGAAACTTACTTTGATGCGGGACAACAGCGGGACATTAACCATGCGAACGCTAGATATTACCCTACAAATAGAAGCGATGAAGCATGAAACGAAAGCCCGCCCGATCAGTAATCTACGGACAAGCATACGTCACGCATCACCGGACTGCAAACTAGAAGAAGCGCAAAAACTGACGAAAGTCATCCCTGCCGCCAACTTCCGCAAAACAACCAACGGGACACAAATGACCGCATACAACGGCATCGTGCAAATAGAAGTAAACCACCTGGCAAACAGGACGGAAGTAAACCGTGTGAAACAGGAAGCGGCAGAACTCACCCAAACCCTCGCAGCCTTCATGGGTTCCAGCGGACACTCCGTAAAAATATGGCTGCGTTTCACACGCCCGGACAAATCACTACCCAAAAGCCGGGAAGAAGCGGAAATATTCCAAGCTCACGCTTACAGAAAAGCCGTCGGCCTGTGTCAACCGGCACTCTCCTATGCCATCGAACTTAAAAAACCGACATTGGATCAATTCTGCCGGCAAACCTACGATCCGGAACTTTATTACAATCCCGACTCTACCGTCATTTATATGCGCCAACCATTAGAAATGCCGTCGGACACCACCTACAAAGAAACCGTGCAAGCGGAAAACTCCCCATTCAAACGGCTGATTCCGGGATACGACAGTTTCGACACCTTATCCGCCCTCTTCGAGGTCGCCCTGAATAAGGCTTACCGTTCATTAAGCGAACTTCATCCCAACGTGCATCTCCATTCGGACGATGACCTCAAGCCTCTCTTAGTGCAACTTGCGGAAAACTGCTTTCAGTCAGGCATACCGGAAGAGGAAACCGCCCGTTGGGCCATTGCACACTTCTACACCCAAAAGAAGGAATTCCTGATCCGCCAAACCGTACAAAATGTATACCTGAACGCCAAAGGTTTCGGAAAAAAGTCCCCCTTATCAGCCGAACAGGAACTGGAACTCCGGACAGAAGAATTTATGCAACGCCGATACGAGTTTCGTTACAACACGATGACAACCGTCACCGAATATCGCGAACGAAACACGTTCTGTTTTTGCTTCCGTCCGGTCACCAACCGCACGCGCAACAGCATCGCCATGAACGCACGACTCGAAGGACTCAACCTTTGGGACAGGGATGTTGCCCGTTATCTGGACTCCGACCGTATTCCGGTTTTCAACCCTATCGAAGATTTCCTTTTCGGCGTGGATATCCGTTGGGACGGTCGCGACCGCATCCGCGAGCTTGCTTCCCGTGTTCCTTGCAACAATATCCACTGGCCTGATCTGTTTTATCGTTGGTTCCTGAATATGGTGGCTCATTGGCGCCACACTGACCGCAACTACGCAAATTGCACGGTACCGTTGTTAGTCGGTCCGCAAGCTTACCGGAAATCCACTTTCTGCCGGAATCTGCTACCGACCGAATTGCAACCCTACTACACCGACCGCATTGACTTCAGCAACAAAAGGGATGCCGAACTATCTCTCAACCGTTTCGCACTCATCAACATGGACGAGTTCGACCAAAACAGGGAGAGTCAACAGGCTTTCCTGAAACATATCATTCAAAAACCGGTAGTCAACACCCGCCGTCCTCACGGTGTAGCGACACAGGAGTTGCGCCGCTATGCCTCATTCATCGGCACAAGCAATCACAAGGATTTACTGACCGACACTTCCGGCAGCCGACGTTATATCGTCATCGCCGTAACCGGTCCGATCGATTGTTCTCCTATCGACTATGAACAACTTTACGCGCAAGCCATACACGATATTTACAAAGGAGAACGTTATTGGTTCAATGCCGAAGATGAAAAGGTTATGACCGAAAGCAATCAGGAGTTTCAAGTGATCCCCATTGCAGAGCAATTATTCCACCAATATTTCCGGGCTGCCCGGGAAGATGAGGAAGAATACGAGTTACTTCTCGCCATCGAGATACTGGAACAGGTGCAACATGATAGTAGAATCCGCGTTTCCAATTGCAACATTATCCAGTTTGGAAGAATATTGCAGAGGAATCAAGTGCCTTCCATACACGCCAAGCGCGGCAATGTCTATAAAGTTGTCCGAATCAAGCCGAAAAGAGCATAAATATACAATTATCGGTACGGTGACAGGTGAAGGATACGGTGATAGGTTAACAACAACCTATCACCGTTCTGTAAGTACGATCTGTAAAGGGTTTCAGAAGGGTGGTGATAGGTTGAAAGAGGAATTGGAAAAATCAATAGGAATTGCGAACAGTGCCCAACAGTCACTATTCTTCAGCAATGACCCAGTCTCCGATAGTTCTTGTCGTACTGTCGAAGTTGACTCCTATCTTTACAACACTTCGATGATCCGGCTGATAAGGTATAGCATATCCTTTACTGTTTATTTGTTCCAACGCTTCTTCCGGTGTACCATCTACCTTGAACTCAAAGACATAAATAGCATCATGTAATTTTACAACTACGTCAGCCCGTCCGATAGCACTTTTTACTTCCACATCCACGTATTGGCCCATCAAGCGGAATAAAAGATAGAAGATAGTCTGATAATGTTTTTCCTGCTTATTCTCCAGATCATTGGGAATCAAAGCGAAGAAAGCCCTTATTCTCTCCAGACATTCAACCAGTTTTCCGGCACGCAAGTCTTTGATAAAAGAAACCACATAAAACGTATTTTCACGTGCCGGCAAATGTACGTAGGCGGGCATAAGAGACTCGATAAATCCTTTCCGCACTTCTTTGTTGGGATAAGCCAAAGTATAAAGTTGGAATTCCGAATCGTAGCCCTTGATAGTAAGATAGCCACTTTGATAAAGCACAGGGAGAGGATCAGTGATAACACTTGTAGGAGCATCAAACTGTTCGGCAGTAGCCGTAGTTCCATCCAATTCTCGGATATCGAAATTACTCTGCTGCAATATGTTTATCAAGAAAGTAGGTGTTCCGGTAGAAAACCAGAAATTCTCATAGCTCTTTTGAGCAAATGCATTAAACAAACTAAATGGATTATAAACGTCTTCACACTTTTTGCTAAAATGATACCCGTCATACTGCTGTTTCAAGTGCAAACAGGCCTCCTCATAGGTTTCGCCATTAGCCTGTGCCATCATCTCAATATCTGCTTTCAGTTGCGTACGTAATTCCTGCTCGGTAATACCACAAATTGCGCTATAATCATCCCGCATGCTGATATTCTGCAAATTATTCAGTTCACTGAAAATACTCATTTGACTGAATTTACTGATTCCCGTCAAGAAAAGGAAACGAAGATATTCTCCTTGTGCCTTTAAAGGACTAAAGAATTTCCGCATTTCTTCACGTAATTCATTTTGCAGTTCCGGCAAATGGTTACTGTCTAATAAAGGTGCATCATATTCGTCAATAAGCACTACTACCTGCAAACCGGTTTGCTGGTATGCTCTTTTTATTATCCCGGAAAAACGGGCTGCATAGCCCTCCTCTTCCGGAGCGCTCCCATAAATTCGCTCCCACTCACAAAGTTGAAGATTCAAACGTTCGTTCAGATCAGCCATAGTGGTATATTTCGTCATGCTGAAATCTATGTGCAGCACCGGATAGACATTCCATTCTTTCTCCAAACGTTCCATTGCCAATCCTTGGAACAAGTCTTTTCTTCCCCGAAAATAAGCGTCCAAAGTGGAAACCAGCAAACTTTTCCCGAAGCGGCGGGGACGACTTAAAAAATAAACCTTATTGGTATTAGCCAACCGATATATCAACTCCGTCTTGTCAACGTATACGTTGTTATTATTACGCAAGTCTTCAAAATTCTGTATCCCTATCGGGTATATTCTGAAAGTAGTATCAGTAGTATCCATAATGCCTATTCTTATAAAATTGAAATGTAGACAAATATAGGCATTAAAATATAGACTTCAAACAGTACGTACTGTTTTCTACACTCCATTCAGTTAAAAGCAACTATACTTATACTTTCCTTTTTTTAAAAGCTATGAAGTACCCGGAAATTTATTACCTTTGTGTAATTGATTTATAAAACCGGAGTATATGAGCACTAAAATTTATCCCATTGGTATACAGAATTTCGAAAAGATTCGTAATGACGGTTATTTCTATATTGATAAAACGGCATTGATGTATCAAATGGTAAAAACCGGTAGTTATTATTTCTTAAGCCGCCCGCGCCGCTTCGGAAAGAGTCTGCTCATCTCTACTCTTGAAGCCTATTTTCAAGGAAAAAAAGAACTGTTTGCAGGACTGGCTGTAGAAAGGTTGGAAAAGGATTGGATTAAATATCCGATACTACATCTGGACCTTAATATCGAGAAATATGACACTCTGGAGAGCCTGGATAATATACTCGAAAAATCGCTGACTGCTTGGGAAAAGCTCTATGGAGCCGAGCCATCCGAACGGTCATTTTCCCTGCGTTTCGCCGGCATCATTGAACGCGCCTGCAAGCAGGCAGGACAGCGCGTAGTCATTCTGGTAGATGAATATGATAAACCTATGCTGCAAGCCATCGGTAACGAAGAGCTACAAAAGAAATTCCGGGATACTTTAAAACCTTTTTATGGGGCACTTAAAACAATGGATGGGTGCATAAAGTTCGCGTTCTTGACCGGTGTCACCAAGTTCGGCAAAGTCAGCGTGTTCAGCGACTTGAATAATCTGGATGACATATCAATGCGGAAGGATTATGTTGAAATCTGCGGTGTCAGCGACCAGGAAATTCACGAAAATCTGGAAACAGAACTTCATGAATTCGCAGATGCACGCGGAATAACATATGATAGGCTCTGTACAGAATTAAAAGACTGTTATGACGGTTATCACTTTACGCATAATTCTATCGGCATATATAATCCGTTTAGTCTGCTCAATGCTTTCAAATATAAAGAGTTCGGTAGCTATTGGTTTGAAACGGGCACACCTACCTATCTGGTTAAGTTACTAAAAAAGCATCATTATGATCTGGAACGGATGGCACACGAAGAAACTGATGCACAAGTACTGAATAGCATCGACTCCGAATCAACCAACCCGATTCCAGTGATTTACCAAAGCGGATACCTCACCATTAAAGGATATGACGAACGTTTTGGCATATACCGTTTAGGTTTCCCCAACCGTGAAGTAGAAGAAGGATTCATTCGCTTTCTGCTTCCTTTTTACGCGAATGTGAATAAGGTGGAATCCCCATTTGAAGTTCAAAAATTCGTCCGTGAAGTAGAAACGGGAGATTATGATTCTTTCTTCCACCGCCTGCAGAGTTTCTTTGCCGATACGACTTACGAAGTAATCCGGGAGCAGGAACTACATTATGAGAACGTACTTTTCATCGTTTTCAAGCTGGTTGGCTTCTATACCAAGGTGGAATACCACACTAATGACGGGCGTATAGATCTCGTACTACAGACAGAGAAGTTCATTTATATAATGGAATTCAAGCTAAACGGAACAGCAGAAGAGGCTTTGCAGCAAATTAATGACAAACGCTATGCGCTACCTTTCGAAGCGGATGGACGGAAACTATTCAAGATAGGAATTAACTTCAGTGAGAAAACCCGTAATATCGAAAAATGGGTGGTAGAATCCTGAAGTATACCCCGCCTTGAAAAGAGACTGTTATTATTAACGTGGTGATCTTATTCCAATCCCGGCCACGCTTTTGTTGAATACGTAGCCTCAAGTGCATTTTCCAGATTATCATTCAGATTTGGGAAGAAATCAATTCCTGTCTTTTCTTCCAGTTCATCTATTGATAATGCATAGTCAACAAGTTTTATTGTTTTTGACGGTTTGCTGTCCGTATGTTCCATCCAGAAAGCAATTGCTTTGAAAGAATCTCCCTTTTTAAACAACAAAGCCATATAATAATATTTAGGAACAGGCTTGCTACGGTCGCCACCTATATATTCTTTGACTTGTTCTTCCTTATCAATCGTTCCGCCTTTTACTACATACAAGGTATCTGAAGCTGTACAGCTACGCCCCCATGACTGTACTTGCCCTTCCAATGCCAACCAAACACCTGTATTAAAATTGTTCCGTTGCGGACTCATATTCGTGTAATAAAAGGTTTGGTCGTTAGCTTCTTGTCGATAAAGTCTGTCGGCAGAAGCACAAAGATGCCCTCTATCATAACCTTTTTTCCCAAAATCTACTTGAGTACGCTGATATTCCGTATCAAGAGAAGGGTCCGGAATAAAATTATCGCCACGAGTTGCCCCTTGCAGTCTAGTTTGATTATCGAATCGAAAAGCAACCCAACGGGAATGCTTCTTACTCTTATCGTATTCCATACTGAAAGAGGTTACTTTCTGCCCATTGAAAGTGGTGTAGTGTGTTACAAACACATCGTTTGCACCATTGCGAAGTGCAGGTAGTTCTACGATGCCAGTGGCAAAATTATTGGAGTCGTTATTATCATCTTTATCACAAGCACAGAAACTTATACATAACAGACTCAACCCCCAATATAAAAATCTATAATTCATATATTGTATTATTATAATCAAACAAAATGGACGAAATTATATCTATCAAATAAATTCATTTAAATAAGCCATACAAGCTTCACGAACAAATATGAGAAACTCATAAAATTAGCATCTCTCTCATTCTTCTTTCCAGGATAAGAATAGAACAAGAGAGATGTTAAACTTAGATTAAAAGATTGCAATTAACTTATTGTCATAAAATGTATGTCATTCCTTCACTTCAACAACTTCAAAGTCATCAAAATAAATAAATCCAGAATTATCGCCTTCTTTATAAGTTCTCACTTCAAAACGTAATTTATTTGCTGTAGCTGGTGCTAGCAATGTTTTAGAATACTGTTGCCACTCTACATTATCAACAGAATAAGTACTAGGACGTAAATCATTAACATGATCATTCAAAGTAGTAGTTCCATCTACCCAGAATATCCACGGACGAGTTCTTGCATTTGGAGTATTATCCAAATACCAATATGATATTCGATAAGTTTTTCCTCCTTCAATTGTTATTTCCTGTTGAAGTTTATTGGTAGCTGTTGCATCCTGTTTCACGGAAAAGTTACCTCCGTGCACTATTGATGCTTCTTTGGTGATACCTGTATTGTAAGTTGCATTATCCCATGCCGTAGGTAAAGCCGCAGTCCAATTTTCAAATCCTGGATTAATCACCAAATTACCTTGTTCTGGCTCCGGGTCTACTCCTCCACCTCCTACAATACCTCCATCTTCAGTTTTCAAACTTGCATCATCTATCAACAAATCTTTTCCCGGACTTTTAGGATTCATAACAACCAAACATATCTTCTTTTCTTCTGTCAAAGAAAATGTGTAACTTTTTGTAACCCAATCCGCATTAGTGATCTCATTTACATATTCATCATATACATAACTTCCAGGTTTACCAGCTTCATCAATTGGAACATACCCCAAACGAGCACTAGTCTTATCAGCTGTAGCAGCCTTAAAATAAGCAGAAAACACATAAGTACCAGCCTTCAATGTCATTTCTATGCTACCTAGTCGCTTATTGCTTGATGGGTCTCCCTTTACTAAAACAGACGATGTACCACTCCGCTTATCAGTAGACTGTTCTAGAGTTGCACTGCTTGCTGTAGATACAGACTTCCAACCCGTCGGATATCCATCAGCCCAGTTTTCAAAACCTCCATTAGTTAACAATTCAGTACCTTCTCCCGGTCCAGGAACTTCTCCGCCTCCTTCACCATACAAAATATCATCAATTCCATAAGTCTGTACCTCTTCACCTCGCATTGCCATATACTGGAAACCAACAAAACCATTCTGCCCCGCATAAGTACTTAAATCTACCTTTAAATCACTTGTCCATTGATATGTACCAGAAGTAGGGATACCAGTAACAGATATTTCATGGCGTTCCATTTTACCATCTTTCATCTGCAAGAAGAATACCTTCAGAGACATTGTTTCAGAATACTTATTTACAGTAGCTTTAAAAGTAAATTGCTTATCGGCATTAACTGTAAAATAAGGAGTCACAAACCAATATTCTGCTGTCTCACCACTATTTACCCCATAAGTTGAAGCTGCCAAATATTTTTGAGGATCATAAATAGCACCTTGCCAAATTCTATTTCCTTTAACAGCCTTATTAATCCAACCAGCTTTTGAATAATCTGCCTGATGTTGAACATCGTCAAAATTATTAGATAAATCTACTAATGGAGCTACTGAAGTATCTAATCCCAGAGGATTATCAGGATCTAAATCTTCTCCACCTTGTTCTTCGCCAATCTCTTTATTATTAAATACTGCAGCTGTTGTATTTATCAATGCTGCTTTTCCAAAACCAGCACTTAACTCACCTTGAATCAACAAGATTCCTCCTTTATTTTCAGGATGGTCTTTCAAGTTTAAAGCAGTAGACAGTTCACTTCCATTCTTTATTTTAACCGGCAAGCATTTACTTTCATTGGTTTCATCTGGACTTTCAGCAATCAGCACATTAGATGTTATAGTAAAAGGAGCTGTAAAGCTGGCCTTATTGCCTGCAAATTCCCCTTTATCATCATATACATTTTCTATAGCACCCACAATATATCCTTGCACCCAAGCTATGGAACCGTCTTGTTTCTGTTGTGCAGCTTCTATATTATATGGATTCTCTTTCGTACCATCACCCGTCAGTCCCGGAACATCACCTTCTCCCAATATATCATAAGGAGCCGGTACATCACTACATGAACTAAATGTGAACACTGTAAGCAGTGTCAAGAATAAAGCATTTAGAATCTTTTTCATAATTATATGTGTTAATTGAATTAATTATTTCGTTTGATATCGCTTAAAGTACGAACAACAACCTCCCACTGGTTATTGTAACGCAACAAAATACCTGTAATATTTACACTACCTTGCGGCATTACTTCCATTGAGAAGTTTGCATAAGCACTGGTATAAAGGAATAGATTACTTCCACTCTGCGTACCGTCAGCATAAGTGAAATAACGTTTTACTGAACCTTCATCTCCTGGAGCATAAGTCGCTGTTCCATCTGCTTCGGAAAGTTTTATATCTTTGAAAGTAACCAGTACCGGAGCTTCTTTCAAGTCTATAGCAGCAAGATCAGCTGGAGTAGTAATTTCAATCGGTGTCAGTTCTGGATAGTATAATTTAGGTTCATTAATCAGACGTACATGTTGTTTCCATACATATTCCGGCATACGGCCTACTGCATTATTATAAACAGTTCCGATCTGTGCCTGTTTACGATAGCTACCTATCTGCAAACCCTTACAGTCAATCACGACTTTCTGACCTACCGGGCAGAATGCATACAATCCGGTTGCATTAACACCAATAACGATCGCTCCTGTTTCATCTGCCACCACGAGCTTCTTATACAAGTTTCCACTTTCATCATCGCAGGTAATTACCCCTTCAATACGTGTCTCATCTTCAATAGTCGTATAAGTATCTTTGCTCGTATCAATGAAATCATTATATTTCTCTTTCAATGCCGCTATTGAAATCGTACGTCCTTCCGGGATCGAATTATTGCCATAAGCATTTCCCGTCACCGGATCATCATAGTTCTCACAGGAAGTGAGACCTGCGCCACATAGCAGTAATCCGATACATAATATAGATAGTAATTTCTTCATAATTGTTTCTTCCTTTCTTTTTGTTTTGGATTGATAACTACACATTCTTAAAATCTATAACCAATGTTCAAGAAAGCATTGAACGGGAATGCGTAGAAATACTTAGAATTCTTGGAAAACTTGTAAACACGTGCGTCACCGTCTTTGTAATTATCATCACGGTTTTGTTCGAAACCACCTGTACGCAAATCTGTATTGTTCAGGATATTAGTCAAACTTAAATTGAGACTAATGCTCTTTCCATTGCGCAAACGGATATATTTTCCAATAGAAGCATCCAACATAAATCCGCCATCCAGTTTCTCCTGACCCGGTACATTGAGAACCGGATTTCCGTTAGCATCTACACCGGCACCATTCTTATCCAATACACTGCCAAGACGACGATAGCTTGAGAAATCGATATATACACGATCATAATAATTTCCTGTCAAATTGAAGAACCAACCTTTTACGTTATAATCCAAAGCAAGACTATAAGCAGAAAGCGGAGTGCCATTGGCACGCATACCTTTAGCATAAACACGGTCGAGGTTTGACTCATTCTCACTTTCATACGTCAACACAGCATCCGGATTATTGGTATACTTAGCTTCGCTCCAAGTACCGATAGCTGTTAATGACAGCTCACTTGTCAATTTAAAGGTAGCAGCAGCTTCTATTCCCCAATGTTCCTTTTCAATACCGTTCATAGAAAGATAAGTGAAACGTGCTTCGCTATCGTTATAGAAAGCATCCATTTCTACTTGATTCTGGAAACGAGTGTAATAACCCGTTAAACGTCCCATCACCCAAGGAGTATTGAAGTTGTAAGTCAAATCACCACCAATGATACGCTCTGTTTTCAAATCTCTCACAAAATCGTTCTTAATACGCGGAGCGATGAAAGAGTTGTAAGCCAGCGGTGCACGTTCTTCATATCCGGCATTCAACGTAAAGGAATGATTGCCATTGATAGCCCAATTCAGACCAGCTTTTATACCGCCTTCCAGGAACTTCGCCGTACCGCTACTACCTAGTGATTTCAATGGCGCACGTCCGTTTCTCATCAAGCCATCACGGAACATTTGTGTAGATCCGATTTTACCGGAAGCAAAATAATTTAATGATCCACCATTATTACCCTGGTAACGTACCCATGCGCTCTGCTTATTCACATAGATGTTATAGTCATAACCAAATTTATCACCTTCACCAATACGACGGTTAGGATTATCGAGGTCATTCTGCACCATGCTGGAACTAGCGCCATGGTCACGTACTGCGAACTTGTCGACATCCGTATAAAGCTGTCCACCCAGCAAGTCTTTCATTTTCTTATAATGCATACCTTTGGTTGTATTCACTGCAATTCCAGCAACATAGCTATTGCGCTCATTCCATTGATGATTGAATACAGAACTCAAGTTGAAAGCTAACTGGTCGTCGTGACGTTCTTCCACATAATAAAGCGTCTCTTTACCTAATGCATTCGCTTGTTTATTGGCAAAATAAAGAGCATCCCAATCCAACTGGCGATAAGCTTTATTATTCTTCCAATTATCAGTAACCTCATTAAACTGCTGCAGTTCATCGGCAGTAGGAACGGATTCCCACACGTCGAAGATAGAGCTAGGCAATTTTTTATAATAATCCGGACGCGGATCGGCTGCATTACCATTCCAGCCTAAAGCACTTTTACCATAATTGGAATATTTGAATCCGGCACTCGTCACCAGTTTCTTATTATCATCAATGGTGAAATTCCATGAAGCGATGGCTGATGGCTCGAACTGGCGTACAATACGCGCATTTCTTTTTTCTCCATTCTGATATCCCCAGTTCGGATTATAATAATGACTGTTTGCTAAATAATAGGCTTCTTCAGTTGCCGCCATTTGCTGCCCTCTCTCTGTAGGTGTTCCCCAAGTTGCCAAAGAAAGACTATGGCGATCATTGAATACTTTCTCTGCACCGAGGAAGTAAGAAAAAGAGTTGTACTTGATTCCTTCAATATTTCCCTCGTTACCCCAACGATATCCCAATGAACCGGTAAAGGCCCATCCATTATTCATCAGACCTGTAGAATAAGTATACATTCCACGCAAGATATAGTTGCGGTTACTACCTGATAAGGTTAGTTTTGAACCGGCCGCATATTGGCTGGCACGTAAATTGATATTGGAAGCTCCCCCTATGGCTCCGAAAGTAAAGTTGTTAATTTCAAAAGGACCGATCCCCTCCTTATTACGGGTAGCATCGTTCAATCCTCCTATTAATCCGTAACTGAAACGTCCTGTTTCTGCATCATTAAACTGTACCCCATTGATATACATGTCACTATACTGGGAATCATATCCCCTCACACGAAATCTCATTGGGCTAAACAGATAACCTACATTTGACAGATAAACATCATTGTTAGAAGTGACCAATGCAGATGTGCTCTGTGCTGCATCATCATCCTCATTCAATTGTGATTCTGTAAACATGAAAGAAGCATTGTCCTCACGGGCGTTTTGCTTTGCCTTTTGCTGAGCAAAAAGTGCTGGCATTAAGCAAAATAGCACGATCGCTAACCCTAGTCGTTGTTTCATAATTTAATTTATATTAATGTTAATTGGTCTTTCGCTTTGCAATACAAATGAAATAAGCTGTTACGCAAAATAACAAAGAATTTTATAAATAACAATGTTTTTTACAAAAAAAGTAACTCGCAAGGGTGGGTTTTTCGTTTTCTTTTTAGATATTTGTCATACAAATGACAAATTACCCACTTTTAAAATCAATTTCAAAGATGAAAAAAAGCTTAATGACTTTAGGTGTACTCGCTCTTTTCGTCCTCATGGCCTATGGACAGGAAAAGAAATTTGCCCTCTACAGTGTAGCGTTCTACAATATGGAGAATTTGTTTGATACCATTCACGATGAAGGTAAGAATGACTACGAGTATCTTCCTAACGGTACTAATCAGTGGAATACGATGAAGTATAAGGCTAAGCTGAAAAACATGTCGGAAATATTAAGCCTGTTAAGTACCGACAAGTTGCCAATGGGTCCCGCCATTATCGGCGTTTCTGAAATCGAAAATTACAGAGTATTGGAAGACATACTGAAGCAACCAGCTTTAGCGGACAGAGGGTACCGATATGTTCACTACGAAGGAGAAGATCAACGTGGTGTGGACTGTGCTTTCTTCTATAATCCCAAATTGTTTGAACTGACAAATAGTAAACTCGTACCTTATGTATATATCAATGATACAGTGCATAAGACACGTGGTTTCCTGATTGCCAGCGGCAATATCGCAGATGAGAAAATGCACTTTATCGTCAATCACTGGCCTTCGAGAGCTGCCGCTTCTCCAGCACGTGAACGCGCAGGAGAACAAGTTAGAGCTATCAAAGATTCACTGTTAAGGGAAGACTCCGCAGCCAAAATTGTTATCATGGGGGATATGAACGATGACCCGATGGATAAAAGTATGGCTGTAGCACTTGGAGCTAAACGGAAACCTGTTGATGCAGGTCCTACAGACTTGTACAATCCATGGTGGGATACTTTGAAGAAAGGATATGGAACTCTGATGTACAAAGGTAAATGGAATTTGTTCGATCAAATTGTATTCACCGGAAATTTGTTGGGCACTGACCGCAGTACACTGAAATTCTATAAACATGAAATCTTCAGCCGTGATTTTATGTTCCAAAAAGAAGGAAAATATAAAGGATATCCTAAACGGACACAGGCAGGTGGTGTATGGCTAAACGGATATAGCGATCACTTGCCTACTATTATTTATCTAATTAAAGAAGTGAAATGACAAAAGCATTATTTAAACTATTCATCCTGTTCATAACTTGTAGCACTGCAATCTCATGTAGTGAACAGGATTCGCCTGAACTTCCAGACAACTCAGGCAATACCAATCAAGGAATTGCCTCTATTGACCAAACACAAATCAATGCCAATGGAGGCGGATTTATCATTCGTGTAAAAGCTGATGGCACATGGCAGGCTTCAAGTAGTGAGACTTGGTGTACATTGAGTAGAACATCCGGCAATGGAAATGGCTCTATCAGTGGATATATGAAAGCAAATACCGGAGCTGAACGAAGTGTCATTATTACAATCACAGCCGGAAAAGAGGAGGCCAAATTCACACTCAAACAATTAGCAGGCAATGGTTCAAATCCTGTTCCAGATCCGGAAAAACCTTCGGGATATGCAAGCATGCTTGAGATTCCAGCGTTAAAAGGTGGAAGTATGAACCAATTTATCACTCATACAACTAAACGGAATGGCAAAGATTACCCAACTTATAGTTTGGAATACAGTTACAAGTATAAACATTCTTATTGGATAGCTTATCGTTTCGACAATACAACAGGCGGAAATGTTGGACGTAATGAAGCATACAAACCCGATCCTGAATTACCATCACAATATGCGGCAAAGCACAACGACTATACAAATTCCGGATATACTAGAGGGCATTTATGCGCATCATCAGACAGACAGTACTCCAAAGAGGCCAATCAACAAACATTCTATATGTCAAACATAAGCCCGCAATCTGGTAACGGATTCAATCAAAGTGGAAGTGCCTGGAATACGGGAGAAGACAAAGTACAAGCATGGGGATATAACATTTCAAGATCAACAGATACACTATATGTTGTAAAAGGAGGAACTATTGGAGAAGGCATGATAAAAGGATATATAAAAAATGAGATAGCTATTCCAAAATATTTCTTTATGGCAGTACTTTTCCGTAGCGGAGATAATTATAAAGCAATAGGATTTTATATGCCTCACGAAAATCTTAAAGATGATCCTGACAAAAAAGACCCAAAGAAATATCTCATGTCGATTGATGCTTTGGAACAAGAAACTGGCATAGATTTCTTCCATAATCTACCCGACAATATCGAAAATACAGTAGAAGCAACTTATAATGTAAATGATTGGCAGTGGTAAAAAACAAGACACGTTACTAGCAATCATTAGATAAAAGATTTCATGTGATTTTTAAATATAATAAAAAAGAGGGGTGCACATTAATCTGGCATACCCTCTTTTAATATTTAGTCCTGAATTTTTATTATCCAGGCATCTTTACAAATCAGGAATAGCTTATTCATCCTTCATCATCCAGCAACCACCTCCACACCGGCACAACCCGAATCGTCTTCTCTCCTTCTACGATCATTTCCTCTTCGTCTCTGGTAATAATACACAGATCATCCACTGCCACATTTTCTGCAAGTTTCAGTAAGGCATTCACTTCTCGTTTTCGAGTCTCCGGATCTTTTAAACTATATGATACTTGTATGGCCTTATGCCCTTCATCCAGATAAAAGTCTACTTCTATATTCCGATGATAGAAATATAAATCATCGCCATACCGTTTTTTTAATGTAACTGCCACGAGATTTTCCAATAAAGAAGTTTCCGGATCCATTAAAAACAGACTAAGTATTCCATTATCCATAAAATAATATTTTTTATTGGACACTTTATCGGCTAACTTACTAGCGTAGTTTTCTAAAGAAAACATGATCCAGGTATCTTCCAGATAATTCAAATAGTCTATAATAGTATCAGTGGTAATCTTCTTGCCTGTGGAAGATACTAAATTAGCCAGACGAGTGAAAGAAGAAGGCTGCTTCACGCTTTCAGCCAGTTTTCGAATGAGTACCTTTAACGCCATATCATTTCGAATAGAATAACGAGCCACTAAATCACCGAAGAATATCTTATTAAAAAGACTACTCAGCCATTGTCGTTTCTCTTGTCCCTCGGCCACTAACAGTTCGGGTAAACCACCAAAACGAAAGTAAGTATCGAAATGTCGGACTACCTCCGAACGGTTCTTATAAATCCAAAGCTTATCTAATTGAACACCGTTAGATGACAAATACTCACGAAACGAGAAAGGATAGACGTATTGAATCATAAAACGTCCCCCTAAAGTAGTAGCTATATCCTTACTCAACATCTTAGCATTGCTCCCTGTTACATAAACCCTGTACTTCTGATCGGCAAGCCGTCGGACAAATTGTTCCCAATGCGGTACAATCTGTATTTCATCTAAAAAAAATATAGGACGATGAGAATACATCTCTTCATAACATCTCTTTATCATATCAAGATGTTCTGTATCCATACCAGCTATTCGCTCATCCTCAAAATTAAAGAAAAGAATCTCTTCCGGTGAAATACCTGTCTCTATTAAATGATGTATCTGCTGATACATCAAATAAGACTTCCCAACCCGACGTAAACCTACAAAGACATAATTGAAGTTATCAGATAGAGTCACCGCACGTTTCACGAATGACACGCTCTTTACAAACTGCTGATATTCAGCTATCAATCCTTTTATCAGTTCCTTATCCATTTTACATTATCGATTATATTCGACAAATATAGACTATTTTTATCGAATATAATCGATAAAAATATCTCTATTTTATCGATTATATTCGACAAAATAATAAATTACTAGAATTTGAGCCTATGAAAAAGAACCTATTACTCTATTTCTTAAATATAAAAGAACAGCAACAAAACGAGATTACAAGCAATTACCACACCGAATCCTCCCAAAATCCAAGGACGAAGTTTACTTCCCTTCCCTGCAAAGAATAGAGCATAGAACATATTTACCATTATATTGCTAATGATAGCCTGCATACTACAAGCAGTAATTATCAATGCAGCCACACTACCTGTATTTTGCAACAAGTTTAAGATGAAAGGAGTTATATCACTAAAACCGGAAACAAAAGACAAGAGATTTAATCCGCCTGTGCCCGCATACACTAACGTATAGTGAGTTAAGAAAGTGAATATCACAAAGAGTACGGCAAAAATCAAAGCAACTTTAAATTCCAACGGGTTGCTACTATCATCCTCTTCTGTTTCAGCAGACTGGTCTTCCGGTCGTTTTTGCCGGGAATGGATAAACCAGGCAACAATAGCCGCGACTACAGCCATAGTCAACAGATATGGATAAATAGACAGGAAGATTTCTCTACTGAAAATAAGTATCAGTATCATAAATCGCAGAAACATCATGCTAACAGCCAGCAACATGGCAGCAACATAATCAGTCGCTTCCTGCTCTGATGCTTTTCGGCTTTTACGGGCAAGTACCGAGATCGTAGCCGTACTGCTGTATAATCCACCAATAATACCGGAAACTAACGTTCCGGATTCATGGAATACATACCTTTTTAATAGATAAGAGAGATAGGAAATGCCGGATACTACTACCGTTGCCAACCAAATAGAATAAGGAGTAAGATTAATATCCGGAATCAGATTCTTATGCGGAAGCATCGGTAATATGATACCGCTGATAGCCAAGAACTTGGCTAACGTAATCATTTCATCATTCTTCATCCGTTGCGCAAACTCCGTAAAAGTATGTTTGAGTTCAGTCAGCAGAAGCACAGTCACAACTACCATAACATAAAACCAGGAAGGTTGGGTAGCTACGATAGGAGCCATACAATAAGTAATCAGAGCAATAATGATGGTAGTTACACCAAAAACATGAAATTGTGATTGCTTTACATAATAGTTTAATCCCAACAGCAATCCCAATACCGCTCCACCTCCCATAAACAGACGCATATACGCAGGGTCTAAGATATAAAGCAAGTAACCCAGTATACCAATAAAGGTAAAGGTGCGGTCGGTTCCGAAAAGAGTAGTTTCCCCCTCACGCTTCAGACTGATTCGACGTTGCGAAAGTCCGATTAATAAAGAAAACAAGGTTACTAAAACAAAAGTAACCAATTCACGCGGCACATAGCTGTACAACTGTTCCATATCCATACACTGCTCTCTTTTTTATATAAGAACAAATATACGGTTTATTTGTTAACGCTCACCACGTTTTATACGGTTTTTTCATTAGCTGTGAGTTATAGTAGCGTATGTCGCCCGTTACCTCCTCACCGATAAAGTCGGGTTTTACAAAAGCCTCATCTTCCGATTCCAACTCTACTTCTGCCACAATAAGTCCTTCATTCTCACCATAAAACTCGTCGACTTCAAATACATGTTTGCCACTACGTACCAAATAACGGGTCTTGTCAATAATCCCCGGTTCGCAAAGCCTCATCAATTCTTCTGCTTCTGATAAGGCCAGCTCCTTTTCCCATTCATAACGACTGGTACCGGAAGCATTAGAAGCTCCCTTTATTGTCAGATAACCTTTATCATCCCGAATACGAACCCGGACAGTACGCCCGCGAGCACTACTGATATACCCCTGCACAATGTGACTTTGCGCAAAAGCCGAAGACTTGAATTCACCGATAACTAAAAATTTACGTTCTATTTCCTGTGCCATGGCACAAAGATAAATTAAAAATTGAAAATTGAGAATTAAAAAATGATAGTTTGACATCTCACATCATGTATCAGAAAACTACAATTCTTAATTCTCAATTTTCAAGTCTCAATTTATTTCAGAATCTCGTCATAAACTCAATCACGATTTTGTCCCGTTCCGATTCTTTTGGAACGCCGGAGTTCTTATAGAAATATTTCTCGAAGTTCAATCGGAGGTCGGCAATGAAAGCTTTGGAAAGACTTAGTGTGATTCCGCCTGTCACACGATGTCGGGCATAATCATTTATAATCAGAGTTTTTGTCGTTTCATCCATCTTGCCATCACTATGATCGGTCATCATATCATAGCGAGCCAGGAAGGAGATTTTATTGAATACTTTCTTCAATGGTAAATCGTAATTAATAAAACTATTCACCGCATGAACATCTTTAAATGCTTCGTGACCGTACATTTTATATAAATATTCCGCCTCAATATGAAAACGGTCATTCTGATAATAGACACCGGCATCGTACATATTAATCCGCACATTTTCCGGTTTTATCATTTGGGTGCTAAGTGTCAGATTCCAGTTCTTATTGGGCAGTAACTGCGCTTTTATGGAGTAATTCAGCGTTTTATGCCATTCTTTCTGATTTGTCAGACCGGAGCCGTTGAACAATCCCCCTTCAAGAATAAATGGGAAACCGTCTTTATTCGTATAACCAGCCGTCAAACCGACATCACGCACATTTCCTACTTGCTTGGCAATGAATGAACGATTGGCAAAATACTGCTGATGTGGTGAGCGGTGAGCATCTATCGTGAAAGGAACGCGCATCTGACCGATCGTAAAATTCAGGTCTTTCACCGGAAAAACACGTGCATACGCATCAAGCATTTTAATGGAACCTTCATCGGAAAGGTCGATTTCCGCTTTATAGGCAACTAACGGATGTACATTCCCCGAAACACTGAAGCGCGCGTTACGTACTTCAAAACGACTTTCACTTGTTTCTGTCTGGTATTCATATTTTCCCCGGATAGTTCCGTGAATCTCCGGCAGGTAATCCTTAAATTCCATTGTCTGCTTATCCAGCTTCTTGCCATCCCCGGCATCTTCTTTTGCCTGTCCAAAGGCCATTGTCGCCAGCAAAAGCATGACGACGGTTGTTGTGATTCTACTCATTTCAGTTGTATGCTACTAAATTCACGGCAAAAGTACAACTGTGAGGATACACGAAGATGACAAATCGAATACAGGAAAATGACAGAAAAGTTACATTCATATTACATAGAATACAAATGCATTACAAAACAAAGAGTTCACCACAGATTACGCAGATTAACACAGATTGGATTTGATATTCATTCTATCAATAGCCAAACAGTCTGGGTTGACCGTGTAATTTGTGGTGAACTTATCAGCCGAAAAAGGAAAATGCAATCAGCATAATCAATGCCAAAATAATTAATGAGACGAACACTATTTTGACAACCTTTTGAGCTTGTTCTTCTTCTTTTTTGGTAATCGCTACTTTTTTCTTCCCCTTACTCATAATAGTTAGCTTTTAAGTTCAACGCTAACAAAGTAAGTACAAATCTTTTAACTTTCCAAAAATAACACTTGCTAATTTTATTTTTTATGATTCTTGTGAAGAAAACTCCATCAGATAAGCTTTGATAAAGCCATCTATTTTGCCATCCATCACACCGTTCACATCCGAAGTCTGATAGTTGGTACGATGATCTTTCACGCGACGGTCATCAAATACGTAGCTACGGATCTGGGAACCCCACTCGATCTTCTTCTTACCGGCTTCCACTTTCGCCTGTTCTGCCATACGATGCTGCAATTCCTTATCATACAAGATGGAACGTAGTTGACGCATTGCATTCTCACGGTTCTTCGGCTGGTCACGGGTTTCGGTATTTTCAATCAGAATTTCTTCTTCCTCACCGGTATAAGGATCTTTGTATTGATAACGCAAACGGACACCGGATTCTACCTTATTTACATTCTGTCCACCGGCACCACCGCTTCGGAATGTATCCCAAGAGATGTTGGCAGGCAAAATATTTACCTCGATACTGTCATCCACCAGCGGAGTAACGAATACAGAAGCAAAGGAAGTCATACGTTTACCTTGCGCATTGTACGGAGAAACACGAACCAGGCGGTGCACACCGTTCTCTCCCTTCAAATAACCGTATGCAAAATCACCTTCAATATTGATAGTACAGGTTTTGATTCCGGCTTCGTCACCTTCCTGAAGGTTGGCAATGGTAGCTTTATAACCGTTGGTCTCGGCATAACGCAGATACATACGCATCAGCATAGAAGCCCAGTCCTGACTTTCCGTACCACCGGCACCTGAATTGATTTTCAACACACAATCCATCTGGTCGGCTTCGTCACGAAGCATATTTTTGAGTTCGAGTGCCTCTACCGCTTCACTAGCTTTGGCGTAAGCAGCGTCCACATCTTCCTCGGTCACCAGTTCTTCTTTATAGAAATCAAATGCCAGTTCTAGTTCATCTGCCAATGTCTTGAGTTCGTTGTAGCCTTCAATCCACTTTTGCAGGTCTTTCACCAATTTCATTTGAGCTTCGGCCTTCTTCTGGTCATCCCAAAATCCCGGAGCTTGTGTTCTTAATTGCTCTTCTTCGACTTGAATTTTCTTCCCGTCGATGTCAAAGATACCTCCTCAGCGCATCAGTGCGCTCTTTCACGTCTTTAAGTTGTTCAATAGTAATCATTTGATTTACAATTTTATTATTTACAAAATTCAGATATCGGGGGACAAAGATAAGCAAAAATCTGCTACCTTTGTTTTTGTTATTAAAATGTTGTCATATTATGAACAAACTATTGAAACTTTCTTGCTTGTCACTCTTCCTGGCATAATATCTGGGTACTTCGGACATGACACCGGAGGAACTGAAAAGTGAATTCTATCGCTTGGCTTGTACTTTCTACGTATCTCCAGGCAACGAACGTACGTATGTCGTACTCTCCGGACTGAATGAGAATATGCCGGAATCGGAGGCTGCATTCAAACTGGCTAAAGACGGATTAACGAACCGCCTGCGTACCGAACGTATCATCAAAGGTGACATCATCTGGAGTTATATCAATGCACAGGACCTAGGCCAAAACGTAGACCCGCGTATCAAGCTCTACAATGATATACAGAACATGACGCTGAAAGACATTGCCGATTTCCAAAAGCAATGGGTAAAAGGACGCACGTATGTTTATTGCATTCTGGGAGATAAGAAGGATTTGGAACTGGATAAGCTGAAAGCTGTAGGTCCTATTGAAGAATTGACACAGGAGCAGATTTTCGGATACTAAAAAGGAACGAATAAACTAAGTATGTCCTCTAAATAAGTTTATACTATCAAAATCAAGAAGTTTTTCTTTATAAGGAATTTGTAAAAATGAAAACAATACAAACTAATTAGGGAGATGTACTTATAAATAATAAACGGTGAACAACTCTGCCAATTGCACAGATTTTGTTCACCGTTTTATTGTTTGCGACTTATCGTTTACGGTTTACCGTTTCATATTTAACGTTCACCGTCACCGTCCATCTCTTATTTCTCATTTTCTTCGTACATCTTTTCAATCTGCTCACTATAATTCTTGGCAACTACCGACCGTTTCAATTTCAACGTATTAGTCAGTTCTCCACGTTCCATACTGAACGGTTCGGGAAGCAGAGTGAAACGTTTGATTTGCTCATAGTGTGCAAACTGCTGTTGGAGTGTATCAATCCGTGCACGGAACAATCCTACAATCTTCGGATGTTTCAACAGTTCCTCCATATCTTTGTATTTAATGCCTTTTTCTTCCGCATACTCTTTCACAAACCCATATACAGGAACAATCAGAGCGGAAACAAACTTACGCTGATCGGCAATAATGGCAATCTGGTCAATATAACGGTCAATAACCAATTTCGTTTCCAAGGCTTGCGGAGCAACATATTTACCGTTCGATGTTTTGAACAGGTCTTTAATGCGTTCCGTCAGGAAAAGCTGGCCATTTTTAAAGTAACCGGCATCACCTGTATGGAACCAGCCATCGGGTTCAATGGCAGCAGCTGTAGCTTCTGCTTTCTTATAATAACCTTTGGTAATCGTCTTTCCCCGAAGAAGAATTTCATTGTCTTCACCGATTTTCACTTCAATTCCCGGAAGTACAACACCTACTGAACCGATATCATAGCCAACCGGCAATGTACAAGATACAGTGGCCGTCGATTCCGTCAAACCATATCCTACCACCATATTGATTCCTACCGAATGGACAAATTCATTGATTTCATCGGGAACGGCAGCACCGGCAGTCGGGAAAAAGTTACCGTTCTCAATACCGATTGTTTTTTTCAGTAGAGAGTAGATCGTCTTTTCGTAGAATTTATATTTCAGTTGATTCATCACCGGAGGAGTCTTACCCAAACGCAGATAATCCAGATTATGGATTCTACCTACCCGGATAGCATCCAGCATCAGTGCTTTCTTCAACCCTGTTGTTTCGTTAATTTTCTCCTGTACACCTGCATATACTTTCTCCCAGAAACGGGGAACACTACACATCAGTGTCGGACGAATTTCCTTAATCGTTGTCTGAATATCCGCCGGACGAAGATTGATACAAATCTGCACTCCTTTATGAATACAGAGATAACACCATGCTTTCTCAAACACGTGTGTCAAGGGGAGGAAGTTCATAGATACATCCTTATCCGACATGGTCGTCAAACGGTCATCGTGTGTATGAAACTGTTCCAGATAACAGGAATGATGAAGCATGACGCCCTTCGGTTCACCCGTTGTGCCGGATGTATAGAGAATGTTTGCCAAGTCATCGTATGAAGCCCGTTCGGTACGCTCTTCTACCGTATCATTGTGAGGTAATCCCTCTCCCATCGCCATAAACTCATCAAAATAGATAGACGATACATCGCGGGGATCTTTCACTACCGAACGGTCAAAAATAATCAGTTGTTGCAGAGAAGTACAGAAACCAAAAATACTGAAAGCAGCATCATACTGGTATTGTTCGCCTACAAAAAGGAAACGAATCTGCGCATCATTAATGATATATTGCGCCTGCGCAGGTGAACTAGTTGCATAAAACGGAATAGTAACCGCCCGATTGGCAAACGCGCCAAAGTCGACATAGAACCATTCAGGTTTATTTTGTGAAAATATACCGATATTCTCTTGTTCTTCCACTCCCAATGCCACGAAAGCATTAGCTGCTTGCCGTACTGATCCGGAGAACTGCTTCCATGAAATAGGAATCCATTGAGCTGTCTCATAGTCACGGTATTTTAAGGCTACCTTGTCGCCATATTTTTCGGCCTGACGATGGACCAGGACAGATAAATGATGATAAGTCATACTCTTTGTATTAGTAAATATGGTACAAAGGTATTAGTTTTATTTGAAACTATTGCTCAAAACGACTATCTTTGTGCAAATATTAAGGTATAGATAAAAGATTTGCACTATGAAATATGATATTCCGTATATGACAACAGAGGCTGTAAGCCTGCTTAAATCACTGATTAGTATTCCTTCAATCAGCCGGGAAGAAACCCAGGCTGCGGATTTCCTGCAAAACTATATTGAAATGGCAGGTATGCAGACGGGACGTAAAGGAAATAATGTGTGGTGCTTTAGTCCGATGTTTGATCTGAAGAAGCCGACTATTTTACTTAACTCCCACATAGACACAGTGAAACCGGTTAACGGTTGGCGGAAAGATCCGTTCACTCCACGTGAAGAAAACGGTAAGTTATATGGATTAGGAAGTAACGATGCCGGTGCCAGCGTTGTTTCGTTATTACAGGTGTTCCTGCAACTATGTCGCACTTCGCAGAAATACAACCTCATCTATCTTGCCTCGTGCGAAGAAGAAGTTTCAGGTAAGGACGGAATTGAAAGTGTATTGCCGGGACTTCCTCCTGTCTCATTCGCCATAGTGGGCGAACCGACGGAGATGCAGCCCGCCATTGCCGAAAAAGGCTTAATGGTGTTAGACGTCACTGCAACAGGTAAAGCCGGACACGCGGCACGCAATGAGGGAGACAATGCTATCTACAAAGTATTGGATGACATCGCCTGGTTCCGTGACTATCGTTTTGAAAAGGAATCTCCGCTACTAGGTCCGGTGAAGATGAGCGTCACGGTGATTAATGCAGGTACTCAACACAATGTCATTCCCGACAAATGTTCTTTCGTCGTCGACATCCGGAGCAACGAACTTTACTCAAACGAAGAACTGTTTGTGGAAATCAAGAAACATATTTCCTGTGACGCCAAAGCGCGTTCATACCGCCTCAACTCTTCACAAATTGATGAAAAACATCCGTTTGTTCAGAAAGCAGTAAAGCTTGGCCGTGTTCCTTTCGGTTCTCCAACTCTGTCTGATCAGGCATTAATGTCCTTCCCTTCGGTAAAGATCGGTCCGGGACGCTCTTCACGTTCGCATACAGCAGAGGAATATATCATGCTGAAAGAGATCGAAGAAGCTGTCGGAATTTATCTGGAGTTATTGGATGGGCTTCTGATTTAGTTACATCAATGTATATACAAATTACTTTCTATAAAAATATCCTATCGGGCGTATTCAATCTCGCATATAAAGAAGAAAAAAGCGAACGTTTCTTGCACAAACGTGTTCCATGTTATTAATAAACTTTTGAGGGGTTTATTAATAACGGTATCTAAGTTTATTATAAACTCTCAAATCCAAGAGAAAGGTTATTCCTGTGATTTTTAACAACAAAAAAGGCTGCAAACCCTACAAAGATTCGCAGCCTTTAGTTTATACCAAGGTTCTTACAGCTTAACTACTGTAAGGAGTTTCTATTCCACTGTTGCAATATTGCACTATTTTCTTTTCCATTCTTCTTTAGTTCCGTTCTTTACTCATCACTATTCTCCTACAAATATACAAAATAAAAAGAGCTTTTCCAAAAGTATCCGGTCCAATAAAAGAACATACCCCACCGTCTGTCTACCTTTCTCTTTTATCCAAACAAGACTAGAATTAATTAAAGTAAAGATTATGAGCAAAATAGCAGTATATCACCCCTCTTCTATTTTGTCCCCCGAAAAAATTGGAAAATATAAAAAAGAACCGTACATTTGTCTCAATATCAAATACCAATAAACACAATGAAAACATCAATACTATTAAAAACAACGGCCTCTAAAACACAAATCAATACCATTTTCAACTAATAAAAATAGAATTATGAAAAAAAGAATTTTATTATTATGCGTATTTTGCATCACTCTAGGTTTCACCTACGCACAAACTTCCGATCGGCATATTACAAACAAGGTTACTGTTGCTGTCCGTACATACGAAACGGAAACGATTGCCCTTATTAAAGCTGATAATCTGAAAAAAGCATGGAAGGCATCATATATCCATGTAATTTCAGTAAATCCCCAGACCAATCTTAAAGCCTTTATGCGACTGGAAAAGCTATTGACAGAGGATCCCATGTTACATAACCCGGAAAATACATTGATAATCTGTAATGATGAAAATGAAGAATTTGTAAAAGAAGCCGCAACAGGATATAATATCGTGAAATTGCCAGCATTAGGTTCTGCCGGATCCATGATTATTGAAGGGACAATAAAACCTCTGACAAAAGAAGATAACGAGCCGGAATACGACTTCAAATTTACATCAGAAAAAAGTATATAACTTTTTGACTGTAGAAAGAAGGTTAAGCCGACCATTGATAATTCAGATTATCAAATCAAAATAGTTCCTTTGAAAACTACAGGATTCAAGTATAAAACCGGAATTCTGTAGTTTTCTATTTACACGAAATAGTGAAAGTGCCCTAGAAATAGACTTTTTTATTTTTCTTCCCGGAAGAAACTTGATAATCCTTCACTCTTATATTAAAATATGATTTAGCCTTTCCATCATCATTAGAAGGCAATAGTTCCTTATCCTTTGCATGTGGCAATTCAAGGATATCAATTTCCTTCACATTTTTCTTCAATTTTGGAAATAAAAGACTGATATAAATATATTTATGATTAAATCCTTCAACGGTTAAC
>OWJJ01000564.1_pt1 | contig 25982 bp, 22 predicted proteins | sample 1732811 | NCBI WGS metagenome assembly OWJJ01 (sample SAMN05065756, study PRJEB22554) | human gut metagenome | biome: ENVO:2100002; feature: ENVO:00000062; material: ENVO:00002003 | host: Homo sapiens | place: USA
GCCTTATCGTCGGCAGCGTCAGATGTGTATAAGAGACAGGTATACTATGATAGAACCGAAAGTATCTACCGTTAACTGACGTCATGCATCATAATAACCAAAACACAAAAAACTTTGTATTAAAAATGATGTTTTTTGAAAGTTTTCATCATGATATGATTTTAACAACGAGATTTCAGAAAACTGAAAGAGAACGGACAAAATTTTTAATACGGAGGAGCCTATGGGAAAAAAGAATGAATTTTGTTTGCAGGAGATTAAGGGGAGAAAGGCAGTAACCTGTATCGAGACACATACAGAGGGAGAGCCAACCCGAACCATTTTATCGGGATTTCCAGAAATTCCGGGGAATACGATGGAAGAAAAGATGCTCTATATGATGCAGGAACAGGACTGGATGAGAAAAGCAATTTGTTTTGAACCGCGTGGAAATGACGTAATGTCCGGAACGATTGTTACCAAGCCGTGCAATCCGGAGGCAGATTTTGGTGTTTTATATTACGAGGTTGGAAACTGGATGCCGATGTGCGGACATGATACGATCGGAGTTTCAACGGCACTGATTGAAAGCGGACTCTTAAAAGCGGAGGAACCGTATACATATGCGACCTTAGATACACCATCTGGACTGGTAAAAGTGAAAATTGAGGTGAAAGATGGTAAGGCGGTGCGGGTATCCTTTAAAAATGCCCCGGCATTTGTGATGAATCGGAATGTAAAGGTACAGGTTCCTGGATATGGTGAGATTCCGTTAGACATCGCATACGGTGGAAATGTATTTGCGTTAGTACCGGCGTCGGCAATGGGCTTAAAGCTGGATAAAGAAAATGCAAAAGAGATTGTCGAAAAAGGAAATTATCTTAAAAAGTTTATCAATGAGCAGGTAACAGTCAAGCATCCGTATCTGGAAATCATGAACCAGGTAACGCATGTGGAATTTTTCGAACCGGGTACAGAAGGGGTTTCGGATGTAAAAAATGCAGTTGTCATTCCCCCGGCAGCGATTGACCGAAGCCCTTGCGGAACCGGTACATCAGCGAAGATGGCACTTCTTCATGCGGAAGGAAAGCTGGCAGTCGGACAGTCGTTTGTGCATGAGAGCCTGATTGGAAGTTTATTCCACTGCCATATCGTTGAAGAGACAGAGGTGGCAGGAATTCCGGCAGTAGTACCGGAGATCAGCGGACGGGCGTTTGTGATGGGAGAGAGTACATGGTTATTCGATCCGGACGATCCATTCCCGGAAGGTTTCTTATTAGGCTAAATCGATAGACACAAAATAAAAGTTTAAAGGTACAGGGAGGTACTTCTGAGGGAAAGAAGTACCTCGGGAGTTCACATAAAAACAGTATAAAGGAGGATACTTTATGAAAAAGAGATGGCTTTGCGGTACGATGGCATTGGTAATCGGAGCGATGGCAATGGCGGGGTGTTCAGGCGGAAATTCTTCTTCATCCGCATCTGCAGCCGGAACCGAAGCAGCAAATAGTGGTTCCAGCGTAGATACTTCCGGAGCGGAGATGACGATCCGTGTAGCACATGTATGTGGAACCGGTTCTCCGTATGATTACGGTGCGAATGCTTTTAAAAAGCTGGTCGAGGAGGGCAGCAACGGACGGATTAAAGTAGAGGTTTATGCAGGCGATATGACAACCGACGAGGTTGAGTGTGTTGAGATGGTTCAGAATAATAACCTGGAAATCGGCTGGGTAGGAACTGGTGCACTGGGCGGATTTGTACCAGATTTAGGCATTTTTGAGCTTCCATTCCTGTTTGAGGATGAGGATAATGTCAATAAAGCATTGGAGGGAGAATTTGGCAATTCCCTTCTGGAGCAGTTAAGCGCGGTTGATGGAATTACAGGACTTGGTTTCCATGAGGATGGCTGGAGAAATATCCTGACTAAAGATAAGACAATTAATACCGTAGATGATATGAAGGGCGTTCGTATGAGAACCATGCAGAATGAAGTTTGCGTGGCAACCTACGAAGCACTTGGTGCTACACCGGTTGCATTGGCATCTGGCGAGCAGTTCACAGGACTTCAGAATGGCGTTGTAGATGGAACAGACAATAGTGCATTATATGCGGTAGCAGATGGTTATATCGAGGTTGTTAATAATATCTGCGATATTCATCATTACTATTCCAGCGGTATCATTGTTGCTTCTTCAAAATGGTATGAGGGTTTAAGCGAAGAAGACCAGAAACTCGTGAAAGAGTCGGCTGTAAAAGCAGGCGAAGAGCAGAGAGCTTGGTTCCTGGAAAATGACGAGGCAAAGATTGCTGAGTATGAAGAAAAAGGTTATACCGTAACACGTCCGACTGATATTGATGCATGGAAAGAAAAAGTTGCTCCGGTATATGATAAGATGTACGCGGCACATCCGACCTGGGAAGGTCTGGTTGAGATGGTTCGCGCAGCGAAATAAAGTACGATAATTTTTGAACTATCGTGTACTCCCGGAGCCTGTTTTCCGGGAGTACATTTACAAAGAGGGGAGAAAAATGGCAGGATTGATTGAAAAACTTCACAAGATTGGCGACGTGATCAATACGGTTGCCAGAGTTGCATTAGGGGTTACGTCAATTGCTTTATGTGTCGCGGTAATCGGCCAGTTTATTTTGCGATGGTTTGGAACTACGATGCCATGGGCAACGGAGTTCTCCTGTTATATCTTCGTTTGGACCACGATGCTTGGCAGTGCCGTAGCAAGCCGTCATCTGCTTCATATCGGTGTTGACATGGTAATTAACTTGTGCCATGGAAAAACACGTCAGTTTATGCTGGTTCTGGCGGATGTGATTTTATTATTCGCACTTGTTTTATTTACAATTTCAGGTTGGAACTATACAGTTGCACAGATTCCGCATCTGGGAACGACGATCAAGGTTTCGCTGGCACTCTTTTATGCAGCTCTTCCGGTCAGCGGTCTCATTATGATTTATTATACATTTGTGCAGCTTCTTGAAAATATATGTTACGGGGAAGCGAAAAAGATTCCTCTTCCGGGGGATGAAGAGTAGGAGGTCAATATGTTCAGCAGTATAATTTTATTTGGAAGCTTTTTCTTGTTTCTTGCATTAGGCGTTCCGATTGCTTTTGTATTGATCGTAGCGACGGTCTCCTATGCGCTTTTAAGTACCGGTGATGCCAACCTGGCGTTGGTTCCGCAGCGAATTATCTATGGTATTAATAGTTTTACCATGCTTTGTCTTCCATTCTTCGCTCTGGCAGGAAATATTATGAATCACGGCGGTATTACCATGCGTCTGGTTCGTTTCGCACAGGCATTCGTTGGACATATCAAGGGTGGTCTGGCGATGGTAGACATCCTGGTATGTATGATGTTTGGTACAGTTTCAGGCTCGGCGGTAGCTGGTACGGCGGCAGTTGGATGCCTGATGATTCCGGCAATGAAGGATGAAAAGTATGATCCGGCGTTTACAGCAGGTCTGACCGCGTGTGCATCCTGCTGCTGCCCGATTATCCCACCGAGTCTGGCATTCGTTATTTACGGTGCGGCAGCGAAGGTATCCGTTGGCGATATGTTTATCGCCGGAGTAGTACCGGGTATCCTGATGGGTCTTATTATGATGCTGGTTGTCTATGTATTTGCAGTGAAACGTGATTTTTCAGCAGGTCCTAAGACAAGCTGGAAGGAAAAATGGGAAGCAACCAGACAGGCACTTCCATGTATCGGACTTCCGATCATCGTTGTTGGCGGTATCATGGGTGGTTTCTTTACTCCGACCGAGGCAGCGGCGGCAGCGGTTCTTTATTCCCTGATTCTGTCGGCATTTGTATACCGGACCGTTGGCTGGAAAGAGCTCTGGAAATCGATTATCGACAGCGCGATCGACAGTGGTACGGTTATGCTGATTGTCGGCGGCTGCTATCTGTTTGGATGGGTTATCTCCAATGAGAGATGGGCAGTTTCTGTAACGAATATGCTGGTTGGTCTTCATACTTCTTTAGCAGTAAAACTGTTACTGGTCAATCTGGTTCTTCTGGTTGTTGGTATGTTTATGGATAGTGCTCCGGCAATCATGCTGGTAGCGCCGATTCTGGCACCGGCGATGGCAAGCCTGGGCGTTGATCCGATTCAGACTGGTATGATTGTCTGCCTGAACCTGACCATCGGTCTGGCAACTCCGCCGGTAGGTGTCTGCTTATACACGGCAACCAATATTGCAAGATGCAAATTTGGAGATACGGTTCGAAATGCAGTACCATTCCTGGTAGCGATGCTGGCAGCATTAGCGATTATTACGAATGTTCCGGTAGTATCCAGAATTCCATTTATTTTAATGGGACGATAGAAACGAGAGGGGACGTTGAAGTTGGACGTTCCCTTTTCCTTTACAAAAACACGAATCAAAAATGATGAATAAAAAACATGGAATGATTGATACAAAAAGGAGGACAAACCATGGAAAAACTACCCTGCAGTATCTTCAATGATGTACTCGGTCCGGTGATGCGCGGACCTTCCAGTTCCCATGTGGCAGGGGCGGCGCGGATCGCCTCCATGATCCGGCAATCTCTGGATGCACCGGTGAAAAAAGCGATTGTTGATTTTGATGTCAATGGTGCGCTGGCGGCATCGCACACGGGACACGGAACGGATATGGGATTTGCCAGCGGGCTTTTGAATATGGAGCTGGATGCGCCGGATGTCGCACAGTATGAGGCGATTGCGAAAGAACGGGGATTGGAGATCGAATACCGGATCCTTGATTATGGGGCAGAGCATCCGGGCAATTACCGGGCAGAGGTCTGGGATCAGAATGGAAATGTCGTGCATTGGGAGGCGATCGCAGTCGGCGGCGGTATGGTCGAGATGCAGAAATATGAAGGATTTTCGGTGCAGATAGCCGGAGATTTCTATGAGCTTCTGGTAATTGCGGATGTGGCACCGGGAATTGAGGAAAAAATAGAAGCGCTTTTGCCGGATGTTGAATTTTTCCAGAGCGATCAGAAGAATGGTCAGATCCTATATAATTGGAAATTAGCTGTTCCGCTGACAAAAAATGTGATCCAAGCCATCCGTGATGTGGCGGGTGTCAGCCAGGCGTGCTATCTTGAACCGGTGCTTCCGACGCATTCCAGCAGTACCTGTCAGGTTCCATTTTCAACGGCAGCCGCCCTGGTTGATTATGCGAAAGAGCATCCGATGGAGTCCTGGGAGTATGCATTGGAATATGAAGCTTGTCGGGGCGGTCAGTCGAGAAAAGCCGTATACCGTCAGATGGAACAGATCTTGTCGGTCATGGAACAGGCGGTTGAGACGGGATTAGCCGGGACAAAATATCGAGATCGTATTCTGGGCGAGCAGGTCAGCAAGGTGGCAGCAGCCGAGCAGGCAGGACGCTTGATTCCAGATCCGATTGTCAATGAGATCATCCGCTGTATCACGGCGGTGATGGAAAGCAAGAGCTCCATGGGCGTGATCGTAGCAGCACCGACCTGTGGCTCCTGCGGATGCCTGCCGGGAACGGTCATCGGACTGGCGCGGGCGCTGTCACTTCCGAGAGAAAAGGTAGTACAGGGACTTCTGGTTGCGGGTCTGGTCGGTGTCTTTTTCGCAGAGGAAGCGACGTTTTCGGCGGAAGTAGCCGGATGTCAGGTAGAGTGCGGTGCCGGTTCTGGTATGGCAGCGGCGGCACTCACGGCGATGATGGGCGGAACTATCGAAAATTGTATGGATGCGGCGTCTGTAGGACTTCAGAATATCACAGGGCTTGCCTGTGATCCGGTCGGAAACCGTGTTGAATGGCCATGTCTCGGCAAAAATATCATGGGCGGAAGCAATGCGCTTGCCAGCGCCAATATGATACTGGCAGGTTATGACAAGGTGATCCCGCTGGATGAGACGATAGGCGCAATCTATGAGATCGGTCTGTCACTGCCGCTGGAATTGCGTTGTACCTTTGGCGGTCTGGGTAAGACAAAGACTGCCCGGGAGATTCTGAAGCGGTCCGACGCGCATTTTCCGGGGGAAGAGGCGCGGTAGAAGTTTGTAGATGTGCGTAAAAATGGCAGGCATTTATGGAAATGTGAAATAGGACAAAAATTGATTGAGTGACTCTGTGGAGATACCATTTTTATAATGGTACATCTACAGAGTCATTTTGGATAAATAGTTTAAAGCTATTGTTAAGAAAAGATGCTACTGTTCACAGGTAGGCACTTTTGGAAGCGAAAGTGCCGGAAAAGATAAGAGATAAGAAAAAAGACTCCGTAGAAACAACGATATTATTCGATTCTATGGAATCCTTTATGAATAGTAATAGTAGATTTTATAGCGCCGTCGCCTTCGGCAGACTAAAAATAAATTCCGTCCCCACGCCCTCGGTGCTGACAACGTCAATATTTTCCCCATGTGCCTGAATAATCTCTTTGACAATCGCAAGCCCCAGCCCGGTGCCCTTTTTATCTTTTCCGCGCGATAAGTCGGTCTTGTAGAAACGTTCAAAGATTTTCTTCTGGCTGTCCTTCGGGATGCCAATGCCGGTGTCTTTGACGGAAATGAAGATTTTTTCATACCGGATGGAGGTCTGGATGTAAATGATCGAATCCTCGTGGCTGAATTTGATCGCGTTGTCGATCAGGTTGTAGAGAACCTGCTGGATTTTTCCGAGATCGGCGTAGACCATCTGGATGCTATCCGCAAAGGTCAGGTCAAACGTGATGCCTTTCGCGCTGCACGTGCCCTCGAAGGTTGCGGCGGTATCCTTGATCGTCCGGTTGATATCGAAATTTGTCCGGGTTAAGTAGCCTTTGCTGTCCAGGGAGTTGAGTGTCAGCATGCCTTGGGTCAGCTTGTTGAGGCGTTCGGTTTCGGAAATGACGATGTGCAGGTATTTATGATAGAGTTCCTGCGGGATTGTGCCGTCGAGAATCGCCTCGAGATAGCCCTTGATGGAGGTCAGCGGCGAGCGGAAATCGTGCGATACGTTCGCGATGAAATTGTGCTGGTACTGTTCCATTTCATTTAACTCGCTGGACATATAGTTTAATGTGCTGGCGAGATAGCCGATCTCGTCGTGGGTGGTAATCGGGATATTGTGTGCCAGGTTTCCGGCTGCATATTCATTGGCTGCGACCGTAATCTTTTTGAGCGGGAAATAGACCACTTTTGTAAAAACTAGAAGCACCACCAGGGATAGGAAGAACAGGATGATCGATGTTATGTAAATAATATTCAGAAATCCGTTCTGTTCCGCCTCAATGTTCTGGATTGGCATATGAATCACGATGTAGCCGTAGGTCTTCATATTGCCTGTGATCGGGGCGGAAACGGAGAGTACCTTGCTGTCAAACAGATTGTAATACTGTCCGATGGAATAGAGCCGGTTGCCCTGTGCGGTCGGGTCGAAATCGTCGATTGCGATGCCGGTACGGCTGTCGCTGCTGTCCGCAACGATGGTGCCCTCATGGTTCAGGATCCAGATATCCGATTGCAGATAGGCGGAAACCGCCTCGATCTGTGGGTATGCCGAGTCGAGATTGATGGTTTTGCCCTCGTAGGCTTTGCTGCACCGATCGGCAATCATTGTCGCCTCGTCATACAGAACCTCCGATTCGCGTTCCACCAGATGGTGGTAGGTCATCTCAGATGAGATGGTCGCGATCGTGATGAATCCAAGCAGACCGAAGATGAGATAGCCGATCAGCAGTTTATAATAAAGAGAATGTGTGTAGTGGTTTGATTTCATGGTAAACCTCCGGTTACCTCTTCGCGCAACAGTTCAGTTCCTTTACTAACAGTTACCGTTTTACCTCAAATTTATATCCAATCCCCCAGACGGTCGTCAGCGCCCACTTATCGTTGCCCTTGATTTTTTCACGGAGGCGCTTGATATGGACATCTACCGTCCGCGTGTCGCCGATGTATTCATATCCCCAGATATGGTCGAGAAGCTGCTCCCTTGTGAATACCTGGTTTGGTGAGGACGCGAGGAAATAGAGCAGTTCCAGTTCCTTCGGCGGCAGCTCGATCGAGTGTCCGTTGTAAATGACGGAGTAGTTCGTCAGGTTGACGATGAGATCCGGATATTCGACAAAATTGCCATGCTGTTCGGTCACGGACGATGCAGGCGTCTGCACTGGCGGCTGGTAGCGCCGCAGAACGGCTTTGACTCTGGCAACCAGCTCTTTCGAATCGAATGGTTTGATCATGTAGTCGTCAGCGCCCAGCTCCAGTCCCAGCACTTTATCAAAGATTTCGCCCTTGGCGGAGAGCATGATGATTGGTACCTGGGAGGTGCTTCGCAGTTCCCGGCAGACCTGATAGCCGTCGATGCCCGGAAGCATCAGATCCAGGAGAATCAGGTTGGGCTGAAATTCGGGAAATACCCGGAGAGCTTCTTCCCCGTCTCCGACAATTTTCGTTTCAAAACATTCTTTCGTCAGGTAAAGTGAGATTAGTTCAGCAATATTGTAGTCGTCATCTACGATGAGAATGCGCTGCTTTTCAGCCATGTTGATTCCTCCTGTTTTTTTGGATATTTGTAACTGTTCAGTACCTTCACAGTTATGGATATTTCTTATTTAAATGTCACGATTGTAACGCCTGTATCGCCTTCGCCAAACTCGCCAAGCCGGTATTCCTTGACATAGCTTAATTTCTTCAAGTGGCGGTGTACGCCCGCTTTCAAAGCGCCGGTTCCACGACCATGTACGACGCGGACCTGCGGAAGATGCGCCAGGTAGGCATCATCCAGGTATTTGTCGAGTACCGGGATCGCCTCATCGACGGTCATGCCAATCAGGTTGACCTCCGGCGATACGCTGAAGGACTTGGACATCTTGATCTTGCTGCTTCCGCTTCCGGAGCCGCGGGAACCGCCCGTATGCGTGCCGGAAAGTCCCGGTCCGGTGATGGATGCTTCCTCGACCATTTCCAGATCGCGGATATTGACGAGGGAGCGCAGAATTCCCATCTGTACATACAGATCGCCCTTGGCGTTCGGCAGGGAGCTGACGGTTCCCTTTAAATTCATCGAGAGAACGCGCACGGTATCGCCGAGACGCAGCTTTTTCGCGGAAACGGCTTTTTTCGGTGCGGCGGTTTTCTTAACTGCCAGTTTCTTGTCTACATCCTGGATCTTGCCGCGCAGCTTGGTTCGCTCGGCTTCCAGTTCTTTATTGACGCCGGAAGACTTGGCAAGCTTGTTGATGTTGCGGATCGTCTGATCGGCGGTATCCTTCGCATCCTGAAGGATCTTCTGAGCTTCCTCGCGGGCTTTGGAAAGCATTTTTTCCTTCTGCTCGGAGAAACGTTCTTCCTTCTGCTGGAGGCGGTTCTTCAGCGTTTCAATTTCCTGTTTATAGGAGGCGATCTCTTCGCGCTCTTTTTCAATGGTCACGCGGCTGTTTTCCAGATTGGCAAGCAGATCCTCGAAGGATTCGTCCTTCTGCTCCATCTGGTTTTTCGCCTCGTCGATGATATAATCCGGCAGCCCCAGCTTGCGGGAAATGGCAAATGCATTACTTTTTCCTGGAATACCGATGAGCAGGCGGTAGGTCGGGCGGAGAGTCTCGACGTTGAACTCGCAGCAGGCATTTTCAACGCCTGGCGCGGTCAGCGCAAAGACTTTTAATTCGCTGTAATGCGTGGTTGCGATCGTCCGGCAGGTCATGTTGTGCAGGAAATTTAAAACCGCAATCGCCAGCGCCGCGCCCTCGGTCGGGTCGGTACCGGAACAGAGCTCATCGAAGAGACAGAGCGAATTGGCGTCCGCCTCATTTAAAATCGAAACGATATTCGTCATATGGGCGGAGAATGTACTTAGATTCTGCTCGATGCTCTGCTCATCGCCAATGTCGGCAAATACATTGTCAAAAACAGCCAGCTCGGATCCCTCAAATGCCGGGATATGGAGTCCTGACTGTCCCATCAGGGTAAAGAGTCCGACGGTTTTTAAAGAAACGGTTTTACCACCCGTGTTTGGACCCGTCACAATCAGAAGGTCAAACGAATCGCCAACCCAGATGTTGATCGGAACGACCTGTTTCGGATTTAAGAGCGGATGGCGTCCGTCCTTGATATTGATATACCGTTTGTTGTTAAATTTCGGTTCCACGCAGTTATAGTGGCGGGAAAGAGCTGCCTTTGCGAAAATGAAATCGAGCTCTGCCAGAATCGAAAGATCCGAGAGGATCGCGTCGGTGTAAGGCATAAGCTGGCTGGAAAGAGCTGCCAGAACGAACTCAATTTCCCGTTTTTCCTGGATTTCCAGCTCGCGCAGTTCGTTGTTCAGCTTGACGATCGCGAGCGGCTCGATAAATACAGTCGAACCGGTCGAGGACTGGTCGTGCACCATGCCTGGGACCTGGGATTTATACTCAGCCTTGACCGGCAGGCAGTAGCGCCCGTCGCGCATTGTGATGACGGCATCCTGTAAATAGGTCCGGCTGGAATTTAAAATAGAATTTAACTGGGTATGGACGCGTCCGCCCACGATCTTCATGGAGCGGCGCACTTTGGCAAGTCCCGGACTTGCGTCATCGCTGACCTCATCCTCGGATGGCAGGCAGCGCTTGATCTCATTGTTGACCGGCGTCAGCGGATCCAGGGCGCGGAAGCGCTCATCAAGGGAATCATCTGGAAATTCTTCGGATTTCTCATGGCGTCCGTAGCTCTGCGCGCGGGCAGCGACTGTCAGCAGGGAGCTGACAGCGAGAAGCTCCGGGATCCCCAGGGAACTTCCGATTTCCAGACGTTTCATGGAACCACGCACATCCTTCACGCCGCCGAAGGAGAGACTTCCCTTCATGCGGACGCGCGTCAGGGCATCGGTCGTCTCCGTCTGGCTCTGCCGGATCGTCCCCAGATCACAGGACGGCTGCAGTTCCCGGCACATCTGTTTTCCCATCTCCGTGGAGGCGTACTCCGTGAGCTGGTCGATGATCTTTGTATATTCGAGAGTTTTTAATGCTTTTTCATTCATGTTGTGGTAATCCTCTTAATTTAAATGGTGTTCACATGATACCGTGACCACTGAATTCGTGAAAGATCTCATTAAGTGGTCAGGTATAAGTTCTCACTAGACTCGAAAAGACCTCGTCAAGTGTTCACATTATATCACATTCCCCGCCGTCTAGCCAAGCATTCGCACTTTTTTCTTGCATAACCTTAAGAAGGAAAGTATAATTAGGATATGTTATGCAAAGGGGAAAGTGAAATGCCGGATTCAGAAGAACTTGAAAAAAAGGAAAAACGGGAATTCATGAGAGAAACGATAGTGAAGCCGCCGCTGACCAGAAAACAGATTGCGAAGCGGGTGGCTCTCTTTGTATGCGCGTCAGCCGTATTTGGAGGAGTCGCGGCGGTTTCGTTTGCGGCGGTAAAGCCGTTTGCGGATCGGTGTTTTCAGGAAAATGGGATGCAGGAGACATCCTCAGTCGAGTTTTCCAAGGACGATCCGGACTCTGTTTCGCCGTCGGACGGTGCAGATGCGGATATGACAGCGCAGCCGGAACAAATGGAGCAGGAGATTGATGAGGCGGTCAGCGAGGCGCTTTCCAGCTATCAGTTTTCCGCAGACAATTTCAATTCGATGACGTCGGTGCTGCGTGGAATCGGGGAACAGGGTGATAAGTCGATCGTGACGGTCAGCTCTGGCAAACAGGATACGGATATATTTGGAAACCCGGTGGAAAATACGGGTGATTATGCAGGTGCAGTCATCGCGGAGAGTGATGGAGAATTTCTGATCTTTACTTACGCCGATGCGGTGCGGGCGGCAGATTCGATCAATGTGAGATTTTCGGATGGAACGAAGATCGCTGGTACAGTGCGCCAGATTGACGAAGTGCTCGGAATGGCAGTTGTGGCGGTGCCGTCCGGCAATCTGCCGGAAGAAGAGCGGAAAAAGGTGCAGGTGCTTTCACTTGCCAATTCATATACGGTCAAGGCAGGCGATGTCCTCGTAGGTATCGGCGGTCCGTCCGGACAGGTGCATTCGCTTTCGTTCGGAACGGTATCCTACGTGGCGCGCAATGTGCAGATTACAGATGGACTGACGCGGATCCTGTATGCGGATATCAGCAGCAATTCGCAGACGGGTACCTTTTTAATCAATACAGCCGGGGAGATGGTCGGCTGGACATCGGAGTCCTGCCGCAGCGAGAGCTGTACGGATCGGACGGCGGCGTACACCATTTCCAGCTACAAGCCGATTCTGGAGCGGCTGACGAATGGCGTTTCGGCGGCATATGTGGGCATCCTGGGACAGGATGTGAGCCGTGCGATGCAGGGGAGCGGCATTCCGGCGGGCGTTTACGTGACGGAGGCAGTCTCCGGCAGCCCGGCATATGACGCTGGCATCCAGCCCGGCGATATTATTGTGAAATTTGGCACAAAGGAGATCGGAAGTTTCAAAGATCTCCAGGCGCAGATTGAAAATTCCGCGAGCGGCGTGTCTGTATCGGTAAATGTGATGCGGAAAGGGCGCGACGGATACACGGAAATTCCATTTTTGGTATCTCTGCGCGCCAGATAGAAATTCAGGAGGATATAGGCAGAATGAGATATATTGAACAGTTCCGGGAAGGAATGAGAGTCTCGGACGTATATTTATGTAAGACGAAACAGCACGCGGTGACGAAAAACGGAAAAGAGTACGCTTCCGTGCTGCTTCAGGATAAAACAGGCACGGTAGACTGCAAAATCTGGGATTTAAGTTCCCCGGGCATCAATGATTTTGAGCCGCTGCAGTACGTCTATGTGGACGGCGATGTGACAGTTTTCCAGGGTTCCAACCAGTTAAATATCAAGCGCATACGCAAGGCGGACGAGGGCGAGTATCAGGAAAGCGATTACCTTCCGGTCAGCTCAAAGGATATCAAGATAATGTATCAGGAGCTGACGGCTCTGGTGCAGTCTTTCCAGAATCCGTACCTGAAAAAGCTGGCATCCAGCTATTTCCTGGAAGATAAGGCATTTGTGAAGAAATTCTGCTTCCATTCGGCGGCGAAGAGTGTGCATCATGGTTTTGTGGGTGGACTTTTGGAACATACGTTAAGTGTTATGAAACTTTGTGATTTCTACACGAAGTCATATCCGGCGCTGAACCGCGATCTGCTTCTGACGGCGGCGCTGTTCCACGACATCGGAAAAGTGCAGGAATTATCCGCATTTCCGGAAAATGATTATACGGACGACGGTCAGCTCTTAGGTCATATCGTGATCGGCACGATGATGGTTGCAGACCGTATTAAGGAGATTCCGGGATTCCCGGCAAAGACAGCGGCGGAGTTAAAGCACTGCATCCTTGCGCACCACGGCGAATTAGAGTACGGTTCCCCGAAGAAACCGGCGCTTCTGGAGGCGCTGGCATTGAATTTCGCGGACAATACCGATGCGAAGATGGAGACGATGCTGGAAGTCTTAAAGAGCGGCGGGGAGAATCCGGGCTGGCTCGGATATAATCGTTTCCTGGAGACGAATGTGAGAAAGACGACGCCGACGGAATAATAATAAGATAACAGACATCTAAAATGAGTCTAAATGTATATAAGAAAAAGAAAACAGCGCTGCACAAGCAGATGCTGCCTTGCAGAAGCGGGGGAACGAAAAAATAGGAATCAGGACTCACCACCTAAAGAAGTGGGAGTCTTCTCGTTTCATAGGAAATTGCGTCCTATGAAACAAAAAACGCTCCGCGGGATGCGCACTCGCGCGAAGAAGAAACATGTCGCAAGCGACCGCGCTCGGCACGAGAATGTGCCAAGGCACATTCTTTTTTAACTGAGATAAATAAGAAAAATGGAGAAGGATACCAGGAAGGTACAGCGGTTCAGCAGGGATCGCACTTTTCTGATATCCTTTTCTTTCATAAAGAAAAATATAGGGGTACAACAGAAAATATGAAAAAACGAGAAAATACAGGCAAAATCATTGGAAAGGTGTTCGGAGAAGCCAGGGCACTTGGCGTCACTGCCTTAGCGGCGGCAGTCATGCTTTCCGGATGCGGAAACGCTGGAAATCAGGCGCAGAAAGGCGGTTCCGGCGCAGAACAGACGGAAAATGTTGAAAACGGCGAAAATGCAGCGGAAAATACCCAAACAAGCGTTATTATCGCAATGCCGCCGACTTCAGAGCCGGAGGCGGGCTTTGATCCGGCATATGGCTGGGGCGCGGGCGAGCATATGCATGAACCGCTGATCCAGAGTACCCTGACGGTGACAGAAGCAGATTTGAGTATCGGGTATGATCTGGCAACAGATGTGGAGACCTCCGAGGATGGAATGACATGGACGGTGACGATCCGCGACGATGCGAAATTCACGGATGGCGAGGCGCTGACCGCGGAGGATGTGGCATTCACTTATAACACATTGAAAGAGACGAGTTCCGTCAACGATTTTTCAATGCTGAAACAGGCGGAGGCGATTGATGATGTGACGGTTGTGTTTGAGATGGAACGCCCGTTTGCTATCTGGTCATACACGATGGCGGTGACGGGAATTGTGCCGGAGCATGCATATGGAACGGATTACGGCACACATCCGATCGGTTCCGGGCGATATATCCTGAAACAGTGGGACAAGGGGCAGCAGGTGATTCTGGAAGCCAACCCGGATTATTATGGGGATGCGCCGAAGATGCGGCAGGTTACGATTCTCTTTATGGAAGAGGATGCGGCATTTGCGGCGGTGCGCGCCGGGCAGGTGGATGTGGCGTACACGGCGGCGTCCTATGCAGACCAGTCGGTTCCAGAATTCAGTCTTTTGAACTGTGAGACGGTGGACAACCGTGGATTTAACCTCCCGGCAGTGCCGGAGACGGTACGGGAGGATGGCGTAAAAATCGGCAATGATTTTACCGCGGATGTGCAGGTGCGCCGGGCGATCAACCTGGCGATTGACCGGCAGGAAATGATCGATCATGTGTTAAATGGTTACGGCAGCCCGGCATATAGTGTCTGTGACAAGATGCCGTGGTACAACGATGAAATGGAGAACATTTCCTATGATGTGGAGAAGGCGGAAGAGATGCTGGATGCGGCGGGATGGAAGAAAAATGCTGACGGCATCCGCGAAAAGGATGGAGTGAAAGCCATTCTGGAATTTCTCTATCCGACCGGGGATTCGGTGCGTCAGGCGCTGGCAGCCGATACGGCACAGCAGTTAAAAGAGATTGGAATTGACGCATCGATCCGCGGCACCGGCTGGGATACTGCGTATGACGAGGCACAGTCGCAGCCGCTTCTCTGGGGCTGGGGCGCGCACACGCCGATGGAATTTTATAATATTTACCATACAAAGGCAGATACGGGGCTGGCAGAATATTCGCCGTATGCGAATGAGACCGTGGACGCTTATATGGATGAGGCACTGGCAGCACCGGATCTGGAAAGTTCATATGAATTGTGGAAAAAGGCGCAGTGGGACGGCGAGACGGGCGTTTCAGCCGAGGGTGATCTTCCGTGGATCTGGCTGGTGAATGTCGATCATCTGTACTGGGTGAGAGACGGGCTTCATGTCGCAGAGCAGAAGGTGCATCCACACGGTCACGGCTGGTCCATCGTCAACAATGTCGATCGGTGGTACTATGAGTAGGATGAAATGGTTTGGGCGCAGCCTGCTGCACCTGATTCTGCTGCTTTTGGCAGTCAGTCTGGTATCGTTTCTGCTGGTGTCGATGTCTCCGGTCGATCCGCTGCAGACGAATGTCGGGCAGACGGCGCTCGGCTCGATGGCGCCGGAGCAGATCGAGAAGCTGCAGGCGTACTGGGGCGTTGGTGTGCCGGTCTGGAAGCGCTTCTTTAGCTGGATTTCGGGCATCTGTCATGGTGATTTTGGCATTTCCCTTCTGTACCGCAGACCGGTGCTGGAGGTGATCGCGGAAAAGGCGTCTGCGTCAGTGTGGCTCCTTCTGTCTGCGTGGCTGTTTTCGGGAATCGTGGGGATATTTTTAGGAATTGCAGCGGCGGCAAAACGGGGCAAGTGGGTGGACCGCCTGATTACGGGCTATTGCATCGTGATCGCGGGAACGCCGTCCTTCTGGCTGGCGCTGGTGCTGCTGCTTCTCTTTACAGTGCAGCTTCCCATCTTCCCAATCGGGTTCAGTGTCCCGGTGGGAATGGCGGCGGACGAGGTCAGCCTGGCGGATCGCCTGTATCACGCATTTCTGCCGGCGTGTACGCTGGGACTGACAGGGATTTCTTCGATTGCGATGCACACGCGCGAAAAAGTGATTGAGATTCTGGAAAGTGATTACGTACTCTATGCGCGGGCGCGGGGCGAGAGCGGTTGGCGGCTGATTTTCCGGCATGGACTCCGCAACCTGCTTCTCCCGGTAATTACGCTGCAATTTGGCTCGATCAGCGAGATTTTCGGCGGTTCGGTGCTGGTGGAACAGGTCTTTTCCTATCCGGGACTCGGACAGGCGGCGGTCACGGCGGGGCTGGGAAGCGATATCCCGCTTCTGATGGGAATTACACTCATCAGTGCCGTGCTTGTATTTGCAGGAAATGCAGCGGCGGATGGGCTGTACCGGCTGGTCGATCCGAGACTTAGGAAAGGAGGCAGGGCATGAGAAAGAAAACACTCTGGCTGCTGGGAATTTCCTTCCTTTTCCTGATTCTGGTGACAGTGCTTGGAATCGTCTGGGAGGATGCTGCACAGCAGGTCGATTTTGCGAGAAAAAATCTGCCTCCGGGAACCGACGGGCTGTTTGGAACCGACTGGATGGGGCGGGATATGCTGAAACGGACGGTTGCGGGGCTTTCTTTAAGCATCCGGCTGGGGCTTCTGACCGCGGCGATCAGCGCCGCGGTGGCATTGACGCTTGCATTGCTGGCGTCGCTTGGCGGGGGACTGATGGATTCATTGGTATGCGGGCTGATTAATCTGGTAATGGGAATCCCGCACATGCTTCTCCTGATCCTGATTTCCTACAGTCTGGGAAAGGGATTCCGGGGTGTGGCAGCCGGGATTGCCCTGACGCACTGGGCGTCGCTGACGAGGCTTTTGCGGGCGGAAATCTTACAGATCCGGGAAAGTCCGTATGTGCGGATCTCCGAAAAACTGGGGAAAAAGCCCTGGTGGATTGCCTGGAACCACATCGTCCCGCAGGTATCGCGGCAATTTGTGACCGGGTTAATTCTTCTCTTTCCCCATGCGATTCTTCATGAGGCGGGCGTGACCTTTCTGGGCTTCGGTCTTTCCTCCGAGCAACCGGCGATCGGTGTTATTTTATCCGAGAGTATGTCGTACCTGATTACCGGAAAATGGTGGCTGGCGCTCTTTCCGGGCGCGGCACTGGTGCTGGTAACGCTGGGATTTCAGGCGATCGGGCAGAGCCTGGGGCGGCTGATGGATCCGGGGAGCGCGCATGAGTAGAGGATGCTGGAAATGAGGCAGAAAAATATATATTTTGATAAAATGATGCGATTAAGACAAAAACAATCAAAAACGATGCGGCTATCAGATTTGGAACAGACAGACGTTCTCAAAGAACGGAGATTGCGTGAAAATCGTGATTCCATGGAAAAGCCGATATTGAAAATTCAAAATCTAAACTTATATTTTACGCAGTACGCGCGTGGGCTTAGACGGCGCGAACTCCATCCGCTCCGCGACCTTTCCTGCAAACTTTTCAGTGGGGAGCTGACGGCGGTGGTCGGGGCGAGTGGTTCGGGAAAAAGCCTGCTGGCGCACGCGATTCTGGGAATCTTGCCGTACAACTGCCGGATGGAAGGAAAAATTTTCTATCAGGGAGAGGTTCTGGATGAGACGCGGCTTGCCGGGCTGCGGGGCAATGGGATTTCCCTGATTCCGCAGGGGGTTTCCTACCTCGATCCGTTGATGCGGGTCGGGGATCAGATCTGTGGCGGCAGAAAAGATGAAGCGACGCGGGCAAAATGCCGCCAGCTTTTGAAGCGGTACGGGCTGGATGAATCAGTGGAAAAATGTTATCCATTTGAGCTGTCGGGCGGCATGGCGCGGCGCGTCCTGATGGCAGCGGCACTGATGCAGGAGCCGAGGCTGATTGTGGCGGATGAACCGACACCGGGGCTGGAGGCGATGACCGCGCGCCATGTGATCCGTCATTTAAAAGAGATGGCACAGGACGGGGCAGCGGTGCTTCTGATTACTCATGATCTGGAACTGGCGATTGAGATGGCGGACCGGATTCTGGTGTTTTATGACGGGACGATTCTGGAGGAAGTAAAGCCGGAGAACTTCCGGGAGGGACGGAATCTGAAAGAGCCATACACGCAGGCGCTCTACCGGGCACTGCCGGAACATGAATTTTTTGGAGGAGAATGAGATGTCACTAAAGGCAGAAAACCTATCTTTTTCGTATGAAAATGGAGGGCGCCACGTGCTGACGCGTATTTCCCTGAAAATTGAGCCAGGAGAGCGCGTGGGCCTGGTGGCGCCGAGCGGATATGGAAAAACGACGCTGTGCCGCCTGCTGGCGGGATATGAGAGACCGGAGGCGGGAACGGTAGAGATTGACAGCATACCGATTGAGAATATCCGGGGCTGTATGCCGGTGCAGTTAATCTGGCAGCACCCGGAGCAGGCGCTCAACCCGCGCTGGCGGATGCGCCAGGTTCTCAGTGAGGGCGGTCAGGTGGATGAGGAGAGCCGGGGACGGCTTGGCATCCGGGAAGAATGGCTGGATCGGTTTCCATCGGAGCTTTCCGGCGGCGAACTGCAGCGGTTCTGTATTGCCAGAGCGCTGGCGGCAAATCCGCGGTATCTGCTGGCGGATGAGATCACCGCGATGTTTGACGCAGTGACCCAGAGCCAGATCTGGCAGGCGCTTTTGCATGAGGCAAAGGAGCGGGAGCTGGGAATGGTGATTGTGAGCCATTCGGAATCTCTTTTGAAGCGGATTTGCACGCGGCGGATTGATTTAAAGGCATTGCAGGAAAAGATGCCAGCAGTTTAGCCGGTTCACATATTGACAGAGAAAATCGGGATTTGACAAGGAGAAATGAGGAAGAAATGGATGTTCGGAAGCTGTTGGAAGAGGTAAAACGGGGGGATACGAGTATTGAGGAAGCGGAGAATGCGTTCAAGAATCTTCCTTACGAAGATTTAGGGTATGCGAAGCTGGATCTGCACCGGAAATTGCGTTTGGGATTCCCGGAGACGGTGTTCTGCCAAGGAAAGCCGGATGCCTATCTGGCGGATATTTTCGAGACGCTGTACCGGGAAAATGGGGAAGTACTCGGAACGCGGGCGACGCCGGAGCAGTGGAATCTAGTGCGGGCGCGCATCCCGGAGATAGAATACGATCCGGTTTCAAAAATTTTGCAGGCGAGAAAATCATCGGAGACACCGTGGAAGCTGGAAGGGCTGGTGGCAGTCTGCACAGGCGGAACCGCGGATATCCCGGTTGCGGAGGAAGCTGCCAAAACGGCAGAATTTTTCGGCTGCCGCGTGGAGCGCTACTATGATATAGGGGTGGCGGGCATCCATCGCCTTTTATCCAAACGCGAGGCGATTGCGCGGGCAAACTGCGTGATTGCGGTGGCGGGAATGGAAGGCGCGCTTGGCACAGTTGTCGCCGGGCTGGTGGAAAATCCGGTCATTGCGGTTCCGACCTCGGTCGGTTATGGTGCAAGTTTTCATGGACTGTCGGCATTGATCACGATGATTAATTCCTGTGCGAACGGCATTTCGGTTGTAAATATAGATAACGGCTACGGCGCAGCATACCTGGCGGCGCAGATCAACCGCCTGGCGGTGCGGGAGCCGAAGAAGACGGCAGAGTGATAGTGGTTTGTGATAATTGCATAAAAACGAAAAACGGAAATGTATCAATAAAATGAGAAAAGTAGAGGGAGAAGTAAAAATGGATGAGAAAATCTTATATCTGGATTGTGCGTCTGGAATCAGTGGAGATATGACGGTTGGCGCACTGTTGGATCTTGGAGCAAGCCGGGAAAAACTGGTACGGGCACTGGACAGTCTGGGCGTATCCGGGTATCATCTGCATTTTGGGCGGACGAAGAAATGTGGAATCGATGCGTATGATTTCGATGTACATTTAGAGGAAGAAGAGCATCATCATGACCACGAACATAGCCATGATGAGCACAACCATAGCCATGATGAGCACGACCATAGCCATGATGAGTATGACCATGAGCATCATCACGCTCATGAACACACTCACGACCATGAGCATCATCACGCTCATGAACACACCCACGAACATGAGCACAGCCATGATCACGCTCACACCCACGATCATATGCATCCTCACGTCCACCGCAACATCCATGACATTTTCGAGATCATCGATCGTCTGGATGCATCTGACCGTGTTAAAAACCTGGCGCGCCGGATGTTTGAGATTGTGGCGGGGGCAGAGTCGAAAGCACACGGAATCCCGGTCAGCGAGGTTCATTTCCATGAAGTCGGTGCAATTGACTCGATTGTGGATGTTATCAGTGCGGCATTCTGCCTGGAGGATCTGGGAATCCACCGCGTGGTGGTATCGCCGCTTTCCGAAGGTCATGGATTCGCGCGCTGCCAGCATGGTTTAATGCCGGTTCCGGTTCCGGCGACGGCAAATATCGCAGCGGCACAGGGCTTGGAACTGACGCTTCGGGATGTCGAAGGAGAGATGGTAACGCCGACCGGCGCGGCGATCGCGGCGGCATTCCGGACAGAAGCGGCGCTTCCGAAGAAGTACCAGATCGAAAAGATCGGTATCGGCGCCGGAAATAAGGATTTCGCGCACGCGAATATCCTGCGGGCGATGCTTCTGACGGACAAAACGGTGGAAGTAGAAACCGGAAAAGACGGTCACGACGAGAGCTCCATGTGGGTCATGGAGGCAAACCTGGACGACTGCACCGGCGAGGCGCTGGGATATGCGATGGAGGTGCTTCTGGAAGCGGGCGCCAGAGATGTGTGGTACACACCGGCATATATGAAGAAAAACCGTCCGGCGTATGTGCTTCATGTACTGACAACGGCAGAAAAACGGGAAGAATTAGAACAGCTTGTCTTCTCCTGTACGACCACGATCGGTGTGCGCCGTTATCCAGTAGAGAGGACGATACTGCCACGGGAAGTAAAGGAGATCCAGACCCGTTACGGGGCAGCAAAGGTAAAAATCTGCAAGCGCGGCGGCGTGGATACGTGCTATCCGGAGTATGAGAGCGTGCGCGCGATCTGCCGGGAGACAGGGAAGCGCTTCATGGAAGTATTCCACGGAGTAATGGAAGACGGAAGTATTAGTTTACAGTAGGCACTTTTGAGATTGAAAAACGGCACAGTGCATTCTCGTTAGATAATTAAGAGGAGAATCAAGAACCATGGAAAATAAACCAATGATATCAGAGACAGAAAAAAGAGAAGCTTTAAAACAGTTCATGGCAGAAAAAGCGAAAGCACCGGTCTGTGTCGCCTTTTCGGGCGGTGTGGACAGCAGCCTGATTCTCAAGCTGGCGTGTGATACGGCGAAGAAGACGGGAATGCCGGTTTATGCCGTGACATTTCACACCATGCTGCACCCAGCCTGTGATCTGGAGATCGCGGAGCGGGTGGCAAAGGAGCTGGGCGCGATCCATAAAATTATCCAGGTCAATGAGATGGAGCTGGAAGCCATCCGGACGAATCCGGTCAACCGCTGTTATATCTGCAAACACCACCTGTTCGCGACACTTCTGGATTTTGCAAAAGAAGAGGGGATTCCGTGCGTGATGGACGGAACCAATGAGAGCGACCTGCATGTGTACCGCCCGGGTATCCAGGCACTCCGTGAGCTGGGTGTCGTCAGTCCACTTGCACAGTGCGGACTGGAGAAAAAGGATGTCAAGGCATTTGCGGCTGACTTAGGAATTTCCGTTGCATCCCGTCCGTCCATGCCATGTATGGCGACCCGCCTTCCATATGGAACTTCCTTTGACATGGAAGTTTTGAAGCGGATTGAGAAAGGCGAAGATTATCTTCGAAGCGTGTTTGGCGGAAATGTGCGCCTGCGCCTGCATGGCGATATTGTCCGGATCGAGGTGGATGCGGATAAATTTGAAAAAGCGATTGCCGAGCGGGAGACGATCTGCAGGACATTAAAAGAAATGGGATTTCTGTACATTACACTCGATCTGGAAGGTTTCCGGTCGGGAAGTATGGATATAGTGGAGAAATTCAACGCGCTGGTCGGGAAATGAATGTAAAGGAGATGGAAATCCCATGCAAGAAGAATGTATTGTCTGTAAAGCACCTCTTATTTATCTGGAACAGGATGAATGGATGGAGTGCGAATTATGTCATAAAAAAGAATTGAGCAAGACCAGATGCCAGAACGGGCATTATGTTTGTAATGATTGTCATACGAAGGGACTGGACACCATTCTTTCCCTGTGTATAGACGAAACATCCAGAAATCCGATCGAGATTGTCCGGAAGATGATGGATGCATCGTTTTGCCATATGCATGGACCGGAGCATCATGTCATGGTGGGAGCGGCGCTGCTTACTGCATATAAAAATGCGGGAGGTGCTATTAATCTGCGGGAATCTGTGATGGAAATGCTGAACCGTGGGAAAGCCGTTCCAGGAGGAACCTGCGGATTCTGGGGTGCCTGCGGAGCGGGAATCAGCGCAGGTATGTTTGTATCTATCTTGTCTGGGGCGACGCCACTGACGGAGGAATCCTGGGGCCTTTCGAATCAGATGACATCAAAAGCACTGGAAGCGATTTCGCGCACCGGCGGTCCGAGGTGTTGTAAAAGAGATTCTTATCTGGCGATTCTGGCGGCGGTTGATTTTGTAAAAACGCATTTTGGAATCGAAATGGAATGCACAGAAGTCCAGTGTACGCATTATGCTCAGAACAATCAGTGTATTGGCAAGCGCTGTCCATTTTGGCGATTTGATGATAGTATTTGACTATAAATGGATAAACGGAGATAATAAAGCTGCGATATAATTAGATTGTGCGAGATGGGATTGCAGTTTGCATAATGTGTGAACTGTGATGAGAGAGCAATTTCTCGTGTAATAGGAAATTCCCTGGAATGCCCTATTACACAAAAAGGCACATCCTTTTTTACGTGGAAAAATCGGAATTGACCGAGCTCTTTGAGCGAGGGATACTTCTTGTCCGAAGGGCAAGAAGGTGGAACTAAAAATAATTAGAACAATCGGAATTTGTAGAATTAGTAAATCTCGATTTTGGGAAATACAAGAATGTGTCTCATTATGGTTTTAATGCGGTTTGTAAGGAGAAACAATATGATTGGGTTTGTTATATGGTCACTTTTGGGAGTGTTTATAATTGGATTAGGAATAAAAGATATGTTTTCTAAGAATCCCGTTGGATTCTGGGCTAATACCGAAACAATAAAAGTAAAAGATGTTAAAGGTTACAATCGTGCGAGCGGACTATTGTTTATAATCTATGGAATCATTTTTGTTATATTAGGAATTCCGCTGTTAGATGGTCAAAATACACCATACGTTCTGTTGTCGGTTATTGGTGTGATGGTGGAAACAATTGTAATTATGGCTGCTTATAGTTTAGTTATCGTTAAAAAGTATGAAGAGAAGTAAATAACTTTGAAGTTGCAAGGAGGAAATTATGAAATTTATGCAAACAGAGAAAAAACAGCTATTGATCTATGTGATTATAGCATACGGAATCACATATGTAATGGGACTTCTGATGTGGTATAGCTATGGAAAAGGTCTTGATCTCAGCGCTTTTCCAAAGGCGCAGATGCTGTATCCAGCAGCAGGTGTGATGATGGCTTATTTAATTACCAAAAAAGACCAGCTAGTTATAGTCAATACCTAAAAGACAAAAAATAGATATTTTTCTTTTATGTTTTGAAACCTAAAAATGAGTAACTTTAACAAACGTAAATCACTTGGATTTTCGTCAAGAAGCTCCTATGGTTTTATATAGCTGCATCTTTATGCAGCTGCTAAAGCAGGTCTTTGATACTGCTTACAGTGTTCTTCTGGTGACCGAAGCTCAAATGCCTTTTCATCACGAAGAACAGCAAATACGATGTTGCAGACTTTATGCATTACAGCACCGATTGCAACCATCTTAGGCTTTTGTCCAGACTTTAATTCGTAATACTTACGGAGGTATGGATTGATGCCCTCTCCATTACGTTTTGTACGAATGGAGGCGAGTGCTACTGCAAAGATAGCACGGCGCGCGATTCTGGAGCCACGTTTGCTCATATGTAACTGAGTGCCAACGAATTTTCCAGATTCATTTACTTCAGGATCTAATCCGAAGTAAGCAAAAAGTTGTTTTGGATTACGGAATGCTGAGAAATCACCTATTTCGCACATGATTGTTACAGCAGTCAGAAAGCCAACACCTGGGATTGTATTTAAAAGTTTAATCTGCTGAATAAACTTCTCGTTTTTATTGAATGTAATCAGCTGCCTAATACGATTCAGTATGGAATCCAAAGCAGAATCAAGCTTTTCAACAAGGTCCAAAGTTAAAAAGATATTGAAGTAGATACTGTCTATTTGACATCCAAATGTCTTTGCAGCATTAGCTGCAGCACAGAGTTTCTCATATCTTTCAGAAGCTTTGGCAAGACCTTTTCGTGAAGCTTTTGATATTTTTTCAATCATGGTCTTCTTATGACCACGAAGTATCTTGTCTGGAGTACCGTACTGGCGAAGAATCATTGTTGAGGTCTTGCCGGTAACATCACAGAAAACGTCAAGATACTGAGGAAACACGGTATGCAGGTCTCCTTTAAGTTTATTGATATGAGCAGAACGCTCATCAGTTAAATCGTAATACTTACGGGTAAGGCTACGCAGTTCAAGAACCAGCTTTGCTGGGAACTGGGAAACAGGAATATCTTTTGATAATCCTAGTTTGGCAATACCTTTAGAATCGATTTTATCATTTTTTACTTTTCTGATATTTCCATTCTTAGTAGAATGTGTAATAATAGGATTGATTATGGACGCGTTAAAACCACAATCAACAAGATAGCAGAAGAGCGGGAAATGATAAATCCCAGTGGATTCTAGAAAGGTGCGACTTTCTAAGGAATACAGCTCTTCTGCTTTTTTAATTTCAGAAACAGCTCGTTCCAAAGAATCCTTATTATTGTGAGTAATCTTGAAAGGTTTCAAGATCACTGTTTCGTCTGGCGCAAGAATTGTCATAAAGCTAAAAGCTGAACCGACATCAATGCCGACGGAAATATAGTTTTTGTTATGCATTATATGCTCCTTCCGATAGGGTTCCATAAAAAACAATGAATACACTACCTGGCGCGTTATACGGGTATAGCTTAATTGCTCCCAACCAGCCTAAAACATAAATTTTCATTGATGGAATGACAGTCTTAAGTTACGGGTATTACTGGACATAAGCCAGCTCCCTAGGAGAAAATCGTCCTTTTCCCTATCCAATGGAAAATAATACCTTATGTAACAGACATAGTCTAGGAGTGAATAATCATACAAAAATGTATGTAACTTATACACGTATCTATGGTTGGAGTGATTATGGAGGAGAATCCTCTTACCAACCAGGATATAGATTAGAGAATATGATGTGGATGACCTTATTGGTCTATGACTACATCATACCAGGAGATAAAAATCTTCCAACGGCTTTTTACATATTCTTTGTAGCTCTCACGGCGGTGCTGGTTGTCTGCACGGCGGCTTCTGTTCTGGCTCCCCAAAATAGAGATCTGATGAGCATGCCATATTCTCAGTGGGCACCGATCATGAATTACGTTATAATAGGTGGCAGCGTTATTTTCTGGATTCTTCTTCTGCAATCCGGTAAAGAAAAGCGCAGATCCTATGGACTGAACAGCGAACATTGGAATATATCTATTCGTATGATCCTGTTGTTTATTGGATTATATCTTCTCAGATTTGTGATTGCCTGTGCTCTGAGCGGCCAGCTTTCTGAATTTGGCAAAATAATGGCAAATCCTACTACCTGTCTCTTATACACATCTCCGAGCCCACGAGACGCGTAGTAATCTCG
>OWJJ01000566.1_pt1 | contig 25929 bp, 20 predicted proteins | sample 1732811 | NCBI WGS metagenome assembly OWJJ01 (sample SAMN05065756, study PRJEB22554) | human gut metagenome | biome: ENVO:2100002; feature: ENVO:00000062; material: ENVO:00002003 | host: Homo sapiens | place: USA
TTTGTTGCTCAGGTACTTAAAAAGTTTAATTTATAATAGTGTTGCGGAATTAAGGCCCAATACAAAATAGGGGAATAAGTACCGTAGTTGATGCGCCATGAAAACCGAATCAGGCAAAGTTACGAACAAAAGTGCGACAAGCAGATATATGTACATGTAGTATTTGCAGTTGTAAAACAATCTACACAAGCAACTAATTACAAACAATACCGATAGAAACCATAAGCCAAAATATTCCATATTGTCAGGGAAGGCCACATATAAAGTATGTCTTTTGATTGAAGACAACACAGTATTCACAACAATCATCATAAGCCCGTAAGTAATACTTGGCAACAGAATTCTGACAAACTTCTTCTTCACGAAATCCCACACACATGATTTATCTGCTGATGGAGGAAAGAAATAACCACTGATGAAAATAAACAATGGCATGTGGAACATGTATATGCACTTCCCCACTAGACTCTGCTGCCACCCATCACTCAGATATTGGATAGAGTGTCCAAATATTACCAGATAGATAGTTATGCCCTTGATAATATCGAACGATACGTTTCTTGTGTTTTTGCCACTTTTATTACTCATATGGTAACTGTTCCTTGCCATTAATGAATTCTACATAATCAAAGCCGTTGCATTCAAATGCACGTTTACCAAATATGTTTACCATATCACTGATGTATCCAACAAGTGGTTTGTCGTTATCAAGGCGAGCGTACTTACAATGTGGAAACTCAGGATGGGGTTCATTGGTGTAACATATTCTCTGTTTATATGGCAAATTCTCAAATCTCTGTAAAGTTGACTCTTCGCAACCATCACGTGCTGTTAGGAAAACAACTATATTTTTCAAGTCAACACGCTGAGCACGCTCCTTCCACTTCTTTGCCCCATCAACAAATGTTTTGTAATGAACGAAATATATGTGGATATTACCCTTACCATCTTTATATGGTATCATACCAACCGGACATGGATATGTGATATCAAAACATTCTAAAACTTCTTGCTGCAGGTAATATTCTATATGTTCCACAAACTCAATAAATTCGTCAGGAACAATCTTTAGATTAATAGTTGGAGAGTGGAACTGCAAACCCAAATCATGGTACATAAATCCACCCATACAATGATTGGTTATTATAGATACATTCGGATTTGTCAATTTCTTACGGTCTGTGGCATTTTTACGTTTTTTTAGAAACGCTTGTATTTCAATATAAATTCGTCTCATAATTATTTGTGAATGCAGTAAATTAACCAATGGAAACAAAATGATTCCATCAAATAATATATTTTTTGTTTAAGGCTATAATAATTAGATTTGAGTACATACCGCATGTTTGTCCTAAGTATCTTACGTGCAACGCTTACAAATTCTCGATTATTATTGATATTCTTTGCTGCAAGATCAGTTCTTGAACAAAGCTCCATCAACACACCACTGCAGATATTCGCAAGAGCGCCTCCATCTGTAACAGTCATTTTGAAATAAGATACCAGTTCTTGTGCAATCGTACATAAGTCTAATGATACTTTACTCTCACTTTTTCTCATTATACTTCCGGAGCGTTGAAAATAATAGTAAACTGCAGTATCAATAATTGTAGTTCTCTTAGCTTTTGCAAACACATAAGGCGTTGTAGCAAAATCTTCATATATTTTTCCGTCTGGAAACCTTATGTCTTCCCATAGTGAACGTTTGAATAAATGTCCCCATGCTTCCCATCTTGTACTCTTACAGACTATCTCCTGGGTCGCATCTAATTCAGCCAGTGTGTTAACCCTCTTTACGACTGCAGTTTCTGGTGTCACAGTATCATCCGAAAAAGAAATAGGATATCTTGTAACAACAATATCTGACTCACACTTATTAGCATACTCAAGCATAAGCTCCAATGCATTCGGAGAAATCATATCATCGCTATCCACACATGTTATATATTCACCCTTACAAACATCTAATGCTGCATTTCGTGCAGAACTCAATCCTCCATTCTCTTTATGTATACAGATTATACGAGAGTCTTTAGTTGCCAACAAATCGCATAATTTACCACTACCATCTTTTGAACCATCATCTACAAGTATCAGTTCAAAATATGAATATGTTTGAGCAAGAATACTATCTACACATTTCTCCAAATAGCCCTCTACATTATATACAGGGACTATAATGGATACCAAAACATGATTCTCCATTTTATTTAAGGGCATTTTCTAAAAAAACTCGTGAATGTTTCTTGAAGGTTTCCATCAGTGGTCTTGCATTCTCGAAATCCACGTTCAATAAATAATCCTTTGTTGGCAAGCCAGTTGTATATAAGCGATTCTCTAGTCCTATTTTTTTCAAATAGTCAATCTTTCTGCTATCATTATTATTTCTTACATTCTCTTGATCAGGTGCAATAGCAGAAATGAATGGTCGTTCAAAAACAGTTGCAAATGCAGTTCCATGAAATGAATTTGTATATATGAGACTCGCATTCATAAACAATCCTACGAACTCTTCTGGACTTGCACTATATGCCTTATGATACGGTTTGAAGAAATCACGTATATACTCATTAAAGATTACGACTTCATATCCTGTAGTTTTACGCAGGTATTCTGTCAAATCACGAGAACCATGATTGTTGTCAAGGAAATATACCAAGATATACGGTTTCTTAAGTTTTGGCTTCACAGCCAATTTGTTCCACTCTTCTTTATCAAGAAGAACAACGGGATCACAAACCAAATCTACCTTTTTATCTGTAAGTGTTTGAATCAGTTCTGCACCACGTTTTTCACGTACAGAGACTGAGTCGAAACGCTTTACCCATTGTGCAATCAGTTCTTGTGTATGTTTATCAAAATCTGTTTTACCTAAACTTGGAGAATACGACACTTTCTTTGCCTGATTGCCTTCTGGTAGAAATTGCAAATAATATGCTGATTCAAAATCTGGACATACAGGATTCCATATCTGATCACCACCCACAACGTATGCATCATAATCAAATGACTCTTGTCTCATTTCTTCTGTCGAAGAATATTCACGAACTGTAATTGGCAATACATTATTAATAAAGCGCTCAAAATGATTAAAACGCTTCTTTAATAGTGGGTAAATCATCAGTTTGAATATTAGTCTAAGACCCTTATTTGATGGCTTTATAATCTTATACATATCCTTCTGAGATTGAGGTCTGAGGTTGATAAACTCGCTTTCATACCCCATATTCTGCAATATTTTTGACAATGCAAAAGCCTGCAAAACAGATCCGTAGTTATGTGGAGCGTGAAACGTAAGCTGTCCTATTTTCATAATTATTGATTTTAGCAATGATGAGTTGTATCCATGTTCAACCAAGGAGATATGGTAATCTTGTTCGGGTTTGTGATGAAATAAGCACCCCACCAGCCGAAACTACTGTTTGTAATGACAGCGTGCTTGCAATATGACATAAGTTGCATATCTCTGAAGCTATCCATTCCTATATTCCAATCTACAAACATAATCGTATCCTTTCTAGGGTCTAAGCCGAAAATCTTGTAATTCTGTTTACACCATGCGATACTACCAGTATTTGTAAAAAAAACAAATACAGGATAATCTACATTCTCACGTATAACTTTCATAGCACGTTTGAAATAGCCGTATTTGTAACAAATTCCGTTAACTGACAACATATCGCCTCTTCTTGCATGAATAGCAACTCCATTCACACCTGATAGGTAATCTGCCATCTTTCTGTTATTAGTATCCTCAAATTCCGGAAACTTAAGGACTTCTCTTATCTCTTTGTCTATACGCTCACGACCAAAACCATTCAGTTTGAAACTAAGTCGTTGGCCTGTGAATATATCTTCTGTTGTTTGTATAAACAAATTCTGTCCTTGCATCAGAGTTGCTTTATGGGAGCGATATTTTTCCAATACCCTTTTTAGATAATAGCCAAATACAGAATGCATAACCATGTAACGTAAATCGTGCTTAACACGATCCTCGGTCATTGCCTCATAGCCTGGCGTCTCAAAATCACCTCTGATATTCTTTAATTTCAATCCTGCACGATTAAGCGCATTTGTTATATGAACAGGATAATTCCAATTCCTTTTCCAGAATTGAGACCTTTTAACATCATCCAATATACCATTCCATTGTTCTTCAGTAAACAATGTTTTGATATTCTCTGGTTCAGTAATTCCGAATATTCTATCTAGTTCATATCCATTCCATTGAGCAATCACTTCGTTAGCTTCCGGAATATCATAGATGATATTTTCTATATATATGTCTGCATTTGGATTAGCTTGTTTTAATGCTAAATACTCACAGTATCCCAACATTTGATTACCTAATCCTGATTCAATATGTAGTACTATCATTATTAATTTGTTTTATCACCTTACATGGATTTCCACCTGCAATACAATCTGCAGGAACACTCTTGGTAACAACAGAGCCAGATGCGATGATGCTTCTTGCTCCAATGGTCACTCCCTTACAAATTACTGTTCTTGCCCCAATGAAGGCATGGTCTTCTATATGTATAGGCTTAGATATGCAATTCTTTGTGTCTTCTGATGATGCTCTGATTTTCCAATCCAATGAATGGAAATTACTATCCATAATCAAACAATCAGCTCCGATGTTAACATAATTGCCAATTACTATTTCGTTCTTGCAATGAATAGATGATTGGGATATACTACAATAATCTCCGATTACCAACTTGGCACCAAGTATAACAGTTATTTTGCAATAGGTTGACAACCCGATACCATTACCATTAAGAATTAGTTTCTTTCCGTACTTAAAATTACCTGTAATGCTAAAATCGACATTTCCATACAATCGACCTTTGGTTGCGCGAATATTCCGACGTAAAGGAGTATATTTGACAAAATGTAGTATTCTTCTAATTATGTTCATAAACGACAAAATTGTTGGGTTAAACGTGCATTCTCCATCTTAGATATTTGTATAATGGATATAGCGCATCTAACTTGTAACCTAAATACATAACTTTCTGTTGTAAACTGAAATAACTACGTTCTATAGTGCTATACATCTCTTGGACTTCAGGATGATTAAAAATAATTTCCATCTCCTTTTTTGCATCAGAATATATAGGTAGCTTACAAGCATTCAAAACAGAAAATCCAACAGCTGATAACAGATTGAATTGAAGCCTTACATTCGCAATGTCTAGAAGGTTATGCTTCCTACATAAATCCTTTGAAAAATGATATCGAGCCATCATTTTTTCAAAAACACTAACTCTAAACTTATTTGTTAGCGATGTTCCATTAAAACAATAATGATATTTTGGTTCATTTACGATTACGACTTTATTTAATTTAAATGCCAGCATCTGCTGCATCAATATATCTTCAGTAATATATTCTCGTTCTGAAACAAAAACATCTTCACTTAATACAGATTTTTTAATGAAACGTAACCATAAGAACGCTGTAAGATTTATCTCTCCTGGTATAGGACTATAGCTTAAATGAGGTAGGAAATATTTCAGTACCATATCCTTAGACTCGATAATTGTCTGTTGAATCTGAAGTTTATTTGGTATTATTCTACCATCAGCTGTATTTGTATACCACGAGCACATGGACATATCAGCATCGTTATTGGAACAAGCAATATATAGGGTCTCTATCATATCATCATCTATATAGTCATCACTATCTATAAAGATGCAATATTTACCTTGTGCTTCTTTATACCCAGCTAAACGTGCAGATGAAAGACCACCGTTGACCTTGTGTATAACACGGATCATCTGATATTTCTTAGCAAGAATGTCACATAACTGAGGTGAATTATCAGGTGATCCATCGTCTACCAATATAATTTCTATATCTGTAAATGTCTGTCTAACTAAACTCTCTACACAACGATTTAGATATTGTTCTACATTATAGACAGGTACTATTATTGATACTTTTGGCATATAAAGAAAATATAATCATAATTCATGAATATCTTAGTGTGTCAATTTCTGGAGAAGTTTCTTAAGATACCTTCGAACCACTTTTTTCTCTTCAATACTCATTGCTAGTGTATAAGTAGCTAGAATTGAAATGATAATAGTGGATAGTGTAATTACCATGACTCTTATAAAACTTTCCTCTAAAAACATGCATACACCATAACATAAAAGTGCTGAGATAAATAGTACGCTTATTACAGGTATCATACCACTCTTTATTATATTAATAACAACGATCTCATGCACTTGTCTTTTTAATATTACTAATGAGCAGACATACATTACTATAGTGAAGACACCATAACAAACATAAGCTGAGTAAGGTGAATATCCGAGCTTAAGAAATACATAAGTACAAGGCAGAATACCAAACAACGATACGGACCCCACAATAAAACTTTGCAATTTGACACTACCAGATGCCTGTATACCTGTGTTTATTACGAATGAACAAGTTACAACACAAAAACTGATCAGTATTATACGACATATCCATGGAGTATATTCAGGAACATCCTTTAACCAAATAGATAGAATATAATCCATTTCGTAACACAAAATAATAGACAAAATTCCAATTAATAGAAGAGAATATTTTATAGCATAAACAATCAGTTGCTCCATACGCTGGATATTTCCAGAGGCATATGATTTAATAATTTGAGGGCGGAAAGCAGTAATGATGTTCATCGTGAATCCGGATATCACTCCAAGTACGGTTGAAGCAATACCATTTGCGGCATTTACTACCGTACCGAAAAACACATTCAACAAAATATTAGTACCCTGTTGACGTAAAGAGTAGCAACCGTCACCATAAAGCCCCCAAGCAGCAAAACTTATCATCGGTTTGAAAAACTCTTTCTCCATAGAAGGACGTTGCTTACACTCTTCAAAATGACGCCAGCAATATAGTCGGTAGATCATCATTATGAAAACTGTTACAGTAAGCATAAGGAATCCGTAAAGTATGAGTTTGTCAAAGTTTCCTATCGAAAGAAGATAAACAATACCTAATTTTAGAAAAACATTAGCTAACTCTACATACGCATACACATTCATTTTTTCATGGGCAATTATGGCTGCATTATAAGGAACCTGTGTTATTCCAACAAGAGTAGAGAGAACAGAAAACTGATAAACTACTTGTGCAGCAAATATTCTGTTTTCATCTATAACAAGTTTATCCATCAATATCCAAAGACCTGCTGTTTCCAACAAAACAGCAACCACCAATGTGATAATTAGATGAACAGCCAAAGAATTGGAAAAAGTCTTATTTATCCTATTTACATCTCCTTTACCAATTTCAAATGCCATAAATCGGGAAGTGGCACTACTCATGCTTGCATTGAGGAAAGAGAACATTAGGACGACACCTCCTACAATGCTATATATTCCATAATCACTTATCCCTAATACATCCAGTACAACACGCGAGGTGTATAAAGAGACGATAAGAGACAATAACATTCGCACATATAGGAATATTGCATTTTGGGCAATCTGACTATTAGATGAAGCTTCCACTACCTAATTTATATTCTTTTTTGGGTATTACAAACGTGCGTCAATGATGTTGCGATCGAGCGTACATTTTACGTCGAAGATAACATGCTTCTCCTTGAGGAGTACAGGTACGTCCATTCCCGCGAATACCTTGTGTGCTACGGCGGCAATGGCGGCATCGAATTTCTTGTCAGGGAGCTCATCTACTACCTCAATACCATACTCGTGTTTAGCGATAGCAGGATTAGCCCAAGGATCGTAAACGGTTACATTGACGTTGTACTCCTTAAGAGCACGATAAATATCAATAACCTTAGTGTTACGTACATCAGGACAGTTCTCCTTAAAAGTGAAACCAAGAATGATAATCTGAGAGTTGAGCACCTGAATACCTTTCTTGAGCATATGCTTAACGGTTTCAGTAGCTACATACTCGCCCATACCATCATTCATACGACGGCCAGCAAGAATAATCTCCGGATTATGACCATGACGCTGAGCGCACTGTGCCAAATAGTAAGGGTCAACACCAATGCAATGACCACCTACAAGTCCCGGACGAAATGGGAGGAAGTTCCACTTAGTGCCCGCCGCTTCGAGTACATCAAGAGTATCTATGCCCATCTTGGTAAAGATGTGTGAGAGTTCGTTGACAAAAGCAATATTGATGTCACGCTGGCTGTTCTCGATAACCTTAGCAGCCTCTGCTACCTTTATAGTAGGCGCAAGGTGAGTACCAGCAGTAATAACAGAAGAATAAACCTCATTCACATACCGACCAATCTCAGGAGTAGAACCTGAAGTTACTTTCTTGATGTGCTCTACGGTATGTTGCTTGTCACCTGGGTTGATGCGCTCAGGTGAGTAACCTGCGAAAAAGTCTTCATTGAACTTCATTCCGCTGACTTTCTCCACTACAGGGATACACTCATCCTCAGTAACACCGGGATACACGGTAGATTCGTAAATGACTACATCCCCCTTAGAGATCACCCTACCTACAGTAGTAGAGGCCCCATAGAGAGGAGTGAGGTCGGGATTGTTATTCTCATCTACCGGAGTAGGAACAGCTACGACATAGAAATTACAATCGCGAATTTTTTCGATGTCAGCTGTACATATAAAACCATGGTTATTGATAGCATCCTGAAGAAGTTCATCACTAACTTCGAGAGTGGCATCGTGACCAGCCATAAGTGCTTCGCAACGCTTTACATTCATGTCGAAGCCTACAGTCTTGTACTTGGTAGAAAACAAACGGGCTAATGGAAGACCTACATATCCAAGCCCAATCACACAGATTTTTGTCTCTTTCATTTTGTTATGATGATTTATTATTTCTAGTGTTTGCTTACAAATTCTCTTTATACCATTGGATTGCAGCCTCAATGCCTTTTTCGAAACTCCAGTCGGGTTCGTATCCAAGAAACTCCTTTGCCTTGGAAATGTCTGCATTGGAATGTTTAATGTCGCCTGCACGATCAGGACCAAACTCTGGCTCCATATCTACACCAAGAGCTTTGGTCAGACCATAGTAGATGTCAATGAGGTATTCGCGACCACCATATGCAATATTGAATGCCTGACCTGCTGCTGACGATGGTGCGAGACATGCCTTAAGGTTGGCTTCAATAACGTTCTCTATGTAGGTAAAGTCGCGTGATTGCTTACCATCACCATTAATGAGGCACTTCTGTCCGTTAATGAGAAGTTTGAGAAATTTTGGAATAACGGCTGCATAAGCTCCATCAGGATCCTGACGACGACCGAAAACATTAAAATATCGCATACCATAGGTATCGAGTCCGTAATGACGAGTGTACTGCTTGGCCCACTCTTCATCACAACGCTTTGTTACTGCGTAAGGGCTAAGAAGATTGCCTTCAATACCCTCTTTCTTCGGAAGATTTGGCTCATCGCCATAAACAGACGATGATGATGCATAAACGAACTTCTTCACTCCATTCAGTCGGGCAGCTTCAAGCATATTGAGAGTACCTTGAATATTATTGAGAGAGTAAAATAATGGCATTTCAATAGAACGAGGAACAGACCCCCATGCAGCTTGATTGAGCACGTAGTCAACACCCTCACAAGCAGTCATACATATATCGAGTTCCTTGATATCGCCCTTGATGAACTCGTAACGAGGATTGTCAAAAAACACATCAATATTCTTTTGTTTGCCAGTAGAAAGATCATCGAGTGCACGCACACGATATCCCATTTCAAGGATTGCTTCACATAAGTTACTGCCAATGAAGCCTGCAGCTCCAGTAACGAGAAACAAAGAGTCCTCGGGAAATTTCAAATGTCTGTAAGCCATAATGCTTTTTATTTACTTTATGATTTTATTCTTTTCGTTGTTACCATAGTATTTGGCATCAGCATATTTAACAAGCACATCGCCAAACTATATCAGTACGAGTTCCTTGTGCACCTTAAAATCGTAATACTTTGGCTACAATAGACTCTTCTCTATAACCTGTCATTCTTTATTTTTATGAGTTTCTCCATAGCCATAACCGTAACCATAACGTTTACCATAGCCATAATACTTGCCATATTTACCATAACCATAATAATAGCCGTACTTTTTCTTCTGAAGATTCAAACCATTGATAGCAATACAAAGATTAGGCAATTTATTATTTTCGGCAAGTTCGTTGATTAAAGTAAACTCAGCCTTACGGGTGTAATCAGCACGACATACATAGACGGATAAGTCCGCTACACGTCCTATTAGCAAAGTATCTGTTACCATACCAACAGGTGCCGTATCCAATATCACGTAATCAAAATTCTTCTTTAGCGTTTCAACAGCCTTCTCCAGTCCGTCACGAGCCAACAACTCTGTTGGATTAGGGGGAACCGTTCCACCGGGAAGAATATATAAATTCCTGTTTATATCAGAAGGCTGTACCAAATCCATCAGATTTATAGTAGGATTAGTCAAGAACTGAGTAATACCATGCTCTTTCTTAGATATGTTAAACACCTTGTTCAATCCCGGTTTGCGAATATCAAGACCTACAATCACAACCTTTTTCCCTAACAAGGAAAGACTGATAGCCAAATTGGCGGATATAAAGGACTTCCCCTCACCACTAATAGTAGAAGTTACCAAAATGACATTCTTATCATTTTCAAGCATAAACTGAAGATTGGTACGAACATTGCGGAAAGTCTCACTCATCAGATTGTTCTGATTCTCAAATACGGCAATAGACCCCGTCTTTTCATCAGCCAATGGAACATCACCAATAACAGGGAGCGAAGTCAACTTCTCAACATCTGCACGGCCTTCTATCTTGAACTTGGTCAGACCAATCAGATAAATGATGCCTACCGGAATACCTATTCCAAATACCAAAGCCGCCAAATAAATTGTCATCCGCTTCGGGGAAATCGGAGCACCGTCCGCCTGTGCCTCGTCAATAATCTTGGCATTATTGGCTATGGCGGCTAAGACAATAGCATTTTCCTCACGCTTTTGTAGTAACATCAGGTATAATCCTGACTTGATTTCCTGCTGGCGGGCAATACTAACAAACTGGCGTTCTTGGGTGGGCGCATCACTTATACGACGGGAATAACGGCTTGCCTCACGAGCCAAATCCGCTCTGGTAATCTCCAACCCCTTCAGCGTCGCATCCAAAGTAGTCTGTATATTACCACGCATTGCACGAATGCTGGCATTAAGATTGACAATTGCCGGATTACTTTCCGTCGATGTACGCAACAGACGGTTACGTTCAGCTACCATCTCGTTATACCGGTCAATCGCTCCCGCTACACCAGCGTCCTGCAAACCGACATTCGCAGGCAACACTTCGTATTCACTACCCTGCAAATATTTTTTCAAATCCATAACAAGATTAATCTGCGTCTGATTCTCCACACGCTTCTTCTCATATTCAGCATTGCCGGTCAAGGCAATTTGGGCTTCACTCGTCAAATCGGTGATACCCGCGCTACGCTTGAAGTTCTCCAAATCCCGCTCCGTACTGCCCAATTCTTTTGAGATGATACCAATACGCTCGTCAATAAACTCGGCAGTTTTCTGGGCCACCTCATTCTTGGCATTGTTGGCATTGATATTATAAACTTCAAGCAATTTGTCTATATAGTCCTTACCACGTTGGGTATTGGAATTTCTAAGTGAAACGGTCACTACGGAAGTAGCCTTCGAGGTAGGGGTTATTGACAGAGAGCCGGCGTATCCTTTCGCCACGGAAAAAGGCCTGTTGATGTAAGCCGCAATATGACGTTCTTTCGTTACACTCTCTGGACGGACTGACGACAGGGTATCATTATTGGAGAAAAAAGCAACCGTACCTTCATCGGTCGGGAATACGGCAGGTAATTTTTCAAAATGTTTCTGGTATTCTTTTTTTCCCACCCTGATCTGTACATCTATCGAACCAGTTGGCTGCAAGGACATACCCACTTCCATAGCTTGCGGAAGGTAGTCCGCTTCCTGAGAAGTCAGACTTACCAACACCGGAGAAGTGCGATACAATTCCTTGTTTGGAAACTTATCTTCGTCTATATAAGTCACAAACAGCCCTAAAGAACTGACCACCTCTCTTGCCAATGTTCTGGATTTTAGCACTTCAATTTCATTCTCTATATTACTCGATGAAGAAACAAAACCGTTTAATCCCATCTTCTCCATTTCGGAAGACATATTCGCACCTCCACCTTTCTTCTCATCCTTAATCAGAACAGTGGCAGAAATATTGTATATAGGTGTTGTCAGGCGTAGATATCCCCATGCTAAAGCAACACAGACTATTACCGAGACTACGAACCATGGCCAATGAATCAGATAACGGAAAAGGATTTCCTGAATGTTGATCTGTTCTTCGGGTTGTGCTCCCGTTTTTTCTTTTCTTTCCTCAACCATATGATGTTATTATCTGAAAATATTTACTAATAAGCTTGCCAATGACATTAAAACAGAGGTAGCAGAGAACCAAAGACTTGTACTGTTACTTATATCCGAATTACGGGCTTTCGCCTTGTTCGGAGTCACATATACAATATCATTCTGCTGCAACCAGTAATAAGGGGAAAGAAGGATCTCAGCCTTATTCAAATCCAATGTTATGATCTGTTGCTTACCATCAGCACCCTCACGAATCAGTTTTACATTGTCACGTATCCCATAAATGGTCATATCACCTGCCATAGCCAAAGCCTCCAACAAGTTTACTTTCTCATTACTGATAGTAAATGTACCTGGGCTAGCGACTTCACCCAATACGGAGATTTTATAGTTGACCGTACGGGCAGTAACAATCGGAGTTTCTTTGATATAAGGCTTCAGTTTTTCTACTATCATTTGCTCCACCTCTTTCTTGGTCAGTCCTCCCACTTTCAATGTACCCAATACAGGGAAATTAATAGTACCCTCATTATCCACCAGATAAGTCTGTTGGGAGGATTGGGAAGCACCCTGTGAGTTGCCAGTAGCCAACCCTGTGGAACCGGCCACTGTCAGATTGAAAGGAGCCGCCAGTTCAGGATTGGTACATGACACCATGATAGTAAGCTGATCCTTCGGCATTATTCTGGCATCGTATAGAGTTTCCTGTTGGACAACAGCCGGCCCCACCACCTCAGAGTCCTGCAAATAGGGAACTTTCTTATATGACTGGCAGGAAGCTAGCAGAAAGAGTACAAACAGGCAGGAAAATATTCCCCAAACTTTAGTCTGTATACTTGCAATACAAAATGAATTGTTCATAATATATTCTAGTTTATTATTTTTTATCCAAAACCTCAAATCGAGGAGAATTTTTTGACTTGAATTCAGGAACTACTTTCTTCATCAATCTCACCGTATCCATGATCTTTACCGCACGGGAAAGTTCCTCAAATTTTGCATAAGTATCAATAATATCGGCATATTCATACCGGCGAACCTTAGCTATCATGATCTTCTTGTTCTCTGTCGGAATCGTATTTTCCTTATCACTCAACACTTCTTCATAAAGCTTCTCGCCAGGACGTAAGCCTGTGAATTCTATCTTTATATCTTCACCCGGACGATAACCTGCCAATTCAATCATACGGGTAGCCAAGTCCACGATCTTCACAGCCTTCCCCATTTCAAAGACAAAGATCTCGTTGCCCTCTCCCATCGTAGCAGCTTCCATAACCAAACGGCAAGCCTCAGGAATAGTCATGAAGAAACGGATAATATCAGGATGAGTAACTGTGACAGGACCACCGTTTTCTATCTGTTCTTTAAAACGGGGAATGACAGAACCGTTACTACCTAACACATTACCGAAACGGGTCGTAATGAATTTAGTGTGACCTTTCACTTTACCTTCACGGATGGCACAACCCAAACTTTGTACATAGATTTCAGCCAGACGTTTGGAACAACCCATTACATTCGTTGGATTCACGGCTTTATCCGTAGAAACCATGATCATTTTCTCCGCACCATATTCTACTGCCATATCAGCTACTTGGCGGGAACCGGTCACATTGACAAGTACCGCCTCACAAGGATTCTCTTCCATCAAAGGTACATGTTTGTAAGCAGCGGCATGAAAGACGATTTGTGGGTGATAAAGGTCAAATACCATGCGTACACGTTCTTTCACGCGTACATCACCAATCACAGGAATAAAATCTATAGTAGGATAATTCTTTTCAAATTCAAGACGAACATTATGCAAAGGAGTCTCAGCGGAATCGAACATGATCAGTTTCTGAATGCCCAACTGTACCAACTGACGGCAAAGTTCACTACCAATACTACCAGCAGCACCGGTAACCAGCACAACTTTTCCTCTGAACTCGGCCGCAACCTGACGAAGATTGATATTGATTTCAGCACGGCCTAGCAAATCCTCTATCTTTATAGGACGTACCCACTGATGAAAGTTTCCATCAGAATCCGCCTCGCTGATAGTAGGGGCAATCAGAGTCTTAAGCTTATTACTCTTACAATATTCCAAAAGGCGGTTTTCCTCCAGGCGGGTATCCTCATAACGGGCAAACAAAATACCCTTAATACCACGCTTGCGTATTATATAGTCAACATCAGACTCATTCTCAAAGTAATAAATAGGAAGGTCAGCCAAGCGACGGCGACTGTTACTCTTGCCATAAACATAAAAGCCTGCGACCTTGTAATGCGCACTGTCCCTGAGACGTAATTTCAATGCTACACTCTCTTCGTCAATACCATAAATGAGGATGCGGGTATTCTTCTTATTTACCCAATCCAGCAGAAGGTCATAAACAATGATAAGCGACACACGGAAAACAGTCAGTGCAACCAACGTCAGCAGACCGTCAAACAGAAGGTAAGAAACTTTATATTTATCAAGCAGTTGCGTTTCCGAGATAATCAAAAAGGAAACAACCAGTAGACATATAACCTTAAACAATACAGCACACATGACACGCCAAAGTTCACGTGCCTGGGAAAAGCGGATGGTATTACGATAGGTGTGGAACAACAAGGATCCAGCAATACTTGCCACCAAAGAAATACCTACAAATTGCCCAAGTATCCAATCGCTCATTGGAATATGTGCCATATAATGAATGACGGCATAGGCGACCAATGAGCATAATACTGATATTACTGTGTCAATACCCAAAATAATCCAATAACTCAAATAGTTCTTACGAACATATTGAGCTATTCCCCTTAATGTTTTTTCCATTATAGTATAAACGAATAAATTATTGATCGATAATTACTAGCACAAGACTACACTACACCTTCAAAAGATGCAGTTCATAAATACTTTCATGGATTTCCATTCACTAGAGAGAATATATTCTCTCAGCAAAATCTCCATACCCCATAAAATAAATTAATTGATTAATCGTGCGGTTCCCCATTTACAGATACCGGTTCTACACATCCCACCGGTATATCCACACATGCACACCCCAACATAGTTAACCGGACAGCAACTTTAGACTTGCCGTCCACATTCACCAACTCTCCTTCCAAACCTGCCAAAGGTCCTTTTATCACCCGTACCTTTTCTCCCGGTGCCAACGGCGATGTGCTCATACTGATCGTTTCATCCGAATAATCGAGCATAAATTTGAATCGCAACATTTGTTGGTCAGGAATAACAGCCGGAGTACTTTCCCCACGCAGTACCATATAACGGCTGATAGCGGACAGCGTCAACACCTCTTTTTGTTCTTGAGGGTCGACATGGACAAAAATCATCATCGGAAGTAAAACGCGATCTACCACTTTACGACGATCACTCCATTTATGAACCTCTTGTTGAATAGGAAGGAAATTTTCAATCCCCATTTTCGTTAGCCGCTCACTCGTTTTTTTCTCGTGATATATGCGTACAACCGCCACTAGCCAGCGTTTTGAGCGCGCTACGCTTCTGCCAATCACAGTTGTTGGCAGAAGATTCTGATCGTCATTTTTGCTAATGATCATGTATATTTACCCTTCATTTCTCCGTTATTTTTTGGACAACGGAATGAATTTGGGTACAAAGATAGATAAAATAATAAATAACAAACAAGAAAAAACTTTCTTTTTACTCACAAATCAAAATATGTGAGTAAAACAGTTTCGAACATAAAAGGATTATTTTTCTACGCAGCGAACGAAGCAAGCATCCTTACCGCCACTTGTACCCCAACTACCCATAGGATAAAAATCGAATGTAAAATAATTAAAATCCCATCCTACACTGTTTTCCGTTGTACCATTTACCTTATTCTCTCCGGTCTTATCATACCAGTATATCGCACCAGGACGCATATATATGTCATAAAACAATGGGCAGTCATTGACACCATTAGGATAAGCATCACTTACATCAGTCGGCTTGAAATATGTATTTCTACTTGATGCATATCGCAAAATTCCCTTATATTGATTTTCCGCTAATTCCCCTCTAGAATCTTTCCTATGACCATAACCGGAAGCACCTATCGGGAAAAATAGATTTTTTCCTGTTTGTTCGTTATAAACAAAACATCCTCTCATTCCACGTATCTTTGAGGTTGTGTAATCATAACCGTACACGTCATTTAGATCATCAGCAGTTTCTTCTGCCCCATCTCCATATAACACTCCATATCCCTGTTTTATATCATCACTATCAAACAATGCCTGATAATCCGAGGCACTGGCAACCTTCCAGCCGGTTTTGGGCTCCGTAAAATCTTCATTCCGGGTTATATCACTCCACTTCTTCTTTTCACCACTTCCGGCTATTGTAAAGAAGCCATCTTCAGGGTATGACTTTTTAAAATCCTCAGGTACGATATTAACCCAATATTCCTTGGGATTCTTATTATTCAACGCATCAATAGGGTAGGTCCAATTACCACGCCCGAACAGAGAGCCTTCATCCAGCGGAGATTCCGCTTCTTCCGTCTTTGTCCTCATATTCTTGGCATGCCATCTCGTTCCACCGGCTATCAAGTCATCCGGACTATCCCCCTGCCGTACAAATATAAGGTGATAGCAAGTATAGTTGTGGTATTCTACCCTTATGATGGCATAACGAGAAGTATTGGCATCACACGTCCCGTCAAAATTGACATTAAAATCAATCTCAGAACCGGTTTTCCCATATACGGTATCTTTTATGCATTCCGACATTCCACTCCCTTTGTCAAGGTTGATAACCCGCACTGAACTTCCATCGCTGTTGCAATGCCTTACAACATACGCCTTCCACGGGCCTTCTGACACAAATGTCTCAAATTCGGTTGCATTCTCTTTTGGCAAGCGTTTCAACACCACATGAAACGGTTCACTCTTTCCGCTGCTACGATATATGCCTTTGGGATTGACAATACGGCGCACTTGATAAATGGTTACCATATTTTCAAATGTTTTTTCCAAACCTTTCAGTTTGGTAGTAATTTTGACTTCTGCCTTCCGATGATATGCGACATAAGGATTGTTACCGGTATAAGCCGTTTCTTTTATCAATTGTTTGGCACGCGTATACATAGGTATAAAGATATTGTATGTATTCGCTTCGGTAGGATGTTGTTCCACACGGTATGTATCTGTCGAATCGGAACCGGTTGTAGTATGTTCTCCCACACTCATGTCTGTATATGTACGTTCTCCTCTTTTAGGAGCTTTTTCATAATGCTCTTTATTAGAATCCACGTTTACCGAAGTGGTCGTTTTGCGAATAACCAGATCTACAGTCTTATGCAATGAGAGGAAACCATTCCACTGATTAGCATTCCCTTTGTCCATTTGGGAGTAATATATCAAGCCACTGGCATTATACGGAGCCCAACGGTTATCCGTAATTTCCGCCTTGATATATTCAATTTCACGTCCACCTGTATTTACTTTGATAGGGTACATCATTGAATGATTATACAAATATGATATGAAATAGGGTTCCGGAGTTATAACACCTGGTTCCGGTTCCTCATATTCGATATGCCAGTCTACATCATTGGCAAAATTTTTGAATCTGAGCGTCAGTTTGTAATGACAGTTGCGCTTGGCGTTATAGTCTTTGTAAATATCCTGACCAAGCATGAACCGGTATTTGATAGAACCATTGCCAATTCTTTCTGAATTAATGGATACATAATATGCATCTACTTCTACATATGTACCATACGGCATGCCATCCTTAAATTTATAACCGGGATCTCCCGGCATTCCGGGAGCGTCAAGCCCGTCTTTTCCATCAGCGTCCTGCCGCTTGTCCTTACCTTCCCCCTGCATATTCTCATAAAAGTATACAGCAACGGAGTCTTCATGATGGGAACCATAATAAGGTTTTCCCCGTGTGATACGCGGGCCGTTATATTCATGGTCGTAAGCTGTAGGCAAGCTGCCTTTATAGTATTTTAGTTCCTCACCGTCCAACAAAGTTTTATCCAGTCCGTATCCCTCGGCACCTACATTATTATCCTTCCCCAAATAACATTGCATCGGAATATCCTTTATCTGTACCGACCTGAGGTACACAAAAACACCTTCTTTCAGACGGCTGCCGTCATAAGCAATTGTAAGCTTCGAAGCAGCCCGGCGCAACCATGAATGCAGGTAGATGCTCGGTCTGTTGATGGTAAGAGGTTCGTTTTCAGGTTGGTCTTTTTTGGTCGATGTGAAATATCCAAGCATCTGGCTGTTTTTGCCAACTTCACCGGAAACATTATGCCAGGTTAACGGAATACGCTTAAGTCCGTCTATGGTCTTGATATAATCGGAATATTTCTTGGCTAGAAGATCGGGAACATTGGCAACAGCATAAATATAGTATCTGCCAAAAGGTATTTCTTTTAATTTGAAAGTGGCACGTGGAGTCTGTGTCTCTGCAGATATTTTATTGTCTGCGTCTGCGTCCACACGTTTCTCATCGGTTATTTCAAAATCCAGAATCTGACGGCTTTGATTCTCCACAAGGTTTCCGCTTTCATCATACAACAAGACATAAAGTGTCTCTATTTCTTTAATCGCATCTCCTGCCGCCCTTGTGCTCTGCGTAAGCCCCGAAGCCATAGGACGGAAATCTATGGTGGCAGACACCGTGCTCTGCCCCTCTCCGGGTGATTCCGTTCTTTCAAACCAGTCGTCCACACAACTTGCCATACTGAGGACAAGTATGAACAGAAATGTATATAATATATCACGTCTCATCATCTTATCGTATTATCGTTCTTTCTTAGTATGTTACTGTCGTTTCATTTATAATCCGAAATCCGGGTTAAGAACAACCTCGCTATAAGGTATTACATCCACTTTCACACCCTCCTCCCAAAAAGTGACGTCAACCAGTATATGAGTATTGCGGAAAAGGGCTTTCAGATTCGGAAAAAGCCGGGTAAACAATACTTCTTTCTCTTCTGAGGTCCCGTTTTCTCCTTCAAGATTCTTCTCTGTCAGATGAAGGGTCATCGTATAGGCTTGCTCTCCATATTCTTGCGTTCCATCTTTGAGGTTCTTACTTTCCGGGAGATAAAACACGGGGAACATTTTTTCACCGGGAGTGGGAGCTTCATTCACATGATATGTAAGACCGGGAACAAGAGTCGGGGAACGAACAATGACTGCCTCGTGAGTCTGCCCGGAAGGAATATCGTAATCCTGTATCCATCCTCTCCTATCCGCCAGCGTCACATCCTCCGGATGCTTTTGTGACTCATCCGCCACTTTTTTCATCCAATCAACCCAAAAGAACTGCTCGTCCTCAAAAAACATCTCCTTTTCCTTTTTATGAGGGATCAGATAGGTTTTCCCCACTATTCCGGAAATAGTAATTGCATCCACACTGACAGCATTTTCACGTTCGTTCGTAAAATGGAATGCGAATTTGGTAGCAGCACGAACCAAATAGAACTGCCGTTCTACCAGGCTCTCCGCATTGACCGGAACATCATATACCGAACTCATAGGAATGGGGTTCCTATAATCAGGAGTGAAATACAATTCGTCCACAATGCTCCTGAATGTATTATCACCGACTGTCAATGTTTCCAATTTTCCATGAAGTTCGGAAGATACACTCTCTTCGTTAGCTATCAGGTATATTTTCTTCGTTTCATTCCGTGTCACCTCTAATATTCTGAAACACTCGGTTTGAGGGAAGTTACCGAAATCAACATAGACGTTATGTTCCACACTGCCGTCCGCATGGAGGACAACAATGCGTAACGTGTACATATATTCGACAGAGTTATCCGCAGAGATATCAACCGCACGGGTTTTATCAAGAAGAGCGGTATGCAGGATGAGTGTAGCGGTGGAAGTATCCGGCTGTACTTCGTCCATACAGCCATTCTCTCCGCTGCTACACGCTGCCAACAGTAATGCCCAACCGGCAAATACTGCCATCCATACTGTATATCGCGATATTTTTTTCACTCTATATCCACATTAGAACGTACCACTTTCCATGAAAGGATTTGTATCACTGTACTTACCCATTTATTGTCTTCGTCAAGAAAAAATGTCATATTATACTCATCTGCCCGGTCGAGAAATTCCTGTTCGGACATATTCCTGTTACATTCGCCTCTTACCAACAGAGCGTAGTCAATAACGGGAATGGAAACGACTAGTTTTCCTTCCGTAGTATGAATCGTCAACATCGGACGTGAGTACAGGTTCCAGTCTCTTTTCACCAACCTGCTTACCGTAAGTTCTGCTACGGCAGCCTTGACTGTTGTCACAGCACGATTCCCGACTTCGGGCATTACATCCACACCGGATTTTGTTAGTACATCAACACCAGCTTCACCCGAATAGGTGGACCAAGCACGATAGGTAATCGGCTCATCATTGATCAATGAGTTATCATGTGCCATCCAGCCGTTCCGGTCTTCAATGCTAAAGACAAAGTCGTCAGCGTTTATATCTTCTCCGGAAAGATGCTGAAGCACCACACGAAATACGTTCGTATCCTTCGTCAGGGGCATGACATATGTATACTCGCCCCCATCATCATTTACAGGCAGACTGACATCGAGAGTGCCATGAAACAATGGATGTAAGTCTTTTCTAGAACAAGTGATACGTTTTTGAGTACCTGTTGCTTCGTCTGTCTCCAAATCATATTGCCGTTTCAACTTACAATGTAAATCTTCCAGATGGCATCTATGCGATACGTCGGGCAAAGTGAAGGATTCTTCGTTATCAAGTCCGCACCATGCGACAAGATGGTAATCACCAGGATCAAGGTCAAGAGACATGGTATAATCACCTGATGCAAGGATACTGCTTTGTTCGGCAGACTGCCATACCAGCTCTCCTTCAGGATTGAACGCGTAGAGTCTGACAGACTTCACTTCATGAGCAAAAGCATCGGCAAACTTCAGATTCATATCATAACGGAATTTCAGACGGTAGCGCACGGAGCAATCGCCTTCTTCGTTATAAATCATACTATCACACGATACGAACAGGAAAGCATGCACTACGACTGTCAATGCTGCTATTCCCCAACATTTGATATAAGACAGTGTGTTCATTATCTATCATTTCTTATTAATGACCAATATATATAGTCTGCGGGTGGAACCGCAGTGGAAATTTCTAATTAAGTGGAAACCCAGAATCTTCTTCAGGATTTCAAAAACGGCATCTCTCTTTACGCCGATAGCCCAAGCGCTTTCTTTACATTAAAAGGATGGCGGAACTCTCTTCCGACGGGAAGCGGTCCCGCCATCAGGATTACTTAGTGGTTGTTTTTATGATTCTGTTTGCTATAAATAATCACCATTCCAAATCAACATTCTGTTTTACAACTCTCCATGAAAGAATATTGATTCGTGCAGCAAGATAAGTATCATCATTCTTCGGATGTTGCGGAACAATCTTTTCATCAGGATTCAAAACCGGAGTTCCAAGACCAGCAACAGAAGTGATGGCAATATCATAAATATGGTTACGTACTACCCCAAACTTACCCTTAGTTTCTTCCGCACTTTCTTCATGCTTAATGTCAGTATAATAATATGTTTTACCGGATGACCATATTCTTGCACCAATCGAATTCTTATTGGCAAGTATCTTATTTACGTCATCATGGGTAGTATACGCCTCTCCATTCGCTTTATAGAATGTCACATCTTTTGCCGTCTCTTCATTCAACTGCAAATAGCTCAAATATCTCTTACTGTCTTCTGAAGAATTATCAGCGACACCTGCATCTATACCGGAAACAAGTTTCACCATATCCTTACTAATTGATACCAGTTTCTCATTCTCGCCATCTTCTTCTTTTGTATAAATCTGAGTATTTACAATACCCAACATTGCTGTCAATGCACCGGCTTCGGTATACTGTGTTCCACCCCATTCAGCCAAACTAACAAAAGTAGCCTTATTGTTCTCATCGACTGTCACCAATCGGGCTGCAATAATCGCCTGAGTACGATTGCTTAGAGCATCAGCCGAGACGTAAGTGGACTTTGTTCCATCAATATTATCTGCCGCATTTTCAAGACAGTATGCATTATGACCATCATATGAAGTAGAATTTCCATTTTCAACTCCTATAGTGCCCACCTTCTTAGCTATTTCATTATAGCTTAAATAACCAAGTGTAATATTTGCCGGGTTCTGTGCCCAATAAGAACGATAAAGAGCAGACATATTCCAAGTCCAACCTAAATTCCAGTCAGAATCTACTTTTTTGAAAAGATATGTTTTATCAGCAGTACCCGTCACATCCCATCCAGTAAAAATAGCATATACAACTTTTGCGTCTTCTCCTTCACCAACAGTTATATTGGTGTCACTGTCTTTTGCTGTTTTCAACGGAACGGCTACATATTCTTTAGCTACGCCATCTTCTTCTAATGTTACTGTTTTGGAAGAGACTCCTTCTTTCCATGCAGTATACAATCTTGCTTTAGCCCATACGCGTTCTACATAGATATTTACCGGATCCTCAGTGGCAGCCTCTGGTCTAGTTTTCAACTTATCTGCAGTTACCTCAACCTCACAACAGAAACTCTTGGAACCAAAAACAGAACTTGTCATCAAGAAACCATCATCTGCAGAACCAGACGATGCTATCTCATCACGAAGTTGACTCAAAGACTTGTTAGCATCACCTAAGAAACAATTGGTACCTACTCCACCGTTAAGTACTGCAACCATAGATTTAAGACCATCTACATTGTCATCCTTATCCGTTTCAATAACGAGCACTGCATCCACTTTTTCCTCAATATTAGGCATCTCGCTTTCAGTACTTCCCAAATCTTTGCCTTCAAGTGAATAATCATAATAATTTTTTCCTTCACGTCTTACCGGACAAGCAGAACCATCTGCTTTGAAGAAATAAAAACGTATCGACTTCACTTCATTTTCATTCGCCAACCCTTCTTCAAACAAATCTCCATCCTGATTTCCGGGATTTGTTTCTGCACGTGTCCTGATAGCTGCCGGATTAGCAATCCGAACAGACAGAAAACGACTCTGACCGTCAAATTCCGGACCGTTGGTTTCGGGCATAATTTCATCGCTGGAACAAGCGCTAAACACCATTACTCCAAGCAAGCCCCAAAATAAATTTGATAACTTCATAAAATTAAATGTTAATGGATTAATAAATTATTTTTAGCTTTCTCTATTTTATCTATCTCAATAAGGATTATATCAGCCTGTTCTACTCCCATCGCTTTCGCATCATTGAGGAGCCTTCGCGCATTATCATAATCTTCAATAAGAAAGGCATGTGCTCCACGTGCATAAACCGCCTGTGATGAATCTCCCGCTTTGAAAAGATAGCGTTTTGCACTTTCAAAATCTTTGCGCTGCATTGCGGAATTCGCTGCATTCAGATTGGCAGTCTCATCATCAGGATACATTCTCACTGCCGTTTCAAACACGTCGTTGAACTCAACGCTTCCCGGTTCGTACGTCCGTGCCACAAGATAGAATTCATTGAGACTAAGTTTCTGGGGTTGCACCCTCATGACGCGCTTTATCTCTTCGACATCACTAAAGCTACGGATGACGTAGTCTATACGATAGTCTGTATGACGTAAGGCCGGATAATAATTCTGCAACAAGAAGCGGTATTCCTCCGGATAAGTCCGCTTTATCTTCGCTTCTTTAGTATCCGGTTCCAGATTGCTGTCAATCATGTCCAGTATCTCTGTACGGTGTGCCAGATTAGTTTTTTCGACATAACGGCGCAAACCAGCCCAATCTTCCGGCTCATAGTCCGTAATTATCACACTATCCTTGAAATGATATAACTGATTGATATAATGCTTCAAAGCTGCCGTACGACCTATTGCCAGATCTCGATTATGGGAATACGGACTCTCGGGCGACGCATATCCTTTGAGCCATACGGAAGTGATAGTGATGTCCTTATCATTCCGCACAGAATCTATAGAGGCTTGGATTTTACCCAGTTCATGCGTATTCCGACGATATTCAGGATAAATGACCGTCTTGTTGACCGGGAAGTCAATGAAGGCCGAACCGGAGAGCGAGCGACTCTTGACAGCCTCTGCCTGAGGGTAGACATAAAGCAACTGCGGAGACAACGGAAGTACTTCCATATAGCCGCCCAACGGCTCCACACATTCTGCCAATAGCGTGTTGCAACAGCCATAATCACTGCGATACAATTCCAATGCTGCTCCGTTCATCCATCCATAATATGGAATAATGGCATGGTATGCCACATCGGAGGGTTTTGAACGCGCTTTAAATGACATTTCTTTTGCACCGGACAGCATACTTTCTCCATTACGCACATAATAATAATAACGTTGACGCCCATAAACTCCTATTGACGGAAGTTCGAGCGTATCTGTAGCGCACACAAAGCGGGGAGTAAGCAATACAGCCCTGTTTATATCTACTTCCAAAGGGGACAAGCCCATATTCATGTCAACCACTATATATTCACCGTTCCGTTCAATCCTAAGACTATCAGTTGTCACTCCGACTGTTTGCTGGGCATTCAACATACAACCTATTCCCAGCAATGCTGCTATAATAAAAATAAATTGTTTCATAACTAAACGCTTTTAGAATAAATAGACTAGATTTACCGCTACCTTAGTGGGACCGAAATAGTTATGCGGTTTATTTTCACTAACTTTCTTTCCACATCCGGCACACCTGAAACGATCATAACGGGTATAGGAATAACCGACACCTATTTCCGTCTCGATGTTCCAATGCCGCCCCAATATCCAGGCATACCCATAGGCAACACCCGCGCCTACAAACCAGCCTTGATACCGGGTGCTTTTAAGCGTCGAGAAATCAGTGCCCAGTAAACTAAAATCTGTATCAATGCCACCTATATTATATTGTCCGCCGTGCAGATGGGCTCCGATAAAATGCCCCGCAAAACGGTCGCAAAACCAATAACGAGCTTCAGGTTGCACTGCCCAATGCTTCCACCGGCGATCATGAGACAAAGTCCATGCATTGACCTCTCCGGAAATGTCGAGCGTCCAACGAGGAGCCAGCCCTACCTCCAAACTGGTATTTATATTTAGAAAAACATCGGATAAAATATTGGTCTTTACTGCCACATCTTGTGCACAAACCGGATGAGCCACAATATTCATGACTATTATCAGAAAAAAAATCCCTAGTTTCATCATTTATGTGTATTCTTATGCTAAAATATTGTTGTTATTTCCTATGAAATATCATCCAAACAGGCAAAGCTACAAACAGACATACATTTTGCCGATAATCCAAGAATATAACTGTTTAAGTTTTCCTTGTAAATATGTTCATACCCCAATCATATCCTTTTTATAGCCTTATCTAATACTTCTCTTATCAAGAAAAGTACCACTAATACTGAATATCTGATATTTACATATTTGCATTACATGGATATGTCATTTCGATTAACATTTGACAAAAAATGCTAATATCTGTCTCTTATACACATCTCCGAGCCCACGAGACGCGTAGTAATCT
>OWJJ01000611.1_pt1 | contig 24773 bp, 22 predicted proteins | sample 1732811 | NCBI WGS metagenome assembly OWJJ01 (sample SAMN05065756, study PRJEB22554) | human gut metagenome | biome: ENVO:2100002; feature: ENVO:00000062; material: ENVO:00002003 | host: Homo sapiens | place: USA
GATTACTACGCGTCTCGTGGGCTCGGAGATGTGTATAAGAGACAGAATATATCCTCTAATTTATCTGTAAATAGTTTATATATCTTCGCAATTCCAACAAAGTATAATTTCTCTTTATCTTCCTCCTGTTCTATGTTAAAATTTGATAAGATTTCAATTACCAGTTGACTATCTAGGTAAAATATTGTTTCAGCATAATCTATTAATTGCTCACCACCATATCGATTTATTTCCCTTTTATAAGTATCAAAAATTACCTTTTCAACCATTCCACGTTTTTTTAATATATGAATCCATTCCATAATTCCTTTTAACTTAGTATATGCAGTATCTTCGTTTTGAAATTTTATTCTAAGGCTTATATATAATCATCTTTAATAAAAATATACGGTTGCACTTTCCAGAAGTGTGGTTCCGTTATAGGCATATCCGGTTATCTTTAAGCGATAACTATAGCTTTCCGATACCGGATAGGACTTATAATAGTGAACAGAGGTTCCGCTCTCAGATTCCGTCCAGGTTTTAATCGTTTTCCAGGATCCGTCCAACTGCTGCAGTTCGCATTTTGCCTTAACCTTATTCACACCGGTAGTAGTTGCATCGCAAAAGACCTCAACATCTGCATTTCCGTTACTGATCTCCAACACACCCTGGATTCCTCCGATATAAGACCACCGTGGTGTCGGGGATGCAAATGCAGTCATCGTGGCTGCCATTACTAAAATTGATGCTACTAATAAAACTACCTTTCTCTTGAAATTTTTCATGTTACATTTCCTCCTGTTTTTGTTATTTATTACTTATACGTTTGAAGGAACTCTAATAAGTAATCGCTCTTTTTTTGTTTAAGATCCTTACTCATTTATTCTTCCGCCCTTTCAGTTTTTCATTTAACATAGATTTTGCTCTCATAAATCTGGTATTTACAGTAAATTCCGTAACATTTAAAATTCTCCCTGTTTCCTTCGCCGTCAAATGGTGGAGCAATCGAAATCTCAAAACATCTCGATATTTCTCATCAAGCTCATTAATAACTGCGATTAACTCTTGATAATCCTCTGTTTCTATATAAAGCTCCTCCACACTTTTACTTGCCTGAACAGCTTCGATATATTGAATTTCTTTTTCTGTTTTCCGAATAAAATCAATGGCTGTATTTTTCGTAATCGTAATCATCAGATTCTTACATCTGGGACGTTCAATATCAGCTTCGTCAATTTTCTTTAAAATTCCGATTACTTTTATGAAAGACTCCTCAACAATATCCTCAGCATCTTCAACGCACTTCGACATATCATATGCAACGGAATACATTGTATATTTATATAAAGAATAGATCCTTGCAAACTTTGATTTGTCCTCATCTCTGTCGATCATGTCACATAAAATAATCATAGTTTTTTCCTCTTTTGTGCATAAGATTCCAAATTATTATAGCAAAAGAATCTATTCTTGCAAACAGAAAAACTCTCCCGTGACAGTGTTGTCCCCTTCTTAATCATACAATGATTCATTCATGGTCAACTGAATTCCATTCTTTACAGACTCGATAAATATTAGCGGATATTCCTTAAGCACAACTATCAGAATATTTCTATGATCTTCCTGCTGATTAAAGAATATCGTAAACGCCTCATAGCGGGTACCTTGCCAGCCAAAAGCCGCTTTCGCGGCCTGGTTTGATTACTTCTTCAGTTTTCTGATATTATCTGGCAGCTTTTCCGACCATGGAAGCAGATCGTCTAAGAAGGCTCGATCCGTATCATCCATGTGCTTCGGGATCTCTGTCAGAAGATATTCAAAGTACTCGTATGGTTTTAAATTGTTCGCTTTTGCAGTTTCTGCAATGCTGTAAATAACAGCGGATGCCTTTGCAACGTTAATGGTGTCAATCATCTGCCAGTTTTTCTTGCCAACACAGAAGCCGCGAATGGCACGTTCCGATGCATTGTTGTCCATTGGCACATCTCCATCAGTCAAGAATACACGGAGATATTTTTCCAGATTCAGCATGTAACCGAATGCTTCTTTCAGTTTCGCTGTTCCTACTTCTGCTTCATGCTGTTTCAGGTACGCAAACAAAGCATCTACCAGCGGTTTTACAACCACCTAACGCTGAGCAAGTCGTTCTTCCGATGAAAGGTCTTGGAGTTTTCCTTCCTCCCGGTAGATTGCCTGGATCTGTTTTATAATCAGATAGGACGCGGATTCTTTCTGGGCTTCTTTTGGCACTACGGCGAGTACTTCATCAAAACGCCTGCGCCCATGAACCCAGATAATCCGTGAGTTCATGAAGGCTTTGGGATGTGTGAGAGACATCGAAGGTGTTACGGATTACAGTACCGCCAGGCTGCAGGACTGCTACGGTACTCTTACCCTTTGAAACATCAATACCTACTGCATTGTACATTCTATGTACCTCCAAATGTGTATTTGCATGGATTCCAGCGTTTCTCATTGCCGATTCCATCTCCTGGGGTATCAAACGAACGTACAGTAGTAGTTCAACCTGCATAAATCGAACGGCTGCAATGACAGGCTGACTGACTGGCTTTCATACGGACGCTAATGGTCCTAGGATGTGTCGTCAGACCGATGCCTAATCATTATACAGCTTAAACAATGAGAGGATTAAGTCCTAACTGGCTGTTGGGTACTGAAACCCTACACTTATATATTAGGAAAAGTAATACCTTTTCGTTTACAGTATTTATAAACAGGCATGGCATCATGTGCAGAATCAAGAAGCAGCTTTTTGACATGAAAATCAGGAAGAAAACTTTTCATTCTGAAAAAGGCATGCAGAAATCCGTGGGAATCATGTCTTGAGGCAGGATTTAGCAAAGGAAAAACAGGAAGATCGCTTTCTGAATCAGAAGCAACCAGCATGTATAAATCGTATCCATGATAAAAACAGGAACGGGATGAATCCCATCCGATGTCGCAATCAGGCTGGGAAAAGTAACGGTTACAGGAACAGTCATTGATACCTTTAGAGGCACAATCACAAACACGATGCTTTCGTTCTCTTGCAGAAGTAACAAAAGGAGTACCATCGCCGGCGAGAGCCAGTGCATGGGGATTAATAAGTCCTTTAGAAACAGACTGCTGTAGGAATTCCTGATTATAAAGGTCAAACAGAGAGCCATAAGGCTGTTCAGAAATGGAGAAAGAAGTGTCTTCCAGTTCCTGTAAGAGCTGCTCAACAGATACCTTTTCAACAGATTTAGCTTTAGCTCCTTTTGTAGAAGGCTTTTTAACGGTGACCTTAATGGGATGTATATGAGGTGTCATGTTGTCTTCATCAGAATCCCAGAGATGGTTCAAAAAATCATAGAAAGTACCAACACCGGGAGTATCACCGAATTCAAAACCACTGAGAATAGCATAAAGAGGATTAATTTTTAGTTGTGCAGCCCACTCAGTGAGGGAGGTAACTTTAAAATCCAGAGACAGCAGGTAGGAGCGGTGCATGCAGGAAGGAGTTCTTGGCTTAGATCCACAGACAGAATATCTGTTTTTAAGCTTTTCATTGGTGTAGGAAAGGTCAAGATTCCAAAAACGGTCAATGATGTCCCATGTAGAGCGGGCTATGGAATCAGGGTTAGGATAATATTTACGTAAATTTTTGACTACAAAGTTTTGGTAGTCGGAATGACTGCAGCAGTTAACAGGTAACAAATAAAATCGCTTCCAATCGAAAAAATATGTCTTATAAATAAGGGCGCGAAGCGCCGCATTTTTCGATGGATTTGTCAAGTGTTTTTGACAAAAAAAGTGGGGGATTTTAATAAAAAGGAATCTTTAAGCCTTATATTTACTGGCTTAAAGATTTCGAGAGATTATTATAAAACAGGGTTATCGACCAGCGTATTTGTAAATGCGACAGCCCTCCTATTTGTGTATAAAAACAGATGACAGCATTATTTACCTATCCCCTTTACCATACACCGTTTCTTGAAGAAGGAAATTCCATAACAGAAAATTTCATCATAATTTCCCTCAAATTCTTTTGCATACATGCGTTCATCGATCTGGCGCAGGGCTTTGTCGCAGTCATCGCTGAGTTTTTCAAATGTTTTCGAATATTTCGCCTCGAAAATCGCCATTCGTCCACCGTGCAGATCATATACAACCACATCGCTTCGTCCTTCGCCATGCTCACGGTTTGATTCTACCACATATCCGGCTCCGGCAAAAATTCCGGCTAAAAAGGCGTGATAAAAATCTTCTTTATAATCATGGTAGCTGATTGTCATACGCAGCAGGGCATTCATCTCCTGTGTGAGCAGGTCGGTGTTGCCGTGCCATACAGCATAAAATAATTGTTCCCGATTCCAGGTTTTGGCGCTGTCGTTAAACCATTTTAAAATGGTACTTTCGAAGATTTCCCGGATTTCAGCATTCGGAATCATCAGGGCAGTTAAACCATCTGGAAGGTTATCGATGCGAGCCTGCGTCAGATAGCCGGTAAGATACAGGATACTCCACAGATTATCTTCGGAGGAATGGAGGTAATCATACGTCAGATTTTCTTCCACATGCTGAAGAATATAGCCTCCGGAAAGAAGCGCCTCCAGCTTCATCGTGATATTGCTTCCGGCATAGTCGATAAACGAACGGATGATCGCGTTATCGCTGGTATTTTTCCAGTAACCGATGGGTCTTGCATCTGGCTTTTTCTGGCAGTCGAGAAGATAATTCATTACATCCCACGGACAGTAGACATCCGAAGCACCGAAGTGATAGCCGTCATACCACGCCTTGATTTGCGAAGCCCGATCAAGCATATCAGCATCCAGAAGAAGCTTTTCCATGTCAGCCTGGGTAAATCCAAAATATTCATCCAGTGAAGAAGAGGAAATAGTGTCGGAAACAAAATTGTTGGTTCCCGTAAAGATACTTTCCTTTGCGATTTTCAGACAGCCGGTAATAGTGGCAAAACGCAGGGTACTGTTATCTTTCAGTGCTGTACTCATGAGAGATTTCATCAGTTCCAGCATCTGTGGATAATAACCATTTGCGCTGGCTTTGGCAAGCGGCACATCATATTCATCCAGAAGCAGAATGACGGGTTTCTGGAAATGTGCCTGCATCATACGCATCAAGAGCAGAATGCTGGTTTTTAACATAGTATCTGTCGGCTTTCCATCGACAATATCGGCAAGCTGTATAAATTCTTTTCGATCATTTTCATTAACTGAAGGGCTGTCTGCCAGATAGCTGTGTTCATTGCAGAGACGGGCAATCTGGGAGCGGAGCATATCCCTGGCAGAAGCATAATCCAGTCCGTCTACATCCTTAAAGGTCAGAAAGAGCGTTGGAAATTGATTCATCCATGCCTGGCATAGATCTGGGCGAGATTCGATTTGAAGTCCGGTAAAAAGATTCTGGCTTTTTTTTCGAATATCAAAAAAATTGGCAAGCATACTCATCGCCAGTGTTTTTCCAAAACGACGCGGGCGGGTAATCAGGGTGACTTCCGAGTTATTCGTCAGAAGATCAGCGATCAGCCCGCTTTTGTCAATATAATAATAGCCGTTTTCGCGCAGCTTTTTAAAATCAGAAATACCAACAGGGATTTTTAAGGGTGTCATCGACGATGCTCCTTTCGGAAGATACGGAATTGTTACGAATAACTTTATCATATCATGGGGGGAGGTGGTTGGCAAGATTTTAAAAGAAAGCGGGATGCGCTCATGTTCGGAAGAGGTGTATGGGGTTGAAAAATAGCTACTGACCCATCTGCTTCTCCCGTTACTGTTCACACACGTGTGCCCAGCAACGGGATTTTGCCGATGCTACGCATTCCAAATCGGCAAAATCTGCTGTCGGAACTGTATCGTACGGAATTTTCAGTTCAGAAAATTCCTACCTGTGAACTGTTACCTTCTCCCCCAGCGCCTCCGGCAGTGCCTCAAAGAAAATATCCTTCCAGGCACGTTTCAGCTGTTTTTCATGAACTACATAGGGCTGCACGCCAATATATTTAGGAACGTTATCACTGACCAGGGATTTAGCGACTGCAAGAGCGGCCGCTTTTCCCTGGTCATATGGTCTCTGGGTGCTGAGTCCTTTTACAAATCCTTGATTCATTTCTTCTGCAATCTCAAAATCCAGATCCGTGGTAAAGACAGCAATATCTGTCCGGTTCAAAGCTTTCAGGGCCTTGATGGCGAGCAGGGCGGGGCGGTCCCAGCTCACATAGAGCGCCTGGATATCCGGGTGCTCGTTTATCATCTCATAGCATACCTTGTAGGCATTTTCAATTTGAATAAATCCCTTTCTGGCAGTGATTTCAATGTCGGGATAGGATTCCCTTAATATTTTTTCGGCACAGTTATCACGCTCGGTAGTGCCGTAAAACATGGCGCCGTGGATGATGAAGCCGACTTTGGCGTGCGGTTTTTCTTTCAGGTATTCGCCGATCATGCGCCCTGTATTGGTGCCATTTTCCCGCTCATTGACGGAGATACAGGAGACGTAATTGTTCCGGCTGAAATTCTGCGGGACATTGCTTAAAAAGACCAGCCGCGTCATTTTGGACAATTCCTGAAATGCCGGACCCGTCTGGACATCGTCGGTGGGGATGGCGATGACGGCGTCCGGGTGCTGCATTTTGATGCTTTCGAGCTGCATATTCTGGAGGGCAGGATCAAAATGGGCGTCCATGGTGGAAATAATATCGATTCCGTACTGCTCCAGTTCATCCCGGATGCCTTTCTGATGCAGGGCAGCCCAGGCAGTTCCGGTGTAGTGGAAGGAAATGGCGACGCGGTAATTTCCGGTTCGCAAAAGCTGTTTTTCCTCCTTGGAGAGGCGGATGCTGTCCGGAGATACGGCGTGTTCACCGAGCGGTCCGTTGTCGATGATCCGGGTGGAATCGCGCAAAATCAGCTCTACATCTGCGTAGTGGGTCAAAGGTGCGCCGGAGAGGTGGTTGATCTCGTCAAAGAGTGCCTGCGAGGCGAGTTCTGCCATCTGGTCGATATCCCGGTGGATGCAGGATATCGGTGGGGCGGTCAGCTCGCACCAGAGCATATCGTCAAATCCGATGATGGAAATATCGCGCGGACAGTCTTTTCCCAGCTCCCGCAGCGCCTTGAGAAGAAACATAGTCAGCCGGTTTCCGCCGGCGATGATAGCGGTGGGGAGATACCGGGTGATGCTTTTCTGAATATTCAGGCTGATGGTATCACTGGACTGATACAGATTGATCTCCGCGATGCAGGAACTGCTCAGGGTATGGTTGGCGGAGAAAAGTGCCCGCTCATATCCGGCAATCTTGTCCTGTTTGGCGAGGCTGTCTGTTTTTTCTACCAGAAACAGCACATTTTCGTGTCCGCTCTCAAAAAAATAGGAAGTAGCGGAGTGAAATGCTTTGGTGTAATCAAAAAGAATCCGCGGTGTGACATCGTCATCGATGAATCGTTCGACACAGACAAACGGGATACCGGATTCATATAGAAATGAATAGGCAGCCGGATTGCTGCTTGCCGGGGAGAGAAAGATGCCGATGGTCTTGGCACTGGAGATTAAGTTTTGCAGGATGCTTTTCTCCTCTTCCGGGCTGTCGTTGGTGGCGGCGGTGTAAAACTGATAGCCCTGGCTGGTCGCGTAGGACTGCAGCTGATTGCACAGATCGCAGTAGAGCGCGCTCTTGATATTTGGAAAGACAGCGACAATCTGTGAACTGCGTCCGCTGCGGATTTTACGCACCTTTTTTTTGATTTTTTCAGAATATCCACTTTCTTCAATAATAGCTTCAATTTTATCCACCAGTTCCGGGCTGACATAGCGTGTATGGTTGATAACATGGGAAACGGTGGCGATGGAGACGCCTGCCTTTGCGGCGATTTCTTTGATGGTCATAAAACTTCCCCTTGCTGGTACGGATTTAGTCCGACTGTTCCTGCGCGGCTGGATTTGGATTTGCCGCAGTTTTGTGTTTCTGTTTTTTTGATTATAGCACAAAAATAGGAGCAAAACGATAAGATAAATAAAATTTACGTAAAAAATTAAAAAGAACAGTAGAAATGCATAAATATCAATAAAACAGGATGAATATATCGCCGAAATTAGTGCAATATGCCAAAAGAGTATTGACGAGAGGGCATGGAATAGAGTAATATCTAGATATCAGATAGGGAGACTCCTTCCAGAGAGAAAAATTTTTACGTAAAAATGAAAAGAAAACTATAACAATCCGTTTGAAATGCACTAAACAGTGATGAAGTAAGAGGAGGATCAGATTTATGAAAAAAAGTCTTAGATTTACAGCAGCAGGTCTTTCAGTTTGCATGATGGCAGCAATGCTGGCAGGATGCGGCTCTTCCAGCAGTACCGATACAACAGCGGCAGCTGATGCTTCTGAGGCAGCGGCAGATACGCAGGAAGCTGAGGCAAAGACCAGCGATTTATCGTTTGCATTCTGTACGAATACTTTAAACAATACTTTCCAGAGTTCCATTGATGCAAAGCTCAGCGAGCTGTGCAAGGAAAACGGCATTTCCTACACCTGCCTGGATCCAGATTATGATTTAAACAAGCAGCTCAGCCAGTTATCTGACTGTGCAAACAGCGGTTACGATGCAGTGTTTGTTATCCCGGTTGACTCCGCAGGTATTACCTCCGGACTGGCTGAGATTGCAGACGCAGGCATTCCGATTTTCAACGTAGATACCGCAGTCATCGATGATGATATCGAACAGTTCGTGACACAGTTCGTTGGAACCAACGCATACATGGCAGGTCAGTTAGTGGGCGAGCAGATGACGAAAGATTATCCGGATGGCGCAAAGATTGCAGTTCTGGATTTCCCGTCCAATGAAAGCTGCGTGGATCGTGTCAATGGTTTCCTTGAGGGTCTTGGCGATCAGAAAGATAAATTTGAGATTGTAGCACAGCAGGATGGCGGTGCAGCGCTCGATCAGTCGATGGGACTGGCTGAGGATATCATCACAGCAAACCCGGATCTGGAAGCATTCTTCTGTATCAATGACCCGTCTGCCCTGGGTGCGGCAGCAGCTATCAAGGCAGCAAACAAGACCGGCGAGATCGGTGTATATAGCATCGATGCATCCCCGGATGGAAAACAGGCACTCTTAGACGGCGAGTTCACCGCAGTTGCATGCCAGGTTCCGCTTCAGATTGCAGAATATGCATTTGACGCAGCTGAGAAATATGTAGGCGGCGATACCGCAATCGATGAGAAGAAAGTATATCTGGATTCCCATCTGGTAGAGAAAGAAGAGGCAGAGAAGACTCTGAACGACTGGCAGTAATAAACTGCGAGGAAGCTTAACAGTTACGTGAAATAAAATAAAACATGGAAAATGCGGCGATGGGGTTCATTGCCGCATTTCTAAAAAACGGAGGGTTCTATGGGAAAAACAATTCTGGAAATGATAGATATCAAGAAAAGTTTTTCCGGGATCTATGCATTGTCAGGGATCAATTTTTCCCTGGAAATGGGCGAGGTTCATGCGCTTCTGGGAGAAAATGGAGCGGGTAAATCAACGCTTATCAAGGTCCTTGGAGGAATTTATAAACCGGACAGCGGAACAATCAAGATTAATGGTCAGGAAGTTGAGATAAATGGTGTTTCGGACGCCCAGGAGAAAGGAATCGGAATCATACATCAGGAGATCGTCCTGGTTCCGTATCTGACGGTCGCGCAGAACCTGTTCCTGGGACGGGAAATCAAGACGAAATTCGGCACCGTAGATATGCGGGAAACGAACCGCCGGGCAGGCGAGATGCTGGCAAACCTCGGGGTCAATATCCACCCGGATACGCTGGTAGAATCTTTGACGATCGCCCAGCAGCAGATGGTTGAGATTGTAAAGGCGGTATCCTTCGACGGACGGATCATCGTCATGGACGAGCCGACGTCCTCCCTTTCCAATGACGAGGTAGAACAGTTATTTGGAATCATTGAGAGATTAAAAGCAAAACAGGTAAGCATTATATATATTTCCCACCGTATGGAAGAACTGTTCCGGATCTCGGATCGGGTTACCATCATCCGCGATGGAGCCTATGTGGGAACGAAAAAAACATCGGAGACGAATGCGAACGAGCTGGTAGCCATGATGGTAGGACGGGAGTTAGAGAGCTTCTATGCCAGAGATTACAACGATCTGGAACATGCAGAAACGGCATTGGAAGTGAAGAATTTAACCTGTGAGGGTGTGTTCTCAGATATCAGCTTCCGGGTAAGAAAGGGAGAGATCCTGGGATTTGCGGGTCTGGTCGGAGCCGGACGAAGCGAGATCATGGAATGTATCTTTGGAGCCAGAAAATACCAGAGCGGAACCATTCTTTTAAATGGAAAGGAAGTCCGCTTCACGACACCGATCCAGGCAATCAAGGCGGGCATCGGACTGGTGCCGGAGGATCGGAAAAAACAGGGACTTGTCCTTGGCAATACGGTCGGTTTTAACCTCACGCTGGCATCGATTGACTCTTATATTAACGGAATTGCCATCAGCGACCGGAAATGTCAGGAAGTGATTGATTATTATAAAGAAAAGCTTCATATCAAAGCAGTGGCAGACCGGGTGGAACTGGTGGAAGCGGGAAGTCTTTCCGGCGGAAACCAGCAGAAGATTGTCCTTGGAAAATGGCTGGCAATCAAGCCGGATGTCCTGATTCTGGACGAGCCGACGAGAGGTGTCGATGTCAATGCGAAGTTTGAGATTTATTCCGTTATTAATGAGCTGGCGAAGGCGGGTATCGCCGTTATCATGGTATCCAGCGAGCTGCCGGAGATCATCAATATGTGCGATAACGTATGTGTCATCAAGGCGGGAAGAATGACGGGAATGCTCGGAAGAGAAGAACTGGATCAGGAGAGAATCATGCAGTATGCAGCAGGAGGCGAAGAGTGATGAACGGAAAGAAAAGTACAGCAGGCAATTCGGTACTCTCGGTATTTACCGGAAATACAGGAATTATTGGAGTGCTGGTTATCTTATGTGTGGTAGTCGCACTGGCAACCGATAAATTTTTGACACCGAGCAATATCATTTCAGTGCTCAGACAGATTTCCATTAATACATACATTGCACTGGGAATGACGTTGATTATTATTCTCGGACACATCGATCTGGCAGTTGGCGCGATCGTAGCGATGAGCGGAACTCTGACGGTAGGATTTGTAGTTAATCAGGGACTTCCGATTGGCGTGGCGATTGCGGCTGGCATCATCATCGGTGTTGTGGCTGGTCTGATTGATGGTATGGTTGTATCGAAATTCCGTGTTCCGGCATTTATCATTACGATGGCAATGATGAATGTCTGCAACGGTATCGCGTATGTATATTCGGGCGGACAGTCCACCCGTATTACGGATAAGTTTTTCATTGCAATCGGAACGGGTTATCTGTTTAACATTATTCCGCTGCCGGTTGTCTATATGATTATTTTAATTATCGTATTTAGTTTTCTGCTTTCTAAAACAAAATTTGGTACCTATGTGTATGCAATCGGCGGAAACCGTGAGGCGGCGCGTCTCTCTGGTGTTCCGATCAAGAAAGTTGAGATCATCGTGTTTACATTGTCGGGCGCCCTGGCGGCGTTTGCAGGTCTGGTTCTGGCATCGAGAATGTATTCCGGACAGCCGTCCGTCGGAAGTGGCTATGAGATGGATGCGATCGCAGCCTGTGTCCTCGGCGGAACCTCGATGGCAGGCGGACGCGGACGTATCAGCGGCACAGTATTCGGTGCGATGGTAATCGGTATTATTTCCAATGGTCTGAATCTGATCGGCGTCAGCTCCTACTGGCAGCTGATTGTAAAGGGTCTGATCATTGCCTGCGCGGTTGTACTGGATTCCCAGAAGGGCAATCTGGCACTCCTCAGAAAAAAGAAATGATTCCAAGAGCACATTTAGAAAGGCAAGGAGAGAAGAATGGACTTTTTCAGAAAAATGTCATTTGCGGATTCGACCGGTGACGCGATTCCGTTTTATCATGAAGGTAAATATCATATTTTTTCACTGACATCCCCGCCAGGAACCACGGTATATCCGGCGAGACTGCGTACTACATGGAGCCACTCTGTTTCGGAGGATCTGGTGCACTGGAAGGAGCTGCCGACAGCACTGTATCCGGGCGAGGGCGATGAGCCGGATGCGTCCGGCGTGTGGACGGGCTCGGTTATCTACGGCGAAGGAAAATATCACGCATTCTATACGGGTTACTGCCTGACGGCAGAATATCAGCAGACGATCTGCCATGCGACGAGCGAGGATGGTATCACCTGGACGAAGGACGCGGCAAACCCGGTTATCACGCCGATGATAGAGTTATATGAAAAGCTGGACTGGCGTGATCCGTATGTATTTTATAATGAGGAAGATAAATGCTACTGGATTCTGATTTCGGCGAGACGGCTGGATATGCCGGTGACAAGACGCGGCTGTATCGTCCTGTACCGCTCGAAAGATCTGGTAAACTGGGAGTATTATGGTCCGTTGTATTCGGCAGGCAATACGAATTGTCCGGAATGCAGCGAGATGTACAAGATAGGCGATACCTGGTATCTTTCCTATTCCCGCTTTTCCGAGTTTGTCAACACGATTTACCGCACTTCCAAATCTCCGTTTGGACCGTGGAAAAAGCCGAAGAAAGACGGCATCGGCGGACGCCGCTTCTATGCAGCTAAATCCATGCAGGATGACAACGGGCGCCGTTTCTACTTTGCCTGGGCGCATGACCGTGCAGAAAACAGCGACCGCGGCGAGTGGTACTGGGGCGGCACGTTCTGTATTCCGCATGAGGTCGTTGCAACGTCAGACGGACAGCTGGATGTGAAGCTTCCGGAAGAGTATGTAAACTGCTTTAAAGAGAAAGTTGACTGGAAATACCTTCCGGTCATGGGAGAATATAAGCTGTATGGAGATACAACGGTTGAGCTGGATGGATGCGGGACAACCTCGTATGGTTTCCTGGAGCAGCCGGAAGAAAAGTTCCTGTTTACCGGCACGGTGATCCCGAAAGAAGCGAATGATTCCTTCGGAATCCTGTTGAAATCCGACTGGGAGGCAAGCGGCTGCCTGTTCTTAGAGTTTGATGTGGCGATGCAGCGAGTGTCCCTTCTGTCCCTGCCGATGGGAGTTGACCCGTTCTGGGAGCAGTCCTGCCAGGCGGTTCCGAAGGCAACCGAACCTGGACCGGATGGCGTTCGGGTGGCTGAGAAGACCTTTGAGATTAAAGATGGACAGGCAATTGATGTAAAGATTTCGGTCGATCATGATATGGTTGAGGTGTTCGTGGGCGAGCAGGTGGCATTTACATATCGTATTTTCCGGAAACCGGAGTACGAGATCGGTCTGCTGGCGCAGGACGCGAAAGTAGAATTCGCAAATATCGCGATTCGGAAGTAAAATTCCTTGTGAGAGACGAACGGATGTGGCTGTCCGCCTGTGAGAGGGCTGGATGGCGACACCATTGATATAACTTGTAATACGGAGGATGATTCGTATGAGAATAAAAACAGACATCACAGCGCTGGGAGAGCTTCTGATTGATTTTACTCCAGCAGGCGTTTCACAGCAGGGAATGCGTCTGTTTGAGCAGAATCCGGGAGGTGCGCCGGCCAATCTGCTGGCGGCGGCTGCGAAATTTGGAAGGAAGACAGCATTTATTGGCAAGGTAGGTAAGGATATGCACGGTGATTTCCTGAAGGAAACCCTGATCCGGGCAGGTATCAATACGGACAACCTGATTCAGGATGAAAAGTATTTTACCACGCTTGCATTTGTAAGCCTGAAAGAAAACGGGGAGCGCGAATTTGCCTTTGCGAGGAAGCCGGGGGCAGATACGAATCTGTGCATGAAAGAGATCGATCCGGAGATCCTGGAAAATACGAGAGTATTTCATGTCGGTTCCCTGTCGTTGACCGATGATCCATCCCGGACGGCAACATATGAGGCGATCAATATTGCTAGAAACAGCGGTGCGGTGATTTCCTACGATCCGAACTACCGGGCGGCGCTCTGGAGTGATCCGGAGACCGCACAGCTTCGGATGCAGTCGCTGATTCCCTATGTGGATATGATGAAGATTTCGGATGAAGAAACCTCGCTTCTGACCCCGTATCAGGACCCGGAGGAAGCGATTCAGTATCTGCTCCGTCAGGGGGTGCACCTGGTGGCAGTGACGCTCGGAAGAGATGGCGCCCTGATCGGCAATGAAAATGGAATCATAAAAGCAGAGGGCTTTTCCTCCCATGCGGTCGATACAACCGGCGCTGGTGATTCCTTCTGGGGAGGTTTTCTCGCCTCCTATCTGCAGGAAGAAACCTCGCCGGAACACCTGACCCGGGCGCAGATGATTCAGTTTGGCAGGGTCGGCAACGCGGTGGCAAGCCTGTGCGTCGAACGCCGCGGCGGAATCTCGGCAATTCCGGAGATGGAGGAGATTGAAGAGAGGCTGAGAGGCTAGAAGAAAAGATGGAGTAAGTAGTTGGTAACTAGCCTCAGATTGGTCATCTGTGAATGACACAAAACCCCAGAGAGCGGCAACTCTCTGGGGTTTTGTTGTGTAACCGTTTGGATTATTAATATTCCTCCACATGCAGCAGATGATGTGCACGATCGGATAACGGAGCTTCAAGATACTCGTCATACAGTGTCTGAACGGCCTGGTTTTCATGGCTGAAGCGGATTGCGCTGTTTACATCATAAGCACGCAGGCAGTGATCGCGGTCTGCGCAGTCCTTCGGCTTATTCTGGAAGGATGGGCGGATCGGCTGGCCGCCGCCGTTGATGCATCCGCCCGGACATGCCATGACTTCAACGAAATCATAGTGGCATTCGCCGCGTTTCATCGCCTGAATGAGGCGTCTGGCCTCTCCTAGGCTGCTGAGTGCTGCACAGTGCAGTTTCACACCCTTGATATTGATTTCCAGTTCCTTAAAGGAACCGATCTGGCGCAGAACCTTCAGCGGACTCTGTTCGCCGATCTCCGGATTTTCACCGGTTACGGTGTGGTAAGCGGTACGAAGCGCTGCTTCCAGTACACCACCGCTGGCACCGAAGATCACACCGGCTCCGGTTGCTTCACCGAGAGGATCATCAAAATCGCACTCCAGAAGTCTGGATACATCGATGTGATCGGCCTTGATGAGACGGCATATCTCACGGGTGGTCAGAACATAATCAATATCCTGTCCGGTTCCGGCGCTGTCCATGCCTGGAAGAGTCAGTTCGCGCTTCTTGGACATACACGGCATGATGGAAACACAGGTGATATTTTCCGGTGCAATGCCTTTTTTCTGTGCAAAATAAGTTTTGATGACAGCACCGAACATCTGCTGCGGGGACTTGGCAGTGGAAAGCTGCGGCAGAAGCTCCGGATACTGGCTCTTTGCAAAGCTGACCCAGCCAGGGCAGCAGGAGGTGAACATTGGCCAGCTGTATTTATCCGGCTGCTGTAAACGGGCTAAAAGCTCGTTGCTTTCCTCCATGATGGTCAGATCGGCTGCAAAGTCAACATCGAATACATAGTCAAATCCAACGGATTTTAAGGTGGATACTAAACGTCTGTCAGTAGCAAATTCCGGGGAAAGACCAAATTCTTCACCCCATGCGGCCCGGACAGCCGGAGCGACAACTGCTACGGTTACCTTGTCATCATTTGCCAGTTCACCGTGGATACCATTGATGGCTTCCACATCATCCCGCTCCTGGAGAGCGGCAGTCGGGCAGTGGGTAACGCACTGTCCGCAGAGAGAACAGTCGGATTCTTTGATTTCCAGATTGTGGGAAACATCGACGGTTGTATGGGAACCGGTTCCGGACACATCCCAGATATTTAAGGTCTGGATCTTGTCGCAGATCTGGACGCAGCGCATGCATTTGATACATTTTCCCGCATCGCGGATCAGTGGAAAAGTAGAAGTCCAGATCATTTCCGGATATTCGTTTTTGTAACGGTCAACGGTCAGGTTCAGATCACTTGCCACCTGTTTTAATTCACAGTTGGAACTGCGCACACAGGTGGGACAGTTGGTGTGATGCTGGGAAAGAAGCAGTTCCACGTTGATCTTGCGGGCTTCGCGGACCCGCGGGGAGTTTGTGAGAATCTCCATGCCTTCCTGAACCTGGTTGTTGCAGGAGGTAACGAGATGGTGGATTCCCTTCACTTCTACAACGCAGACACGGCAGGCACCGATCTCATTGATATCTTTCAGATAGCAAAGATAAGGAACGTGAAAACCGTTGTCGCGGCAGGCGTCCAGAATCCGGGTTCCGGCAGGAACCTGCAGTGGTATATTATTAATTTTGATGGATACAAGATTCGTATTTACCATGATGTGGTCCGCCCTCCTTTGAAGTTTCCATAACCGAAGTGATCACAGCGCAGGCAGCGTCTGGCTTCCTGGCCAGCCTCCTTGAGGCTCATGCCACATTCGGTAAGTGTAAAGTCACATTTGCGTTCTCCGGCAGGACGCTCTGTCAGGTTGACACGTCCGCAAGGAGTACGGTCGGAGAGATCCGGTTCCGGAATCTTCACATCGCAGGTAATCTCATGATTGTAGCCGAGATACTGATCAATGTTGGCAGCGGCTACTTTGCCGGCAGCGATTGCACGGATTACAGTTGCCGGTCCGGTTGCACAGTCGCCTCCGGCGAAGATACCCGGCATATTCTGAATGGAGGTCCATCCGGTTGCCTGGATGATGCCCCATTTTGCGTCGATACCCTGTTCTACGAAGTAACGGCTTTCGATGCCCTGCCCCACAGCTGCGATGACGATATCACATTCAACCGGGATAGAGTCGGTGCCGATAGCCTTCGGTGAAGGACGTCCGCCGCGGATTTCCCCCGGCATCTGCTGGCTTACCCAGAGAGCTTTTACCTGGCCGTCCTCGTCTGCTTCAATCCGCTCCGGTGCGTAAAGTTCCATGATCTCTACGCCTTCAGCCATGGCACTTTCAACCTCTTCCGGAAGAGCTGTCATATCAGCTTTGCGGCGTCTGTAAGCAACCGCTACTTTATCTGCACCCAGGCGGACAGAAGAACGGGCTACGTCCATGGCTACGTTGCCGCCGCCGATGACACAGACCTTCTTTCCGGTAAGATCCGGATATTTGCCGTCGCCGATAGCACGGAGGAATTCGACAGCGGAGATAACACCGCCGGCATCTTCTCCCTCAATACCAATCTTTTTATCACTATGAGCGCCGATGGCGATGTAGATAGCATCATATTCTTTGCGGAGTTCATCCAGAGACAGCTGTCCTGGATCGTTTCCGACCGAAGTTTCAAGACGGACTTCCACACCGGTTTCCTGAATAACATTGATATCATCTTGCAGGCGCTCTCGTGGCAGGCGGTAGCTTGGAATTCCGTACAGCAGCATGCCGCCGAGTTTCTTGCGTTTTTCAAATACAGTGGTCTGATGTCCCATCAGCTGCAGATAATAAGCAGCGCTCAGGCCGCTGGGGCCGCCGCCGATGATCGCGATGCGCTTGCCGGTGGAGGGTGGACAGACCGGTGCCGGTACATATCCTGCCATATCCACAGCTACACGTTTGATACCGCGGATATTGATAGAATTATCCAGCATATTGCGGCGGCAGCGAGACTCGCATGGGTGCTCGCATACCAGCGCACAGGCGGTTGGGAATGGGTTGTCCTTGCGGATCAGGCGGACTGCATCGGCATAGCGTCCTTCGCCAGTCAGGGCGATGTAACCCGGAATATCAACTCCGGCCGGGCACAGAGCCACACAGGGAACCGGCTGATCAAGATTACTGCGGCAGCGGTTGTGTAAGATATGTTCCATAAAATCCTCTTTGAAGCCGTCCAGTCCTTTTAAAACCATCTGGGCAGCGGTATAGCCGATGGCACAGTCAGCCGTGCTTTCGATGACACGGGCTGTTTCCTCCAGCATGGTTAAATGCTTCATGGTTCCTTTTCCGTTCAGGATGTCTTCCAGAAGATTGGAGAGCTGCGCGAGACCGATTCGGCAGGGAACGCATTTGCCGCAGGTCTGTGCATGGCACATTTTTAAAAATGCAGCGGTCAGGTCGACAGGACAAAGACCTGGCGGGCTGGCGATGATGCGCCGTTCCAGATCTTTGTAAAGCCCTTCTACGACATTCTGAGCCTCGCTGTTAGTAGGTATAACGAGTCTGCTCATAAGGTATAAACTCCTTTCATAAATGTGAAATAAAATGCGTTATATTTTTCGATGCAATTATGTGTTTACTATAACATAAAACGAGTGAAAAACACAAGGTATTTATTGCAAAATATCTAAAAAAAGAAACGAAAGTGAGGTAAAAACAGATAAAATAGATAAGAAAGATAGGCATAAAGTGTGAAAGAATGTCGAATATATAGCTGCAGTAATTTCATGACAATTAAAAAACGATGAAATTGTGGATTGCTTACAATTAAAATATCATATTTATGAAAACCACAACCATATATATGAAAATAATAGAGCGAAAATTCTATGATATTTTTGGCTTTACAGACGTTCAGTAAAAAACGGCAGGAGCCGTCAAGCTGCGCTCCTGCCGTTGGGTCCGCCCTGACTGTTTTTGTTCAGTCCGCAGGCGTGTTCAAATTCGCGAAGTTTCTGTTCTGCCTCGGGGGTCAGATGGTTCGGGACATCGATCTGGACCGTCACGTACTGATTGCCATGGATGGACGGATTCTTCATGGAAACAATGCCTTTTCCCTTTAATTTAATCTTGGTTCCCGACTGCGTCCCGGCTGCGATCCTGCACAGGACATTGCCGTACAGGGTGGAAACCAGCGCCTCACCGCCGAAGACTGCGGTGGTAAACGGAATGCGGACGGTCGAGTAAACATCCATCTCCTTGCGCTCCCATCCCGGTTTCGCGGTAACGGTAATATTTAAAAGAAGATCGCCCGCCTCGCCGCCGCCCGTTCCCGGCATGCCTTTTCCTTTCAGACGGATAGATTTACCGGTATCGATGCCCGCTGGGATGTGAACCTGTAAAGACTGGCGCTTGCCGGTCTGTGGGTTCTGCAGAGTGATGAGCTTCTCGCAGCCGGATACGGCTTCATCAAAGCTTATGGTTACATCGGACGTGAGGTCAGAACCTTTCTCACGGAAGTCGGCGCTGTGAAAGCCCTGACTGCCGCCGAAGCCGCTAAAGCCAGACCCGCCGCCAAAATGAGCGCTAGAACCGCCAAAACTGGAACCACCGGTAAAATGAGTCCCAGAGCCGCCAAACCCGGAACCGCCCGTGAAATGTCGGCTGCGGGAACTGCCGCCCGAACTCTTGCCGTGGAACATGCCGCCAAACATATCTCCAAAAATGTCACCCATATCGTCCAAGTCATCCCCGGTAAAATGGTATTCTGCATAACCGCCCGGACCGCTCTGATAGTGCCAGGCACCGCCCTGACCGGTACCGCCAAAGCCGGAGCCAAATGGACTATTTCCAGAAGCGCCGGCACCGCCAGCTCCGCCGTATGCGGCGCTGTTCGGGTCAAATGCGGCGTGACCGAAGCGATCGTAGAGTTTCTTCTTTTCTGGATCACTTAAGATCGAATAGGCTTCGTTGACATCCTTAAACATCTGCTCTGCCTGGGGATTACCGGCATTGGAATCCGGGTGATACTTTTTGGCAAGTTTCCGGAATGCCTTTTTGATCGTCTCCGCACTGGCGTCCCGCTTTATCCCCAGTATGTCATAATAGTCTCTTTTCTCTGCCATCGATTATCACCTCCGTAGATGCAGTGATTTAAGTTTCAATTATTTAGGTTATGATAAAAGATTGGGTATGATAGAAGCTGCCGCATTCCTGCGACAGCTTCTGAAGTTATCTGGCTGCTGGCAACACAATGTGTGAGCCGCAGCTGCCTATCTGATTATTAACCTTCGATGGAAACGAAATGCTTCTCTTCAACCGCTTTCTTTTCCAGCTCTTTCGGGAAGGTCAGGGTCAGAGTGCCATTTTCAAATTTGGCATGGATATCCTTTTCCTCCAAGTTCTCGCCGACGTAGAAGCTTCTGCTTACATTGCCGCTGTAGCGTTCCTGGCGGATATATTTAACGGTTTTCTGCTCGGCTTTAGCGTCCTTCTTGGAAGCATCTGCTTCTGCGGTCGTTGCATCCTTCTGATTCTCCTCCGGCATATCTTTCGATGTAACTTCTTTCGAACCGCTGACGGTCAGATAGCCATCTTTCAGCTCAATCTGAAGTTCGTCTTTCTTAAATCCCGGCAGGTCGATGGAAACTTCATAATCCTTATCGGTTTCCTTGACATCCGTCTTCATCAGCTGGGAAGAGGAAGCACCATACAGTCTCTGGTTAAAGCTCGGGAAGGAAAAATCCATCCAGTTATCAAAGTTATCAAATACACTATTATTAAAAATGCTCGGCATATACATAAGTCATCTCTCCTTTTCGTATTATCTTAACATCTATGTGAAAACATCGGTGGCAACAAGCTCGTTCTCAGTTCCTTGTTCCTTTCCTTTGTTCTAGATGTAATATAACACACATAATTAGCACTGTCAAGTGTTGAGTGCTAATTTTTTGAGATTTTTTTTGCAAACCTTGATTTTACGGGGTTTGCAACACTTTTTTTCCTTATAATCATCACTTTTTCTTGATTTGACACCATTTTGACACCAATTTTTTTATTTTTGGTGTCAACTAATTGCTACGCTTTCCAGCCTTGTGATTTCACTCTCAATTCTGGACATCTCACTTACATGGTTATATACGTCCATTGTTACATCTATGTGGGCGTGTCCCATAATATATTGAAGAACTTTTACGTCTATCCTCTTTTCTGCCATTCTGGTACAAGCCGTATGTCGCATAATGTGAGCGGATACCGTTGGTAACAATTCAGCATTTCTATGTTCAGTCTTTGCAATTTGAACTTCTTTTTTGTTATATGCGTCTACAATATTATATAAGATATTGTTTATTGCACTAGGCATGAGCGGTCTGCCGGACTTTGCCATGAAAATGAATCCTTTATAACCGTCTATCTCAACATCTTTTCCTTTTTGAAGCATAAAGTTTAATTTCTTTTGTTCTTCAAATGCTCTTTGTACATCTGATGTCATAGGGATAGTTCGGATTCCAGAATCCGTCTTTGGCGTGGAAATATGGAATTTATAGCCATCTCCTAAATCTTTATAAATCAACTGATGGTCAATACTTACCGCTTTTGTTCTGACATCTACATCTTCCCAAGTCAATCCAATCAGTTCTCCGCACCTTACACCAGTTCCTAACATGATTCTGAGCATTGGATAGTAGGTGTTGTATACTTGATTATTTTTCACAAATTCCAGCATTTTTTCCTGTTGTAAAACTGTTAAGGCAATACGTTCTTCTGCCTGTCTACCATAATCACTGATAGAAAACTTTGCCGGATTCTTGCGGATAATATCATCATCAACAGCCATTTCCAGTGCCGGATAAATCATATTGTTAATAAATTTTATTGTAGAATATGCGTATCCTGCTTTAGAAAGTTTTGAGTAAAACGATTTGATGTGTGATGGTAAAATCTGAACAACCTTGATGTTTCCAATTTCGTCTTTGACACGATTCTCCCATGTTTTCAGATAATTTGCTCTAGTAGATTCTTTCAGCTCCCTAGTGGACATATATCTTTCAAACAATTTATTAAGAGTAAGTTTTTTGATTGCTCCATCAGTTAAAATGTTATCTTCCAAGTCTTTTGCAATCTGCTTTTCCTTTTCCCTTAATTCCGGTAAATCCTTTGCATATACTGTCAGACGTTTTCCACTTCTTATATCTGTATAACGGTAACTATATCTACCATCTTTACGCCAGCTTTCGCCCTCTCTTAATTTTCTTCCTTTATGGTCTTTTCTGCTATTTGCCATGAGAAACATTCCTTTCTGTAATAGCCCCCTTTTTTGTTCTCATGACGTGGTTATGTCTATAAATATTATACCATATATCACAAGAAACATAAATGAAAAAGGGTGTTATTCTTCCAGATATGAGAGGTAATTTTTGACTTTTTCTACCGAATAAAGAACCCTACGTCCAATCACAATTTTTGCTCCTGCCTGTTCTCCAATCTTTCTTGCAGTAGCATGACCACAAGATAACATTGCAGACAATTTATCTATATTTACCGTTATCGGCTGTGAGGTTGGTCTTTCTTTTGTTTTGTTCATCTGTCAGCCCTCCTTTTACCGACCTGTATTATCGTCATTTTCTGCACACCAGTAAAAGTATCACTCTCCTTTATCATATGCTTTTTACAAGCAGTCAGACGGCTTCGGCAAGCTCCGCTGGTATCTCAACCATTCCCATTCCTGTGGGCTGAACCGTGTCATACGGGTGTATCATTATCCTGTGTTGCAGGTCATGGCAGAACGACTTTTCCAACGGTCGCTCCCAGATCATTGCATGAATCGCTATCTCCCGATTGGAAAAGTCACGGCGTACAACCTCTGATGGCTCACTGCAAGCACAAACGTATCTGACTGCTTTATTCAGTTGTCAAAGAACTGTTAGGCTCTTGTCAGCCTGTATCAATTCATTTTTACAAATGGACTGATACAGAATGATAAGAAAAAGCGGAACAGGAAAGAGGGGAGTTTGTTAAATCATGCTCCGCTCAAATATTACTTAATGTTCGTCTATTTCAAATTCACATATCATTTTCAAAAGGGCTTCTCTGATACGTCCCTTTAATTCCATATCAACCACAATGTATACGTTACCGTACTCATCGTAAAACGGGCGTAAACAGCATTTTGATATGTAGGCTTCATAGAATAACAACAGCTTTTCTATGGCGTTTTCGTTACCGTCCACGGCTGATGATATGAGAAAAAATGATGGAAGTGTGTGTTGCTTATTCTTCATTTGTTTTCTTCTCCTTTAACTGCTTTCTGATTTCTTCAAGTGAATTTCTTCTGTGTCTGTATGATGTGCTTCGGTTGATATTCAGCTTTTCGCCTATCTCCGAATCACTCATATCCAAGAAGAAAAACATCAATACAATGTTTCGGCTCTGCTCCGGCAACTGTTTCAGTGCTTCTGCAAGTTCTTCATCAAGTACACGGATTTCTGTACCGCACACATCGAACGTTGTATATTCACTTTCGTAATCGTCCCATACAATCAATTTCTCAACAACAATCTCTGGAAGCTCACAAAAGGATACTTCCTTTGCCTGTCGTCTTGCTAATTCCTTGCGGTAGTTACGGACAATGCCTTTCACAACCTTTTTGAGCTTACAGTCAAACTGACACTGTATTGTCTTTTGGAAGTCTGATGGTTTCAAAATCACACCCCCTTTCGCTATGAAGTGAAAAGTATGTATCCCTCTTTCCGCACCATATCTGTACGGCAAGGTGTGATTTGTTGCAGGATTGAAAAATTTTTTGTAAATATGAAAACAGCCTATTTGCACCAATAACAAATAGACTGTTTTTAAAACATCTGATATATGAGTTTTTAATTCATGTTCAAGGACTGATGATGTACTAAGAAAAAGACGGAATAAATTCGGTTGTCGGTATAGACTGCCTGTTTTACTTAGAATCACAAATTGCTCCTTGACCAGAGCAAGCCTGTGAAAATAGAAAAAGGACAGCTCTGGTTATACCAAAACCGTCCCTATATTTTTGGACATTATAAAAGAGATTACCCACAGAACGGTTTTTTTTATTTACCGAACGAGGTAATATTTTTATCGAATTTATAGTGCATATAATATGAGTTTTTAACACATTCTAATCACATAACACCCATGATTGATTACTCATAGAAGCACCACCTTTGCGACAATAGATTTTTAAAATTTAATCTTTGTCTTTTTTGTAATCGTATAAATATATTCCTCTGGTGTGGGACGCTTATTTCTAAACAACTTTCTGAAATTCGCTTGTACCTCTGGGTCGGTGCTGGTCATTGCTTCATCAATAGTAGCTTCTATATCAGTCCGAATATCAGCAAGCGATGCTCCATCTGCTTTAGCACCAGTTTTCAACATTTTTTTAATATGTCGTTTTTTTAATCCTACCATATTTTTAATCTCTGTTATATAAAAGCGTTCCTAACCTTTATGTATTTTGTTGTCCAGATAAAAATTTCTGTTTTGATAAAGCAAGTTCTTTGTGTAAATGCACCGCCATAAAAATAGTAATCACAGCAGAAAGTACATCAGCGATTGGCTGGGCGTACATAATGCCGTTGATTCCCCAAAATACTGGAAGAATCAGAATTACAGGTATGAAACAAATTCCTTGCCGACAAGCTCCTAAAAAGAAACCAGCTAACCCTTTCCCAAGAGCGAGTAATAATGAAGAATATACAGTATAGAAGCCAAACAACATAAATGAAAAACCATTTATCCGTAAAGATTGAGTTCCTACACGAATCATATCTAAATCCATTTTTGTGAATTGTGATATGATTCCTTTTGAAAATATTGCCAATATCAATCCATAAATAACACAAAATATGGTAGACCATAAAATTGATGTTTTAATTGCTTCTTGTAAACGGTAAAATTTCTTTGCACCATAACTATATCCGGCAATCGGCTGAAAACCTTTAATAAATCCAAATACCATCAAACTTCCCATAGAAACAATTCTTGTCACAGCCCCCATACCAGCAATTACAGAATCTCCATAGACCATAGATTTTGTATTTACAAAAGAAATAGAAAGGCTTGTTAATATCTGAAAAACAAGTGTTGGTATTCCGATTTTAAATATCTCTGACATAATACTGTCTCTTATACACATCTCCGAGCCCACGAGA
>OWJJ01000640.1_pt1 | contig 24061 bp, 19 predicted proteins | sample 1732811 | NCBI WGS metagenome assembly OWJJ01 (sample SAMN05065756, study PRJEB22554) | human gut metagenome | biome: ENVO:2100002; feature: ENVO:00000062; material: ENVO:00002003 | host: Homo sapiens | place: USA
AGAGACAGCCCTTCTCGTAGCGGGCGGAGGAGTCGCTGTTCTGGCCCAGAGCGCGGCTGGTCTTACGCACGCAGTCGCGGGCGAAGGTGGCACACTCAAACAGCAGGCTGGTGGTGTTCTCATCCATGCCGGAGTTTGCGCCGCCCATGATGCCGGCAAGTGCCACCGGCTTTTCGGCATCGCAGATGACCAGATTGTTGGGGTTCAGGGTAAATTCCTTCTCGTCCAGTGTGACGATCTTTTCACCTTCCTGTGCGCGGCGCACATCGATGGTACGGCCGGCGACCTTGTTCAGGTCAAAGGCGTGCATGGGCTGACCCATCTCCAGCAGGGTGTGGTTGGTGATATCCACCACGTTGCTGATGGAGCGCAGGCCGCACAGAGCCAGATGGCGCTTCATCCAGCGGGGAGACTCGCCCATGCGGATGTTGCGCACATAGTGTGCCATGTAGCGGGGGCACAGGTCCGGTGCCTCCACCTTGACGGTGATGGGCGCATCCGGCTCGCAGACAGTCTTGTAGTCCATGGCGGGCATGTGCAGGGGCTTACCCAGAACGGCAGCCACCTCGCGGGCGATGCCCAGAACGGACTGGCAGTCCGGACGGTTTGCGGTGATGGAGATATCAAAGATATAGTCATCCAGACCCACCACGGGGGCAATGTCGGTGCCGGGGACAGAATCCTCGGGCAGGATGAGCAGGCCGTAGACCTCAGAGCCCGGGAACAGGTCATCGTTCAGGCCCAGCTCTTCGCCGGAGCACAACATACCGTTGGAGTCCACGCCCTGCATCTTGCGGGCCTTGATCTTGATGCCGCCGGGCAGGGTGGAGCCATCCAGAGCAGCGGGCACGCAGTCGCCCAGTTTCATGTTGGCGGCACCGGTGCTGATGCGGATGTCGTGGCCGTAGTCGCCGCAGTCCACCACACACTTGGTCAGGTGGGTGCCCTCCTGCTTTTCCATCTCCACGATCTTGCCGACGACCACCTTGCTGATGCCGGCATCCAGCGGGATCAGCTCTTCGACCTCAAAGCCGCAGGAGAAGAGCTTTTCCTCCAGTTCCTGCGCAGTAACGTCGATATCTACAAATTCTTTTAACCAGCTGAAAGGTACTTTCATTGTCTCTTCTCTCCCCTCTTATTCGTGGAACTGCTTGAGGAACTGCAGGTTGTTCTCGAACATCAGGCCGATGTTGTTGATGCCGTACTTCAGCATGGCGATACGCTCGATGCCGATGCCGAAGGCGAAGCCGGAATACTCGTCCGGGTCGATATTGCAGTTCTCGAGCACCTTGCGGTTAACGACACCGCCGCCAAGCACCTCGATCCAGCCGGTGTGCTTGCACAGCGGGCAGCCCTTGCCGTGGCACTCGAAGCAGCTCACGTCCACCTCCACGCTGGGCTCGGTGAACGGGAAGTAAGAAGGACGCAGGCGGGTGCGGGTGTCGGCACCGAACAGTTTCTGCACGAAGGTGTTCAGCGCGCCCTGCAGGTCGCCCAGCGTGATGCCCTTATCCACCACCAGACCTTCCATCTGGTGGAACATGGGGCTGTGGGTGGCGTCCGAGTCGGAGCGGAACACACGGCCGGGCATCAGGATCTTGATGGGCGGCTTCTGAACGTCCATGGTGCGGATCTGGCCGCCGGAAGTCTGGGTACGCAGCAGGAACTCCTCCGACAGGTAGAAGGTGTCCTGCATGTCGCGTGCCGGGTGATCCTTGGGCACGTTCAGGCGGGTAAAGTTGTGGTCATCGTCCTCGATCTCCGGGAAGGTGCCCACCGAAAAGCCCATGCCGGAGAACACGTCGATGATCTGGTTGGTGATCAGGGTCAGCGGGTGCAGGCCGCCCATGGGGCGGGTCTTGGCGGGCAGCGTGATATCCACCGTCTCAGCGGCATTGCGGGCAGCAAGCTCTGCCTGCTTCACCTGTTCTGCGGCAGCGTCATAGTCTGCCTGCACCTTTGCCTTAAGTTCGTTGATGATCTTGCCCATGGCAGGACGCTCTTCCGGCGCAACGGTGCGCAGGTTCTTCATCAGGGCAGGGATCTTGCCGTTTTTGCTGAGGTACTCCTGCCAGAAGGAGGCCAGCGTTTCCTTGCCGGACACCTGACCAAGGCTTTCAGCGGCCTGTTTTGCCAGCTCGTCGATCATTGCTTGCATGGATGTTCTCTCCTTTATTCTTCGTGTTGATGAGCGGAGTGCAACAAAAAAGCTCCGTCCCCTGCCCGATTTCTCAGGCAAAAGGGACGAAGCTGTAATTCTTCTGCTCCGCGGTACCACCCGGTTTCCACCCGTGCACAGATGCCGGGCGGCTCTCAGAACGCCGTAACGGGGCGCAACCGTTCTGTGCTAGTGAGCTTCCGCCTTTCGCACAGACCGCTCAGGAGCGAACTTCAGCCAGCCCGCACACGGAAGCCCTTTCAGCCGGTGAAGCTTCTCTCTTTGCCGTGCGGTACAGACCTACTCTCTCCGTCGCTGCGTTTGGGAGTATTCAGGTTCATAACCGTATGTATACTACCACATTTCGCGGAAGTTTGCAAGGGGTTGTATCATTTCCGCCCAAACAGGATTAGTCATATTCGCCGCTCATCATTTTATTTTTCCAGTCAGCATCCAGATGATATTCTTCTGAGACCTTTATCACAAGCACACCATCCATTTTCCGGATGGAACCTTCCTGCGGGAATGTCGGCATCTCTGCGATCTCCTCCGTTTCAAGAAGTTTCTGATAAGTTTTGTCATCACACAGATTCAGCCAGATCGGCGTATAATCGCGGAAAGCTGCATCCCAGGAAAAACGGATCGTACCCGCCGTCTCTGCCATAAACAGTCCCACTCTCGCATACGGGTTTGCCGTGTGGTATAGCTCATGGGTACGGAACAACGGGCTGCTGCTTGCATTTCCCACAAGCATCACCGGGATCTCGTTATCGTAATATCCTTCGCTCACCAGCGTCTGTGCAATCAGGTCAGAGAGTTCTTTCGTTGCCTGCCTGCCCTCATACATCGCCTGCTGATCGACCGCCGACATGAATACGCTCCCGTAAACGACAGCAGCCGCCGTCAGCAGGATCAGTGCTTTTTCTGCTTTATTCCAGCATTTGCGGAACGCATCACAGGCTGTTTCTCCCTCCCGGCTGCTGTCCAATAGCCAGAAACAGACCGGCAGGAACAAGGCCAGACCTCCGGACATGGGAATATAAAACGACGCCTGCGAGGTTGCCACCATAAATACCGTGCACATCATGGGCAGCACCAGCAGCGCTGCTGTGCCATAGAAAGTGTTTTCCCAATCTTTCCGGCGTATGAGCCGAACCAGTCTGCACGCAAGCGCGGCACCCACCACACAAAAAATCAAAACAAATACAACTGCAGTTTCCTGCAGCATATTGTGTTTTACAAGGGTGCCAAAGAAATACCGATAAAAAAGCTCATAGCACTTTGCAACGCTGGAAGGAAGATTTTTCAGGATTCCAGACACTGAAATATCTGCTCCGCCCTGATAATTCGTCATTGCAACACCTGAAATCTTCAGAATAATCTGCAATATTCCCCAGTACAGCGCCGCGCCGCACACCGCACTGCCCAGACATTTTGCGATATAGCACCGGAGCTTTATCCCTTCTTCACCTCGGAACAACAGTACCAGAAACCACGCCAGCAGCACCATGCAGAAGCAAGCAAGGTCTGTCTGATAGAGTCCAAGACTCAACGCAAGTAAAAATGCTCCCTGCGCAACGCCTGCCGCAATGCTGCGGCTTCTGATCACACAGACCGCTGCCAGCACCGACAAATAAAATGCCAAACCAAACTCGACCGATTGGTGTGCAAACGAGAGGTAACAACCGATCACGGTATTAGCCAAATAGCATAATCCTGCGAGCCAGTCAATGCAGGATGTTCTCATCCATGCCGGTTTGAAGAGCATATGAAGTCTGGTGACTCCAAGAGAAACCAGCATCAGACACACCACTGCGTTGATGGGTTCCAGCTGCAGGCTAAACCGTAAAAAGCTGAACACTGGCCAAAGCCATCGTCCGTTGGAAAACTCCCACCCGCCTGCCCAGTATTCCGCCGTTGTCCACATTCCGTCATAAGCATTTGTCAAACGCTGGCTGACAAGCGGAAAAAACACAAAGGATGAAAAAAGCAGCATTCCCAAAAAATATTTTTTATCTAGTTCATTCCACCATTGCAGTATATTCTGCTTTATTGTTTTTAACATCCGCAATTTCCTCTGACCCAAATTTTTAATTATATTATATCAGACTTCTTTCGTCTGTTCAATGGCTGCAAAAAGGCCGCCGCCCGCCGAGGCTCTTCGGCAGGCAGCAGCCCTGTACAGACCATTCTGTTTACTTTTCCGTGATCTCCGCAGCCAGAGCATCCATCTGGGCTTCTGCAGCGGCATTGGCGGCAGAACGGATGGTAACCACATTCTCACAGACCGTGATGTTCTTCATGCCTTCCAGCTCGGCGCGCATGAGTTTTGCGGCCATAGGTGCCCAGGTGCCATTCTCCATCAGGCCGACCGTGCGGTTCTGGAAGCTCTTGGTCTTGAGGTGGGTCAGCAGATTCTCCATCGGCGGGAAGAGGAAGCCGTCGTAGGTGGCGCAGGCCAGCACGACCTTTCCGCAGCGGAAGGCTTCGGTGACGGCATAGGACACATCGGTGCGGGTCAGGTCCATCTCCACTACCTTTGCGCCCTTGGCACGCAGCTTTTCGGCCATGAGGTGGGCTGCTGCACGGGTGTGGCCGTGGATGGAAGCACTTGCCACAAGGATCTTTTCCGGTTCCTCGGGCTTGTAGCTGGACCAGATGTCGTAGTAGTTCAGATACTTGCCCAGATCTCCGGTCAGCACCGGACCGTGCAGCGGGCAGATGGTCCGGATATCCAGCGCCGCTGCCTTTTTCAGCAGCGCCTGTACCTGCGGGCCGTACTTGCCTACGATGTTCAGGTAGTAGCGGCGGGCTTCGCTGGCCCAGTCGGCCTTTTCGTCAAACTTTGCCACAGCGCCAAAGCGTCCAAAGCCATCAGCGGAGAACAGCACCTTCTCGCTGCTCTCATAGCTGACCATGACCTCCGGCCAGTGCACCATGGGGGCAAACACAAAGGTCAGGGTGTGGGTGCCAAGGCTCAGACTCTCGCCGTCCTTCACCACCACGCGGCGCTCCTTTGCCACAGCATCAGCACCAAAGAACTGATCCATATACAGGAAAGTCTTGGCGTTGCCCACCACCTGCATCTCCGGATAGAGTGCCGCCAGCTTTGCGATATTTGCGCCGTGGTCCGGCTCCATGTGGGAGACCACCAGATAATCCGGCTTACGGCCTGCCAGAGCTTCGGTCAGGTTTTCCAGCCACGGCTCGGTGGCGCGGGCATCCACCGTATCCAGAACGGCGGTCTTCTCGTCCAGAATGACATAGGAATTATAGCTGACGCCGGTGGGCACCGGATACTGGCTCTCGAACAGGTCGATGGTGGTATCATCCACACCAACGTCCAGAATAGCTTCACTGATCTTGTTTACGCTCATAATGCTCGGTCTCCTTATTTATATTTTTATGCAGTGCCGCGTTTTTGCGGCGGTTGTTTCTGAGAACAGTTCCTATCATACCACATCGTCAGAAAAATCGCAAGGGATAACGCGGGAATATTCTGCGCATCAGAGCTCTTCCCCATTCTCCGGCAGACGTGCCGCCACCGGTCTGCCCGGCTCGTTGTCCAGCTCCAGCAGCGCGGCGGCAGCGCCTTCGTCCATGGTCTGCACCGCCCGCAGCTTGCGGCTGATGGCACGGCTGCGCACCCCGATGAGGTTATCCAGCTCTTCGTCGGTCTGGCGCAGACGCTGCTGCATCTTGGAAAGTCCCTGCCCGAACTTGTCAAATTCGGTCTTTACCGCACCCAGCAGCTGCCACACCTCGCCGGAACGCTTCTGGATGGCAAGGGTCTTGAAGCCCATCTGCAGGCTGTTCAGCAGGGCCGCCATGGTGCTGGGGCCTGCCACGTTGACCTGATAGTCCCGCTGCAGGACCTCCAGCAGCCCCGCGTTCACCACCTCGGCATACAGGCCCTCAAAGGGCAGGAACAGGATGCCGAACGCCGTGGTATAGGGCGGCTCCACATATTTTTCCCGGATGTCCTTGGCCTCGCTGCGCAGCACCAGCTCCAGTGCGTGGCGGGCGTTCTCCACGGCCTGTGCGTCGCCGGAAGCCTGCGCGTCCTGCAGGTGGGCATAGGTATCGCCCGGGAACTTGGAATCGATGGGCAGCCAGACCGTGCCGCCGTCCGCGCCGGGCATCCGGATGGCATATTCCACCCGCTGGGTACTGCCCGGGATGGTGGCCACATTGGTGTCGTACTGTTCCGGGGCAAGGATCTCTTCCAGAATCGCACCCAGTTGGATCTCGCCCAGAATGCCGCGGGTCTTCACGCCGGAAAGCACCTGTTTCAGCCCGCCCACATCGGCGGCAAGGTTCTGCATCTCGCCAAGACCCTTATATACCTGTTCCAGCTGGTCATTGACCGCTTTGAAGCTCTCAGTCACCCGCTTTTGCAGGGCATCCTGCAGCTGCTCGTCCACGGTATGCCGGATCTCGTCCAGTTTCTGGGCGTTCTGGGTCTGCAAGGTGGTCAGGCCCTCGGCAAGGGTGCGGCGCATCTCTTCCAGCTTACGGGAATTAGAGGCTTCCAGCCCCTGCAGCCGCTGCTCCATGGTCTGCTGCTGACTGCCCTGCCCGGCAGCAAGGGCGGTGCTCATACTCTGCACCGAAGCCTGCAGCGTCTCGCTGATCTGCCCCATGGCGGCAAGGTTTTGCTGAGACATCTCTGCCAGCTTCGCTTCCATCTGACGGTTCTGCGCATCCAGCTGCTGGCGCAGCCATTCCTTCAGTTCCGTATCGTCCCGGCTGGCCGTCGGCTTTGCCGAGCGGTAGAGCAGCAGCGCCATCATCAGGCAGATAGCCACCAGCAGCACCGTGTAAAGAAATGCCAGAAATTCCATTTTCGTCTCCCATTGCAAAATCCGGGCTGTGCAGCTGCAAAGCCCGGATCTGCGTGTTTTTTTATTTTGTCTGTTCTTCCCAGAATGCAACAGCCTCGTTCAGCCAGCCTTCTGCATCGGTGCCGCGTCCTGTAGAAATCGAATGCGGCGCGTTATCATACACATGGCTGACATAGGGCACGCCGTTCTTCTCCATCGCTTTTTGAAGCTGCGGAATTTGTGCGCACCAGTCCATCAGCATAAGCGTCAGGTCATTTTTGCCACACCAGAAAAAGGTCGGTGGATAATCCTGCGTTATATAGTCCGACACATTCATATCGTAATACCGCTGTGCAAGCACACCGGGATCCAGCAGGATCCGATAGCCCGGTTTCAGTTCCCGGAATGTATTTACCGGATAACCCAGCAGCAGAGCGCCGGGCTTTGGCAAGCCGTAGTTCCGGTATCCCACTGCATCCGTACCGAACAGACCGGTGATCTGTCCGCCGGAAGAGTATCCGATCACCGCATACTGCTCCGGCTGCACATCAAACTGCTCTGCATGTGCGGTGATATACTGCACTGCCCGCGCCACATCTTCCATGGGTGCGTTGCCGCCTGCCCGTATCCCGATACGGTAGCGCAGCACAAACGTAGTATAGCCCATCTGGTTCATCTGCCACGCTGTAGATATGCCCTCGCGGATCTCGGCGCTGGTGATCAGGGCATTTCCACCCAGCACCAGTGCATATTTCCGGTTTTTCGTTTCTCCCTGCGCCGGAAAATAGTACAGCTCCACAACATCCCGGCTGGTGTCCTGCGCAATTTCCTCTTCCGTATACAGCGGGTAGGTGATCTGGATGCCCGCATTATAATTCCGGATCAGCTGATTGAGGCCCTCTGCAGCATCCTGTGCCGTCCACTGGTTGGAGAACTTTTCAAGTTCCTGTGTACCCCAGTAGGCTTGTTTCAGGGTGCAGTCCTGCTCACGCGAGTAGGTGTACAGGCCGGAGCCCACGATGCTGGGATTTTCCCTCAGCTCATTCATCGTGGTCTGCGGGGTAATGTTAGCTTCGCCGTATTCTGCTGCCCATGCGGGCAGTGCCAGAGCCAGCAGCAGCCCGATGCACACTGCAGCCGTACAGAGTTTGTGTTTCATTGCCGCGCCTCCTTTTTATCCGACCTGTTCTTCCCAGAACGCAGCTGCCTCCGTCAGCCAGCCTTCGGCATCTGTGCCACGCCCTGTGCCAATGCTGTGTCCCGCATTTTTATACACCTGCATCAGGTATGGCACACCATGTGCCTGCAAAGCTTTTTCAAAGGCAGGGCCCTGCTTCCGCAGATCCATCAGCGGCAGGACGATATCATTTTTGCCATACCAGAAGTACACCGGCGGGTAATCATCCGTTACCACATCGGCTACGCTGGAACAGTAAAAGCGCCAGCCGCACTCGCCCGGATCCATCAGCACATGATACAGCAGCTTGACCTCGTTGAAGTTGATGACCGGATAGGCCATAAGCAACGCACCGGGCTTGGGCACACTGTATCTGCCCCAGCCGATCTCCTCGTTGCAGAACAGTCCAGCCAGCTGTCCGCCAGAGGAAAACGCTGTAATGGCATACCCTTCTGCCTGTACGCCGAACCGCTCTGCATTCTGCGTGATGAACTGCACGGCGCGGCCAATATCGTCCAGCGGCGCATTGTCCGTTGCGTCCAGAAAAGAACGATACCGCAGCACAAATACGGTATAACCCATCGCATGCAGCTGGCTGGCAGCAGAGCCGCCCTCTTCCATTTCTGAGGTGATGGTGCTTCCGTTGCCCGGCAGTACGATCGCATAGCGCCCGCCGGATCCTTCCGCCGGGTAATAAAACAGCTGCACCATGCCCAGAGAAGAATTTTCCGCAATTTCTTCCGGAGTGTACACCTGCCATGTGACCTGTACGCCCTTATTGTAGTTTTCGATCACAAGGTTCATCGCATCCGCGCAATCATAGACCAGCTGCGGCTTTGCGTACTGGGCCAGTGTTTTATTGTTCCAGTAATTGCTTTCGATGGGCAGCATTTCCCTGCAGTAAGTATAGTATCCGGAAGCTTTCAATGATGGGTTTTCCCGCAATTCCCGCATGGTGGTCTGCGGTGTGATATTGGGCTCGCCCAGCTCTGCCGCAAATGCAGGCTGTGCCAGCAGGAACAGGAGTCCCAGACTCAGCAGCACCGCACGAAATCGTTTTTTCACAGCAATCCCCTTTTTCTGTCGGTTATTTACACTGTTCCTCCCAGAACTCAGTAGCCAGCTTGATCCATCCGTCCGCATCGGTGTGACGGCCCGGGCCAATGGCGTGCGGGGCGTCCTCGTACACCACGCACTGATAGGTCGCACCGCTCTCCTTCAGGGTCTTTTCCAGCAGGGGGCCCTGCTTTTCGTAGTTCATGCACTCCATGTAATAATCGTTTTTGCCGTACCAGAAGAAGGTGGGGGTGTAATTCTTGTTTACCACATCCGAGATGTTAGTCCAGTAGTAACGCCAGCTGATCATGAGCGGGTCGATGGCAATGTGGTACAGCGGCTTTACCTCATAGAAATCGTTGATGGGATAACCCAGCAGCAGTGCTGCCGGCTGAGGAATGCCAAAGGCCTTGTAGCCGAACCGCTCGTTGTCCGAGCCGATCAGTCCCACGATGTGTCCGCCGGACGAGAAGCCCATCAGGGCGTAGTTCTCGCGCTGGACACCGAACTGCTCTGCATTTTTAGTCAGATACTTCACGGCATTGGCAATGTCGTACAGCGGCGCGTTGTCGGAAGCATTCAGGAACGAACGGTACCGCAGCACAAACACCGCATAGCCCAGATCGTGCAGCTGGTTCGCGATGGATGCGCCCTCGTTCAGCTCTGCCGTGGTGTTGCCTCCGTTGCCGGGCACCACGACCACATATTTGGCGTTTTCCGTTTTTGCCGGGAAATAAAACAGCTGCACCATGCCCAGCGCCGGGTCTGCCTCGATCTCTTCCGGTGTATACACCTGCCATGTGACCTGCACGCCCTTGTTGTAGTTCTCGATCACAAGGTTCATGCCCTCGGCGGCATCCTCAGAGGCCGCCCAGCTCACATAGCCCTTGATCGGCGTGTTGTCGTATTTTGTGCTGCCCTCGATCCACTCGTTGCAGTAGGTGTAAAAGCCCGAACCCTTGATGCTGGGGTTTTCACGCAGCTCCTTCATCGTGGTCTGCTCTGTGATGTTCGGCTCTCCAAGCTCTGCTGCAAAAGCCGAAAGTGACAGGCACGCCAGCATTCCCAGCGCACACAGTGCCGTTCTGATCCATTTCATGTGTCAACGTCCTCCGTTCTGCAGCGGCGGTCTCTGCGCCGTGCCCTTGTTTATATGTTTTATTGTATCACAAACCTGCCTGATGTCAAAGAAATTTCTGTGCAGTGCGGCGCTTGTACCGCACTGCAAATTCTGCTATACTGAAATCGGTCATTTTTGAGAGTTGAGGGTATGGGCAGGCTTCTGCCTGTCCGCTGGGAAATTGCATATGAGCAAGATCACGATCCGGCCCATGGAGCCGGAAGACTGGGACGCCGTTTCCAGAATCTATTTAGAGGGCATCGCCACAGAGCATGCCACCTTTCAGACCACCTGCCCCCCGTACGCTGCGTGGGATGCCTCTCACACAAAGGACTGTCGGCTGGTGCTGCTGGTGGATGATGTCATTGCCGGGTGGACCGCGCTGCACCGGGTAGACCCGCGCTGGTGCTACCGCGGCGTAGCTGAGGTGAGCATCTATGTGGGGGAGCAGTTCCGCGGCCATGGACTGGGCTGTCATCTGCTGGCCGAGCTGTGCCGTCAGGCCGAAGAGGCCGGCTACTGGACCCTGCAGTCCACCGTGCTGCAGGACAATGCTGCCAGCCGTGCCCTGCACACCAAGTGTGGCTTCCGTCTGGTAGGCCGCCGCGAGCGCATTGCGCGGGACTGTCATGGCCGCTGGCTGGACACCTTCCTCATGGAGCGCCGTGCCGCTGCGGATGAGCCGGAGGGCTACAAAAAGCTGTGAGATACAAAAAAGGACTCTGCACCTTGACGATGCAGAGTCCTTTTTTGTTTCGCTTATTTACCAGCAGGCAGGCTTACCACTCTTTGCCATCGACTTCCACGCTGCCGTCTACCACAGCACCGGCGTGGGAGCGCTGGAACATGCTCTCCACCACAGCGCAGTACTTATCTGCCAGACAGACGATAATGGCCTCACGGCAGGTAGGTACATGACGGAAGGTCAGCGGCCACATGTGGCTGGAAATGATGCTCTGTTCCTTTTTGGTGATGCCGAACACACGCTCTGCATTGATGCAGGCACAGCCCGGGTGCGAGAAGCCGTGCATCTCAAACAACCGGCGCAGGCCGTGGAAGGTGCCCTTGTTATGCCAGTCATACAGATAAAAATCATGCAGCAGGGCACCCACCGCCAGCGAGGTCTCGTCGGCGTGCAGATGCAGACGGCGGTTGAGCCAGAAGCTCACCAGCGCCACATTCTTGCAATGCTGGTAGGTGGTGACAGAACCGTGCTGGATATACTCCCGCATCCGCTGTACATCCGGGTGATGATCGTATTTTTCTACGATGGCATAAAGCTGTTCGCGCTCGATCTCAGAAAGCTGCATGCTGCAAAATTTCCTTTCACTTTAAGGTGATGTTTTCAGGAACGAAGCTGGACCGGATTGGAATTGCCGAAGTTTTCTGCGCTGGAAGGGTTTTCCCGCTTGAGGGAAAGATCTACCAGATACTGCTTGCCGTCGCCCAGTTCTTCCAGCTGGGCCAGCTTTGCGTTTGCAGCCGCTTCGTCCGGATACCACTGGATCAGGAAGAAGTTCTCTTCCTCCACCCCGTAGTACAGCCACTGGCCGTCGGCACGCAGCCAATCGTCCAGATGATCCACCTCTTCGCCGTCCGGCAGGCCAAGGCCTTCTTCGGCATAAAGGTTTTCCGGTTCCACCTGCAGCATTTCGATCACCTGAATGGAGCTTTGCAGGTATTCGTCCTGCGAGACTGTCTTGTCCGAAAGCTCCCATCCGGTAAGAAATGCCTGCATGAGCAGGTCGCGCACAGAAACACGCGGCAGGGTCGGGTCCATAACCATAGGTATTCCTCCTTGAGTTTGTCCCTGCTGACCAGTATACGTCAAAGCCTTATGCAAGTCAACAGTTTAATTGTAAATTTTTTGTAGGTTCGTTCAAATATGTCAGATTTATCCAACCGACCAGTCAAAAGTGTCTCCCAGCCATTCCACTGCCAGTTCCACCCAGTGATGCCGGTGGCGGCTGGGCTGATCCACCTCTGCGGTGCTGATGCTGGTGCCGTGCACCCCCTTTTCAAACAGATGCGCCTCGCAGGGCACACCTGCCCTGTGCAGAGCGCTCACCAGCATCAGCGTATTCTCCACCGGAACGGTAGCGTCCTCCATGGTGGCCCACACGAACACCGGCGGCGTCTGCGGCGTGATCTTATCCTCCAGACCGAATGCCTGCTGTGCCGCCGGGTCAGTGCTGCCCGCCAGCTGCACAAAACTGCCGCGGTGGGCATACTGCCCTGCGGTGATCACCGGATAGCCCAGAATCACCGCATCGGGCCGGGGCTGGGCGCGCTCCCCGGGAATGTCCAGCACAGCACCGGAAAGTGCCAGATGTCCGCCCGCCGAAAAGCCGCACACTGCGATCTTTTCCGGCAGGATATGCCATCCGGCCGCGTGCTGCCGCACAAGGCCGATGGCCTGTGCCAGCTGGCGCAGCGGCAGATAGTCCGCTGCCTGTTCGCAGATGGCGTAGTCCAGCACAGCGGCATGATATCCCGCTGCTGCAAACTGCAGTGCAACCGGGTCGCCCTCCCGGGCGCTGACGTGGGTATAGCCGCCGCCGGGCACCACCAGCACCAAAGGCCGGTCGATGGCCTTCGGCATCCGTTCGCAGGAATCCCGCAGATAAACAGTCAGCGTTCCGCCGCCTTCCAGTTCCAGCTGCTTCAGCTGCATGATATTTTCCCCCTTCGGAAATGATCTTCGGGGTTCATTATAGCACAAAACGCTTTCATTTGAAATACGATTTAAACCCGTCTTTGTGTGCACCACGGTCATCTATAATGGCAGTTCCGTTTTAATTGGCAGGCACAAAAGGTCTGCACAGACCGCAGGCCGCTTCCGATTTTTAAACTTTTTATGAAAGCCCTTGATTTTTGCCGGGAAGCGGTGTATATTAGCACTCAAAAGTTATGAGTGCTAAGCATTCCGAAGCGTTCCAGCTTCCCGAGTGCCCGGCACTGAATACAGATAAAAAGAGGTCTTGCATTATGGCTAAGAAAGAATTTCAGGCTGAAAGCAAAAAACTGATGGATATGATGATCAACTCCATCTACACCAATAAGGAGATCTTCCTGCGGGAGCTGATCTCCAACGCATCGGATGCCATTGATAAGCTCTACTATAAGAGTCTGACCGATCCCTCCGTGGGCATGAACAAGGGCGATTTCCGCATCCTCATCACCCGCGACAAGGATAACCGTATCCTGACCGTCGAGGATAACGGCATCGGCATGACCAAAGAGGAACTGGAACAGAATCTGGGCACCATCGCCCACTCCGGTTCTCTGGACTTCAAGAAAGACAACAAGGACGAGAACATCGACATCATCGGTCAGTTCGGCGTGGGCTTCTACTCCTCCTTCATGGTTGCCGACAAGGTCACGGTCATTTCCAAGGCCTATGGCTCGGATGAAGCATGGCAGTGGGAGTCCTCCGGCGTGGACGGCTACGAAATGACCCCCGCCCAGAAGGACACCGCCGGCACCCAGATCATCCTGCACATCAAGCCGGACACCGAGACCGACCACTACGATAATTTCCTGGATGAATACGGCATTGTTGCCATCGTCAAGAAGTACAGCGACTATGTGCGCTACCCCATCCAGATGGAGCGCCAGCACGAGCGCCAGAAGCCGGAACCGGACCCCAAGCCCGAGGATTACAAGCCCGAGTGGGAGAGCTACACCGAGCTGGAGACCCTGAACAGCATGGTGCCCATCTGGAAAAAGCAGAAGAGCGAAGTGACCGACGAAGAATACGCCAGCTTCTATAAAGAGAAGTTCAACGATTATACCGACCCTGCCCGTGTCATCGTCAGCCGCACCGAGGGCACTGCGAACTACAACGCCCTGCTGTTCGTACCCAGCCACCGCCCCTACGATTTCTACACCAAGGATTACGAGAAGGGTCTGGCCCTGTACGCATCCGGCGTGCTCATCATGGAGAAGTGCGCCGACCTGCTGCCCGATTACTTCAGCTTTGTCAAGGGCATCGTGGACAGTCAGGATCTGAGCCTGAATATCAGCCGCGAGATGCTGCAGAAGGACAACCAGCTCAAACTGATCCACAACGCTCTGGAAAAGAAGATCAAGAACGAGCTGCACGCCATGCTGGCCAACGACCGCCAGAAGTACGAGGAATTCTGGAAAGAGTTCGGCCGTCAGATCAAGTTCGGTGCTTACTCTGACTACGGCATGCACGCCGAGCTGCTGCGCGACCTGCTGCTGTTCTGGTCTGCCAAGGAGCAGAAGATGGTCACTCTGCAGGAGTATGTGGACAAGATGCCTGCTGAGCAGAAGTATATCTACTTTGCTGCCGGTGATTCTACCGACCGTCTGGCAAAGCTGCCCGCCGCTGAGCTGGTCATGGATAAGGGCTATGACGTCCTGCTGCTGACCGAGGATGTGGATGAGTTCTGCCTGCAGATCCTGCGCAGCTATCCCCGCAAGGATGCCGAGGGCAAGGACGGCACTGTGGAGTTCAAGAATGTCAACAGCGGCGATCTGGGCCTTGAGACCGAGGAAGAGAAGAAGGCCGCCGAGGATGCCACCGCCGAGAACAAGGCTCTGTTCGACACTATGAAGGATGCTCTGGACGGCAAGGTGAAGGAGGTCAAGGTCTCCACCCGTCTGAAGGATCACCCCGTGTGTCTGAGTGCCGACGGCCCGCTGTCCATCGAAATGGAAAAGGTGCTGTCCAAGCAGCCCGGCAGCGAGGGCGTAAAGAGCGACAAGGTGCTGGAGCTGAATGTCAACCACCCCGTGTTTGCCGTGCTCAAGGCCGCACAGGAGGCCGGTGACACCGACAAGCTCAAGAAGTACAGCGCTCTGCTGTATGCACAGGCACAGCTCATTGAAGGCCTGCCGGTGGATGACCCTGCCGCTTACGCGGAGGCCGTCTGCAGCCTGATGAAGTAACGTTTCCCGGAAAACAGCGGTCTTACTCCCCTGCTGTTTTCGCACGCATCGATATTTACCCCTTAACAAAAAGACCGTGCTCCGCTATAATAGAGTGGAACGCGGTCTTTTTCTGTTTTGAACTGTTTTTGATACATTGAGAGGTCTTATCCATGCAGCCAAAGAAGCACTATTTTGCGCATATCCCTACCATTGCCATTTTTATTGTATTTGCCATGTCGGCACCGCTGGGCGTGCTGCTGTTCATCTTAAAAAGCATCGATAAAAACGCTGAAAAAGAAGAAAAAGCCGCTGCACAGGCGCAGCCCGACTACCGCGCCGACCCCGCATCCCCGCAGAGCACGCCCCGGCAGGAGCAGGATCCCGAGGCCGCCTGCGGCACTGACCGCCCCACCGCAGAACAGAAGAGCGCTCAAAACTGGCACAAGACCATTGCCGTGATCTGCACCATTCTGGGTGCTGTCTTCCTGTTTACCGGTGCGGAGGAACTGATCGACTGCCTGTTCGACTTTCCGGACTTCGACGATCTGCTCCCTGCATTGGCCACGACCATTGGCGGAGCCGGCGCACTGTGGACCGGCCTGCGCATGGACCGCACCCGCAAGCTGGAACGCCTGCTGGACAAGATCGTGGGCGACCGCGACAACATCCCGCTGGACGAGCTGTTTGCCGCCGCAGGCATCGATGCCGCAAAGGGGCGTGCTGCGGTGGAAAGCGCCATTTCCCACGGTTACTTCGGTGCCGACGCCTACATCGACAACCGCACCGCTACCCTTGTGGTGCGCGGTGCTGCGCCCCAGCCGCCCAAGCAGCCGGAACCGAAACCCGCGCCGGCACCAACGGACCAGTACGCCGCCCTTCTGCAGCAGCTGCGGCAGGCCAACGACGCCATTCCTGACCCGGTGATGACCGCCAAGATCAGCCGTCTGGAAGCGGTCAGCGCCCGCATCTTTGAGCTGGCAAAACAGGACCCCGGCAAAAAGGCGCAGCTGCAGAAATTCATGGACTACTATCTGCCCACCGCCCTCAAGCTGCTGAACACCTATGCCAGCCTTCCCGCGCAGGATGTGCAGGGCGAAAACATCGCCGATGCCAAAAAGAACATCGAGCGCAGTATGGATCTGCTGGTGACCGCCTTTGAAAACCAGCTGGACAAGCTGTTCCAGTCCGATGCTCTGGACGTCTCCGCCGATGTGGCTGCACTGGAAGGAATGCTGAACATGGACGGCCTGACCGGCAGCGACTTTGCAAAATAACCGCTCAGGCGGGATCTTTTATCATAGGAGGCCGGGACTGCTGCGCCAGATGATGTGCAGCAGCCCCGGCTTTTTCATTTCACCGGAAGGAGCATGGCCGTCAACGGCATTGTCCCATCTGTCCGACGCAAATCTCCATGCCGTGCAGTGTTTGTCCACTTTGCGCAAAGCACCCGATTCACAGGCGTTTTCCACAATGGTTTTTCCGTTTCTAAATCGATTTTATTTCAATCGTCTATTTCCCTTCCGATGCCGGATTTTACACTTTTTGCAACTTTTCATTCAGATGCAACAATAACACATGGTTTTTTCTGTCCGGATTTTATATGATAAAGGCAGAAGTGTGCAGAGCGTCCTGTATGCTGCCCTGTACTTGCAGTTCCAACCCGCTCAAAAGGAGGACTATCCTATGATGAAATCTGTTTCCGCATGGAAGCAGGAGCTTTCCAGCGGCGCACACGCTGCCCGTCTGGCATCGCTGTACTGCTGTGCACCCGAAGAGACCGCCCCGCAGGCTGCCCGCTACGAAGCAGCCCTGAATGGTCTGGAGACCACCTTTGGCCCCCACGCCGAAGCCGGCCTTTACAGCGCACCCGGCCGCACCGAGATCGGCGGCAACCACACCGACCACCAGCACGGCCGCGTTCTGGCCGGCAGCGTGAACATTGATATGATCGCCGCCGCCGCACCCAACAGTCTGAACCAGCTGCGGGTGCAGAGCGAGGGCTATGACCTGTGCGTTATCAGCCTTGACGACCTGACTGCCCGCAAGGAAGAGGAAAACACCACCATCTCCCTTCTGCGCGGCGAGTGTGAGGCGTTCCGTCAGCGCGGCGCCAAGCTGGCCGGTCTGGATGTGTACATTTCTTCCAACGTGCCCAAGGGCAGCGGCGTTTCTTCCTCTGCCGCCTTCGAGGTGCTGATCGGCGTCATTCTGAACGACTGCTTCATGACCGATAAGGTCTCCCCCATCGAGATCGCACAGATCGGCCAGTGGGCAGAAAATGTCTACTTTGGCAAGCCCTGCGGCCTGATGGATCAGATGGCTTCCAGCGTCGGCAACATCATCACCATCGATTTTGCCGACCCTGCCCACCCCGATGTGGAGCCGGTGCCTGTGGATTTCTCCAAGGCCGGTCTTGCACTGTGCATTCTGGACTCCTGCGCAGACCATGCCGACCTGACCGACGAATATGCCGCCGTCCCCGCCGAGTGCCGCGCTGTGGCCGCTGTGTGCGGCGGCGAGGTGCTGCGGGACGTGCCCTTTGACACCTTCCTTGCAAAGCTGCCGGAATGCCGCAGGCAGTGCGGCGACCGCGCGGTGCTGCGTGCCTTCCATATTTATGCCGACAACGACCGTGTGGCAAAACAGGTCGCCGCTCTGCGCGAGGGCGATTTCAGCACCTTCCTGCGTCTGGTCAACGAATCCGGCCACAGCAGCTGGGAATACCTGCAGAACGTCATCCCCGCCGGGTATAAGGAGCATCAGGAAATGGGCGTGACCATTGCTGCCGCCAAGCATTACCTGAACGGCAAGGGCGCGGTCCGCGTGCACGGCGGCGGCTTTGCCGGTACCGCTCAGGCTTTTGTGCCGGTGGAAATGCTGGCTGATTTTAAGAAAAACATGGAGGCCATCCTCGGCGAGGGCCGCTGCCATGTGCTGAGCATCCGTCCCGAAGGAGGCGCTGTCCTGTGATCTCTACCGCCATCCAGCAGCTCGTGAATTACGGGCTGGACACCGGGCTCATCCTGCCCGATGACGAAATCTATATCCGCAACCAGCTGCTCATGACCATGCAGCTGGACGATTTTACGGCACCCGAGGGCGAGGTATGCTACACTGATCTGGAAAGCATCCTGAAAACGCTGGTGGACGACGCCGCAGCCCGCGGCGTGTGCGAGGACAATTCCACCGCCCGCGATTTGTTCGACACCAAACTCATGGGTGTGCTGACTCCGCGTCCCAGCATCGTGCGCGCCAATTTTGAGGAGCGCTACGAAAACGAAGGCCCGCAGGCCGCTACCGACTGGTTCTACAAGTTCAGTCAGGATACCGATTATATCCGCCGCTACCGCATCAAGCGGGATCTGAAATGGGTCACCAAGACCCCCTACGGCGATCTGGACATCACCATCAACCTCTCCAAGCCGGAGAAGGACCCCAAGGCCATTGCCGCCGCAAAGCTGGCCCCCCAGAGTGCCTATCCCAAGTGCCAGCTCTGCGCTGAGAACGAGGGCTATGCAGGCCGCATGAACCACCCCGCCCGCGAAAACCACCGCATCATCCCGCTCACCATCAACGACAGCGCGTGGAACCTGCAGTACAGCCCTTACGTCTACTACAACGAGCACTGCATCGTGTTCAACAATCTGCACACCCCCATGAAGATCGAGCGTGCCACCTTCCGCAAGCTGCTGGACTTTGTGGGCCTGTTCCCCCACTATTTCGTGGGCAGCAACGCCGACCTGCCCATCGTGGGCGGCAGCATCCTGAGCCATGATCATTTTCAGGGCGGTCATTACGAGTTCGCCATGGCCAAGGCTCCCATTGAAAAAAAGTGGGTGTTCCCCGGTTTTGAGGACGTGGATGCCGGTATCGTGCACTGGCCCATGAGCTGCATCCGCCTGACAAGTGAGGATGACAGCCGCCTTGTGGAGCTGGCGGACAAGATCCTGACCGCATGGCGCGGCTACTCTGACGAGAGCTGCTTTGTCTTTGCCGAGACGGACGGCGAGCCCCACAACACCATCACACCCATTGCCCGGATGCGGGACGGCAGATACCAGCTGGATCTGGTGTTGCGCAACAACATCACCACCCCGGAGCATCCGCTGGGCGTGTTCCACCCTCATGCAAAGCTGCACCACATCAAAAAGGAGAACATCGGTCTGATCGAGGTCATGGGCCTTGCCGTGCTGCCCAGCCGCCTGAAAAAGGAAATGGCTGAGCTTGCTGATGTGCTGGTCTCCCGCACACCTGCAGCCCAGTACCCCGAAGAGCTGCAGAAGCATGCCGAGTGGGCCGGGGACATCCTTGCCCGTCACCCTGAACTCAGCGCCGACAATGTGCACTCCATCCTGCAGGATGAGATCGGTCAGGTGTTCGCCGAGGTCCTCGCCGACGCCGGCGTCTACAAACTGGACGAGGCTGGCCGTGCAGGCTTTGTGCGGTTCCTTGCAAGCGTGCAATGATCTTTTAAGATACTCGCTCTCCCCCTTTCCCCCGCCGGTATGCCTTGCCGGCGGGGGATTTTTATTGCTCAGTGAAGATACCAAACCGATTTTCAGTCCCGTAACACAGCACAAAAAAGCCGCCTTTCGTGCCAATCAGCACAAAAAGCGGCTTTTTATCGTCTTATTTCAGGAGCAAAGAGCCTTGCGGAAGCTTATTCCGGCAGGTCCTCTTCGTTCTCCAGGCTGTGCCAGACGTTCTGGACGTCATCATTGTCTTCCAGTGCATCCAGCAGCTTGCCCATCAGCTTCAGCTGATCGGGGTCGGTCAGGCGGGTGGTGGTCATGGGCACCATAGCCAGATCATCGGACAGGATCTCGTAGCCCTTCTCCTCCATGGCCTTGACCACGGCAGAGTAGTTCTCGGGATCGGTGGTGATCTCAGCTGCATCCTCGCTGGCGTCGAAGTCCTCGGCACCGGCATCCAGAGCATCCATCATAGCCTCGTCGGCATCCTTATCTTCCAGAGAGATATCAATGACACCCTTCTGGCTGAACAGGAAGCCCACGCAACCCATAGCACCCAGATTGCCGCCGTTCTTATCGAAGTAGTGACGCAGATCGGCAGCGGTACGGTTGCGGTTGTCGGTCAGGGTCTCGACCATAACGGCAACGCCGCCGGGGCCGTAGCCTTCGTAGGTGATTGCTTCGTACTCGGTCTTATCGCCGCCCTCAGCCTTCTTGATGATGCGCTGGATGTTATCGTTGGGCACGCTCATGCGCTTTGCCTTGGCGATCAGGTCAGCCAGCTTGCTGTTGGAAGCAGGGTTCGGGCCGCCGGTACGGACGGCAACGCTGATCTCGCGGCCGATCTTGGTAAAGACCTTTGCCTTTGCGCCGTCAGTCTTCTCCTTCTTGCGCTTGATATTGTTCCATTTGCTATGTCCAGACATGGGAAAGAGCCTCCTGTATTTTATCAGTGATCTCCGCCTGCGGGCAGACGGGCTGTGGTCGCCCGCATTGTGGCAGCACACAAAATCTAACTCTATTATTGTAGCACAACCGGGCAGAGCGTTCAAGTCTTATCGGCCCGGTTTTCGGCGGATCGTGGGGAAAAATGCGCTTTTTCTGCCTGTTTACAGCAGACGCAGGGCCTTGGGGTAGTGGTTTTTCACCCGCCCACCGGACACCTTGCCGCCGCCCAGCGGCCAGCCGTCCACCGTCACACAGCACCAGCCGTCTGCGGCAGTGCGGGCCTCCACCTCATGGCCGGAAAGGTACTCTGTCGTGCGCGGGTCGGCAAGGGTCAGCTGCTCGCAGTTCGCGCACTGCGCACCGAATGCCGTGAACAGGTGGTGCTCCGGCACAAAGCGGCCCTTCTGCACGCTGCCCACGAACACGCCCGCCCGCAACACATGCAGGTTCGTCTGCGGGAAGGGCACCGGCAGCAGCACACCGCCGCCATGCACCACAGCCGGGCGGTCTGCCAGCGCCGGGAAATACCGCCCGGCAAATTCATGCCACGCTGCAAGGCTCTGGGCAGGGCTTGTCTCCCCTGCCTGTGCTTCGCGGCCGCGTTTGCTGCCCTGCACCGCCTCACGGCAGGCGCGGGCGTTCTCGCGGCGGGCGCTGCGGGCGTCCGGGGTCTTGGCAGTCTTACCGTTCTTCCCCTTGGCCTTTTTGCCTGCGGCTTCCGCTGCGGCCAGCCAGAGCTGTTCCTCCGGGGTGTATTCTCCTTCCGGCGGCAGGGCGCGGGGCGTGCCTACCTTGATAAGCCTTGCCATAAAATGCCCCTCGCCGCCCTGACAGGGCCAGATGCGCCGCACCTTGCTCACATCCAGCGGCAGACCGCCGGTGCGGTTGGCTTCGCCCTCGCTGCCAAAGGTGTAGTCCACATTTCCCAAGGCATCTGCAAGTGTGAATTCCGGGTGGCGCTGCAGGAATGCCGCCACCTGTCCCTCGTCCTCCTCCGGCGCAAAGGTGCAGGTGGAATACACCAGCTGCCCGCCCGGGGCCAGCACGGCGGCTGCACAGTCCAGAATTTCCGCACCCAGCTCAGCACACTGCTTCACCAGCGCTTCACAGTGCTGCTGACGAGCCACCGGCTCCTTGCGGAACATGCCCTCGCCGGAACAGGGTGCATCCACCAGAACACGGTCAAAAAACTCCGGCAGAGCGTCCGCAATGCGGGCGGGCGACTCATTGAGCACCACCGCATTGGACACGCCCATGCGTTCCAGATTGCTTTTCAGGATATCCGCACGGGCCGCAACATATTCGTTGCTCACCAGCACACCGCGCCCCTGCAATGCCGCCGCCAGCTGACTGCTTTTGCCGCCGGGGGCTGCACACATGTCCAGCACGCGCATCCCGGGCCGCACACCCAGCAGCGGCGCTGCCGAGGACGCCGACGGCTCCTGCGAGTAAAACACGCCCGCATGGTGGTACGGATGCCGCCCGGGCTTAAAGTCCGGCTGGTGCACCACAAATGCCGCCTTGCAAAAGGGTGATGCTTCCAGCGAAAAGTCTGCCTTTGCGGCGAACTGCTCCGGCGTCGTGCGCAGGGCCGAGACCGTCACACCGCGCTCGGCGGTCTCCTGCGGGGCCGCGTACAGTGCGTCGAACCGCTCTCCCAACAGGGCACGCTCCCGCTGCTCAAAATATTCTGTAGGCATTCTGCAATCCTCCTGTGGGATGTATAAAGCCGCCGTCTGCGGCCAAACTAGGTCTTGTGAGGGGCACACCGTCCCGCACGGAAAACCGAAAGGAGATCATTCACTATGGCAACCGAAAACCGCAGCAATAACTGCAAGAATCAGACCTCGAACCGTACGTCCAACCAGACTTCCAACCGCACCAGCAATCAGACCTCCAACAACGCCACCAACGAGCACAAGCACCCCAACCAGTACACCAAGGGCGCTGACGACGAAAGCGCCAAAAACTCCACGAACAGCCGTTCCAGCAACGCCAGAAACAGCCGCTAACGCTGCCCTGCGCGCCTGACGGACCACAGACGTGCACCCTTTGACCTTTCTCTCAAACCGCAAAGCCCGCTGCCCTCCGGCACTGTTTTCCAGTGCGGAAAGCAGCGGGCTTTCGCATGTTTACTTACTTGTCGTTGGGGTCAAACTGCTGCCAGAGCGTATCAAACAGCTCATGCACACGGCTCAGCTGACCGTTCAGATACAGCCAGCCCAGCAGGCACTCGAAACCGGTGGAAGCGCGGTATTCCTCAGGGGAGGCATGCTTTGCCACACTGGCCTTGCTGGCGTTGCGGCCCCGCTTGAACACAGCCAGTTCGTCCTCGGTGAACAGCGGCTCTAGCAGCTGTTCCTCCCGGAACTGTGCTCGGGCCGAAACATACTTGACCTTTTCTGCGTTGAGCTTTCCGGCAGACAGGCGGTGATGCTCCACCAGCCGCTGACGCACCAGCAGTTCCAGCACGCTGTCACCCACAAAGGCCAGCGCCAAGGGGCTGAGCTCCCGCGGGTCGATTTTTTCAGGTTCGTTCATAGTGACCTCTTAGAAGATATAATCGAACTGGTAATCGCCGATGAGGATGGTATCGTTCTCCTGCACGCCCTTTTCCACCAGAGCGTCCAGAATGCCGCTCTCACCCAGCTGACGCTGGAAGAACTGCAGGCTTTCGTAGTCGTCCACATTGCTGCCGGCCAGAATGTATTCCAGCCACGGGGCTTCCACGCTCCATACATGGGCTTCCATGCGCTTGATCTCAAACGCACGGTCGTTGGCCTTGGGTTCGGGCTTCTTGTACTCGGGAGCAAACACCGGCACCGGCGGGATATCCTTCAGGCGGTTATACACGAGGCCCGGCAGTTCCTTCACGCCCTGCATCGTGGCGGCAGAGATGGGCACGAAGGTCAGACCCTTGGATTCCACATACTTGCGGAAGTCCTCGATCTGCTCCTCGGTGGCCAGATCGCACTTGTTGCCAATGACGATCTGCGGACGCTCAGCCAGCGCAGGGCTGAACTTTGCCAGTTCCTCGTTGATCTTTTCAAAATCCTCGATGGGCTCACGGCACTCGCTGCCGGAGACATCCACCACATGCAACAGCAGGCGGCAGCGCTCCACATGGCGCAGGAAGTCGTGGCCCAGACCGATGCCCTCGCTGGCACCCTCGATCAGGCCGGGGATATCGGCGCAGACAAAGCTTGCGCCCTCTGCCACGGATACGACACCCAGCGTGGGCACCAGCGTGGTGAAGTGGTAGTTTGCGATCTTGGGCTTGGCTGCGCTGATGGTGGAGATGAGGGTGGACTTGCCCACATTGGGGAAGCCGATCAGGCCCACATCGGCGATCAGTTTCAGCTCCAGCGTCACCTGAATGTCCTCGCCGGGCATACCGGGCTTTGCAAA
>OWJJ01000685.1_pt1 | contig 23151 bp, 10 predicted proteins | sample 1732811 | NCBI WGS metagenome assembly OWJJ01 (sample SAMN05065756, study PRJEB22554) | human gut metagenome | biome: ENVO:2100002; feature: ENVO:00000062; material: ENVO:00002003 | host: Homo sapiens | place: USA
TTACGCTCAAAAGGCTTTAATCAGTATTGATGTACGTAATCAGCGGGTGGAGGACATTCTGAAAGAAATTGAAGAGCAGTCTGATTTCGATTTTTTCTTCAATAATAGGCATGTCGATTTGAATCGTCGCGTATCAGTTTCTGCTGATAAAAGCAATATTTTTAGTGTGTTGAAAGAAATCTTTGCCGGTACTAATGTGAAATATTCGGTACTGGACAAGAAGATTATACTATCTGTTGAAGCAGAGTCGCCGCAGCAGGAGAAAGTGGTTGTGATCAATGGATTCGTGACTGACTCTGCTAATGAGCCTGTCATTGGTGCCAGTGTGTTGGAAAAAGGAGTAAAAGGAAATGGTACTATTACCGACCTGGATGGAAAATTTACATTAAAGGTTAGTGCTGAAAGCGTGGAACTGGAGGTTTCATACATCGGCTTTCAAACACAGACAGTAAAAGTTGTTCCGGGTAAGAAATTATTAATTGTACTTAAGGAAGATACAAAGATTCTGGATGAAGTAGTAGTGGTGGGCTATGGCACACAGACTAAGAAGACACTGACGGGTGCTGTTTCTATGATGGATATGAAAGATATTGAGGCTACTACTATAACAACTGTTTCTCATGCTTTAGCTGGTAAAGCAGCTGGCTTGAAAGTTAATTTACAGTCTGCGCAACCGGGAGGAGGTTCAAAATTTCGTATTCGTGGAGAGGCTTCGACTGGAGCGGGAAACGAACCTTTATTCGTTATTGATGGTTTTCCGGTTAGTTCCGGAAGTTCGCTGGAATCCGGTAATATCTATAAGGCTGGTACGATGGATAATGTATTGGAATCATTAAATCCGGATGATATTGAATCTATTTCAGTATTGAAAGACGCTGCTTCTACTGCTATTTATGGAGCACGTGCCGGGCATGGTGTGATTTTGATTACTACCAAGAGAGGTAAAAGTGGTAAACCGACTGTTTCTTATTCGGCTTCCGGTTCTGTACAGAATATTCGTGCCAATTATGATATGCTGGATGCTGCACAGTTTATGGATATGTATAACAAACAAACATATGAAAAATATTTAGTTCAGTATGGATTGGGAATTTATGAAGGATATGTAAAATCTGGTGAGACACCGACCGGTTATACTCCCGGTTATACGAATGACCAACTGAAATATGTGAACGGAACGGATTGGTTGAAAGAAGTGACTCGTTTGGGATACATGCAGCAACATAACCTTTCTATTAACGGAGGATCGGAATCTATGCGTTATATGGCTTCTATCAATTATATGGATCAGGATGGGGTTGTGAAAAACAATGGAACAAGCCGTTTCTCCATGCGATTGAACTTTGACTATGAACTTAGTAAGTATGTATCTGTGGGAATAACTTCCAGTTACTCACAGAATAAGTATGATAACGTTCCTTTAGGAGATGGCGAGAATGAAAATTCCGGTATCTTGACCGCTGCTATCCGTGCAAATCCGGCTTTACCTATTTATGATGAAAATGGAGATTATTATATTGATCCCCGTCGTGCAACGGCTCCCAATCCAGTTTCTTTGCTTGAGATTACAGACCAAACGACCAAGGACCGTATCATGGGATCTGCATTTATTACAATCAAACCTGTTTCCGGGTTAGAGTTAAAGTTGAATTTAGGTGCTGATCGTAGGTTTCAGAAGCGTTCCAATTATTTGCCGAAAACGACATTGGAAGGAGAACGTAATCTGGGTTCAGGTTATATTAGTCAGGAAGATGCTCAAGATTACTTGATGGAATTAACTGCCAGTTATTCAAAAACATTTAAGGAACATAATTTAAAGGTACTGGGCGGATATTCTTTCCAAAAATTTACGTCAGAAGGTGTTTCTGCCGGGAATACGGAATTCTTGATTGACGGTTTCTTATATCATAATCTCAGTGCGGGAGGAGCTGCAAAGCCTTCCGTTGGTTCTTGGGCTTCTAAAAGCAGTTTAGGTTCTTATTTTGCCCGTTTGAATTATATGTATGCCAACCGCTATTTGTTTGAGGCGACGGTACGTGCTGATGGGGCTTCAAATTTTGAGCCGGACAATCGTTGGGGATTTTTCCCTTCTGTGGCATTGGGATGGGTGATGAGTGAGGAGAAGTTTATGGAGAAGACACGTTCATGGTTGTCTAATTTGAAATGGCGTGTTTCTTATGGACAAACAGGTAACTCCAGTGTCGGTAACCGGGTAAAAGATGCCTATAGTGTAGGGTATAATTATGTTATAGGAGGGACGGAGAAAAAAGGGGTATATGCTTCTAAATTGGGAAATCCGTTATTGACATGGGAAACAACAAGTGAATTCAATGCTGGAGTTGACTTAGGATTCTTCAATGACCGTGTCCGGCTGACTGCCGAATATTTTAATCGCCGTATTACTGATTTGCTGGTATCCGAAAAAAAGTTGCTCTCCTATAATGAGGTGAATAAGATTGCGGCTAATGCAGGTGCTACGAAAAGTCAAGGTGTCGAAATAACCTTGAACACCACCAATATCTCGACTCGGAATTTTACTTGGAATTCAACGTTAACGTTGGCTCATTATAATGATCGTTGGGATAAACGTCCGGTTGACTGGAAACCTAATTCATATGAAAAGAAAGATGATCCTATCCGGGCATGGTGGGCGTATGAATCTGAAGGTATTCTTCAAGTAGGTGAGAAGGCTCCAGCTGCACAGGCAGATCTCCTTCCGGGACAAGTCAAAATTAAAGATCAGAACAAGGATGGCGTTATTAATGATAATGATAGAATATACATGGATAATGGCGATCCTAAATTGACCTTCGGTTTTAATAACTCGTTGCGGTATAAGAATCTGGATTTTACCATTTATTTCTATGGAGAAACTGGGCGTAAACGTGGTGCGTCTTATCTGGAAGATTGGACACAGGCTGCTCAAGGAGCGAATGTTTCTACGTATGTATATAATTCATTTAGCAGTCAGAATACTACGGCTACCGATCCCTCTTTCTTGTATAGTGCTTATGGTTATGGTGACTTTTATGTGAAAAACAGTTATTATATCCGTTGTGGAAATATAACTTTGGGATATACATTACCATTGAAGAAGAAATTCCTGCAAAGTTGCCGTATTTATGCAGATATAAACAATCCGTTCATAATAACTAACTGGACAGGGTTGGATCCGGAAACGGATAACGGAACCTATGCTTATCCAAATATAACTTCTTACAGTTTAGGTATTAACATTAAGTTTTAAGTCATTATGAGAAATATATTTTATAAACTTTTGTTTATTTGCGGTGCATTGCTGTCTTTGCATGGTTGTGCGTTGGAGAATGAAATATACGATGAGATTAATCCTGACATATTTCCACAGTCGGCAGAAGATGTTGATGCTCTTGTGACCGCCAGTGCTTATAATGTTTTCTGTTCCGATCAATATAATGGTATATTTGCTGTTGCTACGGGATACATCACATCTTCGGATATTGTCACTGACCAAATGGAATGTTCTTGGGAAGGTTGGTTGCAAAAATATAATTCTTATGAAGCGGGTTATTGGTATATAGATGGTGATGCCGGTACAATGGGCAGGACGGTTTATCAGTTTGCCAATAGACTTTCTTCTATGATATTGACGAAGGATCGTATTAAGGATGTCGATATGGATCAAGCTCTTAAAGACCGGTATACAGCAGAGTTGGAATGTGGAATCGGTTTCTTGGCTTTTTTACTTTATGACCTTTATGGAACTATCCCATTGCCGGATCTGGAAACATTGAAGAATCCGACAGCAGATAAAATATTGCCGAGAGCTACGGAAGAAGAAATGCGTGAGTTTATTGTGACCAATTTGACAGAAGCCGCCAAGGTTCTTCCTTATTCTTATCAATCATCTGAATATGGGCGTTTCACGAAAGGACTGGCAAATACATTATTGCTTAAATATTATATGCGTATAGGTGATTGGGATGAAGCTGTGAAGATCGGTGGGGAACTGACTACAAATAAGGAGTATGGCTACGCATTGGTTGACAATTACTATGATTTATTTAGTTTGACAACAGAGCAAAATACCGAGGTGATTTTTGCAGCACAGGCGATTGACGGTTCTATGGAAAACAACTGGTTTGCCCATGTGCTTCCGGGTGACTTTCCAACAGCGTCTGGTGTTTCAAAATGGAACGGTTTCAAAATGGCATGGCCTTTTTACCAATCTTACGATCCGAAAGACAAACGCTTAGAAAGAATCTATGGTGAATATACCGGTGATGGTGGCAAGGTACATTGTTATGAAAATGACCGGATGAACGGGTCTATGGGAGAAAACCTGTATTTAGGGGCTGTTCCAATGAAATACAGCTTGGATGGTGTGAAGGGTGAGAACAATCAAACAGATTTGGTTATCTATCGTTATGCAGATGTTATCACATTATATGCAGAGGCATTGGTTCGTAAAAATAATACTGTCAGCCAAACTTCTTTAAACTACTTGAACGAGATACGGGTAAAACATGGCGGTTTGACGGCTTACCGTATGTCAGAAGTTTCTGATATCAATGTGTTTTTGGAGAAGATGTTGGAAGAACGCGGACATGAATTTTATTTCGAAGGAGTGCGTCGCCAAGATTTGATTCGTCACGGTAAATTTATTGAGAAAGCAATAGAGAAGAATCAGTTTGCCGGGCAATCGACAGAAAAAGTTGCTACGATGGCAGAGGGTAAATATAAATATGAACTATATCCTTTACCTCTTGCACTTATTACAGAAGGACAGGGAGTAATTAAGCAGAATCCCGGTTATTGATTGAGGAGTTATTAGGAAGTTTGACAAACTAAATTGAAGATATAGAATATGAAACAATTTAAAATAATCATATTTTTTCTGTCTGTGTTGGTATTGAGTGCCGCCTGTCAGAAAGATAAGTATGAATTAGATATTCCGGAGGCAGGGGTAAGACTTGGATTTCCGGTTGATGGGGCAACTTTAAATTTAAATGACGAGTCTGTTACATCTTTTACATTTTCATGGGATAAAGTATGTGAGGGAGGAAATTCGCTGGTTTTTAGTTCATCTCCTTACTTATTGGGTGATACTGTATTGATTCATGTGGGTGAAGCCAATGAATATATAATGAGTGTACTGGATGCGGATGTACATTTTTCAGCTTTAGGAGTTGGGGGTGGAAAAACGGGTACTATTTATTGGACTGTAAAGCCGACCGATAAATTGAGTGTCGCTGCAACAGAAATTCATTCGTTTACAGTTCAACGTATTCAGACGCAATTGATTACTCCTGCAGATCAGGCTACGGCAATTTTGAATGCAGATACTCCGGAGGAAACGGTATTGTTCTCCTGGCAGGTAGAAGGGGAAAATGTCGACACAGAGTATCAACTGTGTTTCGGTATGGATAGTGGAATGAAAAGTGATATTGTAAAGGTGGATGCCGGAAATACAGGAGAATGTTCGTTGACACAGCAGCAGTTACAGGATCTTATCACTCAATTGCCTATTTCTTTATTTGGACAGAATACTATTTACTGGAATGCAGTCAGGAAGTCTGATGGTACTTTTATTTCCCGTACTTCTCATGTGCTGAAATTTACAGGTATGTTGATCTTTACGGATATTCGTGGAGATGAAAAGATCACTTATCGTGTTGCTAAAGTGAAATATTCTACTGGTGAAGAAGTTGTTTGGCTGGCGGAAAACCTGCGTACGACTAAGTACCCTGATGGAACTGACATTTCTTTGGCTAACGGTGATTATTGGAATGCTCCTTCTGATATTTCTGAAGGACTTCAAAAAGCGTATGGTAAATACTATTCTATAAAAATAGTAGATAAAATAGTGTCTGACGGATGGAAAATGCCAACTTTCGAAGATTATAAGTTGTTACTCAACGAGTCTTTGCAAACGGGCAGCGCTGATGTGTTGAAGCATCGGACATATTGGAACTGGAGCGAGTCTGTACCTGATAATGCTAATGCATGGGGAATTGGGTTGGTGCCCGGTGGTTATGTTCAATATGTAGGAGCCAATGAAAAGGTGATCAATTATAACCAGGCAGATAATAATTGTTATTTATTGACTCGTGATCTAGCTGAACAGGTAGTCTTATTTAGTGATTATGGTATGAGAACCAAAGAAATATATAATGTGAATGCATGGGGAGGTGCTCCTGCGCGCCTTATTTATACAGGAAAATAGAAACAAATGTAAAGAAGTAACATGATGAACTTAATGAATAAAAATATGATATCTTTTATTACAGCAGTATCTTTTATGATGTGTGCTTGCACTGATACAACCGTAATTCCTGCCGGTGATTATGATAGTATGAAAGGTTCCGGTAGTGGTAATCCTGATGCCGAATGGGCGGTAAGTTCTATTGAACCTTTAGCGAACCCAGATAGAGGGTATCATTTGGAATGTCGTTATTTTGCACATAATTTAGTAAATCCTTTTAATTCCAGTGAAGAATACCCGAAAGGTTTCGTTGATGATCGGGAAATAACGTATAGCTCGAAGGATGGAAGTACTAAAATTGTACAACAATATATTTATCTGACAAGATATGCCAGAAAGGATATTGATGAACAAGGTCTGGAAAATGTCCAAAAGGTATTTGACGGATTAAAGGATAAAGGATATAAAGCTATCTTGCGTTTTGCCTATAACTGGTGGGGAGAGAATCAGTATAACAGTAACTGGAAAGATGAAGAAGAGGCAGAAGAATGGATATATAGACACATTGAACGGTTAGCACCAGTTCTACAAAGGAATATAGGCTTGATTGCCGCAATGCAGGCTGGATTCTTAGGACGCTGGGGAGAATGGCATAACACAAGTGTTTTATTAGGACCTAATGCCCAACGTGTGAAAAATGGAGTGGTAAACAAATTGCTTGCCGCCATACCGGAACCGTATAATATTGAAATGCGCTATCCGAGTCATAAGAATGCTTTGACTTTGGATAATGAAACGTATCGTACGACTCGTTTGGGATATTGCAATGATTTCTTTACAGCAGGTGAACATGTTTTGGCAGCTGGAAACGATTTTGTTCCTGGTAGTGAAGATTATAACCAAGTGATGAATGAAGCTCATCAAATATACATTAGCGGGGAGATGCCTTATCCGGAAGAATCGGAGTGGGGCTTATCGGACCTGATAAGCCGCACCGGAACATTACAGATATTTCGTGATCATCATTATTCTGCGTTTGATATCACACAGAATGAAAATATCAATGTTCATTCATGGAAGAATAGTTCTGTTACCCCAAGCGAATTGACACGTAATAGAATTCTTTTCGATGAAAACTATTTTGTGGAAAATGGCAAAAATGTAGCTCGTACGTTCTATGATTTTGTTCGTGACCATTTAGGATATCGTATTAATGTGAAAAAGGTGGAACTGAATACTGAAAACGGAAGTCTGGCTTATAAAATAGATTTGACTAATACAGGTTTTGCCACTGTGATAAATCCGAAAGAAGTTTATTTGGTTTTGATTTCAGAAGATAGTGATGAAGTTAAGGAATTGAAGAAACTAGAGGTTGATCCGAGAGACTGGCAACCATATGATGTAGCGAAGAATGATTATAAAGTACTGACGCATACACTCGATGGTACTGTTGAAGTGACAGGTATTTCCGGTAAATATAAAGTAGGTATCTGGATGCCGGAAGTTGCGAGTGATTTGAAATATAACAGTAAGTATGCTGTGAAGTTTGCTTTATCCGATTTGATGACATCCTGGAATGATGAGGAGGGGAAGTATGCTGTAAATGTGATCGGTGAAGTTTCTCTCTAATCGACTTTTGATCGGATAAATTGCTAAAATAATAAATTGATCGAAAGAGGGAAGTCGTATGGTTGACGCTTCCCTCTGATATAAAAATAGTATGAGACAAATTCTTTTATTACTTTGTTTTCTTCCACTTGTATCACATGGGCAAGCAAAAATTACCCCCATTTTACCTTTGCCTGATCATGTGGAATATCAAGAAGGAACTTTTCTTTTTCCTAAAGAACTTCGTGTCTATGCAGAACAGGCTACTGCTACTTTCCAGTATATGAAGGCGGAGTTGGAGAAAAGATTTGATATCCGGGTTTTACAAATTAGGCAACAGGAAAAAGCAGATTGCATCCTGTTAAATACACATCGAAACAGTCAGTCGGAAGCATATATTTTAACCATTAAATCATCATATATAAAAATGCAGGCAGATACTGAAACTGGCCTGTTTTACGCTTTGCAATCCCTGATTCAATTGATGGACGGAACTCGGGAGCGGCCTATGCGGCTGCCCGTTCAATGTATAGAAGATATGCCACGATTCAGTTGGCGTTCCTTTATGCTGGACGAAGCTCGATTTTTCAAAGGCGAGGAGGAGGTCTGTCGTTTGTTGGATGTGATGGCACAATTGAAAATGAATGTTTTTCATTGGCACTTGACAGACGATCAGGGTTGGCGGATTGAAATCAAGAAATATCCGTTATTGACAAAGATTGGGAGTAAACGAAGAGATTCACAGTCTGGTGGATTTAATAGTGAAATCTATATCGGGGAACCTCATGAAGGATTTTATACACAGGAACAGATTAAACGGATTTTGGCTTATGCCAAAGAGCGTCACATCAAAGTAGTACCGGAAATAGAAATGCCCGGGCATGCTTCAGCTGCTATTGCTTCTTATCCCTGGCTGGGGGCGTCAGATGAGAAAATCGAGGTTCCGGTTCGTTTCGGGAAACTCTATTCGGTGTACAATGTAATTGATCCACGAGTGCAGACTTTCCTTAAAGAGGTGGTTAGTGAGGTGATAGACTTATTTCAATGTGATGTTATTCATATCGGAGGTGATGAAGTCCGTTTTAATCAATGGGAAGCTAACCCCATGATGGTTTCATACAAAAAGAAGAAAGGATTTACTTCGTTTATGGATATTCAGATAGAATTTACTAATTTTATGTCGCGTTTTATTCAGGAACGTGGGTGCAGTATGATGGGATGGAATGAGATATTGGGCAAAAATTTGCATAAGGATGATCATATTGTTTTTGCAGATCCTAGTCAGAAGATTGCTTCCAATGTGGTTGTGCAATTTTGGAAAGGTGAATTGGACGAGATGAGGAAAGCGGCAGAAAACGGTTATCGGTTAGTTAATTCATTTTATGCATATACTTATCTGGATTATAGTTATGAGGATATTCCGTTGCGTAAGGCGTATGAGTTTGATCCTATACCAAAGGGGCTTCCTCAAAAATATGAGAAAAATATAATAGGTATCGGTGCACAGATGTGGGGAGAGTTTATTCCGACTGTCGAACGTATGAATGAACAACTATATCCGCGTATTGCTGCTTTGGCCGAAGTGGCATGGAGTAACCGGAAGAGTGATTACGATCATTTTCTTTCTCGTTTGATTGGTGTGAAAGAGAGATGGAGGAGTTTGGGTATACAAATCAAGGAGTGAATATATGTATAGATGGATTGTGATTTGGACCTGTTTGTTGGGTAGTGCCGGAATGGGATATGCTCAATTTCAACATGAGACACGACAGGTATTAATGAGTGGGAAACGGGTGATTCAAGTTGGAGACTCGGTTTCTACCGACGTTACTTTTCATTGTTCTCAAAATGAAAATACCCGGAAGTATTTGCGCATAGTTGGTGGCGGACAGCTGCCCGGACGTTTTAAGGAACGGGGAGAGACACTGTTTCGTGATATGGAACATCAAATAGACGACTGTCTGGACTCATTGCAAACAAAGAGAGACCGTTATGCTCTCTGTCTGCAATCAGAGGGAGAATCTTTTGAACGATGTGCTTATAATAGGATAGCGGGTGAACGATTTGGAGCGGGACGGTTGGAAATGGAAGTATATGCCCGGTCGGAAAATTTACAACTGTTTGGAGATGGGCATGTGGGAGTGGAATTACAAGTGTATTATCCGAAATCTGGAAGAAATTCGCAGGATATTTATGATGTTCCAGATACTGTGTTGGTAGCTGTTCTCCCGCCAGGTACTTATTCCTATAAGAAATTTAAGTATGCTTTCACTCTTACCGAGGAGCCGGCTACTGTATTGTTGAAAGTAGGAGGAAAGAGTTTCTCCGGACTTTGCCAGTTGGAGGCCCCGATTATAAGATCAGCGGGAAACACCATAGATAATTTAGCGTTTACGCCTTATGATCAACGTCCGGATAAAGTAAATTATTGGGTAGGAGTTAATTTGGTGAGTAAATGTTGGCCGATCTGGAGCTTGAAGTTTGATGGAAAAGGAATATTCAACGGAAAGGTTTTTGACCGTGCTTCTAATGTGGCAGATTTTTATATTCCATTGCCGGACAATCTTCCGGAAAAAGGGAAGATAACTCTAATATTGAAAGGTGAAGCCCATAAAGCTCATGTACCTTATGAAATGATTTCAATGGAAATAATAGAGGAGAGTGCCAATGATTTTGAAATTGTTAGTTTACCACATTACGTTGCTATAGGCGATACAGCCGGAGTATTGATTGAAATCAACAAGCCAGGGATAGAATTGGTATTAACTTCTAATGGACATTATGAATGGTTGCCACAATCACTGTATTTTGCTGATACTGGTCTATATGTTCTCCGTCTGCGTGCATGTGAGGCGGGTACGGATATTCCGGTTACTATATCAGATGGAAAACAAGAGAGAACAGTTTGTATCTCATCTATTTTACATCGTCAGGGTCAACCGGTTTATCTTTCTTCAGGAGATGAAATTTATATAGATAAGGTTCCTGCGGTGTATGATTACTTCTTTAAATGGTATTTTAAATCACGCCTCGGTAATTGGTACCAGTTTCGTCCTTCATATCAGTGGAGTGGGGTCCGTCAGGTAGATAACAAAGTGATGTCCCGTTATTTTCAGCTGCTAAATGAGATGAATGTGCCTTTTGCATGGCAAGTGGAAGGACGTACGTTAGCTGGCGGAGGAATAAACCCTTCTTTGTCATTGCTATATTCTCCGATGTTTAAAGGAAAGCAGGCACATGAAAATGACGGAGGCTACTATTACTGGCAGCATTTTCAGGATGAAGGTTTGTTTACGGATATACGAGCCCGTTATTTGCCGTTTGGTGGAATCTTCGCCAAACATCGGCCTATCTATACAGATAAGGGTAAGTTTGTGCACTACGATCCGTATGGAGTAAAAGATATGGCAGATGGAGCAGACACTTTTGTACGTCATTTGGCGGGTTCACGAGGGGAGAGTATACGGCATACAGGGCCGTCTACTATGTTCCGGTATCTCTTTCAGGCCGGTTATCAATGGGTTGGAGCGGAGCAGATGTATGGACCGGAAGAGACAATTATGTCAGCATTGCGTGGCGCTTCCCGTGCGTATGGAAAGCAGGATTACGGTTCGTTGCATGCTATGCAATGGGGTTCGTCTCCCTTCACTGTTCCCGAACATGCCTTGCGTTTATACTTGTCTCTGGCTACAGCTTATATGCACGGTTCTTCGCATTTGAATACGGAAGAAGCATTGTGGACGGATGAATATGCCAATGACCGTTATTCGGAGTCAGGGAAGCAACATCAATATGCCCAAAAACAGATGCTTGATTATATCGAGACTCATTCTCGTTTAGGAAAATTGAAGACGAATATAGCCATATTGCAAGGGCGTAATTGTTCTTGGAAATGTTTTGGACGCACTTCTATGTGGTCACAAAAGGGTGAGAAATGGCAATTTGGCAAGGCAAATGAAAGTTTTGATTTATTACATGTGTTTTATCCGGATAATATCTTGGACGCATGTGCCCCCGAAGGATGGTTTACTTCAACCCCTTATGGTCCCGTGGATATTTTGCCTATTGAAGCGGATGACCGGGTGATGCAGCAATATCGTGTGCTTGTTTTTCTAGGATGGAATACATTTCATGCAGATGATTTTCGTAGAATCCGTCGCTTTGTAGAACAAGGAGGGACACTGGTGTTGTCTGCTGCTCATTTGAATAAGAATTTGCAGCCGAACGAAGTTCCGGCTTTTCCAGAAAATGATCAGGAGATCTGTCTGTTATTGGGAGATAATTATCGTTCATTGAAGTCTAAAACAGAAATCTACAGGGGAAAAGGACGAGTGATTTACTATCCTCAAGTTCTTTATCCATCTGAATCCGGTATTCGTGCTGACTATGAGAAAACTTTGCATGAACTGGCTGAAGCGGAAGGTGTAAATGAAGTAGAGAAAGGGTATGCCCAAATAGACCAGAAGGTTAGTTTTACGGTTTGGGATACTCCGCTTAAGAGGACTATTTATTTTTTGAACATAGATTGGGCTTCCAGTCAGAAGATACATCAGGCCGAATTGATGTTAGGTAATAAACATTTTTCGGTGAATATACGTCCTTATCAGTTGGAAACGGTTCATATAGCTTGTGGGCTGGCTGTTCTACCATTCTCCAATACAACGGATATTCTTTCTATCGAGAAAGATGAGGAAGGCTGGACGATAATGGTACAAACAACGGGAATGGATACTTTGAAAGTCTTTAATAGTATTTCCGGAGAGGTTGTGGAATATACGATTACGAATTCAGGAGTCTCTACTTTGAAAATAGATAACAATGATGTGATAATGGGTAATTTAAATTAGAATAGAATATGCTGAAAATTTGGGTTTACATTCTTTTACTTGCAGGCTTTTTGTATAGTTGCCATACCGAGCACTCGCCTGTCAATACATTGGCAGATCGTGTGACGGAGGGTACTTCGAAAGATCGAATTCTTTTCCGGATGATTGCTGATGAAAACAATCCGTTAAAAGATTATTTTGAAATATCTTCTGAAGACGGTAAAGTGCTGATAACCGGAAACTCTGATTTGTCTCTGGCTACGGGGTTGAACTGGTATCTGAAATATGTAGCCGGTATTCATCTTTCCTGGAATAATCTTTCGCAGAAGTTACCGGAAGTGCTACCGCTTCCACAAGAAAAGATACGTAAGGAGACATCCATGCAAAACAGATATTATCTGAACTATTGTACCTATTCTTATTCCATGGCTTTCTGGGATTGGGAGCGTTGGGAAAAAGAAATAGACTGGATGGCAATGCATGGCATCAATATGCCTTTGAGTATCACCGGAATGGAGGTGGTCTGGTACAATTTGCTGAAACGTTTGGGATATACAACTGAAGAAGTCAATGAATTTATTTCCGGTCCGGCTTTTATGGCTTGGTGGCAAATGAATAATCTGGAGGGTTGGGGTGGACCGAATCCCGATAGCTGGTATCAGCAACAAGAAGCTCTTCAGAAGAAGATTGTAGCTCGTATGCGGGAGTTGGGTATTGAACCCGTCTTCCCCGGATATGCTGGAATGGTTCCCCGTAACATTGGTGAAAAGCTAGGTTATCAGATTGCTGATCCCGGTAAATGGTGTGGCTTCCCCCGTCCGGCTTTCCTTTCTACGGAAGATGAACACTTCGATTCTTTTGCCGCTATGTATTATGAGGAATTGGAGAAACTCTATGGAAAAGCCAACTATTACAGCATGGATCCATTTCATGAGGGAGGTAACACGGAAGGAGTCGACTTGGCGAAAACCGGTGCTTCCATTATGGCGGCTATGAAGAAAGCCAATCCGAAGGCTGTTTGGATCATTCAGGCCTGGCAGGCGAATCCTCGGGAAGAAATGATTGCTTCTCTTAATCAGGGAGATTTACTCGTTTTAGATTTATATAGTGAGAAACGTCCCCAATGGGGAGATCCGGATTCCATGTGGTATCGGGAAAAAGGCTTTGGCAAACACGATTGGCTCTATTGTATGTTACTGAATTTTGGAGGTAATGTTGGTTTGCACGGCCGGATGAATCAGCTGGTGAACGGGTATTATGATGCTTGTGCACACACTAACGGGAAAACGTTGCATGGAGTAGGAGCAACCCCGGAGGGCATAGAGAATAATCCGGTGATGTTCGAACTCCTTTACGAACTTCCTTGGTGTGAAGAACGCTTTTCTTCCGATGAATGGTTGCAGACTTACTTGAAAGCTCGTTATGGCAGAGAAGTTTCACCGGAAATAATGGAGGCTTGGCGTGCATTGGAACACACCGTTTACAATGCTCCGAAAGATTATCAGGGTGAAGGAACCATTGAGTCTTTGTTATGTGCCCGTCCGGGTTTCCATCTGGATAGAACTTCCACTTGGGGATATTCCAAACTATTTTATGCTCCCGATTCTACTGCAAAGGCAGCCCGGCTATTTACTTCCGTTGCCGACCAGTATAAAGGAAACAATAATTTTGAGTATGACTTGGTAGACATCGTACGTCAGAGTAATGCCGATAAAGGAAATGTGTTACTTGAAGAAATATCACAGAGCTATGACCGAAAGGACAAAGAGGATTTCCGCAAACAAACACAGCAATTCCTGGACTTGATATTGGCGCAAGATCGTTTGTTATCTACCCGGAAAGAATTTTCCGTTTCCTCTTGGTTGAATGCAGCTCGTTCTCTGGGAACTACAGAAGAAGAAAAGCGATTGTACGAATGGAATGCTTCCGCATTAATCACAGTCTGGGGAGATAGCATTGCTGCCAATCAAGGCGGACTACATGATTATTCGCATCGGGAATGGAGTGGACTTTTGAAAGACTTGTATTATCAGCGTTGGAAAGCCTTCTTTGAGCAGAAACAGGCGGAGCTGGATGGGAAGCCTGCAGGACAGGAAATAAACTTCTATGGGATGGAGAAAGCCTGGGCAGAGAAAAGGAAAACTAATGATCTCTTTTCCAACAGGTAACCTGGAATATTCCTAAAATATAAATAGGGTGTACTGGAAATATTCAGTAAATGTCGTTTTTGTAACTTATAAAAGAGCAAGTAGCCTTTTTTCTAGGAGCTTGCTCTTCGTTTTTGCTTAATTTTAATATTGAATATTTCGTTCCAATCTAACTAACTGGGACGAGAAGATGACCTCGCTAGAACTAAAGGGAAACTAAGGTGGAACGAAACAATCAGCTTGATAGAAAGAATTGTAATTAGTGAAGGAGTTTATTTTTCTAACAACTCTTTTAAGAAATCGTCCAATTCCTTATCCAATCCTTTCAGAAGTTCATCGTTTACCAGTATCGTATCGTCGTCTATTAATAACAACTCGGCTACGGTTTCTTTTTCTTCATCTACCAGAACGAATGAATAAGGCTTCAGGATGGTAATCTTCTCGAAGTCTCCCGCCTCCTTCATTCTGCACAGGATACTGCGCAAAGAAGGTTCTACATTTTCCAAAAAATCATCACCATCGTATGTAGCCCATTCTTCTATCATGACGTTGGCTAATTCTTCATCATCATCGTTGTAAACATTAAGTTGCCCCGAAGTCTGGTCCGGTTGGAGGTGGATATCGGTTACTGCTGTTTGTTCACAGTTACAGGTGTATTTAGCGACTGCCTTTTGGATAGCCGATTCGATAATAGATAGTGATTGTTCGCTCAATTTCATGGGTTCCTTCTTTTTGTTAGCTCAAAGGTATAAAAAAAATAAGATTTGATACACGATTTCCTTAAAAATCATCATTAAATCGGCTCATTTGTAGCTTAAGCTTGGATAATTGGGCGTTTCTCTCCTTCAATTCGGTTAAATAGAGGCTGATGTAGAAGTAATTCGGTGCTTCATCGGTATTGATTTTATTGTTGCCGGCATTCTTTTTCAATTCTGTTTTCCGGGCGTGTTGTTGAGCGGTAGTAGCCCATTCTTCCGCTTTTGCCAGACTATCTTTCATCTCGTAATAAACAGCTATATTAAGAGCTGCACGCATCTTTTTCTTTTCGTTTTTAGTCGATTGGTAGGCTTGATTCCAAAGTTCGTATGCTTCGTCCCACGAATTTTCGCGTACATAAATGGCCGCATCGCGCATGGGGACGGAGCCGCCGGTATACAGATAACGCTTCCCGTTCTTCCAGATAGGGACAATATATTTTACGGGCACGGTTCCTGCGAACTCTGCAGCCTCTTTCAGCATATCTTTTGTGGGGATGATTTGTGCGGCGGCTTCTGTAGGTGAAATTCCGAAATCCTCCCAGAAAATGCTGTCATTGAGACGGATAGTAGCCATCGGTTTACTCCGTTCGGGCAGGTATACGGATACCGTTGGATAGACTTTCGCATCTATCGCACCTTGATAACACCCGAATTCCTCCAAGTAACGTACTGTTTTCGTTATTTTGAATTGCAGATTTTCCAAAGCAATAATCAGATCTACTCCCAGATCGGAAGCTAGTTGGCGGACTTCCTCTTGAGAAAGTATACTTTCACGGGAGATTTTATCGTTTGCCCGCAAGGCAGAGTCGCAAATCACCACTTCGTCAAAGTAGTTCTGATGCGCTATCTCTTCCGCCATCGCTTCTGCCGCAACCTTAGGATCGCCATTGGCATATGCTATGGCACGGCTTATTTCAACTCTATTGTCTTTCGACTTTTTAGTTTGGGGAGTCAGCTTATCGTCCGGTGCATTACTTGTATTATTTACGATGGCCACTTTACGAAGTTGAGGAGGAAAACTCAAATCGGCAGGTTGCAGATAATCAATGGAAATCTGTTCTATACTTTGACAGCTGCCGAATAGTAATAGAAACAGAGAAACGAATGCCAATGAATAAGATTTTGCCATAGTCAATACAATTTAATACATTTAGTAGTTTGAACAAAAGTACTATTTTGAAAGAACAAAAGAAAGCCTCAAACAGTTTTTAACCGTTTAAGGCTTTCTTTTATAATCGGAAGATAGGGAGCGCCGGGTACAAATCCTGTCGTCTGCTCCTTACCTCATTGATCAAAGATTTCTTCCGTGGCAGTTCTTGTACTTCTTACCGCTTCCGCATGGACAAGGATCGTTGCGTCCTACCGTTTTTTCAGCGCGAATCGGTTCGCGTTTCTGCTGTTCGCGGGTATCCTGATTGGCGGCAGCCTGCTGGTTCGGGTCGTTCAAATCCTGTTTGTTCTCACGATACTTGCTCATGTCCTGACGTTGTTCCGGAGCAGCCTGACGTACTTCTACCCGGCGTGCGGACGGTTCGTCCGGAGCTTCCTGTACAGGAATTTGTCCACGCATCAGGATAGACACAGTCTGGTTGTTGATTTTGTTCACCATTGCGTCAAACAGCGTTACGGATTCCAGTTTGTAAATCAATAACGGGTCTTTTTGTTCGTAGCTGGCGTTCTGTACCGAATGTTTCAGTTCGTCCAGTTCACGCAAATTCTCTTTCCATGCTTCATCGATCACGTGGAGCAGGATTGATTTCTCGAATGATTTCACCACCTCTTTCGATTCCGATTCGTAAGCCGCTTTCAGGTTGCAAGAGATGTTGTACATACGTTTGCCGTCCGTAATAGGAATCAGGATGTTTTCATACATATGTCCTTGATTCTCATATACTTGTTTGATAACCGGATTAGCGATTTGAGCCAGACGTTCGGTCTTGCGTTTGAAATTCTCCATCGCAATGTTGAAAGTCTTGTCGGCCAACTTCTCTTTCTTCTCGTTGCGGAACTCTTCCTCTGTGAACGGAGTTTCCATAGCCAACGTTTGGAGCAGTTCCATCTGACAACCCTCGTAGTCATTATTTTCGATGGCATTCGCGCAACGGTCCCAAATCATATTTACGATATCCATACCGATACGTTCACCCATCAGCGCATGGCGGCGTTTCGTGTAGACAACCGTACGTTGCTTGTTCATAACGTCGTCGTATTCCAACAGACGCTTACGGATACCGAAGTTGTTTTCTTCTACCTTCTTCTGGGCGCGTTCGATAGAATTGGAAATCATTTTATGCTCAATCATTTCGCCTTCCTGGAAACCGAGTCTATCCATTACGCTTGCGATACGGTCGGAAGAGAACAGACGCATCAAGTCATCTTCCAGTGATACGAAGAATACAGAAGAACCCGGGTCACCCTGACGTCCTGCACGACCACGCAACTGGCGGTCTACACGGCGGGACTCATGACGTTCCGTACCGATAATCGCCAAACCGCCTGCAGCCTTTACCTCCGGACTTAGTTTGATATCCGTACCACGACCTGCCATGTTGGTTGCAATCGTTACCGCGCAACTCAAACCGGCTTTCGCTACGATTTCGGCTTCTTTCTGGTGCAACTTCGCATTCAATACATTATGTTCAATCTTACGCATGGTCAGCATTTTACTCAGCATTTCGGAGATTTCTACCGAAGTGGTACCTACCAACACCGGACGTCCTGCCTGAACCAATTGTTCGATTTCCTCGATCACGGCTTTATATTTTTCGCGCTTAGTCTTGTAAACACGGTCGTTCATGTCTTTGCGGGCAATCGGACGGTTGGTCGGGATTACCACAACATCCAATTTATAAATGTCCCAAAGTTCGCCTGCTTCCGTCTCGGCAGTACCGGTCATACCGGACAGCTTGTGATACATACGGAAGTAGTTCTGCAAAGTAATCGTGGCGAAAGTCTGCGTAGCAGCTTCCACTTTCACGCGTTCCTTTGCTTCGATAGCCTGATGCAGTCCGTCAGAATAGCGGCGGCCTTCCATGATACGTCCGGTCTGTTCGTCTACAATCTTCACTTGTCCGTCGATAACCACATACTCGTCATCTTTCTCGAACATCGTGTACGCCTTCAATAATTGGTTGATCGTATGTACGCGTTCCGATTTAACGGCGTAGTTAGTCAGCAGTTCGTCCTTCTTCTGGAGTTTTTCCTCGTTAGTCAGGTCCGGTACATTCTCCAGTTCCGAGAGTTGTCCGGCGATATCGGGGAGTACGAACAATGTCGGGTCTTCTGAGTTGCCGGTAATCAGGTCTACACCTTTGTCTGTCAAATCTACGCTGTTCAGCTTCTCGTCGATGACGAAATACAACGGATCAGTCACCTCATGCATACGCTTGTTGTTCTGCTCCATATAGATTTCCTCTGTCTTGAGCATACCGGCCTTGATGCCTTGCTCACTCAAGAACTTAATCAACGCTTTATTTTTAGGCAATGCCTTATGGCTGCGATACAAAGCGAGGAATCCCTCTTCCATATCTTTCTTGTCACCGGTTGCGATCAGCTTCTTGGCCTCAGACAAATATTTGGTAGCCAATATCTTCTGCGCTTCTACCAGACGTTCAACCAACGGACGGAGTTGTTCGAATAATTGGTCATCGCCTTTCGGCACAGGACCGGAAATAATCAATGGAGTACGTGCGTCGTCAATCAATACGGAGTCTACCTCATCGACAATCGCGTAGTTGTGCTGACGTTGTACAAGGTCTTTCGGACTGATAGCCATATTGTCACGCAGGTAGTCGAAACCGAATTCGTTGTTCGTTCCGAAAGTGATGTCGGCCAGATATGCCTGACGGCGTGCGTCGGAGTTCGGTTGATGGCGGTCGATGCAATCCACACTCAGACCGTGGAACATATAGAGAGGACCCATCCATTCGGAGTCACGTTTTGCCAGATAGTCGTTCACGGTTACCACATGAACACCGTTCCCGGTCAATGCGTTCAGGAATACCGGGAGGGTAGCTACCAATGTCTTACCTTCACCGGTTGCCATTTCCGCAATCTTGCCTTTATGGAGAACGACACCACCAAACAACTGTACGTCGTAATGAACCATGTTCCACACCGTGTCGTTACCACCGGCCATCCAGTGATTCTGATAAATGGCTTTGTCTCCCTCGATGCGTACAAAATCCTTTGTTGCAGCGAGCTGGCGGTCGAATTCCGTGGCAGTCACTACAATTTCTTCATTTTCGGCAAAACGTTTGGCAGTTGCCTTAACGATGGAGAAAGCAACGGGCAATACTTCGTCCAATGCTTTTTCATATTTCTCCAGAATTTCTTTTTCTATCTTGTCTATTTGCGCAAATACTTCTTCGCGGTCTTCCAGTTCAAGGCTTTCGATACTCGCTTTCAGTTCTTCCACTTTCGCACGTTCGGCGGTTGCTGATTCGCGGATATATTTTTTGAGTTCTTCCGTTTTTGCGCGGAGTGCGTCGTTATCCAGTTTCTCAACCTCCGGGTAGGCAGCTTTAATCTTCTCCACCCAGGGCTTGATTTCTTTCATGTCTCGTGTGGATTTGTTTCCGAAAATCGAGCTTAAAAATTCATTAAATCCCATGTTCTATTATTTAGTTTATTATTTATCTTTCTTGCACCACGGATTTCACAGATTCTCACGGATCTTTTATACAGGACACAGATTTTTCTTTTCAATCTGTGTGAATCTGTGGAATCCGTGGTGGATAATCCCTGCAAAGTTACATTAAAATGCTGATTTATTTATGTTTTGCACCCTGTTTTTATGAGTAAACTTTTACCGCAAGTCGGTAATAGGGGCGGAGCTGCAGGCGTTGGGAGCCCGGATACGCATGAAATGAGCCAGTGTAGGCGCAATATGTTCAATGGTTACAGGAGTCTGTATGATAGCCGGTTTCACCGAGTGACCGATGAAAATCAGCGGTGAGGGGATGAACGAATGGCGTACCACCTTGTTCTCGTGGCTGTTCTCGTCAACGATTGACCATCCGGGAAGAACATCGATTACCAGATCCCCCGAGCGTTTACGATGATATCCGTTACGTATTTTGTGGATTTCCGGAGTCCACGAACCCAACAGAAGCCTGTTGGCGGAATATGCCTCATTCACTCCACTGAATTGCATCAGGAATTCGGCGGACTTCTCTTGTACTTCCGTCAGATTGAGTTGCTTTTGTTCCAGCAACTTATGATTCAGATAAATCTGTTGGTTGTGATAAGTTTCCACATATTTTCCTTCCCCGTACGTAGCCATCAGATACATATTCAGCAAAGCGGCGCAACGGTTGAGGTAGAACTCTCCTCCGGGAATTTTGTATAATCCCGAATCAGACGATTCGCTGTCTGTATATCCGGTGGAAGTGACGAAGATGAGCACGTTCTGCAAGCCCACTTTCCTGTCGAGCAGTTCGAGCAGGTTGGCAATGCTACGGTCAATGCGCACGTAGGTATCCTGTATTTCCATTGCACATTCCTGTACGGATTTATGTGCGTAGTTGCCGGCATAATAAGTCAGTGCCAATAAGTCAGTAATGTCGTCCATGCCGATTGAACTCTTGCTCAATGCTTCTTCGGCAAGCGCATTCACTTCATCGTTCACGAAAGGGCTGGTGATGAAACGGCGGTACTTGTTGTTGCGGTCGTCATCAAATTTATATTTGAAAACCATATCCCGCCAGTCGGGCAGGAATGTGTACATCCCGCGAGGAAATACCGGTTCCCATACGATATTCGCAATACGGAAATCGACGGCTTGGCGGTCGTTGTACTGACTTGCCCACCAAGGAAATTCTCCGTAATAAGTTGTTCCGCTCCATTTTCCCGTGTTGGGATTGAGCCAGAAAGCACCGTTCCCGGCATGTCCGGCGGCAAAAATCGCCGCGTCACATTTGGGAGCGATGGCATATACAAGCCCCTTGCCTTGAGTCGCTATTTTGAGCTCATCGGCAATGGTGGAAGTCAATAATTTGGAAGGAGAACACGTCTGGTCGGTATAGTACCCCATGAAAGCCGTGTCGTCTGTGCTGTTGACAGGACGTAGGGTAGCCGCGTCCATCCATCGCTTGGAGATGATTCCGTTCATGGAGGGAGTCGTTCCGCTGTAAATGGCGGCTATGGCAGACGAGCGGTCCACACCGCTGAAAGTATATTCGGCATTATAGAACACTCTTCCCTCTTTCCAAAGGCGTTTGAAACCTTTCTCCCCGTAAAGTGATGAGAATGCTTCCAGGTAGTCCGTACGCAGTTGGTCAATCGTCAGTCCCACCACGAGCTTGGGTGCAGCAGGCAACGACTGAGCTTGTAGCCCGGTGAAGGTAAGTACGGTGATAAGGGAAGTCAGTAATCCTTTCATTATTTCTTTTTAGATGTCACAATTAAGTTGCTCGCTGAACGTACCAGCAAACTGAGTGCCAAAGGTACAACAGCTAAGTCAAATCTTTGTGGAATTAGCGGAAAAAGCACTATAAAAAGTGTTAAAATGATCAAATTCAAGGTCAAATACCAACATTTCTTTCCTTTTCGGTCACAATAAATGATGTAGGGAAGGAAAAGAAGTTGTCCGGGGTGAAACACGAGCAATAAGAAATTGGAACTGACGGCCGGGTGTTCGGAAAAGAGAGCCAGAAAGGCAAGAACACAACCTACGATACCTGCCGCGCTGAAAAGGAAGAGATCTACTCCCCATAGTCCGGTTCTTCGCCGGATACCGTAGATGGTAGCGCCGACTGTCAATATAAATAAAAGCAGGGCGCATTGTAGCGGAGTGAATATCCAGCCGCTTTCATCCGTCTCGGGAGTGGCGTCTACAATCAGTCGGGCGGCTTCCGCAAGCGGTCGCTGAATGGAGTCATTCTCAATTTGCGCTCCGGCAAAGGCATCCATCAGATAAAATGGGGCAAACATCATCTGCCGCTGTGTGATAGGACGGTCTGCTTCGCTTCCGATACATAAGTCAATGCCGAAGCGTGCCCACGGATGACCTTTGCAATATTGATGCACGATGTCGCGGAAAGACCGTGAGCCGTCCTGCGGTTTTGCGGGATAAATCACTTTTCCGGCAATGCTTTCTTCTATCTTGTCGCGGGGACGGGTGGCGCAATTGTCGTAAAAGAAATTGTAACGGTACACCCGGTTCTCGGGACGATAATTCTCTTGTAGCAGACGGATTAATTCGGCCTTTTCTCTTTCGGTCAGGTTCAGAGTCTGTTGCCATACGCTACGTCCGAAGAATGCGTATTCTGCCGCAAAATGGGCATAATCGGTTGCGCCCAGTTGATAATCTGTCTCTCCGAGAGAGAAGCGAAGTATGAAGTTGGGGGTGTTGAAGCTGAACAGACCGTAGTTGAAAACTACATCAATCCCTTGTGAAGGATTTTCGTAACGGATGGCTGTATGTCCGAACAGAGAATAAATCTCCTCGCCGGGAGCACAGGTCAGCAGGCTGATACGGATGGAGTCATGACCGTCTGCGGCCGGACCGTTGCTTTTCATTGCGGACGCACCGGTGGTGGAAAAGAACAACATGAATAGCACAAGCGGCGACATACAGCGGAAAAAGTCATTAAATCTGTCTCTTATACACATCTGACGCTGCCGAC
>OWJJ01000694.1_pt1 | contig 22905 bp, 45 predicted proteins | sample 1732811 | NCBI WGS metagenome assembly OWJJ01 (sample SAMN05065756, study PRJEB22554) | human gut metagenome | biome: ENVO:2100002; feature: ENVO:00000062; material: ENVO:00002003 | host: Homo sapiens | place: USA
GAGCCTTATCGTCGGCAGCGGCAGATGTGTATAAGAGACAGGTAGACAGAGCCATGGCCGCATCATCTCCGGCGGCATCATCGATGTCCAGGAACTCATACTTGATAACTGTCACAGGCTTGTCCGGAAAAGTATTGGCCCACACCAGCATAGAGCGTGAAATGCGGTCAACCTCCTCCGAAGATGCCAAAATCCTCTGCTTTTTATCCTCGAAAATATCGCTTCACCGCCTTTCCAAAAACTCGCTCCCACTTGTCCTTGTTTTCCGCCTTGCTTGCCTCAAACCAGTGCGATTGCGCCTGTGAGTGCATTGCCTTGTTGAAAACCAGGTCTTTGTCGGTGAGAACTTTTGTCGCTCCGTAAGATGCATAACTGCTGCCTGTTGCCGGGTCTATCATCAATTTGCCGTAGTATAAATAGCGAGATTGTGGGCCGGGATAGATAATCCTGGATTCCTCTACTTTTGTTCTTCGGTCGAGATTGCCCGTTAAGGCCGGAACGTATGGAGATGTATCCTTTTGTGCTTGGACAGCCATCGCATAAACAGCCTTTTTGCTTGCTGCTTCCAAATGCCCCGTCACAGTTGGAACAATATTGGAGCTGACATCAAAGCTAAACATCAGTTCCCACCAACTTCCCAATGAGACATCTCTCCGCCGAAGTCCTTGAAATCCACAGTGTTGACATTGTAGACATCATCATATGCGGCATCGATCTTCTGAGCAGACCAATTAGGGTGGACGGCCTCTCCTTTTACAAAGAAGGTGTTTTCTCCAGTGGAAAGCGTCCAAAGCCCGCTCTTGTCCTCTGCCCGCCAAAATTCAATAGGCCCTACATACTGCTTTGGCTCACCAGTCATCCCGTCTACGGCTTCAACGCTGGTCGGAATATAGAGGTTGACTGCATCCGCTCCAACCAAACCGCTTTCGTTAACGTTTTTAGCCTTGACAGCATCCAGCAGAACTCCTCGCAGAATGGTAATATGATTTGTAGTTGTTTCCTCAAAAGTGCTAGGGTCCTCTTCTGTCACCACGTTATAGAGCGTCACAACATGGGGGAACACAGCCGCACCTCCTTCCGCGATACAGGAGGCCCGTACTGGACAAATACTGCGCCGCAACAGATGCAAGAGAGGCTTGTGCTGCCTGTGCCGCTATCGTGGCCTGCTGTGCGCTCTCGCCTCCGCTCCGGTATGTCTTGGACCAGCTTCCAACGCTCTGGCTTTGCAGTTCTCCGCCCTCTCCGACGTTTGCGGAGTTGTGGAGAGCGTTCAGGGCTGCTTTGCTGGCAAGGTCGATGCTCTGGTACTGCTCTGCAACAGCACAGCAGGCCATTTTCAAGGCATCCAGTTCCTGATTTTTGCCTGCCCGGCCCTGCGTGTAATAGTCCAAAAAGCTGCTTGCACGCAAGGCGAGGCGCGGGAAGTCGGTCTCCTGAATGGCGGTGCCCAGGTATGTATTTTTGTAATACTGATAATCTGCGTAAGCCATCAGGAGGCCTCCTTACTTCTTTAAGCGGGCTTTCGTCTTGGCCTGCGGTTCAAACGTCGCTCCAGTAAAGCTAAATTTCACCACACTGGAATCATCAACAAGCACTTCAAAGGTATCGTCTTTGGTTACTCGGAATATGATGTCGGCATCAAACGGGATGTTTTGCTTTGTGGGAGAGCCATTTTTCTTGAAGGTCATTTTTGACCCGGTTTTGGTCAGATGGAACGGGAAATAATACCCGCTCTGCTCCTCCGGGGTGCTGCTGAACTCTGTATAATCAGAAACATAATGAAATGTGCCCGTTACAGCGCCGTTCGCATAAACTTTCAGGTCATCACCCACAAGATCGGAAACCTGTTTCCCCAATAGGGTCTGACCGCTGGGGAATAGCGTTAGGGTGTCAGACCCAATTAACCCCCCGCCGGTGCGTAGACAGCAAAAGGGAAAGCCTTCGTGTTCCCGACGTTGTAAGCATTGATAGGATTGGGAATCTCCCAGCCCAGCCGCATGACGGCACGCAGGGCCACCATGTCGTTCTGCATCAGGTTATACAGGATATTCCCGGTAGTGGGGTCCTGTACCACACCGCTGTCAAAAATTTTGAAAGTCATGTCCTGCCGAATAGCGTAGACCAGCTGGCTCCAGTCGCCCACGATGGCAAGAGATTCCTCCGGATCATACGCGCCGTTCACGGGGAAGTACATGCTCATGCCGTCCAGCGCATAGCGGGTATCGCCCTGCATGTCGGTCTTGAAGATGGGCTGACCGTTCTTGTCCACCAGCCCCCGCAGCTTGGCCCGCATCTGGATAGCAGCCATCACGCCGTTGGGGATATAGCCGCTCTCTTCCACCTTGGCAATCACGCCGCCCTCGCCCATAATGTCTTTGAAAATGTCGTTTGTGGCCGTAACGACAGCGCCCGCGGTGGTGGCCGAAGGGACAAGGCCATCACGCCAAGAGGTGGGTTTGTCCGTGCCGTACAGAATAGCGGCGTCGATAACCTTGCCAAATGCCTCCTGAAGGCGGGGGCGCACCTCACCCCAAATGTCGTAATCGCTATCATCCAACACGGCCTCGGGAATAGGGACGATAACGGCAATCTCCTCGGCGTAGATTTTCTTCTTGTCCCACGCCATGTTGGTGGTCTTTTTCAGAGACGCTTTGGAATCTGCTGCGCCAGTTGTTGCCTCGCCGTTGACGAAGTAGGCAGTGGGCAGAGCATCCAGCACATTGAGGGTCTGCGTCTTACTGGTCATGTTGGGCAGCCGCCGGGCCATCCGCAGCACGGCGGACTCCGTTACGGCTCCCTGGATGATCTCTCTGGTCACGGGCTCGGGGATAAGCCCGGAAAGTTTGCTTCTGTCGATAATATCGGCCATATCAAGGCTCCTTTCTTACTTGAGCGCGCCCCGGATCAGGGCGTTCATCACGTCGTTTTCTCCTGTTTTGGGCTTTCCGCCGCCCACAGGAGCCGTCCAATCAAATGTGGTTTTCTTGCGGTCAGCGGTTAGCTCGTCCACGGCCTGTTCGAAGGTTTTCTTATCGTCCACCATCTTCCCGGCCTTAAAGGCGATAAACTCGGCCTCCTCGCCGGACAGGCCCTTTTGGGCCAGATACAGGTCCCGCTTGAGTTGGTCCCGCTCCGCCTCTGCGGCGGTCAGTTTCCCGGCCAGCGTGTCCCGCTCTCCGGTCAGATTGTCCCAGCGCGCCTTTTCATCAGCCTGTCCGTCCTTCCAGGTTCGGTAGGCGGTCATCTCCTCTTCGCTGGGCATTCCCTTCATGGCTTTCGCAAGCCGCTTGCCAATCATGGCGTCCACTTCCGCCTGAGTGAAGGTTTTCTCAGGCGCGGGCTCCGGCGCAGGGGCCGGGGTAGGGTTATTGATAGGTTCGCTCATGGTATTACCTCCGTTTATTATCAGGGCCGTCGCCCTGCGGTTTTACGCCTCTCGGCATGGATACAAAAGAAAAAGCGTGGGCAACCTGTAAGAAATCCTTACAAGTTACCCACGCTCGGGTCTTCCGCCTCAACGCTTAGAGGCGGGAGCAGTATTTAATTTGCAATTCTTTATAAAGCCGTTCTAATTCGTCTTTTGTATTTTTTCTTGGAACCATATTTCCTCTGATATGAATATCACATCGTTCGCAGAAAATCTCATTTTCTGTATATGGTAGTTCTGGACCACCGACAAAATCTGTTTTATACTCCAAAAATCCACTGCATTTAGGACATATGAAGTTATTCACGGTTTCACTTCCTCCCGCTTGATATGTATAATTTTAACACCATCTTTCACGGGAATCAACTCCACCCTGTCTCCATTTGCAAGGACGGCCTCAATTGTTTTTATTTGATTTTCATCAACCATACCGCACACTCATCCTCTCTGTCTGCTCCGGCAGACCGGCCGCCTTGCTGAACTCCTTGTATTCCTTATTCAGCCGCCGGATACGGGCCGTTACAGCTTGGTAATCTTCTTCCAGTCCAGCGGCCTTATATGCGGTTTGTTCCCGCTTCAGCTTTCGAACGGTGCGTTCTATTTGACGTTGCTTTTGAGTGGCCGTATATCCATCGTACTGCCTGCCTTCAAAAGATATCTCCCGATTTTTCCCCTTCATGGCGTTCAAATCAGAGCTTGAATAGGTCGGCTCCATGACACCCTCAACAAACGGATAAAAGTGGTGGCGGCAGTTCCATCCGCCCAGACCGGGTCCGGTACCATAGCCCGTAGAAGCGATAAAATCAGGATATCTCCCGCTGGATTGCTTCGGTTTTTTGCTCCATCGGTAAATCTTCCCTTGCCAGCTCTCGTGATTTTCCGGCCCGGTCCCGGTGTTCCGCGCCCCGGTATGAGCGGAGACCTCAACCAGATCAGTTTCCAAATAATCCATGCCTTGCTCCGAATACTGTTGGCAAAGCTGATTGACTCCAGTCATAATGGCCCGCCGGACAGCAACATCGATTTGGTCCATGTGGCCGCTTTCATATTCCGCTGTCTTGAGGCCGCTGTCTGCAAGCTGTTTCACGGCACCGCTAATTGCCTGATTGTAGCTGATTGCTCCACTCTGTATCTGCAACACGGCATTATCAAGCGCCCATTGGTAAGCACTTGCAGGCCGGAGCAATGTCCTTCCATTGTCGAGTAAAAATGCCATAGATTGTGTAAGATTGCGAAATGTATCAAGCGTCTGCTTTCTGATGGCGTCAAAGTCGGAGGTGCTTAACATCGTCTTGGGCGCTGTTACATCTGAACGATCAACCAGATATGTGTAATACTTCTGGTTCCGCTCTACAACATCGTCAAATAGCTTATTCAGCTCTTTCTCGCCGATATTGGTCGTTCTTTTGATTGCTTGCTCAATCTCCTGTTGGCTGATACCGTGGGAGCGCAACGCCTCAATATCTAGGACAGTGACTTCGTTTAGCTCCCCTGATACTTTGAGCCTAGAACAAATTTCCTCTAGTAGCGTGTTTTCAAGATTGCGGTACAGCTCTGCTAGCTCCTCCGGGAGGGCGTCGAGAATCTCAGGAGTAAAGGGTAGGACTTCATGGTCCGACCACCCCCTCCAGCAGCTTCACCCAAAGCGCATATTTCAGGTAAAATCCGGCCACGGCAAGGAGGAAAGCAATGATGGCTCCCGCAACTATGTATTTCCAGCCATTCACTATTCCACTTCCTCCTGCTTCTCGTCCGTCAGGTCCTCCATCTTCGGCAGCATCTTCTTTGCCGTGGCCTCGTCCTCGTTATACCACTTCATGCGGTACTCCCAATCGTTCATGATGCCCGCCGCGAGGTCTTGGCGGTCATTATTGCGCTCGGTGGTCTTGTCCTCGATTATGCTGTCATCAAAATCAATAGTGACCTCCGCTTCCTCATTCAACCCGGCGCCCATGGCCGTGTTGCCCAGGTGAAGAATAATCCGGCACAGTTCCTTGATGGCGCTCTCCAAGATAATCTCGTGCTTTTTTATGGTGCGGAACATGGTAGAGTTTTCGCTGATGACTTGGGTGGCCGTAGTAATACTGCCCCGGTCGAACCTATAATGGTTTTCGCCAAAGCCGCACTTACTGGAAAGTAAATTGAGCTGCGTCTGAATGCCCTCGCTGTGCTCTGCTGTCCGAAGGTTCATATCAATGGGCTGTATAATAGCCCCGCCCTCGATATCCTCCGGCAACACATAGTAGGCCAGGTCGTCCGGGTCAAAAACCGGCTCCCCGTCCAAATACTGTTGTGCGGAAGGCTTAACCATCACCCGCTTTTTCCCCAGCACGAACTCATTGACGTAGCTGTCAAAGGCAATATCCACGCCCTTCATGCTGTCGATGGCGTTGGCGTAGACCGAAATTCCGAGCGGGATGGAGTAATCGAAGTTGTTGGCGATATTAGGCCGGTCAATGACGAATTGCCGTCGGTCGCTTCCGGTATGGACCACAGGAGGCACCCGCTCAAATCCCTGCACGGAGGTCAGCTGTACCTCAGTATCTACGTTCTGGTTGCGGTATGTATACAGCCGGTTTTCAATGTCGTACTGCCCGTTTACCTTTCGGTGGATTTGCAGATAGCAGTAATCGTCCCCGTTTACGTTGACGATGCTGTCAAAGGCACATTCAGTAATAACTCCATTCTGCCATGACAGGGGCCAGATATGCTCTACCGTTACATAGTCAATGATGATATCGGTTGCACTTCCGGGAACAGGGCCGGCCTCTGTGGCCCCCATGCCCACCACGCGGGGGATAAAAGCCACCGTGCCAAGAGCAAAGGCCATCTCTTGCATCTCGTTGGAGCGCACGCGAAAGTTGTTCTCCTTCAGAACCCGATCAATAAATTCCTGTTCTTTCGTGCCGTCCAAGGTGATTTCAACCCGCTCATTCATAAGGAGATTTGCCCAGTCCTCCGGGATTTTCTTGCCCATGTTAAGGGTGTACCGCTTGCACCGAACCACTCCGGCCCCATTGCGCACCCGGTATCGGTGGAACCCCTTTACGTCGCCCTCATACCAGGACTTCCACTCCTGGACTTTGCCATAAAATCCCTCGTTGATGGTGGCAAAGCCCAATGATTTCAATTTGTCGATGATGGTCATTCGTTCACCTCATTACCGGGAAATGCCGCACGAGAATCGTGTTTGCGAAATATCGTATATCATCCATGGCGTGGTCGTCTGCCTTGATAACCTTGTCCACAGTGGATTCCTCGTCCCATCTGTATAGTCCAAATTCTCGGATAGCGTCCTTGCACCGGCGGTGTATTTTGAGCTTTCCGCTTTTGAGATAGACGGAAGTTCTGCGTATGCCGTCCATTACATCATTGTTCGCTTTAACTACATGGAACTCGTTGTGTCGGAATACCGTAGTGATGAAAGACGCCGCCGACGGGTCAATGACCACATAGTCCACGTTATAACCGTCGGCCAGTTCCCGTATCGCCTGGTAATACTCCTCGTCGGTCAGTTGCTCCTGCGTCCCACGCCCGCTGTAATAATACTCATTGATGCGGACAGCCCCTTGCGTTGTCACGCACCACAGGCCGGCAGAAAAGGGGTTGAGCGTTCCGTAATCCACAGAAATATAATACCGGCCCGCCGGCGGTTCCTCGTCCACGATGTCGCTCTCCCCAAACATGGGGTAGATCAGTCCCTCAGCCAGCGCCCACTGTCCCAAAATATAACGGTCATAAAAAACCGTGCCACGATACTCCCGTTTTAGGTTCTCCACAAAAGCCTCCGGGAGAAACGGATTATCGTCAATGGTATATGTCTGGCTAAAAATATCCGCTTTACTGTCCAGAAACACTTTCAACCAGTGATTCGGCCCCTGCGGATTATAAGTGCCGTCAAAGCACGAATACGCCTTATCCAGACGGCTTTTCAGCAGCTCAAAGACTTCCTGGCTCCAGTCTGCCACCTCGTCGCCGTAGCAGTATTTGATGGACGCCCCTCGGATTTTAGAGACCTGGGAAACCTTCTCAGCGCCTAGACAGTAGCACTTTTCCCCAAATATCCACGCCGTATTGTCGCTCGAGATCGTGCCCACCAGCTTATCCCCGTACAGGTTGCGCATCGGCTCCAGTACGTTCCGCTCAATCGTGGACTTTGTAACTCCAAGGATGACGGTCAACCCGTCCTTTCCGACACGCTCCCGGATGCGGATTGGGATGATCCACCGGAAATCAAGGTAGGTTTTCCCGCTGCGGGTGGCCCCTCCCTTAAAGTTCCAACGGTGATGCCCCTCCCGGACAAATTCAGTTTGTTTCGGACTTAACAGCATCCTTAAACTCCTTCAACAAACCATCCAACTTGTTCAAACTGTCGTTTCCGCTGGCTGTGTTCTTTGTGGCCTTGTCAACGATGATTCCGAAAGAAGTAGCAATTTGAGATAATCCCGCATCCCTGATCTTTTCCGGGTCTGTCAGCGCCATCAGGTGGAGGTCGATGGCCTCCTGCATCTTTTCCTTGCGCGTCTCCATGAAGGCCAGCATATCAAGTGTATTCTGCTTCTTTTTTTGTTGCGCCTTTTGGGCGAATCCTTCGCACTTTAGCACTATCCGCTTCACAGTATCTTTGGAAACCCCATTGATTTTTGCTGTGGCGTTATAGCTATCGGTCTCCAGATAATCAGCCACTATTTTCTTTTTCTGCTTATCCGTCAGCCGTGCAGCCATGTCACCACCTCAATCAAAAATTCCCCGTACCCGACCCTCCCATCATTTCAGCGAGACGGGCACGCCCTATTTGGCGCCGCATGGAGGGCGCGACCCTCCGGCCCTGATTGTGGGCTGCATCGTGCTGCGGCATATTTGAAGGGAGTCCCCCGGCAGGAAGCGTACAAGAGAGGCTCTCCTTCCCGTTTAATATCTGCTTACTAGATACCCTGCCGGGGGAGTGGGTTGTCCTTTGGGCCGTGGTTGGTACACAGCCCGAAAGGGGAGGGAAAAGAAGGAGCATGGGGAAGTTACTCCCTCATGCTCCATTGTCGCATAAGTTCAACTGGCAATTCCTCAAAAAGGAGGAATTTTCAAATTTTCTTATGAGACGATAAAGGTTTAACTACGCATGGATAGTCTGTTCGTCCAAGTAAGTAATCTGTCGACACTTCAAAATAATCAGCTATTGCCTCCAGAGCGTCCGTCCCTGGTTTTCTGTTCCCAAGTTCATATCTTCTGATTTGGTCAGACGATATCCCACACAGCTCAGAAAGCCTATATCTACTGAGTCTGTTTCTCTCCCTAAGCCTTCTCAGCCTTTCCGGGAACTCACCCATCCATATCCTCCTTCTTGATCCAATACCGTCCCGCGCAGCGGTGGGCGGTAACGCAGGCGGTAGAAATCCTGCAGGGGCGAACACCAACATCCTCTGCGGCAGATTTGATTGACGGATACTCCTTCCGCTGGCCGTGACGATCAATGGAGATTACTTCGGTTTCAGTCATTGTTTACCTCCCTCACGCCGTCCGCCCTCTTCCGTCTTGAAGCAGACCACCCGCACCACATCATAGACTTGCATCTCTGTACTTTTGAATGGGAACTGCTTGCAGTGCGGGCAGGTTATCGTTTCGAGCATTTCTTCCTCTGACAGATCGTAACCTGTCCAATTCTTCGTAGTTTCGATGTAGACGGCGTTGTGCTCGCATTCAATGATAGGCTGTTCAATGTCGGTGTCGCTTCCATCTCGGAGGAAAGTATCGACCAACAAATTCTCGATTTCCTTTCCGCATTTCTCGCACTTCATTGTCCTCCCTCCCCGTCGTAGATGTTGCCGATAATCTCTTCCGCACCCGTCCATGCGTATCCCGGGTTCAAACCAGATAGATATACCGCTGGCATTCCTCCGATAAAAGTTCCGCCGTGTTCCTGAACCCATACCACCTCATGGGTGCAACCACGGCTGCATTTTACAATATCCCCTACAAACACTTTCTTCCCGTTCTTGTCGGTCAGGCCGGTGTACTGGCAGACCGTGGATGGGTCAACATCATGACAGGTATCGCAGCAAATAAAGCCTTTGCTTTTTGAAAATAATGTTTTGCTATCACTGGGCAAGATTGCGCGGGCGCCGCCTGCAAAGCATACCAAGCTTCCGGAAATCCATTCTCCATTATCCAGCCGCTTGGCTTTGAAAAGGATTTCTCTCATTCTTTGCCCTCCATCATCGTTAAAGCCTTCTGCAAGCAAGCCTGTATCTCTTCACTGATAGCAGCATTGCTCTTTGCGAATGTATTGTCTAAGTAGTTTTTGTCATGGTAAGCAAGAGTTTCTAGAGCTAACGCAACACGAATGTACTCTTCTGACGTTTTGCATACACACTCAGGGTATTTCATTGGGCACCTCCGATGATCTCGTCAAGGGTGACGGTTTCGTCGGGACGGAGGGAGTGGAAACGTTCAGCTTGAATGGTAGCAAGGTAAAATGAGATGTCATCTTCTACACCATAAATCGCAATGGCTGAGAGGTTCCTTGCGAGTTTATAAGCATCCGGGAAAATCTCCTTGATAGCCTTCGCCATCTCCACCTCCTGCTCCGTCCAGCGGGGCTTTCCTTCCAAGTCCCACTCATGTACCCATTCACGACAGCAAATTCCTCTCTGATAGATAGGGCATTTCTGTTCGCACGGATTATTTGTGTGGGCCTTTCCGTATTGATAGCACCACTCTTTCAGTTCCCCCAGTGTCCAGTCCTTCAACGGCTTGTCCATGTGGGTCTCCTTCCTTTTCACCCAATTTTTGCACCCTTCCTGTGGGTCAAAGTCCTTCTCAATTTCACACCCAATGCAGTTAAAACAAGTGCGTGGTTCATCATCCTCCACCACCTCATAGCCCATCAGGCGGGCGGCTTCTTGGACCCAGCTTGTTATCGTCTCCATATCCCGGCTAAAATCGGCTATGTCTTGGTCTTGTACGTCTCTTGGCTTATCTGCCCAAAGCTCTCTCCCGGCCCGTTGCCCATAGAAAAAGTCCCATTTAGACAGAATTTCAAGCACTTCCCCCGTCTTACTCCGAAATTTCATTTGATCTTCCTCCCAATCCATGGCAACAGCCAGCCGAAGGTCAGCGCACCGGCCACATAGCCAAGCCAAAGTTCACTGCTCATGGCCGTAGGAGCAGAAATCATCATCGAACCAACCTGTTTGCTTGTGCTTCGTGCAATAATCAATTGGTTTGTGATACTTGCACTCCCGGCACCTGACCACAGGCACGGCGTCGATGGTGGGGGCATGACAAATCAAATTAAGAAAATTACGGTTACAGTTACGTTCAATGCCAGTTGACTCTTTATATTGTTTCTCAACTTCGTCGTAAATCGTGCCAACATCAGCCAACCTCATGCTCGTCCTCCAATACGGCCATATCATAGCCGCTCTCTATAAATCGGATCGTTTTTTGATGGTTGCAAGCGTTCCCGAGATAAGTGTAAATCTCCCGCATATCCTCCACGTTGAACCTAGTGTCAAGGTATTGATTTATACCATTCAGGAAGAAGATATGAAGGGCTGTATTATCTACTGCACGGCGGAACGGCGTGGACTTACAAGCCGCGCGGGAAAACCACTCCAACACCTTGCACTTTACATCCATCTCACTATCACAAGTGCTGATATTGAAATATACGTTCGCCTTTTGGTGGGCGATAAACTCCCCCTGGTCGTTGATGAACCATCCAGGGAAGCATATCCCAAGTCTTTTTATGACTGTCCAATCAACCATCCTGCTCCCTCCGTAGTGCGGCCTCTGCCTCTTCTCGGGTCAGAAAGACGGTTTTGCCAAAAACATCATCCCAATAATAGCCCAAGCCGCCGCCCATAACGAAAACTTTCCATCTTGGTCGGGGCATAAGCGGCCTCCATATTGCGTCACAGATTATTTCTTCGTAAATTTCCCCATTAAATACTCGAAAAATCTTTTGGTGCAGCTTCACGGGTGGGATACCACATTGTCCCTCCTTGACCGCCTCCGCGAACTGGCCAAGACGGTCCAGGTCGTACTCATCCCCCAGGATGTCCTCGATGGCGGCGAGGCGGTCAACAGCGTTTCCCATAAACTTTTTTGGTACACTCCATACATCAAAGCAATCATCTTCTCCGATGTAATTTACAGTACGACCGGCAAGCTGTTCTTTCTTGGTCATCCGTTCCATACTCATTCCTCCTTACAGATCAGCGCATAGGCGTGGTATCTGTCTCCATCCCACCTCAGATGCTCAACAAGACCAGCCAAATACGCGGTTGCGGTTCTGGAATCAAACCATTTCGGGTCATGCCCAAAAACCGGCGTGTACTCGCTGTAACTGTGCAAATCGGTCTGAATTGCCCGACCAGCTAGCACATACTTCTCGTTTGGCTCCAAACGCTGGAAGAACATATCTCCATCCATAATGGAAAACTGCTTCATGTCAGTCCTCCTTCGGGCCGCGCCAATCCCAGTTCTCCCCGTGAGAGCATTTCTTGCATATTTCAGGGATTGGCGTTTGCAGACTGTCGCAATGTTTGCAGACTGCACAGGATTTTATACACTGCAAATCGTTTACCGCCGCATCCTTCTCCCACTTCACCTGCTCCAGCTCGGCTTGTATGGCTTCCAACTCCTCGTGCGCCTTGATGATTTCCGTTTTAGCACAGACGATAGGGCAGTCGTGGCACTTATCCTCATAGTGTTTCAGACGGGCGATCTCTGCCCCGGCCTGTTCCAGCTCGGCCTGGAGCGTGGAGAGGGCGGTCAAGCACTCCACCATATCATGAAACGTCTCCTCCGGGTTGTTCTCCACCGTACTGTACCCGTGGTAGTCATGTTTCAGCCGCTCAATCAACTTCTCAATGTCCATCAGGTGGTCTCCTTCCGCATATCTGCAAGGATTTCTGCTTTGCGACGCATACACCACGCAAACACAGGAAACCGGAATGCCTCCCCTTTGGTGGAACACTGGGAAAGGAAGCCGCACTTATCACAATGCCCGTATACAATGGCCTGTGAGATCGCCAGCCCCTCTGCTTGCTTTTCCGGCGTGTACTGCCGGTCAAACATGGTGATATGTTTTATTCCAGTGCCAGAAATGTCCATCAGGTGTCCTCCTCTCCCTCCGGCGGGCGGCGGTAGAACACCCAATCAGGCAATTCATTTACATAGCTCCCATACCCTGACGGTGTAATAATATAGCCATATTTGCACAAACACCAATAACCAACTTTCTCGCCATTTAATTTGTTATATGAAAGCCATACTGGAGCATCTATCTTCCACAGTTGCTCGATGGGCATCGGCTCGTTCGGCGGGGACAGGGCGGAGATTGCCATGTCTAGGGCATCGGCATATCGACCATGCTGGGATGCCCTAAGACTGCTGGAATCAACTCTGTCTTTTGCCACCCAATCAGCGGACTTTTCAGCGGCTTCGAGCTTCCGGGCTAAATCCCGTTTCTCTTGCAGGATGGTCACTGCCTCTTTCCTGTCCATCCTCACCCCTCCTTTTCCGGTGGCTCCGGAAGGGGCATCCACCACGAGACATCAGCATCTTCCCAGTCCAGGTATTCATCGATGATCCAGCCGTCAGCCTTATTCCACGAGCCTAGCTGGTATGCTTCCTCCAAGGTAATGTTCGGCCTCGGCTTCCCGCTCACGATACACAACACGGACTTATGTTCTGCCGGCATGGCATTTTCCGCGCTCACCCACTCGTTCGGCAGGGTGAGGGTGGGCATAGAGCGCACCTTGTCCAGGAATACCTCCCCGATCTGCACGGTTGCTGGATGGCACGCTTGGTCAATTATCTTTTCGCACCATTTCCGTAGTATATTTCCGTCAATCGGTCGTACTTCCATTTTTCAGCGCCTCCTCAGTCGCAATCATCTCGATTACCGGAACAACTTCAAAGTCTCTGTCCCACGAAGAACAGCCGCTTCTGGCTTGTGCTTCGGAGCGATATGTCTTGACAGAAACATCTTTCACTTCTGTAATCGGGCGGAAACTGAAATGTTTGGAAAGCCCACACCAAACCTCAGTTCGGTTCCTTCGCATAACTACATACCGTCTGCGCTCAATCCGCATCATTCAGCGCCTCCCTTTCGACTTATGAAAAACCAATTTCAGCAGCCACAGGACCAACCATATCCCAGTGGCAACGGACAAAGAAAACTCGATGGAAAAGCACATTGTGATGAGCTTGATAATTCCGACTGTAAATGCCCAACTTATTGCGTAGCCAACAATCAAGCCAATGATAAGAATTAACCCTTTACGCATCGTTCAGCGCCTCCAATCTCTCCATCACCATCTCCACGGCCTCGTCCGTCATGGGTGCGCCGCAGGCGGGGCAGAAATCCGGTATCAACCAACAAGTCAATTCCGTAAAATCGCGGCCACAGCACGAGAACACTCTATTCGCTCTGCCGTCTTTGATTGTTTCTATAATCTTTCCGCGTCGTACCCGCTCCCGGCTGACGGGGCGGAGGGCGGAGAGGGCAGTACGTATAGCCTCTATGGTTGTTTCAGTGTGTACCTTTCCCCAGTAGGATGTTTCGGTCTCGTGCATTTCTTCAAAGCGTTTCAGCAACGACTCAAAATAGACTATCGCTTCTTCCCGCGTCATGGCTTGGCCTCCCTTTCCATCTTCTCCCTGATGGCTGACAGGATGAAATCCCGGTTCAGCACATACAGGTCCGTAATTCCGTGCTCCTTGCACATCTTGATGACCTCGTCCATGATGTAGTTTTTGATATCTTCTTTCCAGAGGACAACCGCCTGTATCGTTGCAGAGGCCACGGTGTTTCCATCCTCGTCTGTTCTGACTTGCAAGGATGGGTCCCCAATGTCAACATATTCTCCCGGGTTCTTCATTCCAGCTCCTCCAGCATCTCCATCTCCTCCGCGCTCAGAATCGGTGCGCGGGTGTTCCAGGCGAGGCGGGCGTCAGTCCCCATCAAATAAGTGTTCATCCAGCATCTCCTTTAATGTCCTCTCGTTCAATATTTTTTCAAGGATTTTTGCCCTGGTATTCCAATCTAACCTGGCAATCGGCCTCTCATCGTGTTTTATTTCAAAGTCGCCATTTTTGTTTTTTCCGATTTCAACGAGATACTTTTCTGAAACAGATTTTAGTTTGCATTCTGTACAAACAATACCAATCCAAAATCTGGAATTTGGGTATTTTTCTGTAACATCACTGACGTAAAATTCTGATTTGCCTAAACATCTTGGGCATGGCAGCAGCACCCCCGCATCCGTCAGCCGCTTTGCCGCCTCCCTGTCACCCAGCAGGGCGCGCTTTGTATCATCCATCATGCTCTCTTCCTTTCCAGCGGGCAGCTCTCAATGGCGTATGTAGTCACCCATGTTTTCCGCCCGCCCCGGTTTCTCCCAACAATGAACGTCCGTTTCTTGGCCGTCCAGCCCGGTACTGGCTTTTCCTCACGCAGCCATGGACACTGACTAATCGGGCAGCAGCAATCCCTGCATGGATTGGCTGAATACCGCTGGATGGGGACCAGATATTGATCAAGTTCGCCCATAGGGCCTTACCTCCACCTGTATACTCTCGTTTTCCCAAAATTCGTGAGAAACTTTCCGCACCCATTCCCGGTTGTCATCCGGCAGTATGTAGCCTTTCATGGCATCCACAAACGCCTTGCCCATGGCGGCGTGATTGTCCACGTCCAGACCATCGTTCCAGCGAAAAATGACTTCGACAGGGCCTTTGACGAGCTGTTTTCGGATATGCGCCTTTTTCATGGACCACAGCGCCAGAGAGTGGAGTTCTTCTGCGTCCCGCTTCCGCTGTGACCAGTGTTTCCCGGCATAATACGCATTCAGGCCAAACCGCTTGTTCCAGGCCGCTTTTCCCCTTTTGGTGGGCGGATACGGAATTTCAAAAATCAAATCCCCATCCTCCTTGCCAGCTCTTTCAGGGCCGCCTCATATTCCTCGGGCGGCAGTCCTTGGAGCTTTTTCTTCTCCCGCTCATAGGCGGTCCAGTCAGCGTTCCCAGCCGTAGACTCCATCGCTTTCTCCCTTCTTTGTGTATCGGCGGCACCGGGCGTCATAGACCAGCTGGATGTTTGCCGTTGAGCCGTAGGAGCGATTTTTCAGGATGCTCAGCCCGGCGTCATACCCATAGGCCGCGATATCCTTTTCTTCCATCCGTTCTAGCGAAAAGGCGTTGTCCGCCCGGTTTGTGATGTCCGCCGACCCGCCGATGTCGTCCGCGGTCAGCAGCTTCTTTTTGTCGTTGTCGCCCTTCCGGGGGTGTGCTACCAGATGCACGTGCACCTCGTTTTTCTTGGCGAACTCCACCAGCCGCCCCGTGAACCGGCTCTGCGCCCGATAGAAGTCCTTGTCGCTCTGGTCGCTGAATCGGGCGGTCATTAGGTTGTCCACCAGGAACACGCAGCAGCCGAACCGGCGGACGGCGTACTCGAACACGGAGATGATGCTGTCCTCGTCCCCAGCACCGGCCACCCGGTTGTCGTACAGGAAAAACTTCCCTTTCCACCAACCGTCGATCCGGTCCGCGATCTCCTTCGGCGTGTAGTAATACAGTTTCCCGGACGCCGGGTCCCGCTTCGGCTCGATATGCCCGGCCCCGGCGGCCTGTAGCATAGCCCACTGCTTGAAGCGCCAGGCCGACAGCTCCCCGGAGTAGGCGCAGACCGGGAAGCCCTGGTCGATGGCGTTTAGAAGCAGCTGGGACAGCAGCGTGGACTTGCCGCTTCCGCGCCTTCCAGTCCACACGGACAGCTCCGATGGGGCAAAGCCTCCGATGGACTGGTCCAGTGCTTTTAGACCGGACATGACGGCGACGGATGCGCCGGGGTCCCTCCGCTCCACGTCCGCCAGGTCCAGCAGGCCGTCCATGGGCTGTTCCACGGCCCCCAGCAACAGATGATCCACGGCCTTTCTCCCCCCGGTTGTCAGCACGTCCCGGACGCGGGAACTCTTACCAAATGCTCCCTCTTTCGGCAGCAGCACGGCCACAGATGGCGCATATTCTTTGAGGGCGTCCGCCACGGCTTCCGCCGTATCACGGTCGGACAGAGCCAGGAACACAGATGGGAAGGAACTCAGAAACGGCTCCGCATCCCGGAAGTTCTCAAAGCCCGCCCCATAGGCAAGGCAAACGGCGTTCTGGTTGTCCAGGGCTGTCACATCCTGGGCGTCCGCCACAAACCACAACGCTTTCCGCGTGTCCATGGCGGTCTCATCGTAGAGCAGCCAGGCGGAGACATCAGGTAAACTTGGCATACGGGTCCTCCTCCCCGGCCAATGGTTCGTCATCCCAGCAACCGCCATCCAGCCACTTTGACGGGCTTGGAAAATACCTTGCGTTCTCCCCGGAATACTGCGGCCACAGCTTTTGCTGTTTCACAGCCTCCAGAATCCGCTTTACCTTCCCTTCATCCGGGTCTACCCGCTTCCAAGCGTCAAAAGCGTCTTTCTTGGCTGACTTTTTGGGATAAACATCCCAAAACTGGTCAAACCCCCAATAGTTTTTGGCAGCCCCTTCCGTTGCAGAGGGGGTAGGGGGTGTAATATCTTTTTCTTTATCTTTGTCTTCTTCTTTGTCTTGGCCATTTTTGCCATTAACAAAATGGCATTTGCTATTTTTGCCATCTTGTTTCTGCCGTTGCCATCGAACCGCAGCGCCTTTTTTCCCAGCCGATGCCCTCGCTTCGACAACGGTGTGATAAGACTCATTGTCTCTGTCTATGTCCAGCCGCATACCGTCCCACAGCAATGCCTCCCGGCCCAGGTCGTCCGGCTCTGCTCCCGTTGCCTTATAGCGCAGGGCAGCTCTCACCAGTCTTCCGAACTCGGTATCATTGAGTTTCTGGTACTTTTCCAGACAGTCCACAAAGAGTTTGAGATATGTTGTGCTCATGAGCATCTCCTATGGAAAATCGTTTCCCTGGCGGAGGGCATTACTGCCCATCCGCCGGTCTTTCGATCACTTCGCCGGTGTCGCCATCAACCTCGTATCCCTCTGCCTCGATCACGGTCTCATCAGGGACGGAATACATATCTTCGGAGATTTCTGTCTTGATGGTTTCGTCAGAAGTCAGTCCCCGCATGAACTCCGTTTTAAGGGGAGCGTATTTCAGCGCCTTTTTGAGGACGGTCTTCTTTGCCATCTCTTCAAAGTTTGTCTGCCAGGGACCATTGCTGTATGCCTTGCTGTACTTCTTGGCGTGAGTGCGAACATCGTCGACGCTCATGACCTCAAAGCCATAGCCGCCATCTTTCGTGCGGAAAACAGCGTAGAAATAGACGGGTTCTCCCCGTTCCCCCTTCGCGGGAACATGATGCAGCTTCGGCTCCAAACCAAGCTCATACTCAAACTCATCGTTTTCATAGACCGTCTGTGCCTGGATGGTGGATACCTCGCCGGATCGATAGGCCAGGTCGATCAGGCCCTTATAGCCAAGCTGGAACTGGCACTCCAGGACGCCGTGATTTTTGAATGGGATCAGGTATGCCTGCCCCAGCGGGGTGTTGGGCTCCATGCCCAGCTGTGCCGCCGTCATCATGGCGCCGAGAAAGCTCTTGGGCGTGGTCTGCGCCAGCTTGGGGTTTGTGGACAGAGCGGAGAGGGTGATCCGGGTGAACCGCTCCGGCGTCAGCACGGAAGGCAGCGCCTTTGCGATCTCCCCCTGCATTTTCTTGATATAGTCCTGCATGGTGGCAGGCCCTTTCTTGGCAGCCTGGGCGCTTTGCGTACCCTGGATGAGTCCTTCTTTCATGCTCCCTTGTCCTCCTTAATGGAAAATCTTCTGAATTTACTGATTTTGAAATATTGCGATAAGTCCAGGTCCGGATGATCCTTGGAAAATGCTTTGACATCGAAAGTGCTGCGGCTCTGCGGCGCCCACAAAACGCTGAAGTTCCCGTAAGTGGCCTTCTCCGCCTCGCCCATGTCCTGCATGAACGTCTGCTTGATGGCCTCGATCCGCCGCTCGATCTCGCGCTTTTCTAACTGCAGCTCCTCATAATCCCGAAACATGGCATCCCGACCAAACAGCTCAATGGAGCCATTGTCAGAGTCCGCGTAGATCGTTTCCATGGCTTCTGTGGTACTCTCCGCTCCGTCCGGCTCCGGAGGCTCCTGCGTCATCACATGCAGCTCCCAAAAATCCTTTGCGCACCGCTTCAAGGCATCGATCTCTTCCGGGGAGACATATACACTGCTCTCGCACCATTCCGGACAGATGTCGACCGGGATGGTGGTAATCTGATAGATATAAAAGGCTTTATTAAGTACCAATGCAGCCAGATACCAGCGGAACCAGCCAGTGACGGCCAGATAAGTCACACACTGGGCGTAATAGCTTTCCGGGAAGTCTCCCCCAGTGTAGGATTTGAGGCTGAGGGCAGATGCGGTCTTGCACTCCAGCCCTGACTTTTCCCCCATGATCCTACGGTCTATGTTTGCGTGCAGATAAGGGGCTGCATCATTGCGTAACAGGTAATTCATACGCTGTGCCGTTTTCCCTGATTTCTCTTCAAAACGCTGGGCCACATAGTCTTCCAGGTCTCTGCCCTGGCGCATGGCCTCATTATCCTGCTGTTCTGGAAGGAGCCCGGTCTTTTCCGCCCAAACTGAATATGGTGAGCGGTATTTGTTCAGGCCCAAAACGGCGCCCATATCGCTGCCGCCCAGACTGTTTCTGCGTTCCCGCAGCCAGTCCTCGCGGCTCATGTCTGATGTCGGGATTTTATGTATCATCGTCGTCTCCCTTCAAAATCTCCGTGAAATACTGTTCTCCAGCGCCACAGATCGGGCAAACCGCCTCTCGCCTGCTCTCCCTGGTTCCATCCCAGTCAATGATCTCTGAATAGGAAACTAGCGTCGGCTTATCGAACAAGGTCCCGCAGATATCACAGCGATACATGATACTTGATCTTGCGTCCGCAAGAGGGACAGAATCTCCAGCCGTTTTCCTGCGGGCCGTCCGCTTCAAATCTCTCCAGACCCAGGCAGGTTTCGCACTGCCAGACATTGTTTTCCTCATCAACGCAAATGTAATTCGTTTCATTCATCAGTCATTCTCCTTCTTCGCACCACCAAATGTCCGCCGTCTGGACGCCCAAGGATAAAGCTTCTAAGTGCCCCTTGACGGCAATATCAATATGGTCCCCCTTGACTGCCGGGCCGGTATCATCGGCTCTCAGATACACCATCCCGCCGTTGTGCTCGACCATGATGGTACTGCCCAGCGGTATAATGTCCGTATCCACAGCGCAGCTCACATAGGGCGTTACACGCCTGCCGCTGGCTGTGATGCCGGAGCCTGTCCCACAGATGTGGGGCCGTTCCTCGCAGCAGTAGAAGGTGATGGTCACGTCCTCCAGCTTGTGAGACCGGGCCAGCAAAGCAGCTTCTATAAGCTCATTCTCGTTTTCCTCGATCTTTTCTGCTGTCAGATAACAGCGAGTGGTGGCCGGGGTATCGTCGCCGGGTAGGCTGCCGTCCTGCGTGGCGGGCTCCGGCTTGTGCATAGCGGGCAGTTCCGCCTCCACCGTCATAATCAGGTAGCTTCCCAGCCACGCCAGCAGCAAGATCAGAAACAGGAGATATGTAATCAGCTGCAACCGCCTCTGGCTCCGGCGCCGCCGCTCTTCCCGTGTCAGTTTCTTCACCGCTCTCCCTCCATCCAGGAAAGGAAGCGCATGAACCATGACGTAGCCGTACAAATGCCGATTAAAGCAAAAATGTATGTACTCATTTTTATCTCCCTGCACGCACAAATCGGATTATTTCGTCATCAGTCAGTGACAAAACCTTATCTAAGGCGCTAATATCATCCAACCACCATTTGCGCTTTCCGCTTAGTTTCATAGAGATATTAGATTGGGTCATTCCAGCCAATTCTCCCAGGTCCCGATCGGTATACCCCATACGTCCTCCAGCAGAGCGAAGAATCCTCGCCCTCTGTTCACATGGGGGAACAGAAAACCTGCTTAGTTTTGTTCGCGCCATGATTTCCTCCTTGATTTCTCCCCTTGGAGGCGATATACTGTATCCAAAGGGATTGTCCGTGGTTGCTCAATCCTTGCCCTGCTCAATGTTGGTAGCATTGAGTGGGGTTTTTCTTATAAAAGGTTGGGAAGCCGGTTTTCATCGCGCTGCCCATGATTGTATGCCAAAAGAACCTGAACAGCGTATTTTCTTGCACCAGATGTTCTATCTGCCTGGGCATCGCGGATAATGTCATTCGGCAGCTTCTTTTGCAGTTTTGCAATGCAGATATCTTCCTTGTACTGCCCTTTATAAGTCCGAACAAACAATCCTAAGCCCTTTAGAATTTGCGCCTGCGCTCCGCTGGGATCTCCATTCCAAGACTGTTTAATGATCCTGATATATGAGGCATAAAGATCGTTGTCATTGATGGAATTGAACTCATTCCAAAGCGTACTGACCGCTATAACCGCATTTTTTGCCTTATTCCCAGTCCAGGAAATTTCCAGCCCGTTTTTCTCTGTGATTCGCTGAAAGTCGATGGATTTCTGATCTCCGTAGTTACCGAGGACTCTGATTTTGTCTGTCAGGGTTACTCTGCTAGTAGTACCGCGCTGATTGATGAACATATTAGCTGCGTCCATCTTTGTCATTCCGTTATAGACCCGACACTTTACGCAGAGGTCACGACCAGCGTTTCTGGCCTTTAAGACCTTCATAGTCATCTGGCCGTCAAAGCAGTAATACTTTCCATCGATTAGCGCAACGCTGATAGGCTGGATGAGATTCGGGTCAAATGTACGCATGATCTTGTTGAACTGTGCCCGTCTCCGATTTACGTCTCTCTGGCCGAGGTCGTCAATCAGAATGTCCTTTGTGTTAAGGTCTAAAAGCTGGACTTCAATTTTCTGTGCCATTCTCGCTCACCATCCTTATCATGTTTTTGTATTTTTCGATGACCTCAATGCCCCTGTCCAGTTCTTTCATAGCAGCGTCACGCCCAGCCGGAATATCAAGCATTTCCCGATGGACAAGAACTATATGCTGTTTCAAAGAAGCATCCAATGCCTTGATAGCTGTATGGATAAGCTCCTGAAACTCCGAAACTGTGAACGGGGCTGGCGGTTCCTCCGGCTCTACCTTTGGGATTGGGCGGAGGATCGCTTTCGCGGTGTCTGTGTCCCCCTTCTTGATAGCCTCCACGGCCTCGCGCTTCTTTTCCTCCGGGGCATTGCGGATTTCAGAGATAACAGACTTTGGGGCTTTTACAGAGCCGGAAAGAACGGCCTCTTTGATTCCGGGAGAGACTTTCTCAGCTTCATTCAAACTATCAATGAAGTGCTCTGCTCTTTTGACGGTTTGTTCTCCGACTCCAAAATCATCCGCAATCTTTTGAGCTGTATTTTCGTACTTTTTCAAAAGACCATTTTGGCCTTTTGAAAAATTGTCTGATCTTCTGTCACCTCCGGCAGTCATCTTCTGCGCCTTGTAAGCCTCGCCAATCAGTGCTGTCTTTTGCTCATCAGTGATATTCCGCCGTCCCAACTGGTTCCGACACATCCAAACGATAGCGGCCCACTTATCAGGAAAATCCATCTGCTTAATCTTGAATGGGATTTCCGGGTGTTTCTGCACGATCTTGTAGCGGTGGTGCCCATCAATGATTGTGTTGCGCCAAACCACCAGCGGCTCCCGGACTTCCCCATCCTCCAAAATATTCTGCTCCAGTTTGGAGAACTCGTCCTCTGATAAGGGTGGTATCTTATCCCGAAATTCCGGGTCGATGGTTAGTTGTTTCACGTCTCCTCCTTATTTGTATCTAGAATTTGAGGTATTTTTCCAATCCGGATAGCCTCATCAAAGGTCATTCCATACGCCGCCCGGTTGAGCTTGTCCATGATCCGCTTGGTGTTGCGTGCCTGGGACTCCAGGGCTTTGATGGTGCTGTTTTCGTTCAAATTTTCGTTCAAAGTAAATTCCTCCTTGCGATTGATTTCCGCCCGGAGGAATGGTATACTGTCCTCGCGGGCCTGTTGGCACTATCAATAGGTCTCCGCAGCCCTCGTCGGTGGTTGCGCACCGGCGGGGGCATCTTTTATTTGGGATCGTCTGAAAGAAGCTCGTCTACGGTTACGCCGAAGTAATCCGCTACTTTCTTGATGGTCTCTAGACGTGGAGAAGAGGTCCTCCATTTTCCAATTGTTCCATTTCCTATCTCAGTAGCGGTCTCTAATGCCCAAACGCTCACTCCTCTCTCGCTGCAAAGACGCTTTACATTATTGAAAAGCACTTTTTCACCCCCTTATTTACTAGAAAAAACTTGACGAACTTTAGAAAATAGTCTATTATTATTTTGTCAGGATAAATAGCTATTTCAAAAGCCCTAGTTAATAGAGGGTCTGGTTTTTTGTGCCCTCTGTACCTCTTATAATACCTGTCTCTTATACACATCTCCGAGCCCACGAGACGCGTAGTAATCT
>OWJJ01000735.1_pt1 | contig 22311 bp, 17 predicted proteins | sample 1732811 | NCBI WGS metagenome assembly OWJJ01 (sample SAMN05065756, study PRJEB22554) | human gut metagenome | biome: ENVO:2100002; feature: ENVO:00000062; material: ENVO:00002003 | host: Homo sapiens | place: USA
TCCAAAATCAGCACGCCGGGCATGACGTGCTCCTGGGGAAAGTGGCCGCAGAAGAACTGCTCATTGACGCTGACGCACTTGCGGCCCTTGGCCCACTGGCCGGGCTCGTAATCGGTGATCCGGTCCACCAGAGCAAAGGGGAACCGGTGGGGTAGGATCTGCGCGATCTGGTTGGAATTCAATTCGTTTGCCATGGTCTCACGCCTCCCATCGTTTGAACAGCAGGCTGCCGTTGTGGCCGCCGAATCCCAGAGAGTTGGACATGGCGTAGCGCACATCGGCGCTGCGGCCGTGACCCGGCACTACGTCCAGGTCGCAGGCGGGATCCGGCACCTGATAGTTGATGGTGGCGGGAAGATAGCCGTCATGCAGCGCCATGGCGCAGAACATGGCCTCCACAGCACCGGCGGCGCCCAGCATGTGGCCGGTCATGGACTTGGTGGAGCTGATGGCCAGCTTGTAGGCGTGGTCACCGAACACGGTCTTGACGGCGGCCGTCTCGCCGGCGTCGTTCAGGGGGGTGGAGGTGCCGTGGGCGTTGATATAGTCCACATCCTCCGGCTTGGCGCCGCCGTCTGCAAGGGCCATCTCCATGGCCTTGGCGGCCCCGCTGCCGTCGGGCCGGGGAGCGGTCATGTGATAGGCGTCGCAGGTGGCGCCGTAGCCCACGACCTCCGCAAGGATTCGGGCGCCCCGGGCCTTGGCGTGCTCCAGCTCCTCCAGCAGGAGGATGGCCGCACCCTCGCCCAGCACGAAGCCGCTGCGCTCCGCGTCAAAGGGGATGGAAGCCCGCTTGGGATCGGGATTCTGGGTCAGGGCCTTCATGGAGGTGAAGGCGCCGATGGCCAGAGGTGTCACAGCGGACTCCGTGCCGCCGCAGAGCATTCCGTCCGCGTAGCCGTCACGGATATAGTGGAACGCATCGCCTACGGCGTTGGTGCCGCCGGCGCAGGCCGTCACCGGACAGGAGCACATTCCCCGGAAGCCCGAATCAATGGCTACCTGTCCCGCCGCCATATTGCAGATGGCGGTGGGAACATAGAATGGTGACACCCGGTCAAAGCCCTTTTCCAATCCCCGGCTGTGCTCCGCCTCTGTAATGGCCTGCCCGCCGATACCGCTGGAAATAATAACGCCGTAGCGATCCGGGTCCGCTTGCTCCACGGAGAACCCGGCGTCGGACAGGGCCTCCCGTGCCGCCGCCACGGCGAACTGGGTGAAGCGGCCCATGCGCTTGGACTCCTGACGGCCCAGCAAAGCCTCCGGGTCAAAGCCCTTCACCTCGCCTGCCAGCTTGCATTTGAAATCGGTGGTATCGAACTGGGTAATGGGGCCGATGCCGCATTTGCCCGCTTTGGCAGCGGCCCAGCTGTCGGCGGTGTTGTTGCCCAGCGGGTTCACGGTGCCAAGGCCGGTGATCACGACTCTGCGTTTTTCCATGAGAGTTTTCTCCTTTTACATTGCCATGCCGCCGTCTGCACAGAGCACCTGCCCGGTGAGATAGCTGCTTTGTTCTGCGGCAAAAAATGCCACTGCATTTGCCACATCCTCCGGCTTTCCTGCGCGGCCTGCGGGGATGCCCTTTGCCATTTCGGCACGGACGGCTTCCGGCAGGGCGGCGGTCATGTCGGTCTCGATAAAGCCCGGCGCGACCGCGTTCACGGTCACATTGCGGCTTGCCAGCTCACGGGCAAGGCTTTTGGTCAGTCCGATCAGGCCCGCCTTGCTGGCGGCGTAATTGGTCTGGCCGGCGTTGCCCCGCAGGGCTACCACACTGGAAAGGTTCACGATGCGGCCCCAGCGCTGGCGCACCATGCGGCGGGCGGCCTCCTTGCAGCAGAGGAACGCACCCTTGAGGTTTGCATTCAGCACTGCATCAAAGTCCTCTTCGCTCATGCGCAGGATCAGGTTATCGCGGGTAATGCCCGCGTTGTTCACAAGGATATCCACCCGGCCAAAGGCGTTCACCGCCTGTTCAAAGAGTGCTTTGCAGCCCTCGGCAGTGGAAACATCGGCCTGCACAGCCACGGCATTTGCATTTTCGGCCTTGCACAGAGCCACCGTCTCGGCAGCTGCAGCTTCGCCGTGGCAGTAATTCACCACCACATTGCAGCCCTGCTTTGCAAGCTGGATGCACACAGCCCGGCCAATGCCCCGGCTTCCGCCGGTGACAACGGCGGTGCGGATGATCGTTTCTTCGCTCATAGCTCTTCCTTCCATGCTGTCAGTGCGGCGTTCAGCTGCTCCGGAGTCTCCACCGAAGCGCAGACCACGCCGGGCAGGGTCTTTTTCACAAAGCCAGCCAGAGCACTGCCCGGGCCGACTTCCAGAATATGGTCTACGCCCAGCTCACCAAGGCGGCGGAGCGTATCTTCCATGTAAACGCTGCTCTGCACCTGCTTCACCAGCAGCGTCGGGATGCTGTCGGCGTCAGCCTTTTCACGGCCAAGGCAGTTGAACAGCACCGGCACCTGCATCTCGCCAAAGGGCTCAGACGCAAAACGCTTTGCCAGTGCATCCCCGGCGGGGGCCATGAGGCGGGTGTGGAACGGGCCGCTCACCTTGAGCGGGATGCAGCGGCGGGCACCGGCTTCTTTGGCCAGTGCGGCGGCTTTGTCCACAGCGGCTTTCTCGCCGCCGATGACCAGCTGGCCCGGGCAGTTGTAGTTGCAGATCTGCACACAGCCCAGCTGTGCAGCCTGCTCACAGCAGGCTGCAAGTGCCTGCCGGTCAAGGTTCAGCACGGCGGTCATGCCGCAGTCGATGCCTTTTGCGGCTTCGGCCATGGCTTTGCCGCGGTAAGCGGCCAGCTCGATGGCCTGCTTTGCGGTGAACACCCCGGCAGCTTCCAGCGCGGAGTATTCGCCCAGCGAAAGTCCGGCCACATAAGCGGGCTTTACGCCCTGCTGTGCCAGCACTGCGGTCACGCCGCAGGCAAAGGCCACCATGCAGGGCTGGGTGTATTCGGTCTGATTCAGAAGGTCGTCCGGGTCCTCAAAGCAGACGCGGTGCAGGTCGAAGTCCAGCTCTGCGCTGTCAAATGCTGCCCGGAACGCGGGAGAGCCTTCGTAAAATTCTTTGCCCATGCCGGGGTGCTGTGCCCCCTGACCGGCATATAAAACGGCAAGCTTCATTGATTTTGCCTCCATTCGGTCACAAGTTCGTCCATCAGCTCCTGTACCGTGCGCATCCGGTCCAGCCTGCCCACATTGGCTCCGCAGAAGAACAGGCCCTCCTCCACATTGCCCTTTACGGCTTCGATGAGCGCGTGGGTGATGCAGTAGGGAACCTTGGCGGGGTCGCAGGTCTTCAGGCAGCGGGCACAGTGCCGGGGAGGGAAGCGGGTCCCCTCTGCCAGCGCCTGCACCAGCGGGGTGTTCAGCGCACGGCCCGGCATTCCCACCGGGCTGTGGATGATCCGCACATCTTCGGGCCGGGCGTTCAGCAGAACGTCCTTGTAGCCCTGGGATGCGTCACACTCGTAGGTGGTGATAAAGCGGGTGGCAAGCTGTACGCCTGCAGCGCCCATTGCGGTAAAGTGGGCCATGTCGGCACCGGTATACACGCCGCCAGCCACAAATACGGGGATGCTGTGGCCAAACTGTGCTTCAAAGGGCTTTACCTCGGCCAGCACCTCGGGCAGGATGTCGTCGAGGGTCTGGCATTTGCCTGCCAGCAGATCATCTTCGGCAAAGCCGAGGTGTCCGCCTGCCTTGCAGCCTTCGATCACCACAAAATCAGCGGTGCGGCCAAACTCTTTGGCCCAGCGGCGCAGGATGAGCTTTGCGGCTCTTCCGCTGGAAACGATGGGCGCAATGGCAACATCCGTTGTGCCCACGATGCCGGGCAGCTCCAACGGCAGGCCTGCGCCGGACACCACCGCGTCTACGCCCGCTTCCACAGCGGTGCGGATCGCGGCCGCATAATCCTGCGTTGCCACCATGGCGTTGATGGCTACCATGCCCGCGCCCTTTGCGATCTCCTTTGCCTTCCGGATCTCGGCGGTCAGGGCACGGTGATTGGCGCTTGCCGGGTCGCGGGCAAAGTCCGGCTCCCGGTAGCCTGCATCGGCGGTGGAGATGCACCCCATGCCGCCGCAGGCTGCAACAGCACCGGCCAGCCCGCCAAGGGAAACGCCCACACCCATGCCGCCCTGTAAGATGGGCACAGACAGGGTCTTTCTGCCGAGGGTCAGCATTCGGTGCTCAGCGCGGCAATGCGCTGCCTCCCGCCGTCCCACAGGTCTGCAAGAATATCCGCTACAGGGCGCACCTCGTGCAGCATGCCTGCCACCTGACCGGCCATCAGGCTTCCGGTGGTGGTGTCGCCCTCAAACACGGCGCGGCGCAGGCTGCCAAGGGTGTACTTTTCCAGCTCCATCTTGTCGGCACCGGCGTTTTCCTGCCGGACATATTCGCGGCTCATGCGGTTTTTCAGCACCCGCACCGGCGCACCCACGCTGCGGCCGGTCACGATGGTATCGCTGTCCTTGGCCTTGAGCAGGGCGGCTTTGTAGTTGGGGTGGATGGGGCATTCCTCGCTTGCCAGCAGGCAGGTGCCCACCTGCACACCGCAGGCGCCCAGAGCCAGAGCTGCCGCCAGCTGACGGCCGTCGGCGATGCCGCCTGCCGCAATGACCGGAATGCTGACGGCATCCACCACCTGCGGTACCAGTGCCATGGTAGTCATTTCGCCCACATGGCCGCCGCTCTCGGTACCTTCAGCGATGACGGCGTCGATGCCCAGCGGTTCCAGATGCTTTGCCAGCACCGCAGCTGCCACCACCGGGATCACCTTGATGCCGGCAGCTTTCCACATGGGCACGTATTTGCCCGGGTTGCCTGCACCGGTGGTCACAACGGACACGCCTTCGTCCACCACGATCTGCGCAAAAACATCTGCCTGCGGATGCATGAGCATGATGTTCACGCCGAAAGGTTTGTCGGTCAACTGTTTGCAGCGGCGGATGTTCTGGCGCAGGGTGTCGGCATCCATGCCGCCCGCACCGATGATGCCCAGTGCTCCCGCATTGGAGCAGGCAGCGGCAAATTCGCCGGTGGCGATGTTGGCCATGCCGCCCTGAATGATGGGGTATTTTGTGCCTAGAATTTCATTTAAAAGTTTCATAGTTTTATCCTATCGGTAAGCGTCCTCGCCCTCTCAGTCTCGCTCTGCTCGACAGATTCCCCCTTTTGTCGCTTCGCGACATCTTCCCCCGGCGCGGGGGAAGTCTTTCCTCAAAGGGAGAGCCCTTGGCAGTACGGTAAACTCTTCGGTTTTGCCAAAGGCTCCCACTTTGGGGGAGCTGTCACCGAAGGTGACTGAGAGGGCGAGCCCGTTTGCCGAACATGATTTTTACTCTTTGTATTGAAAAATTGCGCCGCCCCATGTCAGGCCGCCGCCAAAGCCGATGCAGGCCAGCAGCTGGCCCGGCTTCAGCTGCCCGCTCTCGGCCAGCTCGTTGAGGGCGACCGGGATGCTGGCGGCGCTGGTGTTGCCGTGGCGCTCCATGTTCTTGTAGAACTTTGCCGGGTCGGCCTTCAGCGCCCGCACGCAGTGGTCGATGATGCGGCTGTTGGCCTGATGGCAGACCACCCAGTCCAGTTCATCCAGTGTTTTTCCGGTTTCTTCCAGCACAGCGTGCAGACATCTGGGCAGAGCATCCACTGCAAAGCGGAACACCGCTTTGCCATCCATCGTGATGGGGGCAGAGCCTTCGCGGCTGGGCCCGCCGGCGTGAATGGCGGCATCGCCCCGGGCACCCAGTGTTACGGCAAAGGGCACGGAGGCTGCAGTCAGCTCAAAGACGGCTGCACCGGCCCCATCGCCGAACAATACGCAGGTGGAACGGTCGGTTGGGTCTATCAGGCGGGAGAGAGCTTCACAGCCCACCACAAGGGCATACCGCCCGCCCATCGTTGCCAGCAGCCCGCGTGCCACGGCGGTGCCATACAAAAAGCCGGAGCAGGCCGCGTTCACGTCCAGCGCCGGGCAGTTTTCCGGCAGGCTCAGTGCTGCCTGAATCTGGCAGGCAACGCTGGGGGTCGCATCCGGTGCCGAAAGGGTGGCACAGATGCAGCAGCCGATGTCTGCCGGGGCAAGGCCGCTGCGGCTGAGCGCCTGCTTTGCAGCAGCAATGGCAAGGGTGGCAGCGGATTCGTTCTCGCCGCACCAGTGCCGGGCACGGATGCCGGTGCGGGTGGTGATCCACTCGTCGCTGGTGTCCACCATGCGGCTCAGATCTTCGTTCGTGACAGTCCGGCCGGGCAGTGCCCCGCCGGTGGCTATCAAGCGCAAAGCAGCGTTCATGGGTTCCTCGTTTCTCCGATCTGACGGTATTTTTTATAGCGCTGATCGGCCAGCGCCCGGCCGTTCATGCGGCACAGCTCTCTCAGGTTTGCACGCAGTGCTTCGTCCAGCGTCTCAAACAGGGCGGCATGGCCGCGCTGTGCGCCGCCCACCGGCTCCGGGATCACCTGTTCCACGATGCCGCCGCGGTACAGATCCTGCGCCGTCAGCTTCATCATCTCACAGGCTTCGCCGCTGCGGGAAGAATCCTTCCACAGGATGCTGGCAAAACCCTCGGGACTGAGGACAGAGTAGACGGCGTTTTCCAGCATGAGGATGCGGTTTGCCACACCCAGAGCCAGTGCGCCGCCGGAAGAGCCTTCGCCGGTAACGACGGCGATGACCGGCACAGTCAGGCCGCTCATTTCCATCAGGTTCCGTGCGATCGCTTCGCCCTGACCACGCTCCTCGGCGTCCTTTCCGGGGTAAGCGCCCGGGGTGTCGATAAAGGTGATGATGGGGCGGCCGAACTTTTCCGCCTGCTTCATCAGGCGCAGAGCCTTGCGGTAGCCCTCCGGCCCCGGCATACCAAAGTTGCAGGCCAGATTTTCTTCCAGCGTAGCACCCTTCCGGTGGCCGATGACCGTCACCGGCAATCCGTGAAAACGGGCGATGCCGCCCAGAATGGCAGGGTCTTCCTTGCACTGACGGTCGCCGCGCTGCTCAAAGAAATCGGTGAACAATGCGTTCACGATCTCATCGATGTGGGGGCGTTCCGGATGCCGGGCCAGAAACACCCGGTCCTCAGCGGTCAGCGGGCCGCAGGTGCGCAGGATCTCGTCCTCCTCCACGGCCAGCTCAGCCAGTTCGGACGCATGAGCCGTGATGGCTTCCATGTCGTTGCCGCGGCCCTTCAGCGCGGCGATCTGGGCGTCCAGCGGAGCCAGCTGTTCCAGAATTTCTTTGATCATTCGTGCTTTCCTCCTGTGTGGAGCTGTAAGATCTGGATCAGGGTATCCCGCAGCTGGCTGCGGGGGATCACCTGATCCACAAAGCCGTGCTCCATCTGGAACTCGCTGCGCTGGAATCCGGCAGGCAGCTTTTCGCCGATGGTCTGTTCAATGACCCGGGGCCCGGCAAAACCGATCAGCGCACCGGGCTCTGCCAGCATGATGTCGCCAAGGCTGGCAAAGCTGGCGGTCACACCGCCGGTGGTGGGATGGGTGAGCACACTGATGTACAACCCACCCTTTGCGGAGAACCGCTGGATGGCGGCGCTGGTCTTGGCCATCTGCATCAGACTGAAAATGCCCTCCTGCATCCGCGCACCGCCGCTGGCCGAGAAGATGACCAGCGGGAGCCGCTTGGCGGCGGCGTATTCCACTGCTCGGGTGATCTTTTCGCCCACAGCAGTGCTCATGCTGCCCATGAAAAAGCGGCTGTCCAGCACGGCTGCCACGCAGGCTACCCCGCCGATGCGGCCGGTGGCTGTGACAGCGGCTTCGCGCAGGCCGGTCTTGTTCTGGGCGGCAGCAAGCTTCTCACTGTAGTCCGGAAAGCTGAGCACATCCTGCGGAGGCAGGTCTGCATCCAGTTCCCGGAAGCTGCCGTGATCCAATACCAGACTCAGCCGGTAGTATCCGCCGACGGGCATGTGATAGCCGCAGTTGGGGCAGACGAAAAGGCTTTTGGTCCACAGGGTGCGTGCTGCGCGGCGGCCGCACTGCTTGCACTCCACGAACTGGGGCTCGTGCCAGACAGCCCCGGCGTCCCGCTTGGCTTTCAGCTGGAAGGTGCGCTCCCGCATCCGGCCGGGGAACAGATCTCGGATATCGTTCATCGCTTTTTGCCTCAGACGTGTGCGGTGATGTAGTTGAAGATGTCGCCCACGGTCTTGAGCTTTGCCAGCTCCTCGTCCGGGATGGACACGCCGCAGGCATCTTCCAGAGCCATGTTCAGCTCCACAGCGTCCAGACTGTCAGCCTCCAGATCCTCGGTCAGGCTGGCCTCCATCGTGACCTTGTCCTCGTCGCAGTTCAGGGTATCGACAACGATCTTCTTCATTTCTTCAAACGTCATGGTAGTAGTCTCCTTTGTTCTGTTAAGTTTGTATTTTTAACTAAATATTTTGATGTTTCTTGCGAACACGACTATTATAGCCGAACTGTCGGATAAGTCAAGGATAATAGTTAAAATAATTTATCTTTTACAATTCTGACACAGTTCTCTTCCTTTTTATAAAGAGGGCGGCGGAACACGGAGATCGATCTTCCGCACAAAGGCTTTCGCTCCGGGTCCGGCTGCAAAAGCTGAATTCCGTGAGGGGACAGCCCCCTCTTTTCTGTTTTGGCAAAGCGTGGTACAATAAAAGCAGATCATGGCCCTTGGTCGGCCTATTGGAGGAGAACGCAAAACGATGAACGATCTTGGCGGCAAGGCATACTATCACCTGCCCGGCCTGTTTGAATTTTATGAGCTGTACCGTGTGTTTCTGCCATTGTTCCGGGAGCACCGCGCGTATTTCTACGACTGGTGCGAGATCGGTTCCATCTACGGAGCCCCGGCAGACTGCATCTGGGGCGGGGGCCGTGCAGGTTTTGGCGACCAGAGCGCAAAAGAGGTGCGGGCGCTGCTGCGGGAGTACGGAATCTCTGCCCGGCTCACCTTCAGCAATTCACTGCTGCAGAAGGAGCACCTGCGCGACCCGAAATGCAATGCCCTGTGTGCGCTGTTTGAAGCGGACAGCGGCGTGCAGAATGGGGTCATCGTACACTCGGAGCTGCTGCTGGAGTACCTGAAAGCGCGGTACCCGGGCTTTTACTTTGTGTCCTCCACCACCAAGGTCCTGACGGAGTTTGCCCAGCTGCGCAGGGAGCTGGAACGGGAGGAGTTCCGCTTTGTGGTGCCGGATTTCCGGCTGAACAAAGCGTTTGACCAGCTCAAAGGACTGCCGCAGCCCCAGAAGGATAAGGTAGAATTTCTCTGCAATGAGTGCTGCTGGCCCGGCTGCAAAGACCGGAAGCGGTGCTATGAGACCGTCAGCCGCAAAAACCTTGGCGAAGCCTGCCCGGAGCACGTATGTACCGCACCCGATGCACAGGAGGGCTACCGCTTTTCCAGAGCAATGCAGAGCCCAGCGTTTATCGGGACGGAGGAGATCTGCAGGACCTACCTGCCCATGGGCTTTTCTCATTTCAAGATCGAAGGCAGAGGCCTTGGCAGCGCGCTGATCCTGGAATTTTTGCTGTACTACATGACAAAGCCGGAATATCAGCTGCAGGTGCGGGAAGCGATCTATCTGGACAGTATGCTGGATCTGTTCTGAGCTAAAGCGGCGAAAAAAATGCGCGGCGGCTTTTCTTCAGTGCAGTGATGTGCTATAATGAGCGCAGAAAACCGAACAAACAGGAGGGAACACGAGCATGGAATTTACAGAAGTAGTCCGGAACCGGTATTCCTGCAAAAATTTTGATGCAGGCAAGGCGGTGGACGCCGCAAAGCTGACCGAGATCCTGGAGGCAGGCCGCGTGGCACCGACTGCCAAGAATTTTCAGGAGCAGAAGATTTATGTGATCCAGTCGGCAGAGGGGCTTGCAAAGATCGACAAGGCAACGCCCTGCCGCTACAATGCACCCACCTGTCTGGTGGTGGCGTTTGACCGTACCAATGTGTTCACCTACCCCGGCGGCAGGCGGGACTCCGGTGTGGAGGATGCCACCATTGTGGCCACCCACATGATCCTGGCCGCTGCCAATGCAGGCGTGGACAGCTGCTGGGTCAACTTTTTTGATCCGGAGCAGCTGGCAAAAGAGCTGGGCCTGCCCGAAAACGAAGAGATCCTGATGATCATGGATCTGGGCCATGCCGCACCGGGCGCTGTGCCGCTGCCGAACCATGGCTCCCGCAAGCCGCTTGCGGATACGGTAGCATATCTGTGATCGGATAATACAATACCGGCAGGGCCTTCTGATACGGGCTCTGCCGGTATTTTTCTGCAGGACAAAAAAGAAAAGCCTCCATGCGGTTGAACATGGAGGCTTTCTCTTTTTATAGATCATGGACCTGGAGGGAGTCGAACCCTTGACCTTTCGGATGCGAACCGAACGCTCATCCCAACTGAGCTACAGGCCCATATGATGACGCTGTTAGTGTAACTCTGTTCGGATGATTTGTCAAGAGAATTATGTGCTGTTTCAGCGGCGGCCCAGCTGCCAGAAGGCCACAGCACTGGCGGCGGCAACGTTCAGCGAGTCCACGCCGTGGGACATGGGGATCTTCACGGTATGGTCGCAGGCGGCAATGGTGCTGGGGGCAAGGCCATCGCCCTCGGTGCCCAGAACGATGGCGAGTCTGGGCTCAGCAGCAAGGGCGGCATCATCGATGCTCACAGAACGGTCGCTCAGGGCCATGGCGGCAGTCCGGAAGCCCAGTGCGTGCAGCTGTGCGATGCCGTTCTCCGGCCAGTCGGCAGGGGACGCACCGATCTGTGCCCATGGCACCTGAAACACGGTGCCCATGCTTACGCGCACTGCCCGGCGGCACAGGGGGTCGCAGCAGGAGGGGGTGATGAGCACTGCGTCCATATTCAGCGCGGCAGCACTGCGGAAGATGGCCCCCACATTGGTGGAGTCCACAATGCCTTCCAGCACGGCCACCCGGCGCGCATTGCGGCAGACCTCTTCCACACTGCGGGGCAGCGGACGGCGGAACGCGCACAGCACACCCCGGGTCAGCTCAAAGCCGGTCAGGCTGGCCAGCGTGTCACGGTCGGCGGTGTACACCGGCGCATCGCCGCAGCGGGTCAGGATCTCTGCCGCAGGGCCGGTGATCTGTCGGCGCTCCATGAGCAGGGAGAGCGGTGTGTACCCGGCATCCAGCGCACGGGCGATCACCTTGGGGCTTTCGGCAATGAAGATACCTTTTTCAGGCTCCAGACGGCTGCGCAGCTGCGCCTGCGTCAGGCGGGCGTAGATATCCAGCTCCGGCGCGGAAAGGTCGGTGATCTCAATGATATTCGGCATAAGGAAATCTCCTTTGGAAAAGCTTTTTTCTTATTCTAGCACAACCCGGGCGGGAATGCAAAACTCCATATCCAAAACAGGCCGGTATCCCACGCGGGGACACCGGCCTGCAAGGAAAGATTTATTCGGAGCGCAGTGCGGTAACAGGGTTGCACTTGGCTGCGCTGCGGGCGGGGATCAGGCCGCCGAGGATGGTAAGCAGGGTGGCCAGTACGATCAGGATCAATGCGGCCTTGGGCGGCAGCACGGCAGTGACGCTGTTGGTACCGGCAATGGAATGGATGAGCATGTTGCCGGGGATCAGCAGCAGCAGGCACAGGCCCACGCCGATCACGCCGGAGCACAGACCGATGATGAAGGTCTCGGCGTTGAACACCTGCGAGACGTTGTGCTTGGAAGCACCGATGGCGCGCAGAATGCCGATCTCCTTGCGGCGCTCCAGCACACTGATATAGGTGATGACGCCGATCATGATGGAGGAGACCACCAGCGAGATGGCCACAAAGGCCACCAGTACGTTGCTGACCATGCCCACGATCTTGGTTACAGCGCTCATCAGGGTGCCGACCGTATCGGAGAAAACGATCACCTTGTCGTCCTGTCCCTGCTCGCGCATGGAGGCGTTGTAGGCGTTCAGGTTTTCCACGATGCGGTTCTTGGCCTCAAAGCTGTTGGGATAGATCCAGATGGAGCCGGGCGATGCGTAATCGGAGTAGCCCAGCGAGCCCAGTACGCTGTTGTAGGTGGTGGAGCCGGACTGCAGATTCAGCTTGACCAGATCCACCAGATCGTCGGTGCTCATATTCAGCTGCACAGCGTTCTGGAACACTGCGGCGTCGATCTGCAATGCGTCCTCCACCTGACTGCTGAGTTTGGAAATGTTCTTCTGGATCGAGGTCTGCAGCTGCTGGCTGAACTGCGCAGTCAGCTGGCGCATCAGCTGCTGCATCACAGTGCCGATCTGAGCCTGAATGGCGGCAGTAAGCTTTTCCTGCAAGGCTTCGCCCAGCTTCTGGGTGAGCTGCTGGGAATAGCTTTCCAGATAGCGGGCCATGATGCCCTGCAGGTTCTGCTGCAGCGATGCAGTGAACTGATCCTGCAGGCCGGAGGTATCCAGCAGGCTGCCCATGGACTCGGCAAGGATCTGCTTGAACATGTCGCTCTCCATATAGGAAGAGAAACCGATCTTGTCCAGATTCAGGATGCCGTTGCCGATGATGTAGCGCTTGTAGCCGTTCATGACGTTCTTCATCAGCTCCTGCAGCGCATCCTGCGAAACGGACATGTCCATATCCGCGAACAGCTGGCTCAGATCCAGCGAATCCATCTCCGGCAGCTGCACATCGCTCAGGTCGATGTCGCTCAGGTCAAGATCGTTCAGATCCAGCTGGAAGGAGGACGGATCGATGATGGACGCAAGGTCGAAGGAGCCGTTCGTCAAATTGAACGCGCCGCTCAGGTCAAACTGCAGCTTGCTGGCGTCGAACTGGAAGGCATCCTTCAGCGCATCGGTGTCCACAGAGAACAGGGAGGAAAGATCAAGGTTGCTCTTGTCCTGCTGCTCTGTGTCAAAGGGTTTACCGGTGAGCACGTTGGTATCCGGGTGGGCAAGCTGCTGCTTTACGACCTCGCTCTCGGCGGCATGGTCGATGGCGTAATAGGTCAGCGCATGGGAATAGGCAACGCCGGTGGGCAGGATGGTGGAGCTGGCGTCCGGCTTGGGCTGGACGACGCCCACGATGGTCAGATCCGGGCTGTCGGCAACGGCCTGTTCCATGAAGGCTTCATCGCCGGACTGATTGCGCCAGATCTGACGTTCCTCGTCATAGGCATAAAGGTCGGAAAGGGTCAGTATCTTGAACTTCAGCCCCACAAAGGTTTCGTAGGGATAGGTGCTGTAACCGGTGGGCGCAGGAGTGTTTTTGTCTCTGGAATATGCTTCCAGAAAACGCAGCATCACGTTTTCATCCTCAATGCCCATCAGGTAAAGCGCATAGTCGCTGACACTGCCGTCTGCGTTCAGCACCAGAATGGCTTCGTTGGCACCATTCGGCCAGCGGCCTGCCTTGACATCGTACTGGTTCTCGTACAGAGAGGGTGCCTCGGCCATTTCGGTGAACACATTCTGGTTGGTCATGGAGGAGACGATGCCGGCGGCAGAGGCGGTGTTGCTCAGGGAAGAGATGGTGCTGTCCGGATACACCTGACGCACGGTGCCGTCCTTATTCTGGCGGTAGATGAGCGGGTAGGAGCCGTAGGTGTACTCGATGGAAGCAGCGTCCTCCGGGATAGGGCAGTCCGGGCTGTCCAGATAGGCTTTCAGGGAGGCAAGGTCGTTGGAATTGGAGGTGTCCTCGGTCAGCTGGGAAAGCAGCTCCCGCACTGTGACCATTCCCTCCGGGGCGGAAGAGGACGAGACACTGCCGACGCCGGTGGTATCGGCAACGGCAGTGGTATAACTCTCCGGGTTCAGCAGGGCGGCAAGGTCAATGCCGTTATAGGTGATCTGCAGCGGATACTCCGAAAGGGTGGAACGCTCCATGTCCTGGATATAATTGCTCACACCGGCCGAGAGTGAGAGGATCAGCGCAATGCCGATGATGCCGATGGAACCGGCAAATGCGGTGAGCAGGGTGCGGGCCTTTTTGGTGAGCAGATTGTTGAAGCTCAGGGAAAGGGCCGTCAGCAAAGACATGGAAGAATGGCCCAGATTCCTGTGCACCGGCGGGGCCAGCACGGCATCGTCCGGCAGGAAGGGGGCCGTGTCGGACTGGATGATGCCGTCGCGCAGACGGACGATGCGGGTGGCATACCGTTCGGCCAGCTCCGGGTTGTGGGTGACCATGACCACAAGGCGGTCTTTGGCCACCTCCTTTAGCAGCTCCATGACCTGAATGCTGGTCTCGCTGTCCAGTGCACCGGTGGGCTCGTCCGCCAGCAGGATGTCGGGATTGTTCACCAGAGCGCGGGCAATGGCCACCCGCTGCATCTGACCGCCGGACATCTCGCTGGGATGCTTGTGCAGCTGGTCTCCCAGACCCACCTGTTCCAGTGCCTTGGCGGCCCGGCTGCGGCGCTCCGCACCCGAAATGCCGGAAATGGTCAGTGCCAGCTCCACGTTGGAGAGCACCGTCTGGTGGGGAATCAGATTGTAGCTCTGGAACACAAAACCAATGGTGTGGTTGCGATAGGAGTCCCAGTCGCGGTCGGTGTATTTTTTGGTGGAAACACCGTTGATAATCAGATCACCGCTGTCGTAGCGGTCCAGGCCGCCGATGATGTTCAGCAGGGTGGTCTTGCCGGAACCGCTGGGGCCGAGAATGGCAACAAATTCATTGTCCCGCAGGTTCAGGCTGACGTCATCCAGTGCTTTCTGGATCAGATCGCCGGTCTTGTATTCTTTTTTGATGTGTTTGAGTTGGAGCATGTGCAAGCCTTTCCGGCCGCTCCCCACAGGAACGGTGCCGCTCTTTCCAATGAACTATCAAAAGCTGCGCTCTGCGCAGAATGTCATACTCTTTTATTTTACCGTAATAATATGAAAAAACTGTGTATAATCAGGTGGAAATGTCTGCGGAATGGATAAAATTATGTGCTGTTGGCAGAGACTGGCTGTCCAAAACGGGAAAAGACCGGGAAAATGAGTCGAAAAGTTGAATTTGCGTCGCATTCGTGTTATTTTAAGAGCAGGAGATGCCGCTGAAAAAGCAAAAAGCGGCATGGCCGGGCCGGACAAAAACGACCAGATGCTAAAAACCGTGGTAAATGCTGGTCAAAATGAACATGCGTTGTAAAAAAGTTGTAAAAAATAAAGTATAGCGTAAAAATGCAGCCTGATGAAAATAGACGCTTTTTCGGGGTTGTACCACTTCCTTTTTGCTCCTTAAAATATACTCGGAAAAGCTTTTACAGCAAAACAGGAAAAACAGGGAATACAGTAAAATACTGCGGAACCCTGTAGCAAGGAGGAAGAATTATGGAACGTACATTTTCACCTATAATCCGTCAGTTTTCGGCAATTGACGGGCTGCAGAAGGCATATACGCTGGTGTATTCGATGGATGCGGACGACGAAAGCGGCTGTCGTCTGACCCTTTGCCGCACCGGGAGCCGACAGTGCATGGAAAGCCGGTACATCGCGGCGGCACCGGAATTCGGCTACCGGATCCTGCGGTATCTGTGTGAGAATGGCGTCCAGCCGGAGATCTGGCAGGATGTGGTAGAGGAACTGGCCGACACAGAACAGCTCAGGCAGAAAGGCGGCGCGTTGTGTGGAGAATGAGAACACAGACAGAACGCTGCAGATCGCCCTTGGAAGCTACGACCGCAAGGAACTGCGGGTACAAAAGAATTACATACAGGAGCAATGCGCCGGGTCAGAGTGCACCTGCTTTCAGAACGGCAGCCGCCTGCTGGAGCAGCTGCAGCAGGGCCGGAGATTCGACGCAGTGATCCTTTGCAGCCAGCTGGAAGATATGAGCGGGCTGGAACTTCTGACGGAGCTCCGCACCACGGAAGCAAGGCCCCCGGTATTGATGATCGATGAAGCCCGGCGGCAGAACAGCAGCATCCTCTGCCCGGAGTCCGGCGAAGGCCTGTGTTATGTTGGCCGTACGGAGCTCAGAAGCCTGCTGTGGGAGCTGTATCGGATGCCGGGACGGCAGAACCGGCAGATGGAACGCAGGTGTCAGGAATTGTACGAGGGCTGGGGAATCCGGCAGCCGGACATGAATAGCCGCTATCTGTCCAGCGCAGTGGGCGTGGTGTATGGCACCATCCAGAAGCTGGCGATCCGCAAGGAGATCCTGCAGGCGGTGGGCGAACAGTATGAGGTGTCGGTCTCTGCCGTGGACAGCGGGATCCGGCGCATGGTCGATCAGCTGGAAGCCAGACCCACTGCAAAATGGCTGGCATTCAAGGATGAGAGCGGCTTTGCAGACGAAAAGCCCACGACCGGCAAATTGATCTATGCAGTCAAAAACTATCTTCAGCATCAGAAAGGCGGCTGAGCAGGAGGCTTTGGAGGCGTAAAGGTATGGAGCAAGAGTGGCAAAATGACGCGGGAGCACTGACGGCACAGGCGATCCCGCAGAAAGACGTGGAACAGGCCTGCTTCCATGCATTGGGACTGGTCGGACGCAACTGCGAATATCTGGAGCAGCACCTTGCACGGGTCGGAGCCGATGAGCAGACCCGGCAGGCTGTGAATGACATCAGCGCCGCAGCGGCACGGCTGGACCGCACGATGAACGAAGTGATGACCCTGCTGGATTTTCTGCGTGCAGAAGAGCCCCCGCAGCTTTCCCCGCTGGATCTGTGCCAGATGCTGCAGCAGATCGCAGCGCAGGCCGATATGGTGCAGGAGCAGCTGAATGTGGAGCTGACGCTGGACTATGGCGGCTTGACGTCCTGCCGTGTGATGGCCGACTGCAGCGATGCAGAGCTGCTGTGCCTGCATCTGCTCTCCAATGCGCTGCGTGCCTGCGGCACAGGCGGCAAAGTGCAGCTGACGCTGCGCCGATGCGAGAGCTTCTGGCAGCTGACCGTGCTGGATGACGGCTGCGGTCTGCCGGAAACAAGCAGGGAAGCATGGCTGGAAAACCGCCGCTGCTTTCTGGGCGGGGCCGGGCTTGGTTTGCTGCTCTGCCGCGAGTGCTGCCGCCGTATGGGCTGGGACCTGCGGGTAGAACAGCGTGCACCGGAAAAAGGCACCCGGGCCGTCGTGACCATCCCGCTGTGCGATGAACCGATGCCGGAACCGACCGTGGAACTGCGTTCGGACTGCAGCCCGGTGCGGACGCAGCAGCAATACCAGCTGCGCAATATGCTGGTGCGGGAGCTGCGCACCATGCCGGAGCGCGGCGGCACGGAAGACCCGTGAAGAACCGGTGCTGAAGCTTGCTCTATAAAAATAGGAAGAAGATACTGCTGCATGGGTGCGCGCCTGTGCAGCAGTTTTTGTTTGCAGACTGAGCTGCAGATGCCGCCGTTTCAATCTGGACAAGTTCACAAAATGTTTAACTTTTTGCGCGGAAAATACTATTTTTTCCGTGTAAAATAAAGTACATGCATTGATTGCACCACGGAATTGGATTATAATACAGCTGTATGCGATTCAATGAATGATTCGTTACCAAACTAATTTTTGGCAAAGAAATTGTTCTGCCTTTTACCGGGGACGTCGTCTCCGGCATTTGTCCTTAGGAGGAAAACGACGTGAGAGTAGGTCTTGACATCGGCAGCACCACCATCAAGTGTGTGGTGCTGGATGAACATGATACGCTGCTGTATTCTACATACGAACGGCACTACAGCCATATTCTGGAAAAGGCGCAGGAGCTGCTGCGCCGCATCGATGCCGAGCAGATGCACGGTCAGAAGGCGCTGCTGAGCATTTCCGGTTCGGCTGGCATGGGTCTGGCCGACAGCTGCGGCGTGCCCTTTGTACAGGAGGTGTTCTCCACCCGCGTGGCGGTCAAGCGCTTTGTGCCCCAGACGGACTGTGTCATTGAGCTGGGCGGCGAGGATGCCAAGATCCTGTTCCTGACCAATGGCACCGAGGTGCGCATGAACGGCAGCTGCGCCGGCGGCACCGGCGCCTTCATCGACCAGATGGCGACTTTGCTGAAGATGGGTGCCGACGAGATGAACAAAGCGGCAGAGAATGCCCAGCGCACCTACACCATCGCCTCCCGCTGCGGCGTGTTCGCCAAAAGTGACGTGCAGCCGCTGATCAATCAGGGCGCCCGCACCGAGGACATTGCTGCCAGCATTTATAAGGCTGTGGTCAACCAGACCATTGCAGGCCTTGCACAGGGCCGTCCCATCAAGGGCAATATCCTGTATCTGGGCGGCCCGCTCACCTTCAGCAGCGTGCTGCGCAAAAGCTTTGACGAAGCGCTGAACGTGACTGGTACCTGTCCGGAAAACAGCCTGCTGTATGTGGCACTGGGCGCTGCCCTCTATGCCGACAAGTCTTTTGTTCTGTCCGAGGTGGCGGATGCGCTGGACCAGTATGCTGCCACTGCCACCTATGCCAGTGAACCGCCGCTGTTCGCCAGCAAGGAGGAATACGAGGCCTTCCACGCCCGCCACATGTCCCACAGCGTGCCCCGCGTGCCCTTCAGTGCCCAGTGCGGCCCGGTGCATATCGGCATCGACTCCGGCTCCACCACCGTCAAGCTGGTGGTGGTGGACGAGAAGAGCCAGATCCTCTACACCAACTATCAGCCCAACTTGGGCAACCCGCTGCCCCTGATCCGGGATCAGCTGCTCAAAATTTACAAGGAGCACTCGGGCCTGCAGGTAGCCAGCGTCACCACCACCGGCTACGGTGAGGAGCTGGTGAAGAACGCCTTCCGCTGCGACTACGGTCTGGTGGAGACGGTGGCACACTTTACCGCCGCCAAATACTTCATGCCGGATGTGGATTTCATCATCGATATCGGCGGGCAGGATATGAAGTGCTTCAAGATCGAGGATGGAGCCATCAGCAACATCTTCCTGAACGAAGCCTGCTCCTCCGGCTGCGGCAGCTTTCTGCAGACCTTTGCACAGGCACTGGGCTACGATGTGAAGAAATTTGCCAGCCTTGGCCTGTTCGCAGACCGTCCGGTGGATCTGGGCAGCCGCTGCACCGTGTTCATGAACAGCTCGGTCAAGCAGGCCCAGAAGGACGGTGCCAGCATCGAGAACATCTCGGCAGGCCTGTCCATCAGCGTGGTCAAGAACGCACTGTACAAGGTCATCCGCGCTTCCAGCCCGGAAGAGCTGGGCCGCAAGATCGTGGTGCAGGGTGGTACTTTTTATAATGAAGCCGTGCTCCGCGCCTTTGAAAAGGAGATGGGGGTGGAGGTCATCCGCCCGGACATCGCCGGTCTGATGGGCGCTTATGGTGCGGCGCTGTACGGCCTGCGCCAGAGCCATAAGAGCGGACAGGCCGCCTCTGCCATGATGAACGAGCAGGAGCTGGAAGCCTTTGCGCAGAAGGTGGTCAGCGTCAAGTGCGGCGGCTGCGGCAACCATTGCCAGCTCACCGTCAACACCTTTGCGGACGGCCGCAAGTACATCTCTGGCAACCGCTGCGACAAGCCCGTGACCGGCAAGAGCGCCGACGACAGCCTGAACCTCTACGCCTACAAGCAGCAGCTGCTGGCCGAGTATAAGCCGGTGCCCGGCAGCCGCGGCTCCATCGGCATCCCGCTGTGTCTGGGCTTCTACGAGCTGCTGCCCTTCTGGTGGGCTTTCTGGACAAAGCTTGGCTTTGCCGTGCACACCAGCCCGGTGTCCAGCCGCGGGCTGTATCTGGCCGGTCAGGCCACCATCCCCAGCGACACCGCCTGCTTCCCGGCAAAGCTGAGCCACGGCCACATCAAGGCGCTGAGCCAGATGCAGCTGGACGCCATCTTCTATCCCTGCCTGACCTACAATGTGGACGAGGGATTGGGCGACAACCACTATAACTGCCCGGTGGTGGCCTACTACCCCGAGGTTCTGGCAGGCAACTGCCCGGAGCTGGAAGGCACCAAATTCATTTATGACTATGTGGGCATCCACCGCCCCAAGGACTTTGTGCACAAGATGGCAAAGAACATCCTGCCCAAGTACTTCGGCGGCATCTCTGAAAAAGAGGTGCAGGCCGCAGCGGATGCCGCCTATGCGGAATACGAGTCCCACATGGCAAAGATCCGGGTGAAGGGCAGCGAGATCATCGATGAAGCCCGCCGTCAGGGCAAGCGCATCATCGTGCTGGCAGGCCGCCCCTACCATGTGGACCCCGAGGTGAACCACGGCATCGACCGCCTTATTACCCGCCACGGCGCTGCCGTTGTTACCGAGGACAGCATCTCCAACCGGGTGCAGAAGTTCCCCACCAGCGTGCTGAACCAGTGGACCTACCACAGCCGCCTGTATGCCGCCGCCAAATACTGCACCACCCAGAAGGATATGGATCTGGTGCAGCTGGTGTCCTTTGGCTGCGGCGTGGATGCCATCACTACCGATGAGACCCGCGAGATCCTGCAGGAGGGCGGCAAGCTCTACACCCAGCTCAAGATCGACGAGATCACCAATCTGGGTGCCGTGAACATCCGTCTGCGCAGCCTGTTTGCCGCTCTGGATGAGCGGGACGAGGTAGCTGCAGAAAAGGCAGAATAAAATAGAGAGAGCGCAAAAGGCTTTTTAAAAAAGCAACATAGGAGGAACCTATGGAATACAATTATCCCAAATTTACTCCGGAGATGAAGAAGACCCATACCATCCTCATCCCCAACATGGCCATTACCCAGTTCCGCCTGCTGGAGTACGCCCTGCGTTACGACGGCTACAAGTGCGAGATCCTGGGCAACTGCGGCAGCGCTGTGGCACAGCTGGGCCTGAAATACGTCCACAACGACACCTGCTATCCGGCCCTGCTGGTCATTGGCCAGTTTCTGGACGCACTGAACAGCGGCAAGTATGATCTGGACCACACCGCCCTGCTCATCACCCAGACCGGCGGCGGCTGCCGTGCCTCCAACTACATCCATCTGCTGCGCAAGGCACTGGTGAAGGCCGGATATCCGCAGATCCCGGTGGCCAGCCTGAATTTCTCGGGTCTGGAAAAGGACAGCGGCTTCCAGATGACCCTGCCGCTGGCCCGCCGTGCACTGGCCTGCATCTTCTACGGCGACATGCTGTGCGCCCTGCGCAATCAGGTGGCACCTTACGAGAACGAGAAGGGTGCTGCCGATAAGATGGTAGACCTGTGGGTCAGCCGTCTGGGCCGTGTGCTGCTGGCAGGCAAGGGCTACACCGCCGGGGAGATGAAGCACACCTTCCCCCTCATCGCAAAGGACTTCGCCGCCATCCCCGTTACCCGGGTGCCTAAGGTCAAGGTGGGCGTTGTGGGCGAGATCTATGTCAAGTACAGCCCGCTGGGCAACAACGATCTGCAGAAGTTTCTGGAAAGTCAGGACTGTGAGGTGAACTTCCCGGGCCTGATGGGCTTTGTGCAGTACTGCGCCTTCAACATGGGCGAGGATCATGTGCTGTACGGCGGCAAGCTGGCGGTGAAGATCGGCATCGATCAGTTCCTCAACTGGCTGGATGGCATCGAGCGCGCCATGCTCAAGGCTGAGGCAGACGCAGGCTTCTACGCCCCCGGCCCTTTCAAGGAGCTGGTGGAAAAGCCCAAGGGCATCATTTCGCTGGGTGCCAAGATGGGCGAGGGCTGGCTGCTGACCGCGGAGATGATCGAGCTGGTGCAGGGCGGCTACGGCAATATCGTGTGCGCCCAGCCCTTTGGCTGCCTGCCCAACCACATCGTGGGCAAGGGCATGGTGAACAAGATCCGCGCCCTGTACCCCAGTGCCAACATTACCCCCATCGATTACGACCCCAGTGCCACCAAGGTCAATCAGGAGAACCGCATCAAGCTGATGCTGGCAGTGGCCAAGGAACGCCTGAATGCCCCGGTGGAGGCAAAGCCCCTGACGGCAGAGGAAATCGCAGGCGGCGCACCCAAAGTCGGCGCAGTGGTCTGATCTTCTGAAGCAAAGAATACCGAAATGCAAAAAGCCCGTCCGGGCGTAAAACTCGGACGGGCTTTTATCATGCCTTGAGAAAAATCAATGCAGGAGAGATCACTTCTGATTCTTCATGTAGATGTGGTGGGGCAGACCGGCAATGTACAGCGGGGTCAGCTCGGCCTGGATCAGCGGGCGGGCATAAGCCAGGAATTCATCGGTCATCTGGGTGTGGTTGGCGTTCATCCAGCTCAGCGGCACCTTCTTTTCGAGGTTTGCAACCTCGCTGATGGGGTGCAGCTCGGTGGTGCACTGGTACGGGCTGTTGGAGATGCGCTTCAGGGCCACCATCTGGCCGGTGACGCCCTCAAAGGCAGCCTTGGCAGCCGCACCGCCCACCTGATAGGCCTCGGTGATGTCGGTGCGGCTGGTCAGATGGCCTGCGCAGCGCTGCAGGGTGGAAAGCTCGATGCAGCGGGTCTTGGTGTCCAGATTGC
>OWJJ01000737.1_pt1 | contig 22283 bp, 17 predicted proteins | sample 1732811 | NCBI WGS metagenome assembly OWJJ01 (sample SAMN05065756, study PRJEB22554) | human gut metagenome | biome: ENVO:2100002; feature: ENVO:00000062; material: ENVO:00002003 | host: Homo sapiens | place: USA
AAGTCACTCGCAGCAAGTTAAAATTTCTCATTTATATTCTACTCCAAGAAACGAACAAAATCAATCGAAAGTTCTTCCAAATTTTGAACGATTTTTTAGAATCCACTCTTCTGCAAGCAGGGCTTTCGTGACACGAAAGCGATTTTCTGCTTGTTGGGGAAACTCCCCAATCCCCATAGAACGCTGCCTGCGGCATCGAGCTGCGCATCCGTTCCGGATGCTTTAACGGCAGTTCCTGCCAAAGAAAAAAAGCCCGGTGCAGCATGAGCATAACACTCACACTGCACCGGGCTTTCCATCATCTGCTATTCTGTCTATTTTCTTCTTCCTGCCGCACTTCCTGCTCATGCAGCTGCTCTTTCTTCTGTTCGTCCTCTTTAAGGATTTCCTGCACAATCTTCTGCGCCACGAGCCAATCCTGCATTTCCGATTTGGTCTTGCGGTACTCTGCATAGGAGCTTTTCTTTCGTTCCAGGAGCATCGCATACTCTGCGTTCAGCTCGCTGATGCGTGGAAGCTTTTTGTCAGAACCGTTCTCTTTCTTATAGGCATCAAACGCCTTTTTTGCTGCGCTGCGCAAGGCCAGCATATCCCGATGGGCTTCATAGAACTCCCGATTGTAGCCGGATGCCTTATACGCAGCAAAAACATCTTTTGTCTTAGCATAATTGATTAGATGCTTCCGCAGCACCGATACTTCCGACATCCGTGCCTCATCTGCCTTTACAGATTCCAGCAGCGCATCACTTTTTTCAGAAATTCCATCTGCCTTTTCTTTCAGCTCTGCATAGCTCTTGATTCCATGCTCTTCCATGAACATCATAGCTTTTGCCATCTGCTTCAGGTTAAAGACTTTCGCCCAGCGCGCATATCCCGCACCTTTGCCCGCCTGCATTTTTGCACGGACATCAACAAGGAACGACAGCTCCGCCTTCTGATGCACCTGCGCAGACCGTGCGCTTGTGCGGTTTTTCTCTGCAAATTTGCTTTTATGAACCGCATTTCCGGCAATCACTTCGCAGAGTTCTTCAACCGAATATCCTTTGCCAAGAGAGCAGAAACGAGCAAATCTGGCGTGGCCTTTTCCCCGCAGTGCAGGCTGTTTTCCATCTTTATACTCATACCCTACATCCTGCAAAATTCCAATCAGTTCCCGATAACTTCTCGGTTTTCTTTCCAATGCCGCATCAATGGCCTCGCAGATTTCATCCCGCTGCGATTTTTTCTCCGGGTATTCCGTTCTCTTCTGCCGCTCTCCATAGGGTTTCCGGATAATGACCGACAACCGATGTTCCAGGCAGACGATATCACTGAGCCTTGCCAGCGCAAGACCGGATAAGCGAAAATCTCGGAATTTTCTGGTGCAGTCTAATGTTGTCGAATTAAAAATAATGTGGTTATGAATATGCGCGCGATCAACATGGGTAGCCACGATAAATGCGTGTTTTCCCTTGGTGAATCGCATGGCTGTCTCATACCCAACCTTGTTCGCCTCCTCCGGCGTGATTTCTCCGGGCTTAAAGGATTGCCGAATCTGATATGCAATCACATCATGCGCCTGGGTTCTACCGGTAATATGCTCATACTGCCGTTTGGAAAGCAGAAATTCTTCATCACAGGTCTTTGCATCACAGGCATACGCGCTGATATATTTTCCATCTTCCGTCTTTGCTGCATTCTCAGAATAATCAGTACGGTCAGCCAGACACTGCGCTACCGTCTTTCCTTTATTGATATGCAGCGCAATTAGTCTTGTAGCCGCCATTTTCATATTCCTCCATCTAAAAAGAGCTACCCGAAGGCAGCTCTTACCAATCTACTATTCTCATTTTAACATCAGTTCCCGGTCATAAGCTCCCTGCAAATAAACGGCCTGCTTGATGATTTCTTCCATATCGAAATAGACACACATGATGCTTTCGTACAGCTTCCACACTTTAGATTCGCTGCCGCCCACCATTTCCATCAGCTGGTCTTCTATCTTCGATTGCTCAGACTGTTTTTCCTGATAAGCTGCCTCATCCACAAAATGATTCTCTCCATCTGTTTCCTCGTACCGTAAATCATAATAATCTTTCATAAACTGAATATCCATCTAATCCCTCCTGAACTCAAATTGTCAAAACATCCTCCACACACTCGCACAGCCGTTCCATTAGTTCCATGATGCCGCCCGCTCCAACCGCAGCTGCGAACAGTCCCATCTCAATCAGGGTCAGCAAGAACACATCCGTCCAGCTCGCCCGAACCACAGAATAAATGCCGCAGCCAAGAACGAAAAGCATAACCGGCGAAAGTGCCCACAGGGATAGCTGCATCAGCAGATTCCAGATAAAGCACAGAAATCGCAGCAGAAACGCAACCGGCAGCAACAGGATTTTCAGCACCAGCTTCAACAAAAAACATACGATCTTCATGGATTTCACCCCTTCGTTTTTCTTTTCATCTTCATTTTATCGTACCCGCTTGTCAAACACCACGATGTCAACAGGAAGACCTGCAAAAAATATGTAATGACACAGACTGTTTCATCTGTGCCATGTGCAATAGAAATTCCGCACGTTTGCGCCGTCATCGAATACCAGAAAGCCTCTTTAAGATCAGCTTTTGCATCTCCCAGAGTTCATCCAGTCGCTTCTGCAAATCCCGGATATCCTCCGCATAGATGCTTCCAGATTCATTGGCGCGTTTTGCGTACTGGTTCAGGTTGTTGCTGCATCGGCGAAGAAGTGTGGATACCTGCGCCACATCCGACAAATCAAGATTTACGCAGTACCCGTCCATCGCCATTTTTCTCATATAGGCACCGGTATTCCGAATCCCCAATTCTTTCTGCTTTTCACGAATCCTCGCCAGCTCTTCCGGATTTACCCGGACATTGATCCAGTGTTCCCGAACACTCATAGTGCCACCTCCTCATTATTTCGATGTGTCATCGGCGGAATGCGCCCTGCACGGTCACGCAGCTCTGCCAGGACAGACGGCTTTTCCGTTGTTTTCTCACGGTCAGGGTCATCCTTTCCACGGTCATCCATATTCAAAAGTGCGTCCAGTTCTGCCAGTCTTACACTCTTTTCTGCCAGTTCCGTCTCTTGCGGGAACGGCTTGCCAAGCTCGGCCTGCGCCGCTTCCTGTTGGCTTCTAAGACTGTCCAACTGCTGTTCTGCCTTTTCCAGCCTTGCAGGAATCCCGGCAAGAGCATTGTCCAGACGCTGGATATTGCCCGCAGCACTGGTGCCGATGGGTACCCGGTGGGTCATCTCGCCTTTCAGCAGCACCTGATACTCTTTCTGAAAGCTGTCAAATGCCAGATCCATTTTGAAACCTCGATAGCTGCCAAGCGGCACCGGCTCCAGACTCTGATTGGCTTTACAGATTGCGAGGATTGCTTCACCGGCCTCGGCTTTTTCAGTAAATCGCGTGTCCTTCACATCCATACCGCAGAACCCTTCTTCCGGCAACGGATGTGCCGCCACTGTCCGGATATCCGACTGAAAGCCCTTGATGAAACCCTGCGTCTTCTCAATCTCTGCAGGAAAATATTTCATCAGCTTATCCTCCAATCGGTACTGCTGACTCTGATGATCCGCTTTCAGCACTTTCAGCCTTGCAACATCTACATCCAAATCCATTTTCTCCTTGATCTGCGGGTCTCCTGCACAAAGTGCCTTGATCTCCGCATAGGAAAGTGCCTGCTCATCCACATCATCACAGGAACGTACCGGAGATTTGCTGGTCATGATCTGACTGATAAACTTCTGCTTATTCTCCAGTGTCTGATAGAGGTAGGCATCAAAAGTTCCTTCCGTCACATACTGATAAACCTGCACTTCTTTGTTTCGATTTCCCTGACGGATGATACGACCATTTCGCTGGGTCATATCAGCAGGCCGCCAGCCCACATCCAGATGATGCACGGCCACCAGCCTGTCCTGCACGTTCGTGCCTGCGCCCATCTTCTGCGTCGAACCTAACAACACCCGAACCTGTCCGGTACGAACTTTGGCAAACAAATCTTTCTTTTTTGCCTCGGTATCAGCATCATGGATAAATGTGATTTCTTCTTCCGGTACGCCGGACTGGATGAGTTTAGTGCGGATATCCTCATAGACATTGAAGGTTCCATCGTTTTTCGGTGTGCTGAGGTCGCAGAACAGCAGCTGGGTCAGCTTATCCGACTGTCCTTCCTCATAAATACGAAGCACATTCCGCACACAGGCGTTGAGCTTACTGTTGGGGGCATCCGGCAGGAGCGGATTCATCAGCCGCTGATCCAGCCCCAGCTTTCTGCCATCCGATGTGATTTTCAGCATGTTATCGACCGACGGGTCTACCACGCCGGAATGCACAGCCGCCGCCCGTTCCGAAAGCTCCGCCACCATCGCCTGCTGATGCTCCGAGGGCTGCACCACCACGGTTTCAAATTTTGCCTCCGGCACCGGCAGATGCAGCTGATCGGAAGTCTTGATATCTGCCACTTCCTTGAACATATTCATCAGCTCCGGCAGGTTGAAGAACTTTGCAAATCTTGTTCTTGCCCGGTATCCGGTTCCTTCCGGTGCCAGCTCAATGGCCGTGGTGGTCTCACCAAAGGTAGAAGCCCAGCTGTCGAAATGGGTCAGCCCTTTCTGCTGCAACGTGCCATACTGGAGATACCGCATCATGGTGTAAAGCTCCGTCATACTGTTGCTGACCGGGGTCCCGGTCGCAAAGATGATGCCGCGCCCGCCTGTCAACTCGTCCATATACTGGCACTTCATAAACATATCCGAAGATTTCTGCGCTTCCGATGTGGATAAGCCTGCGACATTGCGCATTTTTGTGTAGAGGAACAGGTTCTTGAATGCGTGCGCCTCGTCTACGAACAGCCGGTCTACGCCCAGCTGCTCAAAGGTAATCACATCGTCCTTTCGCTCAGTTGCCCGGAGTTTCTCCAATCTCGCCTCCAATCCTTTCCGGGTCTTTTCCATCTGTTTGATGGAGAAACGTTCGCCATTCTGGGATTTCATCTCAGCAATGGCGTTTTCGATTTCATCAATCTGGGCAGTCAAAATCCGCTCCTGCCGTTCTGCGGACACCGGAATTTTCTCAAACTGGGAATGCCCGATGATGACTGCATCGTAATCACCAGTAGCAATTCGTGCGCAGAACTTCTTTCTGCGGGCAGTTTCAAAGTCCTTTTTGCTTGCCACCAGCAATTTTGCACTCGGATACAGACGCAGAAACTCGTTTGCCCACTGAAGGGTCAAATGATTCGGAACGACAAACATGGATTTCTGGCACAGTCCCAGCCGTTTTGCCTCCATAGCAGAAGCGGCCATCTCGAAAGTCTTACCGGCACCCACTTCGTGGGCCAGCAGCGTATTGCCGCCGTACAGCACATGAGCAATGGCATTCTGCTGGTGTTCCCGCAGCCGGATTTCCGGATTCATGCCGCCAAAGCGGATATGAGAACCATCATACTCACGAGGACGGGTACTGTTGAACAGCTCGTTATACTTTTCCACAAGTTCCGCGCGGCGATAAGGGTCTTTCCACACCCAGTTCTGGAATGCATCCTTAATGGCCTGCTGTTTCTGCTGGGCGAGGGTGGTCTCCTTTTTATTCAGAACCCGCTTCTGCTTGCCGTCTGCATCCTCCACGGTATCGTAAATACGAATATCCCGCAGATTCAGCGTATCCTCCAGAATTCGGTAGGCATTGGCACGGCTGGTGCCGTAGGTCATATAGGCATGAACATCATTCCGGCTCGGTGTACTCTTGCCGGTAATCTGCCACTCTGCCGTCATGGGAGAGAATTTCACTTCAATATTTCTGCGCAGATAGAACGGCGGTTCAAAGGTTTCTTCCATAAACTGCTGGATATAATCCCGATTGACCCATGTGGCACCAAGGCGCACATCAATCTCCGACGCATCCAGGTCTTTCGGCTGTGCTTTCTTCAAATATTCCGTGTTTACCGCAAAGGCAGGGTCAGAAGCCGCAGCCAGTTCTGCCACGCGGAGTTTTTCCCGGACATTGCCGGACAGATATTCATCAGCCGTCACCCAGCCGGTTTCCTCGCCGCCCTGCGTCATCGGGTCTTTGAAAATGACACCATGCAGTTCCTGCTGGATTTTTTCAAATTCTCCCGGTGTACCTAAAAGCTCCGACATATAGGGCAAATCCACTTTGCCGCGCTCTCCGATGGAGATTGCCAGAGCCTCTGCCGGAGTATCTACGCTGGTAACAGCCCGTTCCGGTCGAATCGTCCGTTTGGTGAACATATCCGCCTTGGATTCCAGCCTGCCGTTTTCATCTACATTTTCCAGAGAGCAGAGCAGATAATAAGACGAATCTTCCGAAAAAGCCTGCGCATTTGCACGGGAGTTGATAAGCCCGTATTGATCGGCGAATCGGTCATAGGCTACATTCAGTTCCCGCTGTTTCTGGGCAATCGCGTCCTCCGGATAATCGTTCAGCTGATAGTCGATCAGTTCCTGCACAATGGTACGAAGCTCCACCATGCCCTTGATCCTGCCAGTGGCTGTCGCAGAAAGGTCAGCCTTTCGCATGATGCTGTTCTCACGGAAGTAGACATCCCCATCCACCACCGCATAGGAGAAGTTCTTTACATTAGGGTCTGCCGGAATGGTTTCGCCCTGCAAGGACAGTTCTTCCTCCGGTGCCAGCTCCTGCGCTTCATAGTGACCGCCGATATGCTGCACAGCCTCATGCAGCTGGTCTCCCAGATCCTCATCCGGAATCGGAATGACCGTACATTCTTCCTTGCCGTACTGGGTACTTTCCGTTGTAATCTCACCCAGCACCATTTCCGGGTGGTCAACAAAATAGCTGTTGAGGGTAATACCCTCCGATGTCAGCCCCAGATGCACCCAATCCGGTTCGATATCAATGGGATGGTCTCTCTTTTGCAGAAAAATGATATCCGACACTACATCTGTACCGGCATTGGCACGGAATGCGTTGTTAGGAAGTCGAATGGCTCCCAGCAGTTCTGCCCGTTGCGCCAGATACTTTCGCGCGTCCGGATTCTTGGAATCCATCGTGTAGCGGCTGGTAACAAAGGCCACGATGCCACCGGGGCGAACCTGATCCAATGCCTTGGCAAAGAAATAGTTGTGGATAGAAAATCCGAGTTTATCATAGGGCTTATCGCTGACACGGTAGTTGCCAAAGGGCACATTGCCCACGGCCAGATCATAGAAGTCGCGCCGGTCGGTGGTTTCAAAGCCTGCCACCTTGATTTCTGCCTGCGGATACAATTTCTGCGCAATGCGCCCGGTGATGGAATCCAGTTCCACACCATACAGTCTGCTTCCCAGCATGGAATCCGGCAGCATACCGAAGAAGTTGCCGACACCCATCGACGGTTCCAGAATATTGCCTTTCTCAAATCCCATACCGTCCAATGCCTCATAGATTGCACGGATCACGGTAGGGCTGGTGTAATGCGCATTCAGAGTCGAAGCCCTGGCTGCGGCATATTCTTCTTCCGTAAGAGCTGCTTTCAGCTCCTTATATTCGCCTGTCCAGGCAGTTTTCTCTGCGTCAAAGGCATCTGCCAGCCCACCCCAGCCGACATAATTGGCCAGCGTTTCCTGTTCTTCCGGTGTCGCATCCCTATGCTGATTTTCTAAGGCTTTCAGCGTGTAGATGGCATCCATGTTGGCACGGAATTTCTGCTTAGGACTGCCTTCGCCGAGGTGAAAGCTGTTGATGCGGTAGTTCTCCGCATGTTTTGCTTCATGCCCTGCCCGGAACGCTTCTTCTTTTCCAGAATTCAGATCAACCACCAGATTGTGCAGGTGAACATTTTCCTCATGCCCCAAAAGTCTTGCCAGATTCTCCTTGCTTTCCGAGCGGAAGATCGGATACACGGAATCCGGGTCCCGAAGCTCCACATCAAAAAGTCCGACTTTTTCAATCGTAAATGCCTTTCCGTCCAGATACAGCGTATCGCCGACACGATAATCTGGCTGCACCGGAGCTGCGGGTTCTGGCTGCACAGTTGCAGGCTCTTTTTCAGCCTCCATATTCCTGCCACGAATCTCCTGCAACGCCTCTGACGCACTCACATAATCGGCAAATGTCTGTACTTTTCCGTCTGAATATCCGTAATACTCTTCTTTGACATAATCCCAGATGGCAAACGCATCCTTAGAATCCGGGAAGTTCTCGCCGGTCATCGTGACTACAAACCGTTCATCCGGCGCATAGCCAGACTCTTTGGCAAGTTCTCTGGCGTGTTCCTGCATTTCCAGTACCAGAGGATCTGTCTCTGCGTGAGCCGATTCCTGTATTTCTTCGGATTCCACATCTGGGAATGGAATGTCCTGCTGCAAATTCTGCTTGCTCTGTTCAACATAGAGCCAGTCTTTTGCTTCCCGTTCCTGAACTTTTTCAATCAGCTGCTGGCGGTAGGTCTCTGCCTCCCATTCGCTGGTAAACTCCTCGCTGACACCATCCGGCTCTACATGAATGCCGTCCTGAATATCATCCCAGACCGCATAGCCAGCGTCTGTCTCCATCACGGTAAACCGCTGGGGTGCTGCCAGTTCACTCCGGGCATATACATCCGCAGCCGTATTCAGCAAGTTGTCCACATGCTCATTTCCGGTATCGTAGTGTTCCGGTGGTGTTGGCGGAAATACATGGGCGGCAGTCGGCATAGGAAGCGGTGCACCATATTCCTGCTCCAGCTTCCGATACTCTTCCATTTCCAGTGCGGTAAGATATTGACCATTTACCACAAGCCGGTCTAATCGCTTATCCACCGCCGACCATGTAAGTCGCACTTCCCGATCATGGCCATAATTGCGAAGCAGAATACCTTTTCCGTCATAATCTGCAAAACCACGACTGCCATCCATAAAGGTATAGCTGTGACCGCCAAGACCGTATTCCGCTTTCAGAAATGCAGCTCGTTCTTTCGCGTCCCCTTGCTGCTGATACAGCGCATAAATACGGATTTTTCCGCCCTCAAAATTAGAACCTGCTCGCAACATCCGGTCGATTTCATTCTCAGAAATGACAAAAGCGGAGGGCTTTTCGCTCTCCGCTTCTCTGGCTGCATTTTCTGCCGCCGCATCAATTTTCTGAATCTGCTCTGCCTCGGACTGAAACAGGCTCATAAAGTTTAGCTGTTGATAAGTTCCGTCAGAATGACTTCCTCTGCCTGCGCTTTCAGCATGTTCATGTGCTGCACCCAGGCCATTTGGTTCGATTTCTTGTCCGGTGCCGGATTCGCTTTCAGAAGCTCCGCCATCATCTGCTCCATCCGTGCGGTCGCGGTCTCCTGAATCTCCCACAGGTGCGGATACAGCTTCTCGGTCAGGATCAGGTGATTGTACAGCAGCGTGTTGTTCTCCTGCAGGAACGCTCTGCGCATCCTCCCGTACTTGCCCAGGGGCTTCTGTTCCTGCACCGACAACTGGATATCCGGAATCAGGTAATCGCCGTTCTTCGTGTAATTCAGCTCCATCATAGTTTTGGCTCCTTTCTGCCTGCTTGTCTTTTTCATAGGTTCGGATCGTGCGTTCAATTTCCCGGAAGATCTGGCTGGACATTTCGCTGACCGCAGTTCCCAGCACATTGGCGGCAGCCTGCGTATTAAAATCAAAAATGTCCAGAAAATCCTCGTGCTCAAAATAGTCATCTGCATTGCCCACCGTCCGGGTAAAGACGGAATATGCGATGCTGACAGCGGCAGCTCTCTTAAAGGAAGCTCCGATGTTGAGTTCATCATATCCTTCCAGATAGGAATCTGCAACGATGTCACTGATCTGCCTGCGATTTTCCTCCCAGTAATCCCTTGCAAGGCGTTCTGCCGCTTCCATGATATGATTTTCCAGAGACCCAGCACCGGCAGGAACATCAAATGCTACATCCAGTGCGCGAATGATTGGCTGCTCATGCTCCGCATTCATTTTCCAGAGCTGTACCGGTCGGGAATTCTTCCGTTCTCCGGTATCTGCCACATCAAATACATACCGCAGTTTCGGCTGCTCGCCGCGCATGTCCAAAAGAGCAATGCCCTTGGAGCCACGCTTCACATAGCGGTTCATCCGATCATTCCAGAGATCGTACTCTGCACAGGCCGTCGCTTCTGGCCTCTGCTTATAGATCATCAGCTGCTCCGCAAAGGGATACTTATAAAGCCGCGCGGATGTGGTCAGAAACGCTGTCCACTGTTCTTTGCTGCCAGTGATCTGTGCCGCAGCTTCCTGCGCCATCTGCATATAATAAGCCGTTTTCGTCATCATCTGTCTTTTTCCTCCTCTCCTTTATTCGTCCGGATACAAATCCAGTGCCTCATATTCTGCATCCGTCATCTCTGCCAGTTTTGCAAGCAGCGAGGCCGTCCACCTGCGCAGGTTTCTGTCTCTGCCCGTCAGACTTTTTTGCATCTTTTGAAGCTCTTCGATCAGCCCTGTCCGTGTGCCAGGGCTGTAAAGCATCATGAGCATCCATTCGTCATCCGTAAAACGCATTTATAACTCCTTTTCTTCGCAGCACCTGCGAGGCGGCGCAGGCGGCACAGCCTCCTGCTTTTCCTTCAGCTGGTCCAGAACCGATGCTTTCTCCACCGGTTCTTCCTTCTTTCCGTTATTGATTACGCCGTCAATCATGCCGTAATCGTCCTCCATCGCCATTTCTGCGGCTTTCAGGTAGTTCTCCGGTTTCAAAAATCCGGGCAGTTCCTGGAAGCCGATGGAATCCACATAGTGACAGCTTACAACACCATTCTGCCGTAAAGCCACGATGTCAGACACAGAAAGACTATGACCAGTAAAATCATCAGGGCGGGAAACATTGAATTTCGCATACAGTTCCTCCAACATCGTATTCTGATCCTTGTAGGGAAGAAGCGGAGCCATATAAACCACCTCATAATGGTCAATATCCGGTTCCAGCCCCATCCGTTCCAGTTCGCGCATAGACGAAAAGCGTTCATATACCGTATCCTCGCTGCGGCGAAGCTGCAAAATCGCATACTGGTCGGTAGTACTGTCGAGAAATGCCATCATTCTTTCGTCCGGTGCCTGCGTTCCATGCACTTCATCCCATTTTTCAATTCTTGCCATCGTTCATTTCTCCCTTCTCCATAAACGGCAGGCCGTTTTCCTTTGCTTCCTGCCGCTGCTGTTCCCGCCGCTTTTCACTATAAGGCGGTCGGATACCGACGCAGCGTTTCGGAATCGTATAAGTGACCGACCCATGCTCCCGGTGCTCCAAAATAAACTGCTCCGGATACTGTTTTCGCAGTTCCCGAAGCTTCTTAATCAGGCGGCTGTCATGGGTATAAATGCTGGCGGTATCCAGTTCATTATCAAAATTGATGACGGTTTCCTGCTCTGCCTTCGTAAGCTTGTATTTCATCGCTCTGCCTCCTTCGCCTTGGCAGCTTTCACCGGCGTATCCGTTCTGGAAGACAAATCCGAGAGTTTACCCAGCACAGATTCCCGTCTGCTGATTTCCGCTTCCTCTGCACGATCACAAAGTTCATCATAGTCAATCCGCGTCATGGTGCGGCCACCGAACCCATAATCCGAAAGAATCTGGTCTCTGGCTGCATTCATGCTGATTTCCGGGTTGTCGATCTGTCCACCGTCAATTTCCGTAAAGTCCTTATGATATAAGGTATAGTCGTAACCGTCCTCACAGGTCTGAATGGCAAGAAAGCCCTTGCTTCCCAAATCCCATGCACTGCGTTCTTCCGTAATCAGCGGCTCCGGGCGGCATGTACCACCGCCGCGTTCCAGCATTTCTGCCAGCTGACAGATGTGCAAAACATCATACCCCAGGCGCAAATGATATTCGTCCATATATTCGCAGCGAGCTGAGAACTTCCGGTTCGGATACTCGATCTCCACTGCACTGCCATCCGGAATTTTGAACCGATCCTCGTAGTTGCTGGTGATAAACCGGATATTTTTTGCATTCTCCAGCTCAGGATCAGCCTTTTTCATCTGCCAGAGAACCTTTCTGCCGCCGCGTACCTGCTCCAGCATCTCCGGAGCTACCGGCGCAACGGCAAGACCGTCAAGCTGGGGAATCTTCTGAAGTGCTACCACCCTTGCGCTTTCTTCCAGCGTAGAAGACGGCTGTTTATCCAACACATCCCAGCCAATGTGTCCCTCGGTGGTCTGCACCTTGCTGTCCATATCAAAGCAATGGAATTCCACGCCGTCCTGCTTTTCCTGCAAGGAAAGCAGCGCAGCATTATCCACCAAATAAGCTGCATTCATCATTTTCATGCTCATTTTTTACCTCCAAACTCCAGCTTAAATGCTGCTGCACCGTCCTCGCCAGTCTCTACATGAACGGTTGTGTCATAGTAACGTCCAGACTTCTTGGAATAGCAGTGGGTAAGCCGTGCTTTTCCCTGATTTACCAGTTGCTTTGCCAGTTCCTCTGTCATCTGCTTTCCCAGTGTCTGAAAGAACCTGTTTTCCTTCCAGAGCGCAAATTTACAGCTCTTATCCCTGCAAAACCATCCATTTGCCGTTTCACAAACATCGCTGCCGCAGGCGGGGCAGGAACCAATGACTTTGCATTCCGGCTGCATCAGGACATTGGCACCTTTCACAGCCTCGTAGGTTTTTACAAGTCCGCTGACCATGCTGCTGATTTCTCCCATAAAGGCATCGCTGTCATACTCGCCGTGTTCTATTTTCAGCAGTTTTTCCTCCCAGTCTGCCGTCATGGATGGAGACTGAATCTGTTCCGGCACCACCGTCACCAGCGCATTTCCCTTGTCCGTAGAACAAAGGTATTTCGTTTTCTTATCGCCCCTGCGCTCGATAAAGCCTTTCTGTACCAGTTTTTCGATGATGGCAGCGCGTGTAGCTGGTGTGCCGATGCCTTTTCGCTCTACGCCATCTGGAAATTCATCCGAGCTGGCACTTTCCATCGCTGAAAGCAGAAGATCTTCGGTAAACCTCTTGGGTGGGCTGGTCTTGCCTTCTTTCAGATCGACACCGGCAAGTTCCAATGTCATGCCTTCCGAAAGCTCCGGAAGATCACCTGCCTCCGCATTCTTCTCAGCATCTTCAACCGGCTTTCCTGCATATTGCCTCCAGCCCATATCCGTGACTGTTTTGCCTTTCGTGCGGAACTTCTGACCGGCGCACTCCGCTTCTACTATGGTTTCTGCATAGTGGCAGGGTGTTCCGACCGCACAAATCAGCCGCACCGCCAGCAGAGTAAGAATCGCTTGTTCTCCACTGGGAAGCGAGGAAATGTCATAACCCGCCGCTGTTTTTGTAGGGATAATGGCATGGTGATCGGTGACTTTCTTAGAATTGATGACCTGCGCTGCATTCACCGGTGCCGGTACATCCGCCTGAATCTGAAAGCTCTGCTGGATCACAGAAACAAGTTCCGGCACCAGCGGTGCCATATCATCCGTCAGATACCGGCTGTCGGTACGGGGATATGTCACGAGTTTCTTCTCGTACAGAGCCTGTGTGTAATCCAGGGTCTGCTGGGCAGTGAATCCCAGCTGCCGATTTGCTTCTCTCTGAAGCGATGTCAGATCAAACAAGGCCGGGGGCTTCTCTGATTTTTCTTTCTGCTCTACCTTGGTAATGATGGCACTTCCTGCCTGGCAACACTCTGCCACCAGTTTTTCTGCTTCTGCTTTTTCTTTCATTCGCTCACCGCCCGCTTGAAAATCCCGAAATTTTAATTCTGCCGAGTAGAACGGCTCCGGCTTGAACGCCCGGATTGCTGCATCTCGCATAACCACCATCGCAAGCGTTGGTGTCATCACGCGCCCCACATTCAGGGTCTGCCCATACAGACATGAAAAAAGCCGGGTGGCGTTGATTCCGACAGTCCAGTCGGCTCGCTCCCGGCATAAAGCCGCCTCATATAAGGCATCATATTCTGTTCCCGGTCTGAGCTTCTGAAAGCCTTCCCGGATAGCACTGTCCTCCATTGATGAAATCCAAAGCCGTTCCACCGGTTTTTTGCAGCCGCACTGATGGTAAACCAGTCGGAAAATCAGTTCGCCCTCACGCCCTGCATCGGTTGCACAGATCAGACTCTCCACATCTTTCCGCTGCATGAGCTTTTTCAGGATTCCGAACTGCTTTTTCGTGCTGGCGGACACCTGATACTGCCAATGTTCCGGCAAAATCGGAAGATCATCATACTTCCACTTTGCATACTTTTCATCATAGGCTTCCGGCTGGGAAAGTTCCACCAGATGCCCCACACACCAACTGACAAGGTAGCCATTGCCCTCCATATAACCGTCCCCGCGCTGATCTGCCCCGATCACTTTCGAGAGACTCATGGCAACCGAGGGCTTTTCCGCTAATACAAGCTTCATTCGATACTGCTCCTTTCGCAAAAAATTAGCAGCCAGGCACCGAAGCGCATGACTGCTATGTAAGGAACGGTATTCTGTTTTAGGTCTACAAACTGGGGCTTTTATGATCTTGCCACAGCTTATCAGTCTATGCACGTCAACTGTTGAAACCGCCGTGTACCGAACGGTACGCACGGTGGTGTGAGAGGACGGCGGCTAGTCACCGCCTCCTACTCGCTTGTGCCCATGTTTCGGCCCTCCACATCATCACTCCGCGCATGCGTTGTGCCTCGCCGCAACGCATTCTGCCCCTCGCTGACTCATCGCCAGGCATCGCTGATGGTGTTCGTCTGCCCATCCTCACTTCTGCAGTATCTGCTTTTCGTTCTCCTGCACACGCCGCTCGAGCGCTGTATACTGCCGGAGCTCGTCCTCGGTAAATCCCCGGAACTTCGCCTGCTCGTAGTCACGCTCCGCGGCCGCGATATCCTGCAGCACCGCATCCGACGCCGGCAGCAGCTCGAGACGAATCTTCCGCGGCTCGCGTTTTTTCTTCGTCATTCCGTTCGCGTCTGCATCCTGTGCCTCGCCACGCTTTCCGAAAAGACCGGTCGCCTCGGCTATTTCCGCCGCTTCACGTCGTTTCCTCGGCACGTCGACCACTTCGAGCATCCCGCGTGAGACCAGCTTCTGCAGCGCGGCGCGCAGATCCCCGAGGCTCATATGCATCAGCTCCGCGAGATCCTTCCGGCTCAGCGCCTTTCCGGCATCCTTTCGATCAGTCGCCTCCACGGCATCTTCCCGCGCAGGCATCTGCGCTTCAGCCCCTCGAGTGAGCGCCTTTCCCGCGTCCTTCCGATACAGCAGCAGCGACAGCTCCGCCAGCGTCATATCATACTTCAGCGCCACCGACTCGAGATAGCGCTCGAGCAGCTTCCGGTCGCGGTACTTCTCCACGATGATCCCATCCTCCGAAATCACCTCCTGCAGCGCCTGGCTCCGCTCCTCACCGAGCTTCTGCGTCCCCGGAATCGTCGCCGGGAACACGAAACCATCCTTCGCCGCATCCACTAGAAAATGATAGACCTGCAGCCGCTTCCGCTCATACGCATCCTCATCCAGCACATGCTTGAAGAAGTCGTTGTAGCACTCGAACATCGCGAGTTTCATCTCCACCGTCCGCGCGAAGCTGATCTTCTGATTCACCAGCGAACCCTTCGTCTTCACATAATAGTAGACCGGCGTCCGCAGCGCATAGAACGTCGTCGCATAGCGCACATACTCGAGATTAAACAGAAAATCCTCGCACCAGCTGAGCTTCGCATCCATCCGGATCCCGTGCGCCTCCACAAGCGAGCGCCGGTACAGCTTATTCCACAGCACCCCATAGTAGTAGTCCGCCGGGTTCTCCATCATGAAGCCAACGAACGCTTCACGCCCGATCACCTGGTCCGCGTCGATATCCCCCTTCCGCGACACCATCTCTCCGACGACACGATAGAAATCCGCGATCACCATGTCGCAGCCCGTCTCCTCGGCCGCCCGCACCATCAGCTTCGTCGCATCCGCCGTCAGCCAGTCATCACTGTCCACGAACTGCAGAAACGTACCCCGCGCCCGCGCGATCGCCTGGTTTCGCGTATCCGACACCCCCGTATTCTCCTTATGCACGACCACCACGCGCGCATCCGCCCGCGCATATCCGTCGCAGATCTCCCCGGACCGATCCTTACTTCCATCATCCATGAGGATCAGCTCGAAATCCCGAAACTCCTGATTCAGAATACTGTCCACACAGCGCGCGAGACTCTTCTCCGCGTTATACACCGGCACGATGATACTGACCTTCGGCTCCATAGGCACCTCCATCAAAAAACTACTTCTAGTTGTACCATAAAACCCTCCCGTTGACACTCGTATATTTCTGCTCACTTTTCCCGGGCCAATGTCTCGGCCCTCCGCCTGCTCACTCCGCGCCCACGCGTCCGCACCCTCCACCTTCTCACGTCGCGTCCACCCATTCGCACTCGTTGCCTTTATCGCGCCCATGCCTCCGCCCACTACCTCCTCACGTCGCGTCGAAGCACCAATTCCCTCATGAAAATGTCATATTACAGCATAAATTCGCTCATGAAAGTGTAATGAAGCACGGATTATTCCCTCATGAAAGTGGCAAAATACTGAAAAGAACGCTCATAAAAGTGGCAGAGCACGGAAATCTGAGAGGAAAAAGAAGGTGCCATGGTGTTAAATTATTCTTATGATATTTCCGCTTCCTGATGATTTTTTTGAATTATCTTAACTTTAATATCGAAACTTAACTTAAAACAAGTTATAATACAAAAATAGAGTTAAATAGAAGGAGAACATATGGAATATCTCTATAAAGTTCTGGGAATTAAAGCGACAGTTCAGCGCGCAGAGTTTGACCATCTGCCCAATTATATAGCTGTAAGGTATCGTTTACAGAAGGTATCCATGGATGGACAGAAAGTGATTTTTCTTTATCCAAAGACAGAGTTGGAGCAGATCGAAGTGCTGAAAAAGCATATTGCCCGTATACAGAAAAAAGAGAACCTGCCTGTCGTGCTGGTGCTAAACGAACTCAGTTATCGTCAAAAGGAATATCTGCTTCGTGAAAAGATCCCGTTTATCGTAGATGGAAAACAAATCTATCTGCCGTTTATGAGCGTGTATTTGCAGGAGCGGTGCGATGCGGAGAAGCAGCCAAGAGAAGATCTGCTTCCGTCGGCGCAGCTGCTTTTATTGCATTTTATTTACGGCGGCACGAAAGAACTGCCGTCGAGCCAGGCAGCGAAGGATTTAAAGCTGACAGCTACGTCTATATCGAGAGCATCGAGACAGCTGGAGGAGATGGGGCTGTTGCAGATAAAGAAAGCTGGTGTGCAGAAAATTCTGCTGTCCGAAGATCCGCCGGAAGTGCTGTTTCAGAAAGCGGAAGAGACTCTGTTGAATCCGGTAAAGCGAACGGTCTATGTTCCGAAGGAGTATATTGGGGCGGATATGCTGGTAAGCGGATATTCGGCACTGGCAGAATATTCGATGCTGAGCGCACCAGCCGTCGAGTGCTATGCGACAGATAAAATATCTCAATGGAAAAACGTTATGACAAACAGACTTCAGGATTCGAAGACTCAGGTGGCGGTAGAAATGTGGAGATACGATCCTCGGATTTTAGCTACTGGACATAGCGTTGACGCGCTCTCGCTGGCTCTGACATTAAAAGACGATACAGATGAACGTGTTGAACAGGCAGTGGAAGAACTGCTGAGCGAAGTATGGAGAAAGATAGATGGTAGGAAAATATAAAGTAGTCACGCTCTGTGGCAGCACCCGCTTCAAAGAGCAGTTCATGGATGCCCAGAAGCGGCTGACGCTTGCGGGTTATATCGTCATCAGCGTCGGGCTCTTCGGCCACGCCGGCGATCAGGAAGTCTGGGACGGCATGGACGAAGGAACCCTCTCGAAAACGAAGGAAATGCTCGACGACATGCACAAACGGAAAATCGACATGGCTGACGAAATCTACGTCATCAACGTCGGCGGCTACATCGGTGACAGCACCCGCTCGGAAATCCAGTACGCCGAAGAGCACGGGAAACCGGTCCGGTACTACCAGAACATCCGTAAATAGGAGATGCTGAGTCAGCTTTCGGAGGCGAGACAGGATATCGCAGATGGAAAGTGCAAAACCGGCGCCCAGGTAGCCGAGAACCTGGGGAAAAAAGTACGGATTTATATAAAGACAGCCGAAATCAGGCGTATGATGTGAAAAATTTTGTCGTAGAACAGTGCTATGATCATAGTGCAGAAAACCATCTGCAGCATATAGACAGGAGGAACGGATTATGAATACAAAGCAGATCATCGGCTTTCACAACCCGGATGAGGAATACGGATATTTGAGTAACTGGTATCGGTCGGATTTCGAAAAGGACGGCATCCGGTTTTCATCCATGGAGCAGTACATGATGTACCAGAAGGCGCGCTGCTTTCGGGACGAGAAGGTCGCCGCAGAAATCCTGAAAACCGATGACGTCGGCCGCATCAAGGAACTGGGCCGCCAGGTTTCAAACTATGATGAAAGCAGATGGAACGGCATGCGCCAGATCCTCGTCTACGAAGGCCTCCTCGCAAAGTTTGAGCAGAACGAAGACCTGAAGGCTCAGCTCAAATCCACCGGCGACGCCATCCTCGCAGAGTGCGCCGTCAAGGACCACATCTGGGGCATCGGCTTATCGATGAAGGACCCAGATCGACTCGACGTGAAAAAGTGGCACGGAACGAACCTGCTGGGGTATGCACTCATGATCGTACGAGAACGGGTGTGAAGGGCGAAAATCCAGATACCAATATAAATACGTATTTGATGATTTATAGATATGAATAAATGCAGATCAAAATGCGCAGAATATGAGCACTTATAGACATTTAATCAACACTATATGAAAATATGCCTATTATTTTTGAGAGATGCTGGATGGTAAAATTCCGAGTTGTTGAGCTGTTCTTACTTTCTATTTTATCAGATATCGCCTACAGAGTCCATAGCTTCATAGCTCAAAACAGCTCACCCACCAACCATTTGGCTATGTAAAGGGGACGGCTTTTCAGCCGCCCCACCGGTCAACGCTGCGTTAATCAGACAGGTTCATCGTCCGATTCCGCTTCATAATCCTCGTTGACATCCACTTCTTCGTCCTCGTCACCATCATCCTCCGGCAGCTGGAGCGTATCTTCATCCTCATCGTGATAATCCGCATCCGGGTCCGGCTGATTTTTCTTGGACGCAGGCTTTACGCCCTTCATCTTGATATAGAGATAACCGCCGCCTGCCGCCAGTGCAATCAGCACGACCACACCCAGAAAGCCGGATGCGATCTTTGTGACCTTGTTTTCCTTGAGCTGTTCCGTGCCGGATGCTGCCGCTTCTTCTGCGGCTTTCTTGGCTTCTTCCTCGGCTTTCAGCCTGTCCTGTTCAGCCTGCGCCGCCGCTTCCTTTTCGGCGGTATAAGCGTCCGCATCTTCTTCCTCCATCAGAGCCAACAGGTCGGCTTCATCCACAAGGTTCATAAAATGGACGGTCTGCGCCCCTTTACTATTCCTGTCAATGACCAGATAGAATGTGTTGCCGGACTTCGACACCAGCGTAATGAACTGCTGACCACTGCCATCGGAATAATTGGTGTGGTAATCGTCCACCAGTGTCAGGTTGCCCTCCGGGGTCAGAGCACCGGTTTCCTCATCGGTCACGGTGACTACATCTTCTTCATCGGTGGTAGAAGTCAGGACAGGCTGTTCCACTTCCTCCGTAGGCTCACCGCCATAGGCAAAAGCAGGAGCCGCCATGCCAGCGCACAGTGCCACCGACAACATCAGGGCACAGAACTTATTCATCATCTTCATTATCAGATTCCTCCTTGTTGAACGTAGCACCGACTGCGGACAACGCAGCCGGGGTCGGAGTGGAAGTTGCAGACTGGCGCAGCAGGGCGGCAAGCTGTTCCGGCGTAACCTTGGCGGTGCGCACCATCTCATTCACCTCGGCAGCTTCTGCTTCCTGAATCCGTCGTTCAAGGCTTTCAATGCGAGTGTTGATCTTAATGCGACGCTCCCTTTCCTTTTCCAGAGAAGCGCGCAGCTTATCGAGTTTTTCGCTCATGTTTTCCTCCAATCATTTTGAGAGCCGCCCGAAACCGGACAGATATTTCTGCCAGTAGGACGAGTGAATATCAGCATACTTTATGGGGTCGCCGGCGGACACCATCATCCCGTTTCCAAGGTAGATGCCCACATGACTTTTTCCCGGAGTATCATACGTTCCCTCGAAGAAAACAAGGTCACCGGGCTTTGCTTCGGCTTCGCTGATGTGCTGGCTCTTGTTCCACAGGCCGTTGGCGGTGGTGCGTCCCACATCGTAGCCGTTCTGGTTGTAGACCCAACAAACGTAGCCGGAGCAATCAAACCCGGTTTCCGGGGAGGAACCGCCCCAGACGTAAGGCGTGCCCACATACTTTTGGGCTTCCTTGTAGATGGCGGCGAACTCCTCATCCGTCAGGGCTTCTGCCGGAATCTGATAGTCGATGCCCGGTGTGCCGGAACCATCGGAGCCACCGGGCGGCAGTCCACCTTTGAACAGATATGGCCGACCACCCAACGTATCCTGAAAGATCTCATAGCGTTTCCACTGGTCGTTGTCCAGTTCCTCCCGGATAACGACCTCCAGCCCTTTATTCACCAGCTTTGTGTGAAAAATTCGATACTCATAGGGGACTTGCACGGTGTAGGGGATGCCAGTAAAAATGTCGATCATCACTACCGTGCGGTACCGGGTCTGGACTTCCACCCATGTGGTCAGCTTGTATTGCTTGGCAAACGTCTCCTTGAGTTTTGCCTGCACCTCGCTGCGGGTGTAGTCGTCGTAGAGAGTAGTCAAGAACGAAGTGAGCTGCCAAGGATCGTGCTCAATAGCATCCAGATGGTATCGGTATTCGTCATAGCCGGGGTGGTCGGTGGGGGTACGCTTGATCTTTTTATCCAGTTTCTTTTCCAGCTTCTTGTAGTCGGTTTCGGCTCCCCGGATGTCCCGGTCCTCTGCGGTATAAATGGTCTGTCCGGATACCTGCGTGGTGCCGGAGAACAGAATGGAACAGGACGAAAAGGCTGACATGACCAGCAGCAGGAGCAAAAGAAAAACGCCCACGATCAAAAGAACGTGTGCGTTGCTCTTTGCAAAATTGGCAATGCCGTTGACTGCGGTGCTGACCACCGATCTTCCTTTGTCGATGACCTGCTCCATACCGGACTTTGCAGCAGGAACACCACCAGATGCAGCTTTCTGACCGCCTGCGGTCTGTGCAGCGGTGCCGCCCGACCGGGTTGCGGCACGGTAGCTTTTCTGAATATCCTGTTTCTGCCGCCATCGTGAGAGCCAGTTGGAGCCGCCCTCGCCGGTGCAGGATGCGCCTGCATCTTGTGCCGCAGTCGGCTCCTGCGGGAAAGATTTTGCGGTTCGGGCGCCTTTCTTGCCTTGCATCTTGGCTTTCTTTTTCAGCTTTCTGGCGTAACGGCTCTTGGAAATATCGTGGGTAGTCTCAGCGGCTTTTTCGCCCTCGCTTAAAGCCTGTGTGCCCACATTATCGTCCTCGTACTGGTCAACCTCCCGATGCACCGCAGACCGGGCGGCAGCGGCGGCATACATAGCACGTTTCTGCTGCTTTGTCATGCGGGATGCTTCATCCGGGGTGATCTCGGCTTTGCCAAAACGCAGATGCTGGGATTTCTCCGCAGCTTTGTCTGCATCCTGTTTCAGTTTATGCTTTTTGGGCACCGACTGCTCCACTTTAGACTTTTTCGGAGGGGAGCGTGTAGCCGTGCGCTCCTTTTCCTCCTCGAATTTCAGCTTCGGCTGTTTCTCACTCATGCTTTTGCGCCTCCGCGACTTCGGAAAGGCGGGTCGTAAGGATGCGGTAGAGTTCAAGGTCTTTCGGGAAGTGGTCAACAAAGGGCAGGATCACGTTACCGAAAAACAGCAGCCCTTCACCTTCGCCGGAGTGGGTAACGTAGGAAAGCTGATGCGGGCTGATATTGAGCTGCTTTGCGAGAATCTGTCGGTCTCCGTTGGCCTGATTGAGCATATACACAAAGTCCGAGTTCTCAAAAATATTCGATACTTCGGGACTTGCCAGCAGATCTTTGACGTTCTGCGTTAGGGCTGTCGGAATGCCGCCCCACTTACGGAAACGCTTCCAAATCTCAACGGAATAAGCAGCAGTCTGCTCTTCCTTCAAGAGCAAATGGAACTCGTCTGCATAGTACCGGGTGGATTTTCCGGCACTGCGGTTGGCGGTCACACGCCCCCACACGGCATCCTGCACGATGAGCATACCCAGCTTTTTGAGCTGCTTGCCCAGCTGCTTGATGTCAAAGCAGACGATGCGGT
>OWJJ01000765.1_pt1 | contig 21663 bp, 17 predicted proteins | sample 1732811 | NCBI WGS metagenome assembly OWJJ01 (sample SAMN05065756, study PRJEB22554) | human gut metagenome | biome: ENVO:2100002; feature: ENVO:00000062; material: ENVO:00002003 | host: Homo sapiens | place: USA
CTTTTTCATAAATTTACGTGTTTATAATTCGGGACAAAGATATATATTTAGATTATATAAACACAAATTATCGGTTCTTTGTTCATTCTTTACTTCCTGATTCTCATACATAATTTATTCAGTCAAAACTTCCGCTGACCGGAAATTAGCTAATCAGTAATCACAGTGCAAACAAATCATTCAACGCTTCGCTCATGCTGGGATGAGTAAAAATGAAATCACGCAGAAAAGTATAATCCTGACCTGTTTTCATTGCCATGGCAACTATATTGATGACTTCGCTGGCATCAGGCACAAACAACATACAACCTACTATTTCTCCCGTATTCTTATCAATGACAGCTTTCAGCAGACCGTCCGTCTCTCACAATGTCTTTGCTCTCGGTATCACCATAACAGGCAATTTCTTGATGATCACATCCAAATTCTGCTTTCGAGCCTCATCCTCATTCAATCCGATACGCGCCAATGGATATTGCAAAGTTCGCCACTTTGGAAGTAATAAACAATAACCATTTCGCCGGATAAATTAGCAATTATTCCCGTATAAAATCAAAGTAGTACATCATCAAAACCACCGGAACAGATCAACGATCTGCTCGGTGATTTCTCATCTTAAACCAATCCCACTTACTATAAATACCAATCACCTATTCGGGTGAATATCCAACTTCACCGGCTTTATCATATTCTCCGGTTTCAAAATGGTATCCAAGTCTTTTTTAGAAAGAATATTGTGCTCCAATACAAGTTCATACACTCCTTTCCCTGTCTCTAAAGCTTCTTTTGCGATCTTAGTAGAGTTTTTATAACCGATTACCGGATTCAAAGCTGTCACTACCCCGATACTATTATGAACATCTCTACGGCACTTTTCCTCGTTGGCAGTAATGCCGTCTACGCATAAAGTACGCAAAGTATCAAAACCATTCATCAACAGATCAGCGGATTCAAAACAGCATTGCGCCATCACCGGCTCCATTGCATTTAGTTCCATCTGGGCAGCCTCCCCACTCATTGTCACACAAAGGTCGTTACCTATTACTTTATAGGCGACCTGATTCATTACTTCAGGTATTACCGGATTCACTTTTCCGGGCATGATGGAGGAGCCCGGCTGCATAGCCGGCAAATTAATTTCGCCCAGCCCACAACGCGGTCCGGACGCTAACAGCCGCAAGTCATTACATATCTTATTCATCTTTACAGCTACCCGCTTCATCGCTGCCGAATAACCCACCATGCAAGAAGTATCCGAAGTCGCTCCAATCAAATCATCCGCCAATTTTATATCCAGCCCTGTAATCTTACACAGAGCCTCAATACACATTTCCGCATATTCCGGCTCGGCTGTGATTCCGGTTCCAATAGCTGTCGCTCCCATATTGACTGTCAGAAAATCCTGTGCGGCAAAATCCAGGTTCTTCACTTCCTGCTCTAGAATACTTGCAAATCCATTAAAAGTTTGTCCAAGCGTCATCGGTACCGCATCTTCCAATTGGGTACGTCCCATTTTGATAATATGTGCAAACTCTTTCCCTTTTTTCCGGAAAGAAGCTATCAATTCTCCAAAATGCTTCACCAATTTGAGATGAGTGTAATACAAACCAATGTGAATAGCGGTAGGATAAGCATCATTAGTAGACTGGGAACGGTTCACATGGTCATTGGGAGAGCAATACTGGTATTCTCCGCGCCGGTGTCCCATCAATTCCAATGCACGGTTGGCAATCACCTCATTGGCATTCATATTCGTAGTCGTTCCGGCACCACCTTGAATCATATCGACCGGAAATTGTTCATGATGCTTACCTTCAAGAACTTCCTTACAAGCTTTCAATATGGCATCTGCCTGTTCTTCTGTCAACAGGTCCAATTTACGATTGGCAACGGCAGCTCCCATCTTTGTAATAGCCAAAGCCTGAATAAACAAAGGGTATTCGTTCAAGTGAAATTTGCTAATGCGAAAATTTTCAATACCACGGAGTGTCTGCACTCCGTACAATGCACTTTCCGGCATCTCACGACTACCTATCAAGTCGCTTTCTGTACGAGTTTTTGTTGATAAATTCTGTTTCATATCGGTTGTTTTATAACAATGACATTTTAGTTAGTTCTTATAATAACCAACCAACAAGGTTATTGTTTTAATAAATATGCAAAAACTATTCAATAACTTTTTTGTTCTTAGTACAGGAAAAAGAAAGTACAAAGAAAGAAATCACTTATCTTTGTCTTTAAACTTAACGCAATAACCTTATGATATTACAATTAGCATTTGTTCTGACTGCCATTATTATTGGTGCACGCTTGGGAGGAATCGGTCTCGGAGTGATGGGAGGAATCGGATTGGCGATACTTACCTTCGTTTTTGGCCTGCAACCTACCGCTCCTCCTATCGACGTAATGTTAATGATTGCAGCCGTTATCTCAGCCGCCGCCTGTATGCAGGCTGCCGGCGGACTCGATTATATGGTGAAGCTGGCAGAACATTTATTACGGAAGAATCCGTCACACGTTACTTTGTTAAGCCCATTAGTGACTTACTTGTTTACTTTTGTGGCCGGAACCGGTCATGTGGCCTATTCCGTATTACCGGTTATTGCGGAAGTTGCCACCGAAACAAAAATCCGTCCGGAACGTCCGCTCGGTATCGCGGTTATCGCTTCTCAACAAGCGATTACCGCAAGCCCGATTTCTGCAGCCACAGTTGCTTTACTCGGACTATTGGCCGGTTTCGACATCACTCTGTTCGATATTCTCAAGATTACGATTCCCGCTACCATTGCCGGTGTTTTGGTAGGTGCGTTATTTTCTATGAGAGTGGGCAAAAACCTGTCAGAAGATCCCGAATACCAGAAACGTCTGAAAGAAGGGCTTTTCAACGACAAGAAGATAAAAATCAAGGATGTCAAGAACAAACGTTCAGCTATGATTTCCGTTATCATCTTCATGTTGGCTACCACCTTCATCGTACTCTTCGGCTCTTTTGAAGGGATGCGCCCGTCTTTTCTTATCGATGGTGAAATCGTTACTTTAGGAATGTCCTCCATCATCGAAATCGTCATGCTGTCGGCTGCCGCCATCATCCTATTGCTAACAAAAACAGACGGAATCAAAGCTACACAAGGCTCTGTATTTCCTGCCGGAATGCAAGCGGTAATCGCCATTTTCGGTATTGCCTGGATGGGAGATACGTTCCTTCAAGGTAATATGGCGCAACTGACTTTCTCCATCGAAGGTATCGTACGTCAAATGCCATGGCTTTTCGGAATTGCACTGTTTGTGATGTCCATCCTATTATATAGCCAGGCCGCCACCGTACGTGCACTAGTACCGCTAGGCATTGCACTCGGTATCTCCCCCTATATGCTGATTGCCTTATTCCCCGCAGTGAACGGATATTTCTTTATTCCAAACTACCCTACCGTAGTAGCCGCTATCAATTTTGATCGTACGGGAACAACAAAAATCGGCAGATATGTGTTGAATCATTCATTCATGATGCCCGGACTTGTATCAACGGCTGTTGCTATCGGACTAGGGTTGCTTTTTATACAAATATTCTAACTATATATTATTAACCTAAACTTCATTCAGTTATGAAACAATTCAAAAGATTTGGTCTGATAGCAGTAACACTACTATTAACCGTGACAATGGCGTTTGCCGCAAAACCGAATATTCATATCCTTGCCACAGGAGGAACGATTGCAGGTACAGGAAGCTCTGCTACCGGAACCAGTTACACAGCCGGACAGGTGGCCATCGGTGCGCTGCTTGACGCCGTACCGGAAATCAAAGAGATCGCTAACGTTACAGGTGAGCAGATCGTAAAAATCGGTTCGCAGGACATGAACGATGAAGTATGGCTTACACTTGCCAAGAAAATCAACGAACTGCTGAAACGTCCGGATATCGATGGTATTGTCGTTACTCACGGAACGGACACAATGGAAGAAACCGCTTATTTTCTGAATCTAACCGTTAAAAGTGATAAACCGGTAGTATTGGTAGGCGCCATGCGTCCGTCTACCGCATTAAGTGCCGACGGACCGTTAAACCTTTATAATGCCGTAGTCACTGCCGCCGCCACAGAATCAAAAGACAAAGGAGTACTGATCGCCATGAACGGACTTATCTTGGGAGCGGAAAGCACAGTGAAAATGAACACCGTTGACGTACAGACATTCCAAGCTCCCAATTCCGGTGCGCTGGGCTATGTACTAAATGGAAAAGTATTCTATAATCAGATAACACTCAAGAAGCATACCACCCGATCAGTATTTGACGTGACCCGCCTTACTTCACTCCCCAAAGTAGGTATCGTATATAGCTATTCCAATATTGAGGCTGATATGATGACTCCTCTGCTCAACAACGGATATAAAGGAATCATCCATGCCGGGGTAGGTAACGGGAATATCCATAAAAACATCTTCCCATCATTGATAGATGCACGTAAAAAAGGGATTCTTGTTGTTCGTTCCTCCCGTGTCCCAACCGGTCCTACTACTCTTGACGCAGAAGTAGACGACGCTAAATATCAGTTTGTGGCTTCGCAGGAGTTGAATCCGCAAAAGTCGCGTGTATTGCTAATGCTTGCATTAACCAAAACTACGGACTGGAAGCAAATTCAGCAATATTTTAACGAATACTAAACCCTGACTGACTTATGAAAAAATTGATTTTTATGCTGCTCCTTACGGGCAGCATACAGGGAATATATGCCCAAAAAGCAGAGAAAAAAGACAAATTCTCTCCTAATACTCCTTTATTTGAGGAACTGACAGACGTGAAAAAGAAAACAGATAAGTTCAACCTTTATCTGAATATGCAAGGCAGCTTTGATGCCCATTTCCGGGACGGATTTCAAGAAGGCGACTTCAATATGCACCAGCTCCGCATCGAGGCAAAAGGTAATATCAACAACTGGCTCTCCTACCGTTACCGTCAACGCCTTAACCGCTCGAACGATGCAAACGGCATGATTGATAATCTTCCCACTTCTATAGATTATGCAGGTATCGGTATCCAACTAAATGAGCAGTTCAGTCTTTTCGCCGGGAAGCAATGCGCCGCTTACGGTGGTTTTGAATTCGATCTGAATCCGATTGATGTCTACCAATATTGCGACATGATTGATTACATGAGTAACTTCATGACCGGATTGAATGTTGGTTATAATATCACTCCCGACCAGCAACTGAATCTGCAAATCCTAAACAGCCGCAACGGTTCTTTTGACAGTACCTACGGGATTACAGAAGACGCCGAAGGTAATGTACCCGATCTGAAATCCGGGAAAATGCCGCTGGTATATACATTGAACTGGAATGGCAACTTCAACAACGTGTTCAAAACCCGTTGGTCGGCCTCTATCATGAATGAAGCCAAAAATCATAATATGTATTATTATGCCATAGGTAATGAACTGAATCTGGGTAAGTGGAACGCCTTTGTAGATTTCATGTATTCGAAAGAAGATATCGACCGCAAGGGAATCATCACGAGTATTGTCGGACATCAAGGCGGACATAACGTCTTCGACACCGGTTATCTCTCCGTTGTAGCCAAATGCAACTATCGTTTTCTGCCGAAATGGAACGCTTTCGTGAAAGGGATGTATGAGACCGCATCTGTCACTAAAGCCTCCGAAGGAGTGGAAAAAGGGAATTACCGCACCTCATGGGGATATCTCGCCGGTATCGAATTCTATCCGATGGAAACCAATCTGCACTTCTTTGTTACCTACGTAGGACGTTGCTATGACTTTACTTCCCGAGCCAAAGCATTGGGACAAACGGATTACACTACAAACCGGGTATCTGTAGGTTTCATCTGGCAAATGCCCGTATTCTAAATACTGTAAGATATAAAAAATACCCGATAGCTTTTTTGTATAGTTATCGGGCATTTTATATGTTCAGTTCTCAGTTAAAACTAATACTCTTCCTCGTTGAAGAAATTAATCAACATTGATTATCAGTCACTTAATACTCGAATAAAGAAATTTACACAAACAAACTACGCCGTCTGAGGCGGGCTGGGGCGATTGGAGGAATTGATGGACAAACATATATTCATTTTATTAATCAATCCAGTATGAAGAGTTATATTCGGTACATTCTATTTATTGTGATTATAACCGAATCATACATGTCCGGTAAACACCGGACGGTTTAAATAAAGTTTAACAATTTAAAATAAAGTTGGTTCGGTGGAACCCTCCAGTTCATTGTCAATATTGTAGTTAGGTTTTCCAAAGAGGTCTCTAAGACTGGTAGTATCTGTAAGTGAAACACTTACGATTTGCAGCATCTCGTATATTGTTCTGTCAACATCCATCTTTTTCTGTACGATAGCCATCATGCAATAGGCTATGATTGCAGAGTAAATCTGGATTCGGACAGCATTCTCGGTCTTGCCCCAGAATTTTTTAATCTTCAGATGTTGCTTCAGCCACTTGAAAAAGAGTTCAATCTGCCATCTGTTGTGATAGAGTTCAGCAACCGTTTCAGAACTGATATCCAATGCGTTAGTGAAGAAAATAAACTTTCGCTTGTTCTCTTCATCCCAATAGATGATTCTTCGGATCTTATCAGGATACTTGCCCATGGTCAATTGGCCATCCATATATCCTGTCGCATCTGACAGGATGCCTGACTCAGGCATAAAACGCCGCTTCCACTTCATGGGTTTGAAACTGTTGTTCTTCTTGCCTCTGACGACAAAATATGCATTCACACTATGTATGTTGTGCAACTTTTGGAAGTCGTTATAGCCTCTGTCAAAGATGTAGAACGAGTTCTCTTCATATGGAATGGCGTCCATCGCCTTGCTGTCGTGAACCTTTGCAGGCGTTATGTGGAAGAATGTAGGTATTCGAGTTTCAAGATCATACAACGTGTGAACTTTGACACCACCCTTATTTCTTCTGAATAAAGCCCATTCAAAGGCACTCAGGCACAGGTCGACAGTCGTAGAGTCAAAGACATATACCTTCCCGTTGAGTTTGAATATGTCAACCGCCCGGCATTTCTGTGCTTCAGCAACTACTCGATAGGCATATTCCTCGAAGATGTGATAGTCTCGTTTCGCATTTGCATCGGCAAGAGTACTCTTCGTAGCATGTTTGCCAAACCCTAGATGATAAGCCTTGGAAGCATGTGCCTGAGTTGCAAGAACAAGATCTCTGAGACTTTCACGGTTGGATAACTGCCCAAACATCAACACTGCCAGCTGATTCCAGCAGGTAAATTGTTTGACGTACTTATCTCCATCATATTTCTTTGATATTCTGAGAAATACGAACGGATCGAGGAAATCTAAAAGCTGTGCGAACACGTATTTTCCTTTATTCATATGCCATTCTACATTAGTCTGGCAAAGATAAATTCAAATCGTTGCGCTCTAAAAATCTCTGTAACTAACTAACTTTCAATATTTTCAAAGAACTTTTATAATTTTTTACCGGACACTAATGTAACCGAATATATTATCATCTTCGTTCATAATTTGAAAACATTATTGTCAAATTAGGCTATTAACTCTACTATATTCTCAACATAATTGTTTCCTAAACGTTTTTATGTGTTTATAGCTTTATAAACACATTTTCTCAATTATTTCATCCACTAATTTACTCATATAATCATCAATTTCAGACTCAGAGCAACCATTTAATGGCTTTTCTGGGCCATTTAGGAATTGAAAATCTTTTAATTTTGAGCGTTGGAATACAGCACCACTGATTTTTCGCACGAAGATAGGGAATATATGTGTTCCTTCTTTCTCGGCTTTCTTTAGAATCGGAGGCAGTTCATCATTCGCTATAAAATCTGAAGCGAGAAAACTTGGGGAGACAAGAAGAATGGCGATGCCGGCTCTTTTAAGAGCGTTATCAATTTCTTCTTTCCATTTGTCTCCTGTTTTAATGCGTGTATCATCCCACACATCTATATCTCCAACTGTATTCGCAATCGTTTTTAGATGAATCTGAACTTTCTCTAGCCAGGCTACATCATCATGTGAATAGCTTATAAATATTTTATTCTTATTCATTAGAGTTTTCTTTATTAACGTGAGATCTTTAACCTCCTCTATGAAAGGATAAACTTTTTTCAAGTTTGATAATTTATTGTGAAACGAAATTAAGCCATTTTTGCAACAAGGGTTCCCAGTTAACCACAAGTGAAATAGATTTGGTAGTTCTATATCTGGACAAAATCGTTCAATACGATTATTGCAAAGGACAAGTCTAGTAACACTTCGAATCAAGGAATAATCTATGGATGTTAATAAATTATTTGACAAGATTAACTCATTTATTGATGCTGTCTGAAATTGTTTTGGTAGCGACTTGATTCTATTATTACTAATATTCAACACTCTAAGTTTAGGGACAAGAAAAACGCTCGTATGTATGCGATAAATTATTATCTGACAAATCTAACACCCGTAATTTTGTCAACGATGAAATTTCTTTTGGAATATAATCAAGTTGATTTTTTGAAAGATTTAGTTTCCGCAAATTTCGACATAGAAATATTTCTTGAGGCCATTTATTGAGTTTCTGATTTGATAGATTCAAGCTTGTTATTTGCAATGGTTTTTTCATTTGCAAATATTCAGATATGACTATTGTGTTTTTTGACATAATAACTAACTTTGCAGTGTCGGACTATGAGGATAGCGACATTAAACAAGGAAATGCATGGAGGGACTAAGAACTAGTAACTTCAGTTGAGATAGAGAACAAACGAGGACGAAAAACGGACTCGGGTGTTCCTTGAACCTCACATTTCTGCTTCGGCAACCTCTCTAATCCCGTCAAGACGGAAATAGTATCTTGTTTTCCGGAGTTACAATAAAGATACTTACAGCACTTGCCACCCTTTGGGGTGGCTTTTTTACATATATGTAAGTGCTTAGTAATCATATTGTTTTCTATGTTTTTACTTTTTTGTCAACTCCGATTCCAACAATTTAATGCGTTGCTCCAGTTCTTCAATCGAAGGTAACTGTTTTTTGATATCTTCGATTTGAACATTGCTGTAAGTTGCAACACCTATTGGTGTTGTAAGACCATCAAAAGACCATTGTACCTCTGTTCGGTTCATATCAGAACATATCAACAATCCGATTGTGGGATTATCATCTTCCGCCTTTAATAGGTTATTAACAGCATTTACATAAAAGTTCAATTTACCCAAAAATTCAGGTTGGAATGCAACTACTTTTAATTCGCAGACAATATATGCCTTTAAGTGGATATGATAAAAGAGCAAATCTATTTTACGACTCTTTCCTGCAATCACAATCTCTTTCTGTCGCCCAACAAAAGCAAAACCATTACCTAATTCGAGAAGAAAACGACTTAACTGATGGGCTAATGCATCCTCTAATTGAGCTTCATTAAATTTAGAAGGCAAGGTGATAAACCCAAAATCATAGTTTTCCTTCGTTATTTCTTGAGCGAGCTCTGCCTGAACAACCGGCAAATGCTCCGGGAAATTACTTACAGCTCCAGCTTGTTTGTGGAATAAATCAGCTTTTATGCAATGAGTGAGATTACTCCTGCTTAAACCTTCATTTATGGTTTTTTGGATATAGAATATGGCTTCTTCGATTGTTGTACAATTTTTGATTATCTCAATATGGTGTCTCCATGGCACAAAAGCAAAAAGAGGTGGGAAATTTATACCATTTATGCCATTGTCGTTAATTTCTTGACCAAGCTGGTCAAGTTTTGCATCATTCTCATTATTAAGCAAATATAATTCTTGACCAAGTTGGTCAAGTTTTTGGTTTTCACTCGAGCTTATAGCATTAGCATAGAAAAGATACCATCTTTTCATATACCAAATATTCGAAGTTGAGAACCCCTTTTCATCTGGGAATTCCGCTTGCAGGTCAAGACTTAATTGCTCAACAATTCCCGTTCCCCAACGCTCCTCAGCTTTTCTTTGAACAAGGTCACGTCCAAGCTGCCAATTCCATAACAATTTTTCGGAATTAACTTTTACCGCAGCTCTTATTTGAGACTTGCGATAAGTAGTCTTAAGTACATTAACCCATTCCACATATTCTTCCTCAATGTGAACATCATGTATTTTTACAACAAACGGTTCTTTTTCCATCTATTTAATCCTCCTTTTTGGACATGGTTAATTCTCTGAGCAAATTTACGAAAACCATAGGGCTTCTAAACTCATCCTTCTCCTCGTCAAATTTGTGTTGGATATAATTTAGTCCTGCATTAGCATATCCTTCAATCCGTTGGACAATAGCACTTATTGCTCCACGACATTGATCATCTGTCATTGTTTCCAAATCACTCCACTTGAACCCAAGTTTTTCATCTGATTCAGATAAGACAAGCATTAACACATAGTCGGAAATCTCCATTGGTTTCCACTGACTAATTGGAGCAAAATCTCTGGTCTCGCCCGAGCCCTTGATTGGATTACAAACGCCAAGATGATAACCAATCATAAAAGCATACATATATGTCTGAAAAAATGGTCCGAACTTAATGTAGTCTCCACCATTTACCGAACCCTTATTGGAAATGGTCTCCATAAGATTATAATACTTTGCAAGATACTTCGGCTTTTTAATATCTAATTCTTGCCTAAATTCATTACCATTCATATGCGTTACTTATATTGATGGATTTTTGTTTCTAATTTCGTAGGGTCAGCTATTTCAGGTATCTGATTGACATAAAATGTTCCCTTTATACGTCCCTCTTTCATATCTTTTAACATCTTCTTACCTTCGTCCGAAATGAAGTCCGGGTCATTAATGTCATACAAATCTTTTATCATTATGACACATTGACGGAAAACAGATGGTACGGTTTCAAAGAAATTCGTTATGAAGTTTTTACCAAATGCCGAGAATGGAGCGTCTGCAATAAATGGATAGTCATAATATCCACCTCCGATTTTCGATGAAACAATAGCCATCACCACGGCTATCTTTTTCATCCTCTGAAAGCCCTCTGAGGCTCCAGTAAATTCACCACCAGATTCATTAATAACCTTCAATTGAATTGCATCGTACGAAGTTTTAGAGAATATCAATTTACCTCCATCAACATTGTTTCCAGCAGTAAGTTGTTGATAGAAATTATTTGATTTCTGCTCCAAAGAAGACAGAACTTCATCATAAATTCTATCCTTGGTGTTGGTAAAGATAGACTGAACATCCTGCATAACTTCTTTGAAATCCCGATATGACTGAGGAACTGCGGCACCTCCATATTCAGACATTCTCTTCTCGCAATTAATAAGATCTTCTCTTAAGCTTTCCACTCTTTTCTGAGCTGAATTTATATAACCATTATAAAGAGAAATGTCATTGAGAGCCTTATTGTATGCGGAAAGAGTATCTGTATCTTTGGCATTATCTATATCAGCTTCAGAGCCTCCGTAATTTGCAAAATCAATCAGTGTCCTGTTTATTTCATCCTCTTTTTCTTTAATATCTTTCTGCAATTCCCTCTGTCTAAAAGCACATTGTGCGATATTTCCGGAAATTGAATCCACTGTCATATATGGTGATACATTTTTCAATATATCCCCAAAGAATGTCTTGAACTTATCCTCAGACTGGGAAATCTGATTTTTCGAGCGATCACGCAGCATTTTGACGTATTCATAGTGTTCGTCTCCTTTTTCGAATGGTCTATTGCAAACCAGACAATGGCATTCCTTTAACATTCTCTCTAATGAAGCATCATCAGGACTTCCGTCTGGCAAAACAGAAGTAAATGCATTCAATGGATTTGCAGTTACTTTTTTGGCAATCATATCTTCACGATATTGTTCCCATTTCTCATTAAAAGCATCAACAAATCCTTTCGTGTTTAAAAGGACCCAAGGTATTGGCTTTTTGAATAAATTATCATTTATGCTGGACAGCAACTTGGAAAGAGTTTGCTCAAGATATGTCTTCTCTGCTCTTAAACTTTTTAATCTTTCTCTATATTCAACTCGCTTCTCCGTATTTGCCAAATTGGCTTCTGTGCTTGTCGCTTTCTCAGTTGCCAATTCAAGCTGTTTTTTATATAATGAAATAGACTCCTGGTTTTTAGCTATCTCTTTTTCAATTTTCAGTTTATCCGCTTCTGCTTTTTCAAATTCACTTTTATTTTGAGAACAAGACTTCTGTTTATTCTCAAGATTTTTTTGAGAGTTTGTACATAGATACTTGCATGTACTTTCAATTTGTTTTAATTCAGACAAGTCCGTTAACGCTTCAACGGTCGCTGCCAAATTAGTTGAATTAGAAAGGTCTACAATATTATCAATTGCTTCTCCTTGCAGTAAAGAATATGACAACATTGCTGGAGATATTAACCGCTCTTTGATAATTTCATTCTGACGATTAATATCATACACAATTGATGTATTATGAGTTATCAAATTGGTCACCATAACTTCAGTCACAACTGGAGCTATTTTCCAAGGCTCATTAGCATCAAATGTCTGTGTGTATTTGATAGATTTAGTAATGGTATATTGATCCGACTCATCACTAAATACTATTTGTACGCCACATTCAGGACTACTCTCCGACTTAGCTTTCTCAGAGAGCATTTTCATTGCTGCATTTGCTACAGCTTCTTTTCTTCGTGTATCCGAATCATACACCATGTCTTGGAGAATCCAAAGAAATCCATTGAACATTTTGGATTTTCCCATTCCATTGTCAGCATTGATAATATTTAATCCTTCCTTGAAGTCATATCTATTATCGCTGTAATCACCATAAAAATTGTAGAAATTCTTAAAGGCAATATAGTTAATAATAGATGCCATAACTAATCAGTGATATTAAAATTATTTTGTTTGATGTTTTTAAACACATTAACATCAGGAGTACCATTACCCTTGAGCTGTATAATAGTTTTAATTGTCTCCACTATAGGATAAGGCGAAGTCGTATCAAATGAGACTTCCTGTAATTCCGATTGTGGAATGTGGTACTTGTCTTGAAATAAAGAGTCCTTGAGAACTTCTTTAAGTAATTCTTGTGTGGTCATATGTTATTGATTTTGTAATTCTGAAATTAACGAGCTTAATTCTATATCATAGTAATCAAGCAAGTCATGTAATACATTTATAGTATCATAATAGTTATCTGATAATGATGCAAAATATGCGACACGCATTATCTCTTGTTTTACCTGAGAGCGCTCCATTTCATGAACACTATCATCTGAATATAATTTATAATCCGGCACGACTATAATATCATAAATGTAAGCAAATGTTTTATCAGGATGAACTCTTAACAATCGTCCTCTTCTCTGAATAAACTGTCGAGGATTACCCGTGCTGGATGCAAATATTCCCACTTCAGCCCGTGGCACATCAACTCCTTCATCCAAACATTTCATTGCAAACAGCATATCAATTTCCCCCTCAGCAAAAGCTTTTAGTTTATCTCTTTTACTTCCGTCTCCGCCAAGAAAAGTATTAGTGCGAATTTTGGGATAAGCATTATACACCAAATCTTTTATCTTAGTAAGAATTTGTTCGCCACCAGATGTGTAATCTACGCCTTCCGGGGTATATACAAAACAATATTTTGCCTTGTCAGTTTTTACAAGATCATCTACGATACTCATAAAAACACGATACTTATCCTTTGCTTTGTGTATAATCCTTTTTCGTTTCATCAATAAATCTTTGACTTCTTGAGAGTCATCAAATTTATTGCTTACTGGATCAAAATGGATTAATAATTGTTTTGTACAAGAGATGTATCGCTTCATCTCTGTCTCATTGAGATAGGCAATTCTTGGGTAGTATAAATAATGCATCAATCGTCCTTCTTTGATGGCTCTTTCCATCGAAAAAGAATAGCAATATGGTTCTTGATCATGAAAATACTCTTCTATTGCTGCCGTACCTTCTTCATCATATACTCTTTTAGGTGTTGCCGATAAAGCTATACGCTTCATAATAGGTAGTACGTCAAATGCTAATCTTACTGATGTACTTCCAACATTATGCGCCTCATCGGCAATTAGAATCATATTATTGTCATTCAGCTTCTTTATCAAACCTTGAAATGTCGGATCCACAAAAGATGCATAAGTCGAAATAATAACAAAATTCCGTTCTATTCCCCAACCTATATCGTTTTTCAGCTCAGTAAGTTCTTTTCTCCAATCTGTACGCCCATTTACCACAAAAATATTCTGATAATTGAACTTTTGTACTTCTGTTATCCACTGAGATACAAGATCATTAGATGGTACTAATATCAATACTTTATACTTCCCAATACTAAGATATTCTTCAAGCACACAATTTAATGATGTTATAGTCTTTCCTGTACCTGTTGCCATCGCAAAAATACCAGTATAACCATTATTCTTCCAATTTTCGTATGCTTCTTTTTGATACTTGAATGCTCCAGAAGGATAAGGGAAATGAGGTTCGTCTTTGCGGCACTCCTCTGATAGATTATTTCCTAGCACTTTTGGGTGTGTTAACTCTTCAATAAGTTCTTTCTCATTGTCAAGCAGCGTTTTCTCTTCCGTTGCGGGAAATGCTTTTATTATCTCTTTAGTAAGTCTGTTAGCAGGAATAACAGTAATACCTTCTTTATCTCCAGAAAAGTACTTGTCAAAAAGTTGTTGATAATCATTAATCGTTTCTGCAGCTCCCTTCCATGAACTATTACAAGATATGCTCTCAATGTTTTTAGACAGCAGTGCAGATGCGGTTAAATTCAATGAACCGATAAAAGACACCTTGTTTTTTGCGGCGTCTGTAAAAATGCCAAACTTCTGATGCGCAATACCACCAGAATTAGGTATTACAATTTTTACTTCTATCCTATGCGTATAAATCAAATAAGATAGACAGTTAAAAAATTGCTTATCTCTCTTTGTCAACACATTTAACATAGAAGTAAAGCTATCAATCACTTTATCTTCAACTATATCTGGATGAGCTGTAAAGATTTGATAATCTTCCTCAGAAAGATATTGGTTTATATATAAACGCATCTTTCCTCCGTTTGAGATAAATTTTGCAAACCCTATACTAAGTACATTAAAACTTGCTGAACTAAAAAAGCCCAGCCCAAGATCAAATGAAATACTATTTGACAATGCATCCGTAAAAAACGATATCGGAGAATCGCTTTCACCTGATGAATATAGAGACCTAAAATTTATCTTATTGAGCATCGTTAATAATGTTTGCTAATTCAATTAATAAATCAGTTTTGTTAAATGGAACTTTATTGTATTTGAGGTTAGTCATTTGTATGTTTATCCATTTCTGAAGTGTGGACGACAATTCGCTATACCGACATCCTAGTTCAAAATGCTCCTTTATTGTATTATAATTTTGTAACCAATCAAATTCACGTTTATCAATCCTAAATTTCTCGAATCTATCCTGCATCTGTGCTACGATACATTTTTCATCTTCTCCCAACGTGCCTTTTGCCAACTTTTGTAATTGGATATTCCAAAACCTGCAAAGCCTTTTTTCATCTTCTGGAACATTGCTTGAGAAAGGCAAGCGCTCATTAGCTGCAACGAACTGTTCCAACAAAGTACAACTTGACTTAAAGTCTCTTCTTGTGTCTGTTTGTGAGCAAAATCTCCGATATTCTTCCGGATATTCTTGATTGGCGAATCCTATATATCGTGTTTCCTCTTTATAAAAAATATCAAATGTACCTCCGAGCAACAAATTAGCATGAATACTCTTGTCAGATGAAGCAGGGCGGAATCTCCGAACGTAATTTCCAATGTCTTCAAGAGGGGCAATCGATGGTGATAAAGAGAGAAGATACTCTGTAGCAAATTCTCGAATTGTTCCGCCACGATGTTCACCATGAGTCCACTCTGTCAATGTATACGTACTACTTCTACCTACACAAGATATATTAGAATTGAGTCTTAATGCTCCAGCCAATGAATTTGCGGATTTTGTTCGATTCGGATATCGTTTCTGAAATTCGGTATATATCTCATCAAGAGTCATGGAATGACCTGCCTCTCTAAGTATTATTTCCACTAATTCTGGATTATTCCGTTCGGCATTCTTTCTTATGTGTATTGTCTCATTGTATATTTCAAAATCGAATAATGTATTGACAATAGTCTTACATTCTCGAATAATCTCATCTATATACTCATAATATATCCTATCCTTGAAAAAACCAAGGACACAATCCTTCAAAATAATGTTTCTATCATCAACCCTCTTTTCTTCATTTATACCAGACAGATATTTTATGAATTTATCAAAACTAAAAACACTGTTAAATTTGCGAGAAACCAGGACAAGAGGTAATTCTTTGCCATATGGATTGTAAAATGCATCCTCAATATTTCCTAATAAGACATAACGTTCTGGCGCAAAAATTGACATGACCCACTTGACAAAATCGTCATTAAAATTAGTACCTTCAGATAGATTTATATCTTTAACATCAATCTTAAAATATGAATCATATATCGGATAATTAGCGGTGATTTTTGTCAATGACTCAATATAATGTTGTATCTGCTCAAACACCCCGTTTCTCAATTGACGTGTTCTCTCTGAAGTCAATCCCAAAAGTTTTGCTGCTTCCTTCAGTCCATATAACTCCTTACTTGCAAAGATGTCAAGTTGATATTTTATAACGAGTTGATCTCTATCAGCGAGAGAAGAAAAATAAGATTGTACTGCAGCAAAATAAGGGAAATAACCCTTCTGCTCATATAATCTTAGAATTTTCTCCAAGTCGCCTTTGATACCTAACAGCTGTAATTTATTAATTGCAATAAGTTCTGACTGTTCTGGCGACAACCCATTTGCGAAAAAAGTTACAACAAAATCTTTTATTCTATTTATCCAAAGGTTAAGTTCTTCCGCACTTTTATTCCCAACATTATGTATGTCTTTAATGTTAAAACCAGAATCCGAAATCTCCATATAAAAAGAGCTAAAAGATTTTCCACATATTTCATATAACTCGTACATCGCATTATATGAACGAGTCGATAATGTTCGTAATTGAGCCTCGAAATAATCTTTCAAACCATCCAATTCTTTTTTCTGGTCTTCAGATAATTCGTTCATATTGTGACTTTCATCCATTACATCATTTGTAACGGCTTCTGGAGTCAAACTTAATGCAAAGTTACGGGCTCTTTCTAATGACTTTTTCCCTACTGCAGGTAGTTTTTCAAATAATGACCAAAACTTGTTATCATTACTTGTCAATGCCGCAAAATATGTGTCAAAGTCATCATACATGCGTCTCATTTTTTGTAATGCATGTACGGTTCTTATATCTAAATCAAATATTGCTCTATTGTAAATAGATTCTACATCCTTATCTGATGAACTAGTAACATCTTCGAATATATGTAAAATTTCGCATTCTTTGGTGGATTCCTCTTTGAATGAATTAATTCCAAATGTTTCTAAACAAGAACGAATTTCTTTACCATATGGGGATGGCTCTTCTTCAAGAACACCAGCATCCATGATATCCTGTATTGTGTCAAGGTTTCTCTCAGCATAATACAAGAATGCATCTCCAGAAATATATCCAGAGTCATATAGTTCAGATATCGACTTGTTAATCATTGTTTTCAACTATTAATTTTAAACCTGCGTCTATTTTATCTATAAGATAGTCAATACCATTCAAATTAGGGTTATTTTCCAATTCACTATTCATTCTGCACAGTCCATCATCAAGATGCATCTTAATATATTTGGGGATATCTTTATCAGTCTTGTACAACCCATACATTACGCATATGAGACTAATGTAAAATGGATAGTTTGAACCGAATAGCACATTTTTACTATATTCCTTTCCTTGAGAATCAGAAATGTTTGCCAAATTCATCTTTTCTCCTTTGGATAAAGAATAGGCTATGGCGATTCTTGCAATAGTATTTTCCGCCCCAAGATTGAACTTACGGCTCAAATCTGTTACAATCATTTTATTGGCTTTAGATGTCTTAATTTGCGTAAACATAATCTAACCTACATAATCAAATATTCTTTTCGGATCTACTTCTTGGAATGAAGAACGCCCATTTTCATTCAAGATAATGAGTGACTTATTAACATTCGGCAGAAGATACTCATATTCAACAGTTGACAATTCTTTACCTAATAATGGGAAAATTACAACTTGTTTTGATACTGCTGGATAAAATTTTGAGATAATATTCTTTGAATGAATACTATCAAATTTCTGCAGTGGACTATCAATAAATACTGGAAATGAAATTCCAGACTCATCAACTAATGCTTTGAGAATGGATGTTGCATACAATTGTTGTTCTCCTTTAGAGAGTTTGTCTTTATTGATAATGTTTCCATCTTTATCAAGGAGGTTAATCTCAATAATATCATCCATAATATCTATTGAAACATCGGAAATAAAATCATCTTTATGCATGAGTATATCTATTTCCTGTTTTATCTTCGTTTCTAAAGAAAATTTTCGCTTTTCTTTAAGTTGTGTCAAGAATGTTGTTAATTCTCTGATAAGTCTTTCTGCAATTATATCTTTCTCTTTATCCATGTCATCAACCTTGACCATTTTAACGCATTCTGAAAGTTGTTTCTTTTTTACAGAATAATCACGCATTAACAACCCTTTTGTTTCTGCCAAAGAACGACTATTCATCTCTAACTCAAGCAGCATTTTTTCCACTTCGGCTTTGCGAGTTCTTATGTCTTTAATGTGACTATTCTCATCATCATATTCGGCTAATGATATTTTTCGTTGAGTCTTCTGCAGAATTATAGAATTGTTTTTTATATCTTTTACTAATTGTTTAAATGACACACTGAATGAATAGCGAATATTATCCACAAGAGCTCGTAATTCATTATGTTCAGATGGTGTATAGTCTAGAAGTATCTTAACATCATCTGTTATATTATCAGGCGCATATTCTGTAATGCTATTCCTAAATGACTGTTCTATTATAGCCTCAAGCATTCTATTCTGTTGTTCTGAAAGCAATCCTGCCGCACCCACTAATATTGAGCGTTGAGCAGAACGCATCGCCGTAACAAGTATTTCAGAGTTAACTAATTTTGATTTTGACACTTGTTCCTTATCGGCTTGTTCCAGCACATTGCACAATAATTTCCCAGATATGACAAAAGGGGCTATCTCCATCATATCTTTGAATTTAATTTTGAGGCTATTATCTTTTTCTTTCAACGATTTAACCACATCTTTAAGACGTGCAAGTTCTTCTATGCTAATAGCGTTTCCTTCTCTAATCAACTTTTCTTGCAAGGAATCTTTTTCAGCTCTAAATGTGGCTATCTGATTATCAACGGATATCGCAGCGGTTTCATTCTCCGAAATCTCACTCTCTATCCTTTTTATATCAGCAGTCAACTTCTCCAATTTGTTCTGGCTGACTAAGCTACCTGCCTTTTTTCTAAATTTGATCCTTAGATTCTCAAGATTCTTTCTAATGTCCTCATATTTTCGAATGCCGAGAACTTCACTATAAGCAGAGCTTAGTTTGCGTTTCTCTTCAAGAGATTTGATTTCTGCAAGATTAACAATCTTTTCGGCATCAAACAGAAAAAAAGTTGCAATGTTTTTAGAAAGTATAAAGTCATTAATGAAAATGTCATAACCAACTTCTTTTGCCAACTCATTTACCTGTCCGTCTATTAGGACTTCTATTGTCTCCGATTCCAGCAAATAGTCAAATGTCCTTCTAATCAATATTTCTGAACAAGGTACAGCAGGAATAAATACATCCCTGATGTGAAGTTCAACAGAATATTGCGAATCCAATTTTATTTTTTCAAATTGCTCTAAATACCCTTTTTTAGATATGATTCTTTTATCCTCAATATCTAATTCAAGCCCATCTATACTTTGTGCGCATTCTTTGTTTAGATTTGACTTTGCAAAATTTTTATACCCTTGAACATCATTGATATCCTTACGGAATTTGTCGTCGACATCTACCATAAGTTTCCCATACAAGCACCAGACAAGAGATGTTAAAAACGTTGTTTTGCCAAAGCCATTATTGCCAGCTATGACAAAAACATTCTTCCCATTCTTTTGAAAAGAAATTTGATTAACTCCTTTATAAGCACGGAAATTATTTAATATGATCGAATCAATAAACATTATCTCTTCTCGTTAATATAATTGTTTAGTCTTTTCTCAATATCCCCTTGCAATCCATTATTATTCATAAGCAATGTTTTACTTTTCTGAAGAGATACTAAGTCATTTATTAAATGATAATCTTCTGGATTATCTTTGCACACATTTTCAAGCAATAGCCGTTCTTGGTACTGCATATTTTCAAATGGCATTGTACGATTGTACACTTCATTAAAAATATCCGTTACTTTAGGCGCAAAGTAACCATCTCGATACCAGTTTATCTGTATCGCAACAAGTTCTTGATTGGTTATCAGCTCCATATGTGGCTTTGTGCGTTGCAATAGTCGTTGTAATTCCAATAACTTTTTAAGCATTTTACAACGATATTCAAATGTGTAATTTCCTTGATTATGCCCCTCAGCATCAACTGCGACCTGTCCATTTCTGCGTGTTTCTAGACGATGTTCAGAGATATTTCTACCATTGACCATTTCATCTCTATAATCAAGCAGCGGAGCCATCCACTCGTTTCCGTTGTTAATCAGAGCTTTCATGGACTTATCTTCTTTCACTACTGTGCATACCCAGCAACCAAATCTACTTTGACCACAAGAGGGTTGTGATTTATCTGTCATCATAGTTGGACACTCATAATCATCAGCACTGGCATCCGCATATATTCTGAACAATTTTTTATTGTCAAATCCCCATGGAGAAGCTTCACTATTCAATATATGCCAGACCTCCTCCAAATACAATTCCTTAATTGGGGCATAAGTATACGTATTGGGATTTAAAGGATGCTTCGTCAGCCTTTTGCCCTTAATCTCATGTTTGCGTATTGATTTCGCCCTTGTGGCACTCTCGGATAGTCGTGTACCTATAAGGACTATAGCCTCACCCATCGCATCAATCTTGTCCAAGATAAATTGCGAAGTAGGTTTAATTTTTAGTCTATCCGTACACCATCTGAACTGATTATTCGGAACGGGATAGCCTTTCCCTAAAAAACTTATCCAAAAGCTATCTTCCAATTTCGGTGTTGTAATCTGCACCGTAATAGGCAAATCTTGTTTTACTGCAGCTGTTTTGATGCAGTCTAAAACCTCAATAATGTAATCTGAAATAATCGGATTCTCTACAAGAGTATCGTTATTAACAACAAAAACAGGTCTTTTTAGTGACTCGTTGCCGAGTGTAGCACGGATTGCAAGCAACGCCCTCCATACTAATGCCAAAACTACCGTTGAATCTTTTCCGCCACTAAAGCCTATTATCCATGGTATATTGCCATCATTTTCAAGATATTGCTCTGTTATATCTTCAATTATATGTTGTATTCTTTGCGACATTCTTATATTTAATTCAATTTATAAACAATACTCCTTAATATATTGCAAATATAGCAATTTTCCCAATAGGAATTGAGGGAATTATGATATATTGTACATCTTTTAACACGGCTTTTTCATTTAAGAAATATTGTTCATCGCTTGTTATTGCAGTAAAATT
>OWJJ01000794.1_pt1 | contig 21218 bp, 23 predicted proteins | sample 1732811 | NCBI WGS metagenome assembly OWJJ01 (sample SAMN05065756, study PRJEB22554) | human gut metagenome | biome: ENVO:2100002; feature: ENVO:00000062; material: ENVO:00002003 | host: Homo sapiens | place: USA
ATCGTCGGCAGCGTCAGATGTGTATAAGAGACAGCTCCATCTGTAAACATTTTGTCCCATTCCAGTCCCTTCGCGGTCACTGATATTGGCTTCTCTGATAGGAGATTTACACGATGCAGATTTCTTCATCCATTGAAAATAACCGGACTTTTTTTCAAAAAAAGCTCCGACCGGACATCAGTTTTGATGTCGTAGATCGGAACCTGATGATCGGCGGGCGCGACGCCTGCCTCTACTGTATTGATGGTTTTACCAAGGACGATACGCTTTTAAAAGTACTGCAGGCGATGAGCAGCATTGAAACCGCCCAGATGCCTGACAATGCAAACGATTTTGCCGCCCTCTACCTCGCCTACGGCGAAATCGGGCTGGAAACGGATTCGGACGCGCTGATTATCCAGCTTCTCTCCGGTGTTCCTTTTCTTCTGATCGACGGGTATGCACAGGCACTCACGATAGACTGCCGCACCTATCCCGCCCGCGGAGTCAGTGAACCTGAAAAGGATAAGGTATTGCGCGGCTCGCGCGATGGTTTTGTCGAAACGCTTGTGTTCAATACGGCTCTGATCCGGCGGCGCATCCGCGATCCGAAGCTGCGGATGGAAATCATGAATATTGGGGAAAGTTCGCACACCGATATCGCCATCTGCTACATGGAAAACCGGGTGGACACCGAACTTTTAAACCGCATCCGCACCCGGATTCAAAAAGTGCATGTCGATGCCCTCTCGATGAACCAGGAAAGCCTTGCCGAATGTATTTATCCACACAAATGGTTCAATCCGTTCCCAAAATTTCGTTTTTCAGAGCGTCCGGATACCTCCGCTGCCTCGATTCTGGAAGGAAATATCATCATTCTGGTGGACAATTCGCCATCCGCAATGATTCTGCCATCCTCTGTTTTCGATATCATCGAGGAAGCCGACGACTACTATTTTCCACCGCTGACCGGCACCTATCTGCGCCTGTCGCGCACGGTCATCTTTTTCCTGACCTTATTTCTGACACCGCTGTGGCTGCTTTTTATGCAGAATCCCGGCTGGATCCCGGAATGGCTCGCTTTTATCCGTGTCACCGACGAGATCCATGTGGCGCTGATCTATCAGCTTCTGATCCTGGAATTTGCCATCGATGGTCTTCGGCTCGCGGCAGTCAACACCCCCAGCATGCTGACGACACCGCTCAGTGTCATCGCCGGTATCGTGCTTGGAGAATACTCGGTCAAATCCGGCTGGTTCAACAGCGAGACGATGCTCTATATGGCGTTCGTCACGATCGCCAACTACTCGATGACGAGCTTCGAACTCGGCTACGCACTCAAATTCATGCGCGTCCTGCTCCTGATTCTGACCTTTTTCCTCAATCTCTGGGGCTTCATCGCCGGAACACTCATTGCCGTCGGCTGCCTTGTCTTTAACCGGACAATCGCCGGAAAAAGTTATATTTACCCGCTAATTCCATTTCACTGGAGTGAATTAAAAAAGCGGCTGCTCCGGAATCGGCTGCCGCATGAGGAGAAAAACGGGTAAGAATGTCGCATAAAATGTCCGCATACCCACAACTGCCCGGATGGTTCCGGGTACTGGCTGTGGTTTATGCGGACATTTTAACTTCTATATCTATCTTCTATTTTTCTTTCTTATACACTACCTCTTTCAGCACCTCCAGCGCCTCCTCATACCGCTCTGCCCCCATCGAGGCACAGGACAACAGGAGCTTCGGATATCCCTCTTGAAAATGATGCTCCTGTTTTTCCAAAAGACTCCCGACCGACTCCACCGGGCGGACGGCGACGCCTGCCTGTGCCGCACGCCTGGCAATTTTCGCCGATGTAAGCGGGCTGTCAAGCTCCATGAGAACCAGAAAACCGGCATCGCCCAGATGCGTTCGCGCTTTTTCTCCAAAAATGCGCCGCACCGCATCACACAGACACTTTGCCTTTGCCGCGTACAATTTCTTGGACTTTCGGATCTGGCTTTCCAGATGTCCGTCCCGGATAAACTGGCAGAGGGCAATCTGCTCTGCCTTGGACGCCGTCTGGTTATAAAAACGCCCCCGCTCCTGATACCGTTTCAGCAGATCCGGCGGCAGGACCATGTAGCTCATGCGGATCGATGGCAGAAGCAGCCTTGAAAATGTCCCCAGATACACGACGCCCCGCCCGCCGGAAAGCCCCTGCAGGGACGGTGTCGGGCGGTTATAATAGCGGAACTCACTGTTGTAATCGTCCTCAATAATCAGCATATCCTCGCGCGCCGCATCCTTTAAAAGCTTCATCCGGTCGCCCACCGGCATGACCTCGCCCCAGACTGTCATCTGCGATGGGGTCAGATAGCAAACACTTTTCCCTGTATGTCTCATCGCCTCTGACATCTGTTCGGATAACCCTGTTTTCATCTCTCTTGCACATACATCTGGCTTTTCTATTCCGCACAAATCCTTTTTTGAGGACTCAATCCTCCTATCATTATTTTCCCAATACTCTCTTATATCTCCGGTCCGAAACCCATAATCCTCAAAAATCTGGCGTCCCTGCCGGAACGACGGATTAAAAAACCATGCGCTGTCCCGCTCCCGCAGCATCGGGCACAAAATGTGCAAGAGACTCTGCACACCCGCCCCTACTACGATACTGTCCGGCGTACAGATCACATTGCGGTGGCGCCCCAGATACGCGCAGAGCGCCTCCCGGAATTCCCGCTCTCCCTGCGGTTCGCCATAAGAAAGCAGCCGCTCATCCTGGCGCAGGGCGCTCTTGACATAGCGCCGCCATAAATCAAACTGGAAGCTCTCCCGATCCACATTTGAAGACGCAAAATCATACCGGATTTCCGGGCGTTCCTCCTGACGCGGCACACCGTGCTCTATTTCCTCCCGGTTTGCAGCCGCCAGCACCGCATCCGTTACATAAAACCCGCTCTGCGGACGCGAAATGATATAGCCATCCGCTGCCAGCAGCATATACGCCGTCTCCACCGTCGTCCGCGAAAGCTGCAGCTGCAGGGAACATTTGCGGATCGACGGCAGCTTCGCTCCCGGCTTCATCTGCCCGGACACGATCAATTCTTTGTAATATTCATATACTCTCAGATACCGGCTCTGTCCCGGTTCGCTTAAATTCAGTTCCATCGTATTTCCTCTATCTATTTATGTAAACGGCGATGCACCGCATCGATCATCCGCATCATCCCATATCCCAGACAACCGCCCATCTTTCCGTCTTCACAATATTTTTCATCTCCACCACCTGTACCCCCTTATACCCAACTGCCTTCCTCAATTATACCGTTTTCTCCTGCTTATAGGCAACCAGTTCTGTATTGGAAGGGTCCAGTTTCAGGAGTTTGTTGACATCCTTCAGTCCGGACTGCGTGACTAGCACTACTACATCGGCTATACTTTCAACAGTGATCAGGTTTCGGTAACCTTGCGAGGTCCGAGGCCGGGAAGATGACCTCCAGGCCACCGTCTTTCTCCCCCAGTTGTGTACGACTGGGGGATTTTTATGCCTTACCACCAGACGATTGTGCTTATTTCGTTCGTAATATAAGCACGGTTGTCTGGTTTTTGCTTTAGAACATAACAATAAAAAGGCAGTAAGGGCTCTTTCCACACTTAGTTGATTTCACAGCGAAATTGTTCATGAAGCAGTACTTTTGCCTTCAATAATTCAAAACTATTTCTGCCATACATAATACGTTTTATTACTTTGAGTTGCGGTCTTTTGGACGGCCCATCTTCTCCTTTACCTCATCTGGCACATCGAGCAAACCGAACCGATAGAACATTCCGTAGATGTAAGTCACTCCCCGGATATCACCCAGAGCTTTCGGGCGGTCTACTACCTCCCCTTTAATATTCTTCAGCGCCAAAACTATAGAACTCCACGCCAGACTTTTACTCTTCTCTCGGCGGTCGATCCACAGTTCTTTTGTATACTCGCCATTCCTGCCCTTTTTAATTTCGTAAGAGAATGGCAACCCGGAGTAGGTCTTAAATTTCACTCCAGCATAGGTCAGAACCACACCCCAGAAGTTTTCTTCTGTCGGATCAGCCCTCCACCGCTTCATCGATCTGTATCTCCGCTGCCGCTCTGCTCCGACACTGATCTTCTCTTTTTCTGTACTTGGGAAGTACACACCTTTTTTATAAGGCAGGTACGAAGTGACAGCGGCTTTGGAAAGTTTCAGGGTGTTTGCAGTTGAGAGTATGGAGGTTTTGTAGTCCTGTGTTTCTCGGTATTCTTCAAAAGTGTTTTTTACTTTTTCCGCCACTTCTGATTCATACACACCTGCCGTGATGAGCAGCTTCCGTACCTTGATGGGATTTAATCCCAACTCATCTCCGATGGCCTGCAAGGACATCTCAGAATTATAAAGTGCCACAGCAGCATCCATCTGCTCTTTCAGATTCTTCCCGACATCGTACTCCGGCTTCAGTTTCTTCCGGCCGCCGCCTGGTTTTCTTGTTTTCTTCATTTTACTCATGCAGCTCCAGCGGCAGTCCATCCGGGTCGTGGAAGAAGGTCATCTTCTTGCCGGTATAATCGTCAACACGAATCGGCTCACATTCAATTCCCACCTCCGCCAGCTCATTCACTGTCTGTTCCGCGCTATCAACGCAGAACGCAAGGTGACGCAACCCACAGGCCTCCGGGCGGTTCACACGCTTAGGCGGGTTTTCTTCTGCAAAAATCTCCAGCTCTGTGTGTTCGTTAACACGCAGATCCAGCTTCCAGTCTTTACGCTCTGGACGGTAGTTCTCTCTGATAACAGAGAATCCCAGCTTGTTCACATAGAAATCCTTTGCGGCTTCGTAGTCAGATACGATAATTGCAATATGATGTATTTTTGATAAGTTCAGTTTTCTCACGCTCCATTTCTTTTATTTCTATTCAATTTTTATTTTCGTCACAAACTATATATCAACCTTCAAAAAATACCGAGTGTACTCCTGGAGTTCAGTTTGTCCACACGGCATTTATTTTTTTCTCGGTTTTCTTGGTTATTTCAGCTTAGCGAGGATCTCATCGGCACTCATGCCACCGGCAAGCAATTTCTTCAGGACGGATTCCGCCTCTGCTTTCTTTGCTTCCTCTGCGGCCTTAGCATCTTCCTTTGCCTTCTTCGCTTCCAGGGATGCCACTTCTTTTTCGGCCTTCTTCAGAGCAGTCTTCTTCTCTTTCAGGTCAGCCTTCAAAGTGTCAATGTTTGCGGTGATGGATGCGATCTCAGCATTCAGAGACGCAATAGTCTCTTGCTTTTCTGCAATCTGGGTTGCGTAGTCTTTGGTGATATTGGTTTTGGGACGGTTTTTGCTGCCTTTCGTTCTGGGCATGGTGATAACCTCTTTTTAATGGTTTAAGTATAACACTGTGTTTGGGTGAGGGCAATATGCTCACTTTCCCTTGTAATCCGAACATCCCTTCAAAAAATCAGCAGACACAAAATACGGATTATCCTTATCTCCGTTTTTTACAATTAAGATCGAATCATCATCTGCTGCAAGAATGGCAATCTGATCACCGGTTTTCAAAACCAATTTTATCTTCTTGATTTCCGCATCTTTTTTCACGGAGTATGTTCCCAGAGTTTTCAACTCTTTTTTGTCCTTAATGTCTCTGTATTTGTTTGTGATCACGCTTCCCACTGTACCACCTACAGCAAGACAACTGCCTCCAATTATTGCTAAGAGATTTAATGGACCGCCAACTTTCTTTGAAGCGGTGGTAATCCATTGATACCATCCAAGATTACTCATTCTCTCACCTCGATTTCAACTTGAATGTATTCTATTATATTATCATTGGAGATGGAGAAACTGCTATTTTCAGTTTTTCAATCAGCCCAACAACATACGGATACAATTTTTCGTTATCAAATTTTCTCAACTCATCCATTAATTCGTCTATTGACAGAACTTTTCTCACATCTCTTATATCTGTAGGATATGATTCCTTGCCTATAGTGAGGTTAAAAAAACTAGTATCTCTCAGTGCTTCAATTTCCTTGTAGCATGGAGTACCTTTGTGCTTAATATAGTTATATGTATTTCTGATATTCGACTCAGAAAATTCTTTCCAGAACTCAATAATTAAATCAATTGCATCAGAAAATTCTGGTCTCATTACTTTAAGATATTGAAATGGATTACCTTCTGCATGCGGCGTACTCACTCCATTTTCTGTCTTTCGCAACATATCCAATGACTTTTCAATCGAATGCATACCAATGATTTCATCCGCATTAGTCACATTACCTTCATTGTCGAATTTGTATAAAACATATTCCGCTGAAACATACGTCATCGTCCATGTTAAATCAACTAGAATGTTGTAATTTATTAATGCTGTTTCAAGCATTTGGGCTTTGAACATTAATTCAATTCCTTTTTGGGTAACCTCATCATCTACTTTATCAAACCAGTAATCCCAATTATCTTCCTCAGTTTTACTTAAAAATATTCTCGCCATTTCATAGCGTTCAAAAAGTTCATGCCACTTGCTTACAAAATACACATCTTGACTCGTTGGAAGTTTTGTACCTATCAAATTGTATTTACTGCTTGATGGCGGTTCTACTCCTTCAAAAATATTTGTTTGAAATTCCATAATACGCTTCTCCATTATTTTTTCAAAATGGATAGTTACTTTTCTCACATCTTCGCCGACCATAAGATCGTTGCCTACTGCTCACCACGGAGAGGTGTGTGTTTATCAGAGCAGCGTAGGGAGCTTCCGCTCCCAGTATATCACAATTTCATCCGGTTTTACAGACGCTTTCTTGCATTCATCACCGCACAATACATCAATCCGCCAATCATTCCACCGACTGTGTTATAGAAGATGGTCAGACTTTAAATGAGCTTGAAGATCCGTATGTGAAAGAAAAAGCGGAATTAAAGCCTCTGCATCCTTATGGTGTGAGCAAGGTTGGACAGGATCTGTTGTCATTCCAGTATTTTATGAACGATCATATTCGTTGTATTCGTGTTAGAATTTTCAATTCTACCGGAACGAGAAAAGTGAATGATGTTACGTCTGATTTTACCAAGCGTGCTGTTTTGGCAGAACGTTCTGGTGTTTATGAACTGCGTGTAGGTAATCTGGAAACAAGACGTGCCATTATGGATCAGAGAGACCTTGTAAATGGTTTGATGCTTCTTGCAGAGAAAGGTATTCCGGGAGAGGTTTATAACCTGTCTTCGGAACATTGCTACCAGATGAAAGATATTGTAGCAATGATTGAAAAGCAGATTGGACATAAATTTGAAATTAAGGTTGATCCGAAATTGCTTCGACCTACTGATGAAAGAATTATCATTGGTAATGTTGAAAAACTGAAACGCGATACCGGATGGAGCCAGAAAATTAGCATGGAACAGACGATTGCGGATATGCTGGATTATTGGCGCAAAACCTTGTAAGGAGACATTAGATGATTATTACAAAAACACCATTCCGTATGTCTTTTTTTGGCGGCGGAACAGATATGGAAAGTTTTTTTAAAGAGTATGGTGGCGCAGTCATCTCTACAACTTTTGATAAATACTGTTATGTAAATGTGCGCCATTTGCCACGCTTTTTCGATTATAGTACTGAACTTACATACTCAAAATCAGAGCGAGTGTCAAATATAGATGATATTCAGCACCCTGCAATCCGTAATGCAATGAAAATGTTAGACATGCATGAGATTCGTCTTACATGCCTTGCAATGGTACCAAGGATAAGGAAGTCATACCACGGGTCACACCGCCATTATCAGACAGCGTGTTCTTCAGCACAAAGCCTGCCATGCAGGACTCGCCACCATTCACCAGATACTCATGGACAGCCTTGAAACCTTTTTTGCCATAGTAATCGTCTGCATTGATCACAATGAATGGGGTCTTGATGACCTTCTTCGCTGCAAGCACAGCCTGTCCTGTTCCCCACGGCTTTGTCCGGCCTTCTGGCAGAGTTCCCGGGATATCATTGATATCTTGGAAAGCATAGTCAACAGTTACATTATGAGAAGAGCAAATAGAGGCAATGCGATCACCGATGACCTCTTTGAACTCTTTCTCGATATCCTTGCGGATGATAAATACTACATGATTGAATCCGGCTTCGATTGCATCATGGATTGAATAGTCCATGATAATATGCCCAGCATCATCCACCGGCTCCAACTGTTTGATTCCTGTTCCAAAACGGCTACCGATACCGGCTGCCATGATAAGTAATGTTGTATTCATACTCTCTCCTCTCTGTACTCGCAATTTAATTAAACCCAAAAATTCTTCTAAACTTTTCTCAACACAAATACTTGTCTACGAACTCCAGTACTGAGGACAGTGTGTCTACCTGTCCAAAATCTCCATTCTTGGCATCTGTTCCATCTCCATTAACCAGAACTGCTTTGCATCCAGCCGCCAATCCAGCTTTAATATCATTTTCACCATCGCCAATCATATAGCTCTGACTCAGATCAATATTATAATCATCAGCCGCCTTCAGCAACATTCCCGGCTTCGGTTTGCGACAATCACATTCAATCTTCAATTCTGGAACTTCACCTTCATATCCCTTGTGTGGATGATGAGGGCAATAATAGATTGCATCAAGGTAAGCACCCTGCAAACCGAGTTCTGTTTCCATCTTATTATGAATCTCTTCCAGTTCTTGGAACGTCACCTCTCCTCTAGCAATAACAGGCTGATTTGTGACTACAATTGCAAGATGACCGGACGCATTGATTTTCTTGATTGCCTCTGCTACGCCATCAATCAACTCAAAGTCATTAATGTTTCTAAGGAACCCAACATATTTGTTGATCGTACCATCCCGATCGAGGAACACAGCTTTCTGCTTGTTTGAAAGATTTTTAGCCGATACTCTTCCTACTTTGAAATCCTCTTCTACCTGATGGAAGCGCTCTGGCGTTCCCATATCCTTTACATACTCTGGAGAATCATAGCAGAACATCTTGCCAGATCCAGCCAGCGGTTTCAGAAGCTGACGATCCAGATCAACTTTTACGGTCTTCCCTGTCGTCTTGTCCACAGTGCCGATTTTATCTGTATCAATTGCCACCATATCAAGGACTTTAGGATCAATCACATGCAGTCCCGCATTGACTCTATTTTTATAATATGTCGGGCGAACATCTTCCTTTGCCAACCAAGATCGAACCGACATATCCTTTTCCGCTATGATGAGTCCACTATCGTAAGGATGGTTCCTTTACAACTTCATCCCAGTTGTATTTCTCGCAGATAAAGTCAGCTGCCTGATTCTTCATTTTCATAACCATTTCTGGATGGTCACAGACCTCTTGCAGTTTTTCTCGCAAGTCCTCTACATCTGACTTTTTGAAAATCAATGCCTTATCTTCCACAACCTCTGCGCACTCTGGAATGTCAGATACCAAGCAGCAGTTTCCATAGCTCATTGCTTCCAGCAGACTTAATGGCATTCCTTCCAAATCAGACGGCAGCGTGTAAATGTAAGCATTGCTGTAGTCAGTCATTTTTCTGTCTGAATACACGCGAAATAGACAGCTTACACCATCGTTTTTTGCTGTCCACCTACTTCGTCCTGTTCTGATATTGTTCCAAAAATCTGTCATAATACTTTTTCTCTGCTTCCAATCTGGCTTTTACTGCATCCTCATAGTCCACAAAGGTGCCAAGGTTATAAACTTTTCCCTGGAATCCGATGCTGGCGCGCCATTTTCCATTTTCTCTCCGGTATACACCCCTGTGTCCACTGGTATTGTTCGCTGCCTCTTTCCGGCTCGCGATCCGCTCCAGACAGGTATTTTCTGCAAAATGGATGGAATTGCGCATATTTGCTTTTCTCTGTTCCTGCCTAAGGCAGCCACAGCTTCTGGTTTTTCCAAAGCGCAGGTTTTCTTTCTGACAGACACAATGCTTGCCGCAGTCACATTGGCAGAACCACAGGTCTCCCTGAGCTGCCAGTTTGCCTTCCTCTACAGAAGACTCGCCTTCTTTTACCACCTCTAAAAGAGGAGAATGTTTCTCCCACGGGCCAAGAACCTGCAGGCGTCCATAGCGCTTGCCTGTCAGATCCAGCCAGCCGTGTACCTGTTTTCTTTTTCGATAGCAGCCGCAGCTTTTGGTGTGCCCTGTCTTCAGATGCGTCCCGGCTACGGAACATATGGTTCCGCAGTCACATTGACAAAGCCAGTAGGAATGTGTGCTTTTTTTCATCTCATCTCTTTTTAAAACCAGAAGATGAGCGAACTTCATTCCAGCCAGATTTTCACATCCCATATACTCCCCCCTGTACCACATAATATGTATTATGTGGTACATAAGTGGAATACAGAAATAAGCTGAGGTATTTCTTTTTCAAAAATGCTGGATTTTTCTGAATTTTTAAAAGTCCCTGCAACTTATAGATTTGTAAAATTATGCGAATATGCTTCAAATAAGTTGCTTTTCCTGTTATTTGATGGTAGTATTACTTTATCTAAAAAAACAGGAGGAGACTGCGCACTACATAATACATATTATGTCGTTCGTATTCTCCCCCTGTTTTTTTCGGAAAACAAATCAAGTTCCAGTGATTTTTTGCAAACTTCCTCGCTGGTAAGCATCGTATAACGGCGCGTCGTCTCTATGCTGCTATGCCCCAGATAGTCTGCCAGCCTGACCAGATCTTTTTCCTGTTCATAAAAACACCGCGCAAACAGATGGCGCAGATTATGGGGAAATACTTTTGTTTCCGCCACCCTCGCGCCTCTGCATAGTTTTTTCATTTCCTTCCATATATTTTTCCGATCCATCGGTTTTCCGGACACTGTGCAGAAAATACACCCCGATTTGATCCGGTATTTCCGACAGTAATCCCGCAAAATCATTTCCAGTGTCCTCGGTATCAGGATGATCCGCTGCTTTCCCTTAAAATGAATCTCTATCTTCTTTTTTTTGAGCGCTTCCACGGTCAGGCAGCTCAGTTCGCCGATCCGCATTCCGGTTCCGGCGATCGCCTGCAGGAGACACCGAAGCCTCTCTTTCCCCTCTCTCCCCGCCGTCTGCAGCAGCCTGCGGTATTCTTCCCGCGTCAGATCTTTTTCTGCATCCCGGAAAATCTGCCTCTGCTGGCGGCAGGTCTTCATGCAAAGTTCGTTTCTCCCGAGCCACTTAAAAAAATGGTTGAGCGCAGTCAGCATGGAATTGGCGCTTGTGATTTTATACTGCGCCAGGAGTTCTTTTTTGTATCTCAAAACCTCCGCTCTCTCCAGCTCCCGTCCTCCCATATATCTGACGAAGGCTCTTACGTCCCTCAGATACTTTTCGATCGTGTTTTCACTCATCTCTCGTTCAATCAAATATTCTTTATATGCCTGAAGGCAGTCCAAACTATCGTTCATCGTGTTCCTCCTATTATGCCGTCCTGTTTTTCTGACAATATAAAACAAAATCCCAGAAAAGTGGGTACTTCTATCATACCTCTCTTTCCATATCTCCATACAGAAATGCTTTCATGTCTTATGATATCATGCCTTGTATTTTTATGCAATAATAATTCATTACATACCTATAGCATATTTATATTTTGCACAGTTGATTTTGTGTGGTTTTCTTTGTTTTTATCTTGTTCAACCTTCTGACTGCTACAAGAGCAAAAAAGGATGTGTTGCAGTAACGATTAAAAAATCGCTACTGCAACACATCCTTAATTTTTCTTGAATTGTAATTTCATCATGCTACTTGTTAATTGTCAATTGTTTTTCTAATCTTTATGATTATCTGTCTTTAACTCCTGATCCAATTCAAGACAGATAGATGCATTTCCTGTGACCAGATCCTTCAACCATGTTTTTCCATATTCGGTCGGAATATCCACATAAACGGGCATTCCATCCGTATTATAAATACATGTTTTTGCTTTTTGAAATGTCTTTGTTCCAGTTAAGATTTCTGCCGTTCTTATGTTTATCCCTCCCCTCATATGACTTTTTCTTATTTCATAAAAAATTGCGTCCTATGGAACAAAAACTCAAATTTGCTATTTTTATCCCCAATACTTTCTATTTTAACTTTATCATATATGCATCTATTCCAAAACCACTTCGACGCAAACGGTCAAACTTCGACCTAATTGGTATCTGGGGATCAAAAAAATGCCGCCTTACGCGACATTTTTCTGAATCCGAATCTTATATTTAATTTATAATCACACCTCCAGCTTCCGCTTCTTTGCCAGCTTCTTCATCTCCTCCGCATTCTGCCGCACGGTCTCGGTGATCTCCGCGCCGCCCAGCAGTCTCGCAAGCTCGTCCACCATCGCCTCGCGGTCTAAAGCGCGGATGGAGGTTGCCGTCCGTCCATCGGACGCGGATTTGCGGATCTCGAAGTGCTGGTCCGCCATCGCTGCGATCTGCGGCAGGTGCGTGATGCAGATGACCTGACGGCATTTGGAGAGGATCCGCAGCTTCTCCGATACCATCTGTGCAGTCCGTCCGCTGATACCGGTGTCAATCTCATCAAAAATCAACGTTGGAACCTGATCGGTCTCCGCCAGCACCGTCTTGATTGCCAGCATGATACGCGACAGCTCACCGCCGGACGCCACCATACCGAGCGGCCGAACCGGTTCGCCCGGATTCGTGGAAATCAGGAATTCCGGCTCGTCGATACCGCCCGCTGTGAAATGATCCAGCCGCCTAAACTCCATCTCAAACTGCACATCAAGGAAATTCAGTTCCCGAAGCCCGTCTGCGATCTTCTCCACCAGCTCCCCGGCAAACTGCTTACGCGCTGCTGACAATGCCTCGGAATGTTCTTTCAGTACTGCTTCCGCCTGTTCCAGTTCTTTTTCCGCCTGTTCCCGAAGTTCATCGTAATTCTCCAGTTCCTGCAGTCGCGCTTTCTTTTCTTCCAACGCCTGAAGTACCTCCGGGATCGTCTTCCCATACTTGGTTTCCAGGCTCCGGATCAGGTCAAGCCGCTCCTGTGTCTCCTGAAATGCCGCTTCGTCAAAGGTCATATCGTCCATATATCCGGCAATCTCCCTGGAAAGATCTGAAAGAAGGGAATCTACATCGCACAGCTCGTCACGGATCCCCTTCAATCCCTCGTCAAATGCCATCGCACCATCGATCTCACGGAACGCCCGCGACACCGCATCGCCGGACACCGCGTCATATGCCTGTGAAAGACTCTCAGCGATCCGTCTGGCATTGGAAAACCGCTTAAAATCGGCTGCCACCTTTTCCTCTTCGCCATCCTTTAACGCGGCATTTTCAATCTCCTCGATCTCAAACCGGCAGAAATCCATCTCCCGCAGTCTCGTCTCCTGATCGGATGCAAATGCGGCACATTTCTGTTTTAACTGCATATACAAGCGATAGGCAGCTTCCGTATTCTGTTTGAATGGGAGAAGTTTCTCCCCGCCATACGCATCGAGGATTTCCAGATGTTTTGACGCATTCACCAGCGACTGGTGTTCATGCTGTCCGTGCAGATCGATCAGAAGACCCGTGATCTCCCGCAGCCTTGCAGCCGTTACCGTCTCGTCGTTGATGCGGCTGATGCTCCGGGTCGGTGTGATTTTCTTAGAAATGATTAAAATTCCCTCTTCATCAGGGTAAACATCGTGTTCCTTCAGCTGCTCGCGCTTTCTCTCATCATCGATGGAAAAAACCAGTTCAATGTAGGCGCTGTCGCAGCCCCGGCGGATCATCTCTTTCGGTGCTTTTCCGCCCAGCGCGATCTGGACCGAACCGATGATGATCGATTTTCCGGCTCCCGTCTCACCGGTCAGAATGTTGAGTCCGTCCCCGAACTCCACCTCCGCCGAATCGATCAGAGCCAGATTTTTCACTCGTAAATGATAAAGCATCCGCTTTCCGTTCCTCCTTATCAGCGGTTCCCGCAAAAAATGCGTGAACCCACCTTACCTCATCCCGCAATCAGCTTGCGGATCTTGTCGATCAGCACGATCGTATCGTCCACCGTACGGACTGCGCACATGACCGTATCGTCCCCGGCGATGCAGCCGACAATCTCTGAAAAATGGATGGCATCGAGCGCTGCCGCGACTGCCATCGCCATGCCTGACACCGTCTTGATGACAAGGATGTTCTGCGCCATATCCATGGAAACGAAGCTATCGTGCAGAATACGGGTATATTTATCATTGAACGCCGTCTGAGGATGGAAAACCGCATATTTCTGTCCGCCGTTTTCTGTCTGGATCTTAGACAGCTTTAACTCCCGGATATCCCTGGAAACCGTTGCCTGCGTGACATTGTATCCCTCTTTATTCAGATATTCCGCCAGCTCTTCCTGCGTTTCAATCTCATATTTTCCAATCAATTCCACAATCTTGCTGTGACGTTCCATTTTCATGGCTCTGACTCCTTTTATATCTGTTTCATTTTGTTCCGTATATTTTCCAAAAATGGCACCTGTTTGAGCTGAATCAATGTCGTCTCGATCTCTGATTTTGCTATCTCGATTGTATCACCCGGCTCAATATCAACCACCGTATCGCCGTCAAAGCTCAGCGAAACCTTCGTCCGCCCGGTCGTCTGAATCCGCAGGCTCAAATGGTTATCCGGCGGCAGAACGATGCTGCGCGAATTGAGTGAATGCGGGCAGAGCGGTGTCAATACCATCAGATCCGCCTCTGGCGCCACGATCGGACCGCCCGCTGACAGGTTGTATGCCGTCGAACCGGTCGGGGTCGCAACCACCATGCCGTCCGCCGAATACTCGTTAAACAGCTGTCCATTGACAGCCAGCTCAAACCGGAACGCATCGATTCCCATACGGTTCAGGACGATATCATTCAACGCGATATCCTCCATGATGACCTTCCCGCCGGAAATCACGCACCCCTTGAGCATCATCCGGCTTTCCAGACGGTAGTGATCTTCCATCAGATCCCGCATGGCAGGCAGAATGTCCTCCTCATGCCCGATCTGCGTCAGATACCCCAGATGCCCCATATTGATGCCAAACAGTGGAATCTTCCGTCCCGCCAGATCACGCGCCGCCTGAATCAGAGTTCCATCACCGCCCAGACAGATCACACAATCTGTATCCTCCGGCACCGTCCGGCGATCGGTATAGCGGTATGCCGCAGCCACTTCTGCGTCCCTGCGAAGTCCATCATGGCGATCCAGACGAATGCAGCGGCAGCCCTGTTCCGCAAAAAAGCTGCAAATCAGACCGGCCGCCTCCTCTACGCGCGGCTTTTCGCGGTTTACAATCAGATAGAAATTTCTCATGTTTTGTCTAACTCCCTGTGAGCTTCCTCAACAACCTGTTCCGGTGAAACCGGACACTCTTTTTCCGCTTTTGCAAGTGCTTCCTCACCAGTCACAGTTTCCTCCGATGCCTGTTCCGGTTTATGCAGGTACAGGAGGTACTCGATATTTCCCTCCGGTCCCTTGATCGGGGAAAATTCCAGATTCCGGATCTCAAAACCGATCTCTGCCGCGTATGCCATCACCATCTGAATGACCTCCAGATGCGTGCTCTTCTCGCGGACAACGCCCTTCTTTCCGACTTTCTCACGTCCCGCCTCGAACTGCGGCTTGATCAGTGCAACCACCTCGCCGCCCGGGCTTAAAATCTCCTTGACCGGACCTAAAACCTTCGTCAGGGAAATAAAGGAAACGTCGATCGAAGAGAAATCTACCGGCTCGCCGATATCCTCCGGTGTCACATAACGGATGTTTGTCTTCTCCATGCAGACCACACGCGGATCATTGCGAAGTTTCCACGCCAGCTGTCCATGTCCTACATCGACCGAAAACACCTTGACCGCACCATTCTGCAGCATACAGTCGGTAAATCCGCCTGTGGACGCGCCGACATCCATACAGACCTTTTGATCCAGCGTCACTCCGAAATGCATCATCGCCTTCTCCAGTTTCAGACCTCCGCGGCTCACATATTTTAAGGTAGATCCACGTACCTCGATCTTCGCATTTTCATCGAAGGTCGTACCCGCCTTGTCTTCTTTCTGATCTTCTACATATACAATCCCGGACATGATGATCGCTTTCGCCTTCTCACGGGATTCTGCCAGACCTCTCTTGACGAGAAGTACATCTAACCGTTCTTTCATTCTATGTTCTTCCTTCCGCTGCTGCCACTCTTTTGTTTCCCATCATGCTTCCGCGTCAGTCTCCAGCACACCTTCACGTTTCAGCTGCGCCAGAATCGAATCACTGTCAATTCCCAGCTCATTCCGGAGCACCGACACATTTCCGTGTTCGACGTAGGCATCCGGCAGCGCTATATTAACTACCTTGATCTGCGGATAATGCTTCTGTACATAATCCGTCACCCGCTCGCCGTAACCGCCGCGCAGGACATTTTCCTCCAGTGTCACGATCGTATGGTGCGTTCCTGCCAGATGGTCGATCACGTCGGTATCCATCGGTTTCACAAACCGCCCGTTGACCAGCGTACACGGCTGCCCGGCACTCTTTAATTTCTCCCGGATATGCTCTGCCGTGCTGACCATGCTTCCGACTGCCAGAAGCGCCGTCCCTCTCTCCTCATACAACATCTCGCTGACGCCATACTCGACCGGTGCCAAAAATTCCTTCAAACCCCGGTACGCCTCGCCCTTCGGATAACGGATCGCAATCGGTCCATCGTAGGAGATGGCAAACTGCAGCATCTTTTCCAGTTCCCAGCGGTTTTTCGGCGCCATCACGCTCATATTCGGCACAGAGGAGAGGAATGTCAAATCAAAAATACCCTGATGCGTCTCCCCATCGCTTCCGACCAGTCCCGCGCGATCCACGCAGAACACAACCGGAAGATTCTGGATACAGACATCGTGAATGACCTGATCATATGCCCTCTGTAAAAAGGACGAATACACCGCCACCACCGGTTTCAGACCGGCTGCCGCCATACCCGCCGCCGAGGTAACCGCGTGTTCCTCCGCGATTCCCACATCGAAAAAGCGGTCCGGATATTCTTTCGAGAACCGTTTGAGCCCCGTTCCATCCGGCATCGCTGCCGTCACCGCCACGATCTTCGGATTTTCCGCTGCCAGACGGCAGATTTCTCTGGAAAATACATCTGTATAGCCCGGATGTTCCTTTTTCCGGAGCGGTTTTCCCGTTTCAATATCAAATGGTTCAACTCCGTGAAATGCCGACGGATTCTTCTCCGCCGGACGGTATCCCTTGCCCTTTTTCGTAATCACATGGATCAGCACCGCGCGGTTGATCTTTTTCGCCTCGCTGAAAATACGGATCAACCCCTTAATATCATGTCCATCCACCGGTCCCAGATACGTGATTCCCATATTTTCAAACCACATGCCCGGAATCAGAAGCTGCTTGATGCTGTTCTTTGTCCGGAGCAGCGTGCCGACCAGATCCGAACCGATCATCGGGATCCGCGATAACGTGCCCGCCACATTCTTCTTCAACAGATTGTAGCCCTCATCTGCACGAAGATTATTCAGATACCGCGACATACCGCCGACATTTTCCGAAATGGACATATTATTATCATTTAAAACAATAATAAAATTCGTCTTGAGCCGTCCCGCATTGTTGAGCGCCTCATACGCCATGCCGCCGGTCAGCGCGCCGTCCCCGATGACGGAAACGATCGAATAATCCTCGCCCAGCAGATCGCGCCCCTGCGCCATCCCCAGCCCCGCCGAGATCGAAGTCGAGCTGTGTCCCGTGTCGAACGCATCAAACGGGCTTTCCTTCCGCTTCGGGAAACCGCTCAAGCCCCCATACTGGCGCAGCCCATCAAAATTATCCTTCCGCCCGCTTAAAATCTTGTGCGTATAGGACTGGTGCCCTACATCCCAGATAATCTTATCCTTCGGAAGATTCAGCGCGCAGAACATTGCAATCGTCAGTTCCACCACGCCTAAATTGGACGCCAAATGACCGCCTGTCCGGCTTGTCGTCTCGATCAGAAACTCGCGGATTTCCGCCGCCAGCTCCTTGCGTTCTTCCTCGCTCAACCGTTTTACATCCTCCGGTCCTTTTATCGTATCTAATACCATTCTTTCATCCCCCAAACCGTTTTCCACATCCGCTGTCGTCCCCGGTCTTCGATTGGATTTTTTATTTTTCACGGCTGACCAGCATCTCGATCAGCTCTTCGAGGAATTCATTCTTTCCAGGCAGGGAATAGAGGATATCAACCGCCGTCTCCGAAAGCTGTTTGACATCATGCTTCGATTTCTCGATTCCCTCCAATGTCACATAAGTGGTTTTATTGTTTTTCTCATCGCTCAGAACCGGTTTTCCAAGCACCTCCTGGCTGCTGGTAACGTCGAGAATATCATCCTGGATCTGGAACGCCAGACCGATCGCCGCCGCCATACGCTCTACTGTCCCGCACTCAGCTTCGCTCGCGCCCGCCATCACGGCTCCGATCACCATCGAAGCCTCCAAAAGTGCTCCCGTCTTTAAACGGTAGATAAAATCCAGCTTATCCTTCGGAATCGGCTGATTCGTCAGTTCCACATCCACCGTCTGACCGCCGATCATGCCGTAAATACCCGTTTTTTCGGATAAAATCTGGATACAGCGTCCCACCTTTGCCGCATCCGGCGTCATCGCAAATGCCTTTGCCGCCGTCTCGATCGCGTAGATCAGAAGGGCATCTCCCGCCAGAACTGCCATATCATACCCATATGCAACCCAGGTCGTCTTTTTTCCACGGCGGTACTCGTCATTGTCCATACATGGAAGATCGTCATGAATCAGAGAAGATGTATGAATCATCTCGATCGCCGCCATCAGCGGCTCAATCTCTTTTCCCTGACCGCCAAACAGACGGTATACCTCACGCATCAGAATCGGACGAAGGCGTTTGCCGCCTGCCTTCACACTGTAATTCATCGCTTCAAAGATCGTTTTCTGATGCCCTTCCTCTGCCGGAAGATAAGAATATACAATCTCTTCCGCTTCCTTGACTGACTGTGCCAGCCGTTCCTTTGCATTTTCCATCTCTGTCACGCCTCCGTCTCCTCGCCGTTTACGACCATAATCTGTTTTTCAACCTTATCTATCTTTTCACTGCAGGCGCGGACCAGACGCATTCCCGCCTCATACGACGCAAACGATTCTTCCAGCGTACTGCGGCTGTCCTCCAGCGTCCGCATAATGCCATCCAGACGGTCAAACATTTCCTCGATCGAAAGTTCTTCCTTATTTTCTGCCATCGATCCTGCCTCCTGTTTTATCTAATATACTCTCGGAATCTTTCCTGAAAGAAAACGTGTTCTCAAATATCTCTGTTATGATTCACACGCAACACAATGAACCACTTTTTTACCCAGGCAGGTTTTCCTGATAAACCTCCCGGATCTCCGCCTCCACGCGTCCATCCGGCAGACGGACGGTCAGCGTATCCCCAGCTTGCAATCCTATCACTGTCTCCACACGTTTTCCATCTGCATCCGTCACGAACCCATATCCGCCGCTTATCTTTTTTAACGGGGAGAGACCATCCATCCGGCTGCACACCAGTTCCAAACGATGGCGCAGATCGGACACCTTTTTCTCCATCTGGCGCGCCATCTTAACTCTCGCATCTTCCAGATACTGCCGTCTCTCATTTAACTGGCTCTGCGGACTGTGAAGCTGCAGGCGCAGACGAAACTGCTCCAGACGATAGGCATACTGCTCCGCCTTCTGCTCCATCCGCTTCGTCATCTGCTGTGCCGCCGCAATGCACTGCTGCTCAAACAGGTGGTAATCAAAAACCGCCAGTTCTGCCGCCGCCGAAGGAGTCGGAGCACGCAGATCCGCCACATAGTCCGCGATCGTAACGTCTGTCTCATGCCCGACCGCCGAGATTACCGGCGTCCGGCACGCAAAAATCGCCCGCGCCACACTCTCCTCATTGAACGCCCACAGATCCTCAATCGAACCGCCTCCGCGCCCGACGATCAGCACATCCAGATGCAGTGCATCCAGGGTCTGGATCGCCCGCACGATACTCGGCGCTGCCCCTGCTCCCTGCACCAGTGCCGGGCAGAGGACAAGCTGCACGTAAGGGTTCCGCCGTCCCGAGATATTGATAATATCCCGGATTGCTGCGCCGGTGCTCGCCGTCACGATACCGACCGTTTTTGCATACTTTGGGATCGGCGTTTTATATTCCGGGGAAAACATCCCCATTTCTTCTAATTCATTCCTCAGTTTCTCAAAGCGCCGGAATAAATCGCCCGTTCCGTCCAGCGTGATCTCGCTGGCATAGAGCTGGTATCTTCCATCCCGCTCATACACTTCGATACTGCCCTTCACGACCACCTGCTGTCCTTCTTCCAGACGGAACGTAAGTCCCTTCCGTCTACTGGCAAACATAACTGCCTGCATCGCTCCCAGACCGTCTTTCAAGGTAAAATAAATATGACCGGACGTATGATATTTGCAGTTAGAAACCTCGCCCTTGACCGAAATCCGGTTCAGGGCAAAGTCCTGTGCGAACATATTTTTAATGTATGCATTAACCTGCGAAACCGAATATACGCCAGCCATCGCTTATACCAGCTTCGCTAAAATGCCGTTGATAAATGCCGGTGAATCATCGCCGCCGAACTTCTTCGCCAGCTCGACCGCCTCATTGATCGCTACCTTCTCCGGTACATCGTCATCGTGCTTGATCTCGTATAATGCCAGGCGCAGGATCGTCAGTTCCACCTTGCCCATACGTCGGGTAGTCCATCCCTGTGCAACCCCATCGATTGCCTTGTCAAGCTCCGGAAGCACATCCAGAATCTTCTCAACCTTGCTCTTTACGTATCCGCCGTCAAAGGTGTCTAACATCGGATTATGGATGATATCGCCGATTCCGCTCGGAACATCGTCCTCCTCTTTCGGCTCTGTAAAATATACATCCACCTGCTCCTGCATCTCATCCGTCGGGTAAAAATCCGCACAGAAAAGCAGCTTAAAGCAATGTTCTCTCAGTTCTCTTCTGGTCATACTAATCCTCCTGTTACCTGTTTCTATCCGTCTGATACGCCCGATTTGCTGCCTCGGTATCGCAAATATCCCTTTCGTAATCCGCCGCAATCGTTTTCTGAATATCCACAGTCTTTCCTGCATAATTGTTATATTTCTACTATTCTAATGTATCATTATACCGTATCCCCGGTTTTTTCACAAGAGTTTGAGAAAAAGAATCCGCCAAAGTTACGGTTCACGGGTAGGCACTTTTGGAACCGAAAGTGCCGTAAGAAAACGTGGTGG